>JADMIO011583359.1_pt1 | contig 116845 bp, 117 predicted proteins | sample 8958161 | NCBI WGS metagenome assembly JADMIO01 (sample SAMN16585339, study PRJNA669376) | soil metagenome | isolation source: Crop rotation soil | place: USA: Cullars Rotation, Alabama | collected 2011 | reverse complement strand
GCCGCGACTTCAAGTCACGTGAATTCCAAGCTTCGGATCCCACTGTGCTGGAAAGATTATATTGATCCCTGTCAAAATCCAGTATGGCCGCTCTTAACGGGGTGGCCTTTTCTGTGCCATCATAAATCATAGAAAGTTCTTTGCGGGTTATTTTTAACTCATTCAGTTTTTGCACCCTCTTACTTTCTATATAAAGACCAGTGCACATAAGTCCGGAAGAAAGTGTCACAACAAAAAAGAACACAAGAAAGGTATCATCTAAGTATTGCTGCTGGCTGATTGGGTTAACAGAAAGATGTGTTTCAAATATGTAGAACATCAGGTATATAATAAAGTAGCATCCATACGCAAAAAGTAACGAGGCACTGATAAATGCTTTACCCGTGGCCTTACGGTGCATAATGGCCATTTTTGTTTGCCGTATAAAGAAGTAAAGTGAAAACCCGAATACAATTGCAAGACCGGGGCCTAACGTAACCGTTATTGCTGCTTTAGAATAACCAAGCAACACCACTGCAATTACTTCAAATAAAACAATAGCAAGGGTTAATAAGTTCATTCCCCTGGCCTGTGCCGGTGAAGTACAGAAATACGTAAGGAAGAAAAGCATCATCGGCGGGTCAAGCAAATTATTAGTCAGGCTGAAATATTTTACAAGCGTACTGTTAGCCGTTATATATCCCTCTCCTAAAAAGTTATTGAAAAAAGCGATGGTGAAATAAGCAAGCAATACAGGGAAAGTCCTGTAGCGGCCCAGCCGCAGGCTAAGTATAAAAACAATCGGTAAGAAAAGTGCAATTGTTGCAATAGCACCCATTGTAGAATTCCAGGTCATAGATCAAAATTTATCATAGGGTATAGGTTCCATTCGGGCATCGACTGGTTACAATGCCGCCTGCAATATTAACGAGGCTTGAGGCTTTATAGTGCTTATAAATAAGAGTTTATACCAAAATTCAGTAAAACCGAAAAGCCTGTCAGTATTTCTACGGAAAGCAAAAAGAGGGTTTTTATGTTATCTTTCTGGTATGATACGAATACTCCCTTTATTATCCGTTTTATGCGCCTTCGTCGCTAATGCACAACCCGCTAAGAATAATTTTGTTATGGGTAAAACCACCGGTTCCCTTCCTTACCTGGAGTACGGATTGGGATTCGATCGGCTCGGCGCTGCAAAACTTACCTTTCTTGACACCAATGTGGTGGTAAAAGTGGTGGATAGTACTGCTGTCAATTACAAAGTCCAGCTATCAAGGGATCATTTTGCCTACCTGCAGAAATCAAATTTTAAAAAGGATAGCAGTATTAAAGCACAGCCTTATTACCTAACGGCCAGCCTTTTTGCTTCCGGTGATGATAAGAGTGATTATGTAAGTATTGCACTCGATGAACGGTTGCCATACCGGAGCATTCAGCAAATCAATCCTTCAAGAATTATAATCGATGTGTTCGGCGCTACTTCCAATACCAATTGGGTAACACAACGATCCTCTGCAACAGAAATTAAGAATGTTTATTACGAACAAATAGAAGATGATGTATACCGTGTCATTATTGAACTAAACCACGAGCAACATTGGGGCTACAGCATTTATTATGAAAACAAACGATTAATGGTTAAAGTAAAACGACAACCTAAGGATCTTGATTTAGATAAGATTAAAATTGCTGTGGATGCCGGTCACGGGGGAAGTAACACTGGTGCCGCCGGAATTAGTTCTAACATTGCAGAAAAGAATTACACACTGCTTATCGCGAAGGCATTGCAAAAAGAACTGGAAGAAGAGAAAGCAACCGTATTCATGACAAGAGTAAAGGATACTACATTGGGCATGACAGAACGGATTGATATGATCAAAAAAGAGGAACCAGATTTCCTGATAAGTATTCATTTAAATTCTTCGGCGAAGGACAGTATTAGTGGTGTGAGCACCTACTACCGATATATCGGTTTCAAACCACTCACACAGTTTATATTAAACCGTATGCTTGAACTGGGCTTAAAAGAATTTGGTAACGTAGGCAGTTTTAATTTTTCATTGAGCGGCCCCACCGATTATCCCAATTGCCTGGTGGAAGTGGCTTTTCTAAGCAATAAAGAAGATGAAAAACGGATACTCGATCCGGAATTTCATAAAGACGTGGCAAAGAAAATAGTCGCAGGTATTAAAGACTGGCTGAAGTCCTGTAAAAAAGGTTTCTAATTAATCTTCAGGAGGAAAAGGTTCGCCGCGGTGACATGTTTTACAGGTAACGGTATGTAAATATTCCGGCTGCTGGTTTTTATCAAAGTAAAAATATTTCTTGTTCAGTTCAATCGTCATGCGCAGCATATCCCTTGCGTTTTCTTTCATTGGTTCGGCATCAGATGCAAAATCAAGTCCTTCTTCAATCGTTTTTCCTTTTACATGACAGAAATCGCATACTACACCCAATGCAACATTATAACTCTTCATAATACTGTCAAGCTTTGCCTCGCTGATATCTTTCGGTAAAACTTTAAGGTTCTTGAATTTGTATTGTGGCGCATTCACAGCCGCAACCCCCGCACCCACAAGTGCCACTAAAAATATTGTTGTCAGTATTTTCTTTTGTGCAAACATGAATAATAATTTATCAACTGGTTTGACGAAATAATTACCTGCTTAGTTGGCCTCCCGTTTATACTAATCGTATTTTATTCCAAATCGGCTGCCGCTGCCTCATCAATCCACCAATATAATACATCTTTGTAAGGCTGGATAACCTGGGCCGGGTAAAGATCAGGCTCATGCTCCCCTTCAATCACTTTTTGTAAGGCCGCTGCTTTATCAGCCCCGCTCACTAAAAATACTACAGCGCCTGCTGCATTTACAACGGGAGCTGTTAAAGAAATGCGAACCATTTTCTGTTCTTCCAGGTAAAAGAAGGAAACCCATTTTTCTTTTTCATGCACTATCTCATACCCCGGGAAAAGTGAAAGCGTATGTGCATTATCACCTAAGCCAAGCAATACAAGATCAAAAGTATTATCCCGGTCAGGAAAATATCCATGTAATAATTTTTCATATTCAATAGCAGCAGCTTCAGGTTCAATATCCGTTCTCATGATATGTACATGGTCTTTGTTTACCGGAACCCTGTCCAATAAATTCTCAAAAGCCATTCTTGCATTATTACGCTCATCACTAAATGGCACACAACGTTCATCACCCCAAAAGAAATGAAGTTTGCCCCATGCTATTTTATTCCTGAATTGATCTGATGCTAATAACTTGTATAATTTCTTGGGCGTAGTGCCACCGGATAATGCAATCGTAAACCGATCCTGATGTTGTAATTTTTGTTGAATGTAATTTGTCAACCAAACAGCAAAGTCATGGCTGAGTGCCTCACTGTCCTTTTTTATAACTAAGTTCATTGTTTCTTATTTATCCTTCGGCGGCAATGTTGCCCAATGATGCCCGTCTTTTGCAATCAATGCTTCTGCATCTTCGGGCCCCCAGCTATCAGGTGCATAGTTAGGAAAATCAACCGGCTGACGGTTTTGCCATGCATCTAATATCGGTGTAATCACTTTCCACGCTGCCTCCACCTGGTCGGCACGCATAAATAATGTTGCATTCCCTTCAATCACATCTTCGAGCAATGTTTCATAAGCTTCCGGCTCTTCACCATTGTATGCTTCTGCATAATTGAAGATCATATCCACCGGGTTCAGGATCATTTCAGGCCCCGGTTTTTTTGCCTGGAAACGGATGCGGATATCCATTTGTGGCTGAATACTGAACGTCAAACGGTTTGGCCGCCATGTTTCAGCAGCTTCCTCCGGAAAAGAATAATGCGGCGCCTGTTTGAAATGCACAGTAATCAACGTTGTTTTCTCGTGCATGTACTTTCCCGTACGTACATAAAAAGGAACATTCTCCCAGCGCCAGTTATCTACAAAAAATTTTACTGCAGCAAATGTTTCTACTGATGATTGAGGGTTTACATTTTTCTCCTGGCGGTACCCTTGTACTTCTTTTGCTTTAATCCATCCTTTGGAATATTGGCCACGCACCGCATGATCATGTACGTCCTGTGTATCCATTTTGCGCAATGCGTGCAATACATCCACTTTTTTATTTCTTATTTCATTTGCATCAAATGATACAGGCGGCTCCATTGCAATCATACAAAGCAATTGTAAAATATGGTTCTGCACCATATCCCTCAATGCACCAGCCTGCTCATAATAACTGCCACGATCTTCCACACCTACTGTCTCAGCAGCAGTGATTTGTATATGATCGATATACCGGCTGTTCCATACCGGTTCAAATAAAGCATTGGCAAAACGGAAAGCCAGGATATTTTGCACCGTTTCTTTACCGAGGTAATGATCGATACGGTAAATCTGGTCTTCTTTAAACATTTTGCTGAGCAATTGATTCAGCTCCATCGCACTTTTCAGATCGTGGCCGAAGGGTTTTTCAAAAACCATTCTTGTAGTAGCCTCATCTTCGCACAATTTATTATCCGATAATTTTTTGGCAATAGCCGGGGCCAGTTGAGGGGCCACTGATAAATAATAAATGACTGTTGGCTTTTCATTCCACTCTTTCGCTTTATTGTTTATCCAGTCATTTATCTTGCCATAAGTAGCATCATCCATTAAATCCAGTTCATGATAAGAAACGAACTGTGAGAATATTTTCCATTTCTCTTCAATTTCATTTTTACGACGGGAAAATTGTTGCACTCCTTCCAATAACTTATAACGGTATTCATCATCTGAAGCAAATGAAGTTCTCCCTACGCCAATCACTACAAATTTTTCAGGCAGGTAGTTATCTATGAACAGGTTGTATAAAGCAGGAATCAGTTTGCGGTTCGTTAAATCGCCACTACCACCAAAAATAAAAAGTATAGTTGGATTCAATTTTTTGTCTTGCATGAATTATCTTTTATTAAAGGCATTAAAGAGATTGTAAACAGTTTTCAATTAACAGAACTACAAACTATAAACCACAAACTACTAACTCTGTACTTCCTTCGTATTCACCACTTCATCCTTACCTTCCCACTCAGAATGAAAAATCCCTTCCTTATCAATACGCTGGTAAGTATGTGCACCAAAATAATCCCGCTGTGCCTGTATTAAATTAGTAGGCATATTCGCTGTGCAATAAGCGTCAAAATACGATAATGCACTCATCAATCCTGCTGCCGCTGATTTTGAAGTAGTGCTTAGCTGTACTACTTTTCTTATAGCCCCTTGTTTCTTCTTAACAATAGCCGCCACCTTTTTGTTTAATAAGATATTCGACAGTTGTTTGTCTTTTTTAAAAGCATCAGTAAATGTTTCTAATAATAACGAACGGATAATACATCCACCACGCCATATTTTGACCACATCCTGTAATGGAATATCCATTTCTAATGAAACAGATGCTTTTTGCAGCATACTTAACCCCTGTGCATATGACATAACGGTGGCGAAGTACAACGCATCATGCAATTGCTGAATTAATTTCCCTTTATCACCGCTGAATTTTTTAATTGCAGGTTTGTATAAAGCTGCTGCTGCTACTCTTTCTTCTTTAAAAACAGACATTTCTCTCAATGCAACAGCCGCATCAATCGTTGGTATAGGAGCAGGGATATTCATCGCATCCTGTGATGTCCATTTGCCGGTACCTTTTGATCCCGCCCTGTCAAGCACCATATCTACCAGCATATTGTTGCTCACATCATCTTCCTTTAAAAATATATCCCTTGTAATTTCAATAAGGAATGATTTCATCTCTCCCTCATTCCATTTCTTGAATACCTCATGCAATTCATCATTATTCAAACCCACAACATTCTTTAATAAACCATATACTTCGCTTATCAGTTGCATAATGGCGTACTCAATTCCATTGTGTACCATCTTTACATAATGTCCTGCGGCCCCCTTTCCCATATAGGCAACGCAAGGTTCATTATTAACCTTTGCGGAAATAGCTTCCAGTATCGGTTTTAAATAGTTCCATGCAGGCCCATCACCACCCGGCATAATGCTTGGCCCTTTTCTCGCACCTTCTTCACCACCACTAACACCCATTCCTATAAAATGTATTTTCTTGTCCTGCAAAAACTTTATCCGTACCAGCGTATCAACATAATGAGAGTTGCCACCATCAATTACAATATCACCTTCTTCCAATAATGGCAGTAAATCATTGATCACACTATCAACAATTGGTCCTGCCGGTACAAGCATCATCAGCTTGCGGGGCTTTTTTAATTGCTGTACCATTTCTGCAAGCGACAGCACGCCTTTTACTTTGGTGCCCGGTGTCGCAGAATCTTCCAGCAACTTTGCTTTATCAGGATTTTTATCATAACCAATGGCAGCAAAATTATTATCTGCCATATTCAGTAAAAGGTTGCAGCCCATCGTTCCAAGGCCGATCATTCCAAAATCGTATTCAGGCATAGTAAAATATTGAGAATGTAATTTATTGCAATTAGCAATAATGAAGCCGATCGTTTTTGGGATTAACGAATGGGTAAGAAGAAGTGAAGAGAGTATCACGCAGAGATCGCTGAGTACGCAGAGAATATACCTCTGCGCTCTCTTCTTTGCGTCTTTGCGTGAAGTTGTATTATTTTATGTACCTGTTAAAAAACTCATAAGTCCTCAACATCTGGTCAATACGCTGGCGGTTATTACCACTTCTTGTCAGTTCATGTGTACCTCCCGGGTGGCGGACATATTCTACAGGGCGGCCCAGTACTTTCAAACTATGGTACACCATTTCACTTTGTACAAAACCTGTACGGCGATCATTATCACCATGAAAAATTAAATACGGGGTTGTGATATTCTGTACATAATTGATAGGGGACTCTTTTTCCAGTATAGCTTTTGTAGCAGGCTCCCATGGATAGCCGCCAAAATAATTGGGCACCAAACGCCATGCATTACCTTCTCCAAAGAAAGTAGCAAGATCGTAAACACCACGTTGTGAAGAAGCAGCTTTAAAACGTTTATCGTGCGAGATAATCCAGCATACAAGATAGCCGGCATATGAACCACCTGTTACCATCAGTTTGGATGTATCAGTCCAGCCTTCTGCTACAGTTTTATCCAATGAGTTTAATACATCTTTTGTTGGCCCTGTACCCCAGTCATTGATATTGCCACGTAAAAAATCATATCCGTAGCCACCACTTCCTCGTGGATTGCAATACACAACACCATATCCTTTACTGCAGAAATATTGAAACTCATGCCACATCGAACTTTCACCCGGTCCCCACATAGCAGAAGGGCCGCCATGAATATTTAATAATAAAGGATATTTTTTTCCTGCTTCATAATTTGTTGGCTTCATTACCCAATACTCCACTTCCATTCCCTTCTCATTTTTGAAACTGTGTTTCTCTGGAATGCTCAATTTCTTTGCAGCGATCCAATCCGTATTAAAACTGCTGATGCGTTTTTGATTTTTCCCAGCAGCATCTGCCAGGTAAACTTCAAACGGATCGAGCACTTCTGTTTTTACAAATACCAGTTTATCATTCACAAGATCAAAACTGTTGATACCGGAATTATAATCGGTTAACTGTTCTACCTTTTTTGTACTGATATCAGCACGGTAAACAGGCGCACCTCCATTGCTTTGGGCAGAGAAATAAATATACTTTTCATCATCGCTCCATAATAAATTTCCTTTCGTACGATCAAACGGGATTTCAACAATATCTTTTGCAGTGCCATTCAGCGGCATGATGGACAATACCGGCACATTCACAAACGAAGTGGTTCCGGTTTGAAAAGCCAGCCATTTGCCGGAAGGAGAAATACGTGGACTGTTATAGTTTTTCCCTTCTTCACCTACTATTTTTCTAAGATTGCTGCCATCAGCATTCGCAATAAAGATTTCACTTTCTAAAGAACGATCTGAATTTTGCAATGAATCAATATCAGCAGCAATAATTACCTGTTTGCCATCGGGAGTAAAGTCAATAAAATTATACCGGTAAAACCCTTTGGTAACAGCAACAGGTTTGGCATCTGCTTTTACATCCGTAATAAAAAACTGCGTAAAGTTTACATCACCATTTACATCTGTTTCATCAAGAAAATTTAGTTTGGTAACTACTTTCGCTTTACGGTCAATGGCGTTATTATCCAAATAAGCTCTTATTTCTTCTATGCTTCCATCAGGATCTGCTTTTGCAGTAGACAATTTTAGTTGCTCATTTTTATCAAAGCCCGGCTTTTCAAAAGACCATTTGGGAACTTCTTTCCCCGGATTCAACACAGAATCTTTTAATAATTCCCGCAAGGACATATTAGCCGAGAAAAGCAATTGTTTACCATCAGGGCTCCATTTAGGATTGGAAGCGCCGTATTTATATTTTGTTAACTGGGTAGCTTCACCACCATCCAATGATAATAAAAAGATTTGTGGCTTTCCATCAACAAAACGGGCAAATGCTATTTGTTTACCATCGGGACTAAAAATTGGTTGTGATGAATTTTCTTTAGATGTTAATTGTTTGGGTGCTGAATTACCATCCGTATTTACGATCCATACCTGTGTTACATATTTATACTCCACTTTGCTTTCCCCATCAGGCTCAATAGCAGTAACGGTAAACAATGCCTTGCTGCCATCTTTGTTCAACGAAACGTTGGCAGGTGTTTTTATTTTCAGCATATCAGTTACCTTAACCAGGTCTTTACCGTTTTGTGCGAAAGCAACTGCTGCAATAAAAAGGAAGGCAGCTAAGGAAGTAAGTTTTCTCATCAGTGTATGTTTTTTGGATGCTGAATGTACGAATTCATCATCGTTTCCGGCAATGGTAAATGATAAAAGGCCGTAACCAGTACATTTGATAATTAAACTATATATTATGAGCAATCTTGTAAAAGAATTCAATGACTACCGTGCAAAAATGAATGATGTTATCCTTAGCAAAGACAACCTTGTTATCAAACGTCTCTGGAACCTTGATACCAACACCTATGCAGCAGGGGCGCTGGATGTTAAAACAAAAGAACTCCTCGGGCTGGTTGCCAGCATGGTGCTCCGTTGCGATGATTGCATAAAGTATCACCTTGGCAAATCCCACGAACTCAATGTAAGTACCGAAGAAATGTATGAAGTATTTGCAGTAGCCAATATAGTAGGCGGCACCATCGTTGTTCCGCATACCAGGAGGGCGGCGGAATACTGGGAAGCACTTTCGGAAAATGCTCAATAAGCAATCCCCAATTTTCAATGTTCAAGTCTGTTTGGAAAGTCTTTAGTAAATTGGAACTGACTAAATACTAACCTTATGGAAACTAAAAAATACGATCTCGAAGATCGTTTTGTCGATTACACCTGTAGAATGATAGATGTTGTAGAGGCCCTGCCGAATAGCTGTACTGGAAATTATATTGCGGCACAACTCATCAGATCCTGCCACTCACCAACATTTAATTATGGAGAGGCGCAGGGTGCAGAATCAAGGAATGACTTTATCCATAAAATGGGGGTAATTCTCAAAGAACTGAAAGAATGCAGAACAGCTTTAAAAATCATTATCAAAAAGCAACTCATAAATCCAATTTCCAAGCTCAATGAAATCTTCAAAGAAACAGAGCAACTCGTAGCCATAATCGGCGAAAGCATATCAACAGCCCAAAAGAATAAGGGAAAGCAGCCCCTGACTTGAATATTGAGCATTGAAAATTGAACATTGAGCATTTGTATTTTTGTATAGGTATTAAACGATTCTTTAATTAAATTTGTAGACAATATTTATATACCATGAGTGACGTAACGACTGCCCCTACGCTAACAGCCAAAGATTTTGCAACCGACCAGGAAGTACGCTGGTGCCCCGGTTGTGGTGATTATTCCATTTTGGCACAGGTGCAAAAGGTAATGCCAACACTGGGCATTCCTAAAGAAAATATTGTAATTGTTTCCGGTATCGGTTGCAGCAGCCGTTTCCCGTATTATATGAATACCTATGGTATGCATTCTATCCACGGACGAGCCACTGCAGTAGCTTCCGGCTTAAAAGCAAGCCGCCCCGAACTCAGTGTGTGGGTTGTTACAGGCGACGGTGATGGATTAAGTATTGGCGGAAACCATACCATTCATTTACTCCGCAGGAATTTTGATATTAATGTTTTGTTGTTCAACAACCAGATATATGGATTGACCAAAGGACAATACTCACCCACTTCTGAAGAAAAGAAAGTAACCAAGAGTACACCGATGGGAAGTATTGATCACCCGTTTAATCCATTGGCATTAGCCCTTGGTGCAGATGCAACATTTGTTGCCCGTACAATGGACAGGGATCCCAAACATTTACAGGCAATGCTCATAAGAACACAGCAGCATAAAGGAGCTTCTTTTTTGGAAATCTACCAGAACTGCAACATCTTTAATGATGGCGCTTTTGAAATCTTTACAGAAAAAGGAACTAAAGCAATAGAGACATTGTTCCTCGAACAAGGCAAACCATTACTCTTTGGCGCTGCTAATGATAAAGGAATAAAATTAGATGGCTTCAAACCTGTCATCGTAAATCTCAATGAAGGACATAGTGCTGATGATTTATGGATACACGACGAACAGGATATTTATAAAGCTCAGATATTAACCCGCATATTCGACGATCCAAAAATTGAAGGCCACTTACCAAGGCCATTTGGTGTTTTCTACCAGTCTAACCGTGCCTGCTATGAAGATGTGATGGCAGCACAGATAGAAGAAGCCCAGTCAAGGAAACCAGCCGATCTGGACAAGCTGTTAAGAGGAAATGAAGTTTGGACAATACAGTAACTAAATGATAAAAGCATCATTGCTGATAGCAGCATTTGTAGTAACCTTATCTGGTTGTAGACACTTAAACCCTGATAATGTAGAACCATCTGATACTATTAAAGGAGATAATATTGTGGGTTTGGGGGTTTTGCAATCTTTAAATGAAAGGTTACTGATAATAGATGAATTAATACCGGTTCAAGGTAGAATAATTGATTCCTTAACTGCGATACAAAAGAGATCGAAAACTAGAATACCTGGATTAGAAAAAAGAATAGAGGAAATGGAAGAAAGATATAACCGGCTTTTGCAAGAGAGAGAAGAATCTGCTATTTCTCATGCAAGTATTTCACTAATAAACTGAAATGAATTACAGACCCATTATAAAATTATTCCTACTCTTTATTTTTTCACTCACCATTAGTTGCAACGCTTTTAAATACGGCGCTACAGAAACCAAAGCGTTAAACTCTTATCACCTCGTTACAGGCAATGAAAACAATTTTGGTGACAAGAGAGTCAAGTACAATAAATATTTTCACCGTTGTGAATGTTTCACCAACTTTTTAAGCAGTAAAGGCAATCCCGGGTTGATTTACGAATACAAGACCGAAGCTAAATGCAAAGGCATAAAACTATTTTATCCTGCGCTGGACTCTGTTTTTGTGTTTGAAGAAGCGAAAAAGAACAAGCGCTATTCTTTTATTAAGGAAAGCAGGAAAATGAATGATGGGGAAAGACAAACGTATCAGCAGTTGAAAGCAGGTTCTTAATCTTCACTATCCACCCGCCAGTGCCCTCGCCGCATTTTCATATACCTGTTTCTCTTTTCTTTTATACCACCATTTGGGCAATGTCTTTTTCATCATCGTATCAATACTCCGCATACCAATCAGGCTCCAGACGCCTTTTAACTTGCCTGCCAGTGATGGCTGCATGGCACGAAGGCTCATTGCAAAGCCACTGTCAAGGTATTCCATATGGTGCCAGTAACCTGCCGGCATAAACAAGGTATCGCCGGGTTCTAAAATAAAATCAAAGCCTTCCGCCAGTTTCAATGCAGGGAATTTTTCATAATCTACTTTCCCTTCCACATAGTAATTGGAAAAATCTGCCAGGCTCAATACTTCGAAAGGTTTGCGGTATAATTTATGCTGTTCCTTATACGGAAACATCAGCACCCGCTTCCTGCCAGCAAACTGTGTGTGCATGATATGTGAAAGATCGATATCAAAATGCATGTGCGTAATGGAAGTGGCGCCACCCGTAAACAGCATCGGGTATTTTTTTACAAACCCTTTCATGTATTGCTCCGGCCATTTGAAATCATCTATAAGCTGCGGGGCATGGTCGAAAATATTGAACAGGAAAATACGCCATGCAGCAGGTCCCCTGCTGATCATGTCAATATATTCACCAAAGGTTTTGTAATCATCTGCTGTGTTGATAGGAGTATAAGCATCACTTTTTACATTATTATAAAGCGGTACTTTTTTATCCCCTACCAATTGCTTGAAATAGTCCCAGTTCCATTTGGAATAAGCCGGCCATTCTTTAGCAAGATTTTTAATAACAACCGGGGTGCCGGGCTCATAAAAGTCCTTTTTAAACTGTTCTGGGCTTATCGTATCGAACGTCGCAACCGGTTTTAACTGCATAATTGGCTATCTTAATTCGCCGCCAAATTACAAATTGTCGTGCAAATGGCGTTTTATAATGGAATGTTTTACAAAACCCTGTATTTTTAAACAGAATGATTGCCTATGTTATTGCATATTCATCCAAAAGATCCGCAACCCCGCCTCATTAAACAAATTGCAGAAACACTTCAGCAGGGCGGTATTATTATTTACCCAACCGATACCGTTTACGGGCTCGGTTGCGATATCCTGCAGCAAAAAGCCGTAGAACGGATTTGCCGTATTAAAAAAGTTGATCCCCGTAAAGCACAACTTTCTTTTGTATGCAGCGACCTGTCACACCTGAGCGATTTTGCCAAACCATTATCCAACCCATACTACCGCTTATTAAAAGAACACTTGCCCGGCCCTTACACATTTATCTTACCAGCCAGTAAAATGGTTCCTAAAATCCTGCAAAGTAAAAAGGACACCATTGGATTACGTATTCCCAATAATAATATTGCAATGGCAATTGTTAATGAATTAGGCCGTCCCATTCTCAGCGCCTCATTGCCCGGCGAAATGGTGGAAGATTATACCGATCCCGAAATCATGTATGAAAACTTTATGAATGATGTTGATATTGTAATCGATGGCGGAATTGGTGGTGTCGTTCCATCCACTATTATTGATTGTACTGCCGATGCCCCCGTAATGACCAGGGAAGGGTTGGGAAAATGGACAGAGTAGCAGTTTGCCTAAAAAAGGAAAACACCGCTGAGCGGCGGTGTTCCCGGAACGATACATCACAAGATTCCTTCGATATATATAGAGTACCTACAAAACTTATTTCACACTATGGTGACGATGATGCCTGTTGTGCTTAAAACGAAACGCATCATGACGGTTATGCTTCCTCATCTTATGTAATCTTTTTCTTTCACCCGCACTTATCTTTCCGTCTTTACGGGCATGATGTTTAGCTGCTTTATAGCGAACAGCATCTTTGCGAAGCTCTGAACGTTCACCCCTTGTTACTCTTCCCTTGTCGAAGCTTTTAGGAAAATCCTTACGGTCACGGTTACTTTCATCACGCTGTGCAAATGCTGCTGCTGATAGTAATAAGAATACTATGCTTACGGTTACGATCTTTTTCATACTGGTAGAATTTTTTATAATAAAAATTGTTCGCAGTTATGACGAATGCTGTTTTACAAAGTTTAAACCGTTGTATAAACTTTAACAGCTTACAAAAGTTCAGGAAGTATTTCTTTTAGGCGAAAGGTCTTGCGGTGGTATTTGCATTGACCATAAGTTGTAATTGCATCGCGGTGCGCAGCTGTTCCATAACCCTTATTCCTGTCCCAGTTATAGTAAGGAAATTCTTCATGTAATTTCCGCATATATTCATCCCGGTACGTTTTAGCAAGAATGCTTGCCGCAGCAATAGATGTATAAAGGCCGTCACCTTTAATAATACAATGATGACGGATCGTTTTGTATTGCGTGAAACGGTTTCCATCAATCAACAACAGTTCCGGGATAACCGGCAGCATATCCAATGCCAGGTGCATTGCTTTAAATGAAGCTTTTAAAATATTGATCTGGTCTATCTCATCATTGTCAACACTGGCGACTGCATAGGCGATTGCTTCTTTTTCAATGATTGGCCGAAGTTCATCCCGTTCTTTTTCCTGCAATTGTTTTGAATCGTTCAATAAGGGATGAAAAAAATCCTTCGGTAAAATAACCGCTGCTGCATACACAGGCCCTGCAAAACAGCCACGTCCTGCCTCATCACAACCTGCTTCTATTCGTTTCTTATGGAAAAAAGGGTTCAGCATCTCCGGCTGCAATTTCCGGAATAACCATTGTCAACAAAAATTATTTTAGCCACATGCTGACAGCTAATTTTGCAGCACAATGGCCAATCAACTCACAGAACGTTCTTCCAAACCCGTTGCTATCTGGTTACTCGTAGGCGTTGGAATGATTATCATACAAATTTTACTCGGTGGTATTACCCGGTTAACCGGCTCCGGTCTTTCTATTACTGAATGGAACGTAGTAACAGGTACTTTACCACCCGGCAGCGAAGCAAAATGGGTTGCTGAATTTGAAAAATATAAACTCACACCACAGTTCAGCCTCCTCAACTTTGACTTCACCCTAAAAGATTTCAAGTTTATCTTTTTCTGGGAATGGTTTCACCGCCTGTGGGCAAGATTAATCGGGATTGTATTTGTTATTCCATTTATTATTTTTTTAGTGCAACGACGATTTAAGCCTGCAATGGTAAAGCCCATGCTCATTCTTTTTTTATTAGGCGCTTTACAAGGAGCTATTGGCTGGATAATGGTGGCAAGCGGTCTTACCGGTGATGCGGTTTATGTAAAACCAACAAGGTTAGCCCTGCACTTCATTTTTGCACTCGGCTTATTGTGTTATACTTTTTGGTTTGCATTGCAATTGCTGGTGCCAAAAGATAAAATAGTTGCCAATCCCCCCGCCCGGAAAATAACCATCATTACACTCTGTGTACTGGTGCTCCAGTTAGTGTACGGTGCGTTTATGGCCGGGCATAAAGCAGCTACAGCAGCGCCAACATGGCCTGATATAAACGGGCAAATCATCCCTTCGCAAATGACAGGCAATAATGAAGGCTTGCTCAATTTGATTGATAATAAAATAACCATTCACTTTATCCATCGGGGGCTCGCTTATCTTCTATTAGTATTAATTATCATCCTTACCATACGGTTATTTAAATCAACCGGCTCAACCCTTTTTCGTAAAACAAGAAGTTGGCCAATCGTGCTGGTACTTTTACAGGCATTACTCGGAATTATCGCAGTAACAACAAGTATTAAAATCATTCCCAATCATTGGGGCGTATTTGAATGGATGGCAGAATTGCATCAAATGGTCGCTATGCTGCTCTTACTATCCATTACCTGGATCTTATTCATCGTCCGTAATAAAAGCAACCGGATTGTTAATTCATAAGCTTCATTTGACATAGCAATTAATAAGTGTTATTTTTAAGAAATAACCATTCTAAACTTAATGAAAACCTGGCTTAAAGGTTTTTTCTATTCCTTTCCTGTTCAATTGGTTTTTCTGCATTTCAGGAAATACCAGGTACTACTCTTATTCTGGTTTATTCTTTTCAGTACTGTCAACGGCACTTTCATGAAAGTATTCGGTGCTGACTCATTATTTCTTGCACCGGAATACCTCGGTAATGTCAATTCATTCAGTTCAGCTATTGTAGGTATGGCAGTCGGTATGTTTATTATGAGCTGGAATATTTCCACCTTCATTTTATTCAGCAAACACTTCCGCTTTCTCGCAGCCACCACCAACCCTTTTTTAAAATATTGTATTAACAATGCAGTCATACCACTCGCATTCTTACTTTTCTATTTTATAAAGTCATATAATTTTACCCACGACAAAGAACTTGTTACTGCCACAGAAATATTATTTCTTTTCGGCGGTTTTGCCAGCGGCCTGATATTAATATTGGCGGCATCACTTATTTATTTTTTCCGTGCTGATCGTTCCATTCTCCGTCGCATGATGCCCGTTATCAGTAATCCAAGTTCTTATATCACACATCTCGGGCCTGTAAAAGAAATTTATCATGGTATGCCCCTGATACGGGTGGAGTACTATTTTGAATCACCATTGCGTATTAAGCCGGTAAGAAATGTATCGCACTATACCAACGACTTTGTAGAATCAATTTTTAAACGTCATCACTTTGCTGCTATACTTTCTGTATTTGCTGCATTCCTCTTTCTTGTTTGCATCGGTTTCTCGTTAGATAACGCTTTTTTTCAATTGCCCGCCGCTGCAAGCATTACTATTTTCTTTGCCATATTAATCGGTGTATCAGGTGCCATTACTTATTTCCTGCAAAGCTGGAGCATACCTTACCTCGTTGCACTGATACTATTGCTCAATCTTTTTTATAAAATGGATTGGATTGATCCACGCAATAAAGCTTACGGCATTAATTACTGGAATAAAGATGAACGGCCTTCCTATACCCGCGAAGGATTGCTGGCATTGGCTTCTAAAGAAAATATTGAAGCGGACAGGCAGAATATGATTACCGTCTTAAATACCTGGAAGAAAAAGCAAGACAGTAATAAACCATTGCTGGTATTAGTCAATACAAGCGGGGGAGGGCACAGGAGTGCTACTTTTACAATGAGTGTGCTGCAATACCTCGATAGCGTAACAAAGGGAAGCATGATGCAAAAAACATTTCTGATCAATGGCGCTTCCGGCGGAATGATTGGCGCTGCTTATTTCCGGGAATTATATTTAAGAAAAACGAAAGGAAATAATATTCGCCTGCAGGATAAACAATACGTGGATGATATTGCCGGTGATTTACTCAACCCCATATTCACTTCTTTTTTCGCAAGGGACCTTGTTTCCCCCGCACAAAAATTTAATGTAGGCCCTTACCGCTATGTAAAAGACAGGGGCTATGCATTTGAACAAAAGCTCAACAGCAATACAAGAGGTTTTTTAGACAAGCAATTAAAAGACTATGCTGCTGACGAAAAAGCTGCCAATATTCCATTGATGTTTTTTGGATCGGTTGTTACCAGGGATAGCCGTAAGATGATTATCTCAACACAGCCCGTACGTTTTATGATGACAGCGCCGCAAAAAGATACGGTTAGTATTCCTGCTGTTGATCCTGATGGTGTAGACTTCGCTTCCTTTTTTGCAAAACAAGATCCTTACAGCATCCGTATGCTGACTGCTTTGCGAATGAACGCCACATTCCCGGTAGTGCTTCCGAATGTATGGCTGCCTTCTAACCCGGTAATAGATGTAATGGATGCAGGTTTGCGGGATAATTTCGGGCAGGAAACAACACTTCGTTTTTTAGCGTGCTTTGATGACTGGATCAAAGAAAATACCAGCGGTGTATTAATCATACAAATCCGCGACAGGAAAGCAGGTGGCTGGGAAGTCCCCTATCTTTCAGATGATATCAGCGATCATGTTACCAAACCCTTTTTACTGTTGCAGCACAACTGGTTTAAGATGATGGAATACTCACAAAACGATTTGCTCAATTATTATAAAACAAACAATGATATCCCCGTTTATAAAATTGCTTTTCAATATGCAGCCGATAATGAAGAAAACAAAGCTGCTTTGAATTTTCACCTCACCAAGCGGGAAGAAAAAGATATCATGCGATCCATCTACTCATCAGCCAACCAGAAAAGCTTTGAGAACACACTAACCTTATTTAAAAATGCCTCCTCGCCTGATTCAGTGTGGCAACAACTCAACCGGTAAAACTTTTTAATCGGCTTATGGCTGAAGTAACCGGAAACATTTTTTCTTTACCTCGGTAATTATTTTGTCAGGTGTTTCCGCGGGGTCGCCATCAATATGTAACGGCGCTTCTGAAAGGTTCGTGATACTGCATTTATCCGTCTGGAAATAAATAACCCCTTTTTTATCTTCAATAGATGTTGCCGGTTGCAGTGCATTCTTTCCCCGTACCTGTTTTAATGTTTGTACGAGTACGCTCAGTTTGCTTTGATGCGTTACTATAACAATATCCAGCAAGCCATCGCTAAGGTTTGCTTTAGGTGCAATGGTAAAATTGTTACCAAACTGGTTGCTGTTGGCAATACTGATAAAGTATGCATCCAGCGTAATGGTTTTATCCCTTACTTTAATTTTGAAGGAATAAGTTTTGGCAGCAAAGAAATTCTTAACCACCTGTTTTACATAAGTAGCCAATCCCCTCGTTGGTTGTTTTGCAAAATCATGCGCCACTTTTGCATCAAAACCTAATCCGCACAACATACAGGCAAACTGTTCATTCACATAAAAACCATCAATCAAAGATGCATGGCCTTTGAAAATAATATCCAATGCCTTGCCCGGTTGTTTGGGAATATTTGCTGCATACGCTAACCCATTTCCCGAGCCACAGGGAATGATACCAAAGTTTACATTGTAATTCATCAGGCTACTCACCACCTGGCTTACTGTCCCATCGCCTCCCGCAATAACGATATCTGTCACTTTTTGTTCTTTAATAAGTGCATGTAAAAAAGAATAATCGCCACTCGCTACAGATGGAAATACCCGGTAAGAAATACCTGCAGCAGTAGTTTTTGCTTCGATAAACTCCTGCAGATCTTTTTTTGTGCGGGTGCCCGAAATGGGATTGATGATATAAATAATATGTCGCGACATATTTATGGTAGCTTCAGCGTACAAAGATGTACCCTTCGCATTCTTACTGCAATATTCGGATCAATTGGGGAAGCTATAGCATAAATTTCTATTTCTTTCTTGCCTGCAAATAATTTTCTCAGTTCGGCAAGCGAAACAATAGCATGGTTGGTGCTGTCTTTGGATAATAGCTGGTTATCATCTTTATCAAAAAATAAAATACTTCTTACCCATACCCCGGGCTCAGCCTCTTTAAAAAGAATTTCGAGCTTGCCATTTTTTCTCCATTCACCCGCCTTAACTTTTTTACTATTAATGCTTTCATCTTCTTTGCTCGTAGCCAATATAATTTTATTGTTCAGCTTTATCGTCCAGCTGTTCTTCTTTTGCGCATCAGCAAACACCGTTGTTAAAATAAAGCTTAAAAAAAGGAGGAACTTTTTCATGTATTTAATTATTCAATAATCTTACCAATATAAGTTGACTATTGAAAGATGATTGTAAAGCGGAAAATACATAACCACGTTTTGTTTCCCACAAAGGCACAAAGGGCACTAAGCTTTTTCTTTTATTATATCTGTGTCTTTGCAGGAAACATTTGTGTATTCGTGGCGGGCCTCCCTGCCCTCCGAAGGAGGGTTCTTAGCCTCCGGTTATCTATTAAATCCTATTGCAAATAATAGTTGGGTCGGTTAAATTTTCTAATTCATTCAAGCAAAAGTTGCGTAGCAACTATCCGTGTTAATCTGTGTAATCTGTGGCTAACTGTATTCTTTCGTGTTCATTCGTGTCTTTTCGTGGCTGAATGTATTTCTCTGCGTTCTCCTTACCTCTGCGTGAAATTGTATTCCCCTTTGCGTCTTTGCGTGAAATACTCTTACCACTTCAACAACGCACTCCCCCACGTAAACCCACTCCCAAACGCCGCCAAACAAACCAAATCACCCTCCTTTATTTTTCCTTTTTCCCATGCTTCACAAAGCGCAATAGGAACAGAAGCTGCTGTTGTATTTCCATATTGCTGAATATTATTATACACCTGGTCATCCGTAAGTTTTAACTTTTGTTGTACAAACTGTGCAATGCGAAGATTTGCCTGGTGCGGAATCAATACAGCTATATCAGACGGCTGGTAACCATTCGCCGTTAATGCCTCCATAATTACTTCCGGGAATTTTACCACCGCTTTTTTAAACACAGCAGGCCCATCCATATTCGGAAATACCTGTGCTTTGTCAATCATGTTATGACTGAAAAACATTTGCCCGATTTCTGCTTCATCAAAATCTGCCAGTGATTGATCCATCCAGTGATTCGCATGTGTACCAGGATTAAACATGGCCAGTATTTCTGCTGATTCACCATCGCTATGCAAATGAGTGGAAAGAATTCCCTGGTCTTTATTCGTGGCAGGTTGTAGTACAACAGCACCCGCACCATCTCCAAATATCACCGATACATTTCTTCCCCTTGTTGTAAAGTCAAGACCGAAAGAATGTTTCTCCGAACCTACCACCAGTATATTTTTATACATCCCTGTTTTAATAAACTGGTCAGCCACACTCAAAGCATACACAAAACCTGAACATTGGTTTCTTACATCCAGTGCACCCACTTCTTTCATCTTCATCGCCCGTTGCAGCAACACACCACAACCAGGGAAATAATAGTCAGGGCTTAATGTGGCGAAAACAATAAAGTCAATATCCTGTGGTGTAATACCCGCTCGTTCTATCGCAATCTTTGAAGCTTCAACACCCATAGTTGTTGTCGTTTCTTCTGTGCGATGCGCATAACGCCGTTCTTTAATACCTGTACGCTCCTGTATCCACTCATCACTCGTATCCATATATTTTAATAAATCGTTATTGGTAACCACATTCGAAGGAACATACATACCAATACCGGCGATTTTGCTTTTTTGCATGACAAACAATTGAGAAAGAAAGATAGGAAATGTAGGGCAATTGAAACTGTTTCTCTCCACAACTGTTTCATTCTGAACAACAGCAACGCAAACGATAGCATATTTGTAGTTGTAACCACTACACAGGAATCCATAATATCGCTACGTTTCGTGGCCCCACCGCTTCGTTTCTTTGTACTGCGATTGAGATACGAATACGATTAAGGTTTAATGGTTAATGAATAATGAAAGACCCTGTGAAAATCCAATCCTTTAGAAGACCACAACGTTAAGGCTCCGATATCCGGAAAAGGCAGCCATAAATTATTTGGCACAGCCATCGAAAATTGTCCATCCAGCCCCCTCACGGGGGCTTTTTTTATGGCCATTAGTTATCAACAAAAACTTGTTTTGGCACAGTATTGAAGGTATTGTTTCAGTTCTCTTTTTGTGAGGTGGTTCAAACGGGAAACCTGAGAATATACTCATAGAACCTGCTACAGGTAATGCTGTCGAAGGGATAATAAAAGAGAATTAGAAGGGTTTTGGTCAACGCCAAAGCCCTTTGTTTATATACAGTGTGCCTGTTCACCTATAGCTGTCCCCTGTTTGCTCCCTGTCAGCGCCCCATCTGCGTCAGGGTTCTTACGCTCATCCTTCGTTCATCTTTCGTTTATCCTTCGTATTTCCGGTAGCTGCTGTGAATTCATACGCCCATTCATTCTTCTTAGCAGGAGAATCACTTTGTCATAGTTTTAATAACTAATTGGACGCTGTTTTTTGTGTAAGTTTCAATACTTCTGTGGCAAATCTTTCACACTCATCTTCTACAGATTGCAAATCCTTTGATTTTACATAAGAACCTATTACATGATCGCCGGTATTCGGTAAAGCTACCTGCCTTTTTAACGCAGCAGGAGTGCCTAATTGATCAAACATTCTTTTCATAGCCGACACTTTTACCACTTTATCCTGGTGCTCTTCATCTTTGTAATAATACAACAGCAATGTCGGTTGTGTTACTTTCCTGAATGTTGATTCCTTCATCGTTGTTTCCAGCAATTCTTCCAGTTGTACTAATGAAGTAGTGAGGTAACGGTTATTCCAGTATTGCGCATACAAAGCCGTCGTGTCAGCTACAGTCCGGTGCTTACCCGTTACAAGGTGCGCTATCTGCAATCCCCAATGATTATTCAACAACCATGCATTCGCATCATTAATCGCAATATTCGGGGAAAGCAATACCAGGCCGGCTATCTCAGGATATTCAGCAGCCAGTTTTAATGCTAATGTCCCGCCAGTCGAAGTCGCCATCAATATTACTTTTTTGCCTAATTGTTTGCCGATAGCATAAGCCTGTTTAGCGCTGTTCCAGGCACCTGCTGCAGTAAAATTGCCCAGCGGCTCTGTCGTATCTATTCCATGCGCATCCAGCCGGCTCAGGTATAAATTGCAGCCAAACTTTTGTGCAAATTCATAATGCACCGGGTCACCCTCTTCCTGGCTTGCAGAAAAACCATGCAGGTACACCACTGCATAATCCGTTTTTTCCTTCAACGAATCATTCGCCCAAAGGATCCTCGCTTCATTATCCGGTTTTAATTTATGTGCTGCTTCATTTGCTGCCACATATTTTTCCAATCCCGGTGAATCCGAAGGAATAGCAGGAAGCTCATTTGTGTATTTCGGTGTTGAAGGCCGGGGGCCCAAAAAGTAAACTACAATCAGCAGTAAAAGGATGATCCCTAACCATTTGAGGAATTTCATAACGCCTTTTTGCTAAAGCTACATTAAATCTCCGTTTAAATCAGGTTAAGGCTCTATTAAATGCCTGTTTCGTTTGCTCCCCCCGCCAAAATTCAGTACCTTCGCCGCTCGTTTGAAAAAGCAATTATGGAAATAAGAAACATAGCAATTATTGCACACGTTGACCATGGTAAAACTACACTGGTTGACAAGATTTTACATACAACCAAAGTTTTCCGTGACAACCAGGAAACCGGTGATTTGATAATGGACAGCAACGACCTCGAAAGGGAACGTGGTATCACCATTTTCAGTAAGAATGCTTCTGTGATGTTTAAAGGCGTTAAGATTAACGTAATCGATACTCCCGGTCACGCCGACTTTGGCGGTGAAGTGGAAAGGGTTTTGAAAATGGCTGATGGTGTGTGTCTTTTGGTGGATGCGTTTGAAGGCCCCATGCCCCAAACCCGTTTTGTATTGCAAAAAGCATTACAACTGAACCTGAAACCTATTGTAATCATCAATAAAGTAGATAAAGAAAACTGCCGTCCTGATGAAGTACATGATGCAGTATTTGAACTGTTCTTCAACCTCGATGCAACAGAAGCGCAATTGGATTTCCCTACCTTTTATGGTTCGGGGAAAAATGGCTGGTTCAATGATTCATTAACACAGATTGAAGGTATAGAGCCATTGCTTGATGGTATCGTAAAATATGTACCACCACCCAAAGTGAATGAAGGTCCCGTGCAAATGCAGATTACATCATTGGATTACTCTTCTTTCCTTGGCCGTATCGCCGTAGGTAAAGTAAGCCGTGGTGTATTGAACGAAGGACAGAATGTAGTATTAATGCAGGCAGATGGCAGCGTTAAGAAAACAAAAGTGAGAGAGCTGTATGTGTTTGAAGGAATGGGCAAGAAGAAAGTTACAGAAGTTGTTGCCGGTGATCTTTGCGCAGTGGTAGGTATCGAAGATTTTAATATCGGTGATACCATTTCTGATGCAGAAGTACAGGAAGCATTACCAGTGATAAGTGTGGATGAACCAACGATGAACATGCTCTTCTCTGTAAACAATTCACCATTCTTTGGTAAAGATGGAAAATTTGTTACATCAAGGCACTTACGTGACCGCTTGATGAAAGAAACAGAAAAGAACCTTGCCTTAAAAGTAGAAGACAGCGAAGAAGGCGATAGTCTTGTTGTATATGGCCGTGGTATTTTGCACCTTGGTATCTTAATAGAAACCATGCGTCGTGAAGGATATGAATTAACTGTTGGTCAGCCACAGGTAATTGTGAAAGAAATCAATGGTAAGAAGTGTGAGCCTTATGAAAACCTGGTGGTGGATGTGCCGCAGGAATTTGCTTCTAAGGTTATTGACCTAGTAAGCCGTCGTAAAGGCGAAATGCTGATCATGGAAACCAAAGGTGAAATGCAGCATCTTGAATTTGAAATACCATCAAGAGGTTTGATCGGGCTTCGTACACAAATGCTCACTGCTACAACCGGTGAAGCTGTAATGGCACACCGTTTTACAGAATACAAACCATGGAAAGGTCCTATTCCCGGAAGAAACAATGGTGTGTTGATTTCTAAAAGCACTGATAAAACAACCGGCTATTCTATTGATAAATTACAGGACAGGGGCCAGTTCTTTGTTGACCCGGGAGAAGATGTTTATGTAGGTCAGATCATTGCTGAAAATATTAAACCAGGTGACCTCGTTGTTAATGCTACCGAAGGTAAAAAATTAACCAACCACCGTGCGAGCGGAAGTGATGATGCGACCAAGATTGCTCCTAAAACACTCATGACACTGGAAGAATGTATGGAATACATTCAGCAGGACGAGTGTATCGAGGTAACTCCGAATTTCATTCGAATGAGAAAGGTGATACTCAATGAAGATGAAAGAAAGAAAGTCCAAAAGAAAATGGAAGCACAGGCAGTATAAAAAGTTAAGCACCGGGAAACCGGTGCTTTTTTATTTAAAACGTTTGTAATTTTGAACTAAATAAACGTGATGAAAAAGGGGCTGTTGATAGCGGTTATATTTTCCTTCTTTTTGCTCGCAGCAAACGATGCTGCTGCCCAATGTTCCATTTGTACAAGAACTGCACAACAATTAGGCGAGAAGCCTGCCAAGGGCATGAACTCCGGTATTCTCTACTTAGCCTTTGCACCGTTTGCTATTGTAGGCTATATCGGTTACCGCTGGTGGAAAAACAACAAAGCTGAATAGCGGTTTACTCAATACATCATTATTTTGTAGCGACAACTGTAAAGATTATTGTTTTATCTAATAATTAGCGGCTACTGTCAGTACTGCATTATTTTAAATTAACTTAACATTTGCCTCATTATCTTCAAGTGTTAAACCACCCCCAGTGAATTATAAACTACTGCCGCTGCTCATTTGCACTATTGCCTGCGCTGCAGTAGTTGCACAGCCCACGAAAATATATTTGAATCCAAAGACAGCCGGAAGTGCTAATCAATCCATGTTTATTGACTCTGTACGATTGTATCCCCTGGAAGATGCTGACAATAATTCACCCGGGCAGTACAGTTCCTTAAGTGTTTCAAATGACTATTTTATCGTTCAGTCCTATGTAGATAAAGAATTACTGATCTATACGAGAGCCGGCAAATACATAAAGAAGGTATCCTACAAGAAACTCGGAAGAGATGCATCCCCCCGGTACGATTATGCAAAGAACCAGGTAATCTTTTTCCTGGCGAATAAAAATTACACGCTGACAGAAAAAGATAAAATAGACATACGGAAAAACTTTACCGACAAAAAGAACAGGAAGTATTACAAGAAATATATTATTGATTTAAAGGACAGCAGTTTTACTATTCAAAAATCAACGCCTACATCATTTGATATACTCAATGCGTATAATTTAAAAGATGACTATTACTCCACTTACGAAATCAATGTAAACAAGAATTATAAAGACAGCATTGATTACGAAGTAAAAATTTATAAAGACAACAAATTCATCAGCGGCTATTTCCCTTATAATAAACAACAGGAAATAAGATATTTGTTTGACAGGAGCATTGGAGCTTACACCCAACCAACCAATAGTGCTGATGTCTTTTATATCACAAGGCCTTATGTCGATACTATTTATTCGCTCACTAACGGGATTATCACACCTGTTTACCAGGTTGTATTGCCAATGGAGAACAGCCTTCCCAAATATTTTTTTGACAAGGCTTTTAAAAGCAGGACAGAGAAAGAGAACTTTCAACGAAATAATGGGAAACTGATGCGCCAGATATACTCAGTACATGAATCACCCCGGTTTGCTTTCTTTTCCATCGGTTTTTTTGCTAATTACGGGCAATACATGTACGATAAAAAAACCAATGCATCTTATAGTATCGCTAAAATAAAACCGGATAGTTTAAATTATTACCTGCCTTTATTCAGCCAGAACTTTGGCAACCGGTATGAAAATAAATTTTACTCGCTTGTTACCCCGGAGCAGTTGAAATCGGTGTACAAACAAAATAAAGATCGGATTGCGAAGTTACCCGGAGAGTTGCAGTATTGTTTAAAAGATAGTGCTAACCTCAGGCCGGTTATTGCTGAATATATCATCAAAGGAAAATGATAAAACGCATTTGTATAATAGTAGTTGTCGGCATATTCCTGGGGAATACAGGAGTTGCACAAACTGGTATTGTAAAAGGCGTGGTAAAAGATTCCTTAACAAGTGTGGTATTAGAATCGGCCACTGTCAGCATTTTTGGAAAAGATTCTTCGCTCATTAACTACCAGCTTACAGATGGCTTGGGGGCATTCCAGGTTGGCAAACTCCCTTTAAAAACAAACCTGCGATTAAATATTTCTTACACCGGGTTTAAAAGTTTTAATAAAATAATCAGGATAGATTCTTTTCCAATTAACACTGTCATTTTTTTAGCTCCCGCATACAATGATTCATTAAATGTAACCGTAACGGCAAAAGTGCCGATACGTATGAATGGTGATACACTGGAAATAAATCCTGCGGCATTTAAAATGGATCCCAATGCGGTAGTGGAAGATTTGTTGACGCAAGTACCCGGCATCGTTGTATGGGCAGATGGAACCATCACCATGAATGGGAAAAAAATCCCGAATGTATTGGTAGACGGCAAACCGTTTCTTGGATCGGATGATGCAAGGGTGGCAACACAAAACCTCCCTAAAAATGCTATTGACAAAATACAGGTTTACCAGGAAGTGGATAGATCGTTACGTCCCGAAGAACGTAATCAACAAGATTCGCTGCTCACTATGAACATTAAATTGAAAGATGATAAAAAAACAGGCTTCTTTGGCAAAGCAGGGGCAGGTTATGGCACCACAAAAAGATATGAAGGCGATCTGTCCTTTCAAATCTATAATAAAAAAACTTCCTTAGGCATTGGCGGTGGTGCCAACAACATCAATAAAACTATTGGCAATCTCCGGGAAATGTTCCAGAACAATACTTACAGGAACTTTAATCCCAACCTGTACAACGTAGGTAATTTTAATGCCGATGGAATTAATAAGTATCATTCCATTGGCACTGTGTTTACACATAATTTTATTGAGACAACCAACAGCCGCCAGAACAACCGCCTCACCGTTAGTTATATTAAATCAGGCGATGAGAAATTCCTTGATAACCTGTCGTTGCAAAACAGGAACACAGGTGACAAGCCGCAGTTTATAGAGGACAATACTATTTCAAACAGGACTAATAACAACCAGAACCTTGGTGTAAACTATGTAAAGACAAATAGCTACAATGATAATTTTACAGTAAATGGTAGTGCAACTGCAAATAATGGTCGCAGTAACTCAAACAGGATTACCACCATAAAGGATTTAAACAACGGTCTTATCAGTAAGAACATTTCTGAAAGCCAGGGTACCCAGCAATCAAACAGCCAATCTATCTCCGGCACTTTTTCCAAATACAGTGAAGATAACCCGGCAGCCCAGTTTAATGCTGACCTGAATATGAGCAACAACGAAAGTTCTTTCGACAGATTTGTTAAAAGCAATTTCACTTCCTTTATCAATAGTAATGATGACACTTCGTATAACAGGAATTATACTGACAACAGAACCAACTTCAGAGTAGGAGCAGGTCTTTCTTATAGCGGCCTCAAAAGATTGCTCCTTGGCAGGTATAATTTATTTGGTCTTAACCTTCGTTTCGATCAGCGGATAAATTATACAAAAGCAACGAACGATCAGAAAGTGTTTGACTATAATGGGAATGCAGGTAAGTACGAGATTAATAACAGGCTGACCAATAATAACCAGAACCAGAAACTTGATTACACGCCTACATTGGCCATCAACAAATCTCTTTTTAAATGGAAAGGCGCATATTACCATAATTTTTTTGCAGGTATAAGTTTCTCGCAGGACTTTAAAATGGATAACAATACTTCTTCATTTGCAGTAAGAAATCTTTCCCGTCACTTCAGCTTTTTCAGGTACCAGGGCAACCTTTCTTACAATTACAACAGAAGGGAAAAGTATTCTTTTAATGTAAATGCCGGCTATGATAAGAATTTTGAATATGCAGGTATCGATCAGCTGTATACTATTACAGACAGTGTGGATGTTTTTAATGTAAGAATCGGCAATCCCTTTTTGAAAAACAGGGTCAACCATAACTTTAATTTCGGGGGCAATATCAATACACAGAACCCAAAATCAGACTATAGTTTCCAGGCAAATATCAACGGTAATTATGTAAAATCGTTGAACCCTTTCAGCGACAGTGTTATAAATGACCGATCGGGCAAAAGAATTTATTATTATATCAATGCGCCGGAGCGGAACTATTTCAATTTAAACTATAATGTAAACATCAGCCGCCGCATTAAAAAGAGTAACCTGCAGCTTAGTTATAACGGATCTTATAATAACGGGACTTCCCCGGGCTATATTGACAACATTTATACAGAAACAAATGCCATTGGCCTTAACAATACTATCAATCTTCAATTTTCCTTACGTTCTGTAATGATTGTAAGGATCGGGAAAACATTTAACAGCTCCAGGTCAACCCAATCAGGTGCAGGGTTAACATCCTTTAAGAATCATACTGACGTATCGAGGTTTGGGCTTACCGTTAACCTGCCTAAAACTTTCACCATCAGCAGTACACTCGATTATACAAAAAATAACAACCTAGACAATTCGATTGTGTTGTGGAATGCATTCGCTACTTATCGTTTCTTAAAAAGCCAGCAGGCAGAAATAAAGTTTTCTGCTATGGATATGTTGAAACAGTTTCAGAATATCAGCAACACAGCGGATAATTACGGCACGACCACTACCATTACAAATGGCTTGCAGCAATTTTATATGCTGACTCTTTCTTACTATCCACGCAAATTTGGAAAGGCAGAAAATAAAAAGAAATAATAGATTTTCACGCTGAGGTCGCAGAGATCGCTGAGGTGTTTTTATTGTATTTTCTCTGCGTACCCTGCGCCCTCTGCGTGCCACCTCCTCATTTATCTGCAATAAACTTATACAGGTTAAAGCTTCCCTTTTTATAAACTGCTTCAATTTCTTTTTTTAATACAGCTTTGTCAATGCCCTTCATTCTCTTTTGTTCAATTAAATAAAAAGCCCTTTCGGCCAGCAGCCAGAATGTTTTATCTGTAAGATGTGATTTCTGTAATTGATTATAGATAATATCAACCAGTTCTTTGATTCCTTCTTTTTGCGAAGCCACTGTTTTTACAATCGGCACTTCGTTATAATGTTTGCTGAACGTTGGTGCCAGCATCTGTTGCAAATTCCTTACAAAAGAATCTGCATCCGGCCTGTCGCTTTTATTCACTACAAATACATCAGCAATCTCCATCAGGCCCGCCTTCATTGTTTGTACTTCATCGCCGGCTTCCGGTACTACTACCACCACTGTTACATCAGCGAGCCCTGCAATTTCAATCTCACTCTGTCCAACACCTACGGTTTCAACAATGATATGATCAAACTGAAACGTCTTTAGCAAATCGGTTATCTCAATAATTTTTGGATGCAGTCCACCCATCGATCCGCGGGTAGCCAGCGAACGGATGAACACATTCGGATGCGTGTACCAGTCGCTCATACGGATGCGATCGCCCAGCAATGCACCAAGATTAAATGGGGATGATGGATCGACACAAAGCACAGCCACCTTTTTACCGGAGTCGACTAATATTCCAATCAGTGAATCAACCAATGTGCTTTTCCCTGCACCCGGCGGGCCTGTAATGCCAATAATTTTTGCAGTGGAAGCAGGCAGGGATTGCAGTAATGCTTCATAGCCCGGCTGTTCATTTTCTACCAATGAAATACAACGGGCCAATGCTTTTACATTTCCTTCCTGTATTTGTTTTAATAATTCCTGCATTTACTGTAATTCGGCTTTTTCAAAAGTACGCTGAATCATAAAGCAACCGGAATATGTACGATAGTTTTATTTTCGTGCCATGCAAAAGCTTTCCGTTGTCATAATTTGTAAAAATAATGCTGCTGTTATCGGTAGAACATTACAAAGTTTTGCAGGCCTTACTGATGATATCGTGGTATATGATAATGGCAGCACCGACGGAACACAGGAAGTTGCCCGACAAAATGGAGGCAAACTTTTTGAAGGAGCTTGGGAAGGTTTTGGCATTACCAAGAACAAAGCAAATGCACTGGCGAAATATGACTGGATACTAAGTCTTGATGCAGATGAAGCCATTGATGAGGAACTTAAACAATCATTACTGGGTTTATCTTTTGCTGATGAGAATCTGGTGTATAATTTGTTGTTCAAAAACTTTGTCGGCGACCGTTACCTGAAGTATGGCGAATGGGGCAGGGATCATCACAACCGTTTATTTAACCGGAAGCTGGTCAAATGGAATGATGCACCGGTTCACGAACAGCTAATCATTCCTGCAAGTATGAACACTGAACGGTTAAAAGGATATGTATTGCACCGTACCGCAGAAAGTTTTGATCAGTTTGAAAAGAAGATGATTGGCTATGCGGCGCTGAATGCTGAAAAGTATTTTAAACAAGGAAAAAAGCCGTGGTGGGGCAAACGATGGTTGTCGTCGCTATTTTCTTTTTTGCAGAATTATATTTTTCGACTTGGGTTTTTAGATGGAAGCGATGGATATACCTGTGCCCGCATAACAGCTAAATACACTTTTTTAAAATATAAGAAATTAGAAGAACTGGTAAAGAACAACCATTAAAGAAGGGGAGCTTCATCATCGAAAAGCCATTGTTCTTTCTTCAACATTTCTTTAGTTTGTAATAGTAATGACGAACTTTATTCCCATATTCCCGCTTGGCATCGTGGTATATCCCGGTGAAAATCTCAACCTGCACATTTTTGAACCAAGGTATAAACAACTCATTACTGAATGCCATGCTGCTAAAAAACCATTTGGAATACCCGCTGTTATTAATGAGAAAATGCAGGACTTCGGATCGCTGGTGGAAATAGCAACCTTGGATAAACTCTATGATAATGGGGAGATGGATATTAAAACAAAAGGGGTGCAGATTTTCCGGGTACTGGAAGTCATAAAAGAAGTGCCCGATAAATTATACAGCGGCGCTATTGTAACGTATCCTGATAATTATGAAAAAGGCAATCCGGAAGCCATGCGAAAGGTAATGGCCGGCATCCGGGAACTGCACCAGTTATTAAAAGTAGAAAAGGATTTTAAGAAAAGCGATGAAGAATTAACTACATATGAAGTAGCGCATCATATCGGTCTTTCACTGGAAGAAGAATACGAATTGCTGAACCTGTTGGATGAACGCCAGCGGCAGGAATATTTAAAAAGGCACCTGGCCAAAGTAATTCCAATGCTTTCTGGTATGGAACAGTTGAAAGAGAAAATAAAATTAAACGGCCATTTTAAAAACCTGGGTGGATTTGATTTATAGATCATTCCTGCCTTCCAAAAAGAATTAATGTCAGTAACGCTCTGCTTCGACTTTGGTAACACCCGGAAAAAATGTGCTGTTTTTAACGGGCCAGAAATTGATAAGGTAATTGTATTGCCCGACGATTCAACAGAGACGATTCAATCGTTATTACAGGAGCATCAACCAGCTAAATCAATTCTTTCTTCTGTTATTGATCATAATGTGGAAATTGAAGAATTGCTGGCTGCCCGAACCAAGTTTCATAAACTAAGTCATCTCACCAGGGTAGCTTTTACCACACCTGTAGGTAAGCCTGAAACGATTGGTGCCGACCGGCTGGCGCTTTGTGCCGCCGCAGTTCATTACTATCCCGCAAAAAATAACCTGGTTATTGGCATGGGTTCCTGCGTTACTTACAATTTCATCAACAAATACCACGAATTTGTAGGCGGGGCCATTTCCCCGGGCATGGAAATGAGGCTGAAAGCATTGAATCATTATACTGCAAAACTGCCTTTAATCAAAGCAGACAGCAATTTGCCCCTTATTGGCTACGATACCACGACAAATATCCTTAGCGGGGTGGTGCTGGGACTGGCAAAAGAGATTGATGGTTTTATTGATGAATACCGGGAGCGCTTCAGGAACTTTAACGTGCTGTTAACCGGGGGTGATATAACCTTTTTGGCTTCACACCTTAAAAACAAGATATTTGCAGACCCTGATTTAATCTTTAAAGGTCTGTATGCAATTAGCGAAGTTAATAACCCCTAAGAAAATCAAGACGTTACGAGGTTTTCATGTAATGTTTGTGATTTTATTTCTGACTGCTTTTTCACCTGTTTTTTCACAGGACAACTCCCCGTATTCAAGGTACGGGATAGGCGACCTTGTTCCCCCAACCAATATTAACTCCAGGGGAATGGGTGGACTTTCAGCCGGATATTCTGAATATTTTTCTATCAATTTCAATAACCCCGCTTCTTATTCCTCTTTCCAGGGCAATAAAGAATTAAAATCTAAGAAGCTTGCTTCAGGCCGTGCTATTCTTGATGTGGGTATGAACTTTGAAGGCCGCACACTCAGGGAACCAGCTACCTCCAAAAAATTTGTCGCTAATAATGCGCTGTTTTCTTATGTGCAGGTAGGGGTGCCTTTAAAACAAAACTGGGGTTTAAGTTTCGGGCTTCGTCCTATTTCCCGGGTCAGCTATAAAATCTTCCGTACAGAAAGATTAATTGATCCCCGTACAGGTCTCCCGATTGACAGTGCCCTTACACGCTTTGAAGGCGATGGTGGTACTTACCTCGCATCCATTGGAACTGGCTTTAGCCTGTACAAAGGAGTAAAGCATGGTATGGAAGAAAAATTGAGTGTTGGTATAAATGGAGGTTATTTATTTGGAGAGAAAAACTACAACACAAGGAGATCGTTTATTAACGATACAGTTGTCTACCAGCAAGCCAATTATGAAACCAAAACCAATTTTGGTAATTTATATTTCAATGCAGGCATCCAATACCGGTTACCATTGAATAAAGAATTATCACTCACATTGGGTGGTTATGGCAACTGGGGACAAAAGATGAATGCGACACAAGATGTGCTCCGCGAAACATTTCAATACGATGTTAACCTTGGAGAAGTTCGCTTAGACAGCGTATCTGATAAAAGAGATGTAAAGGGAACAGTGGAACTACCTTCATCCTATACATTTGGTTTTGTGTTGCAACGATACGCTACACCCGGCACCAAGAAAGGTGGTTGGTTGTTTGGTATCGACTTTACACAGCAAAACTGGAGCAAGTACCGCTTTTATGGTCAAACAGATGCATTGCGCAATAAATGGGAATTAAAAGCAGGTGCACAAATCAACCCCGTACCAAAGAGAAATTATTTCAGCCAGGTGGCTTACCGCTTTGGTGTTTTTATGGGACCTGATTATATCGATGTTGGCAATAAATTATCGCAGTATGGTGGATCATTTGGTATGGGTTTACCAATGAGACCAAGCCGCCAGGCGCCTAACCAGTTATCTATTATCAACCTTGCATTTGAATACAGCAAGAGAGGAAATAATAATAACTTGCTCCGTGAAAACATGTTCAGGGTTTCACTTGGTTTATCGCTCAGCGATATCTGGTTTATCAAAAGAAAGTATGACTAATTCGTCTTTTTATAATAACATTATTTATGCAGCAGCTTTTTTTATAAGCTGCTGTTTTGTTTCTGCTTGCGAGAACGATCAGAAAAAGATTGACGACCTCACAAGGAAAGCAATAATGCGGGAAGAAGCGACCAATGTTGAAAGCTACCTAAGTCAGGGAGGTAAAATGAAAGCAAAACTAAAAGCACCGCTGATGCTGAGAATGTCGGAGGATACTGTAATTACAGAATTTCCTAACTCACTTCATGTTGATTTTTACGACGACAGCATAAAAGTGGAAACATGGCTGGATAGTAAGTATGGAAAATATTATGAAACATTGGGCAAAGTGTACCTGCGGGATAGCGTAGTAGTAATATCGGTAAAAGGGGACACCTTAAAAAGCCCCGATCTTTGGTGGGATCAAAACACGAAATTATTTTATACTGACAAGTATGCTACCTATCATGGCATTGGTAAAAATATTTACGGAGGCAAAGGATTGGTGGCAACACAAGATATGAAAAGCCTCACTTTTAACCAGCCTACCGGAACAGTACAAGTTTCCGAAAACGGTATGCCCAAATGATACTTTGGATATCACAGAACAATTGCAATCCGCAAATAGTAATCATTGTATCTTTAAGAACAGGCATTCAATAAACCTGCTTACTACTAAAAACGATCAGTTATGAGCTTTCAAAACAAAACGGTTCTCATTACCGGCGGTACCCGCGGAATAGGAAAAGCTATTGCACTCCGCCTTGCGAAAGAAGGTGCGAATATTGTTATTGCAGCAAAAAGTGTGGAGGAAAATGCAAAACTGGGTGGCACTATTTTTTCTGCAGCTGCTGAAGTGGAAGCCATCGGCGGAAAAGCATTAGCTGTGCAATGTGATATTCGTTTTGAAGATCAGGTACAGAACGTGGTCAATAAAACAATCGAAACATTCGGGGGTCTTGATATATTGATTAATAATGCTTCTGCGATCTCTCTTACCAGTACAGAACAGACCGAGCCAAAACGTTTCGATCTCATGCACGATATTAATGTGCGGGGAACTTTTTTTGTAACGAAGACCTGTGTTCCGCATTTGAAAAAATCGCAAAACCCTCATATCCTTACTTTGTCACCACCATTGAATTTAGATCCAAAATGGTTTGATAAGCATGTAGCCTACACACTCACCAAGTATAACATGAGCATGATGACAATTGGCTGGGCCAAAGAATTCAAAAAAGATAAGATAGCTGCTAATTCATTATGGCCGCAAACAACTATTGATACAGCCGCAGTAAGAAATTTATTAGGCGGCGCTATGCTGGCTAATATGAGCCGCACGGTCGATATACTTGCAGATGCTGCTTATTATATATTGCGTCAATCATCAACCGAGTGTACAGGTAATCTATTTGTAGATGAACAGGTGCTCGCAAAAGAGGGTATAACTGATTTGGAAAAATATTCGGTAGTGCCCGGTGCTAAATTGTACAATGACTTATTCGTATAAAAAAAGCATCCTGTCATAACGCAGAATGCTTTTACCATTAGAACCATAACCATTATTACTTTCGGTTGCCAATCAAAATAGCTGCCATGGCAAGGCCGGTATCTTTTAAAACTCCTGAAGGGTTTGTATCGAATGCTTTAATATGAATGGTCAATACAAAAAGCAATAGCACCGCTGCTAGAAGATAACAGGCCAGTGTTCTTTGTACATCAATAAGAATAGCTATCGCAGCAAGTATAAAGCCAGCACCAATAAGATAGATGTAAATTTTCCCATCTCCCGGAAAGAACTTCGGAACGCCACCGCCCATCATATCCGCATTTTTAAAATGGAGATAACCGAAATATGCAAACACCAATGCAAAGATAATTTCCGCAATTTTAGACGGGATAATTGGCTTCATACAGTTGGTTGAGGTACTGAACCTACAAAAAAATTTTAGGTTTTGCAAGAAAAAAGCCATCCTGTTCTTTTTGGGATGGCTTTTTATGACATTAGTCAAATTATTTACTCAGCTGGTTTCTCATTCCTCGCTTCAGGCCGCATTTGCGGGAACAGTAATACGTCCTGTATAGAAGCATGGTTCGTCAGTAACATACAAAGACGATCTATCCCAAAACCAATTCCTGAAGTAGGCGGCATACCATATTCCAGAGCACGGAGAAAATCATAATCAATAAACATGGCTTCATCATCGCCGCGTTCAGAAAGTTTTACCTGTTCTTCAAAACGTTCCCGCTGATCGATAGGATCATTTAACTCGCTGTAAGCATTGGCAATTTCTTTTCCGTTTATGATTAATTCAAAACGTTCTACCAATCCCTGTTTATCTCTGTGCTTCTTTGTCAGTGGGCTCATCTCAACAGGATAATCAATGATAAATGTAGGTTGCACAAAATGATGTTCGCATTTGCCACCAAACAATTCATCAATCAGTTTGCCTTTGCCCATCGTATTGTCAACCTGTATATGAAGTTGCTTGCAAACTGAACGAAGTTGCTCTTCATTCATACGGCTTACATCAAATCCCGTATGTTCCTGTATCGCATCATAAATACTGATACGTTTAAATGGTGCTTTGAAAGAAATAGTTTTTTCACCTACGGTTACATCTGTAGTACTACAAACATCCAGTGCAGTTTTTTCCAGCAACTGCTCTGTAGTTTCCATCATCCAGAAATAATCCTTATAAGCAGTATAAAATTCAAGAATAGTAAACTCCGGGTTATGCGTACGATCCATTCCTTCATTCCTGAAGTTGCGGCTGAACTCATACACCCATTCAAACCCACCTACTATTAATCTTTTGAGATATAATTCATTCGCAATACGCAAATACAATGGAATATCCAATGCATTGTGATGCGTGATAAACGGCCTCGCAGCAGCGCCACCGGGAATACTTTGCAGTACAGGTGTATCTACTTCCAGTGCGCCGTGGTTATTTAAAAACTCACGAATGGAGTTGATAAGCTTTGTTCTTTTAAGAAATGTTTCTTTTACAGCCGGGTTGATAATAAGATCAACATAGCGTTGACGGTATTTGAATTCAGGATCCGTCACCGCATCAAATGTTTGACCATCCGCTTCCCGTACAACTGGTAATGGTTTTAATGATTTAGAAAGCAGCGTCAGCTCTTTTACATGAATAGAAGTTTCTCCTGTCTTTGTAATAAAAGCATAACCCTTCACACCAATAATATCCCCAAGGTCCAACAATTTTTTCCATACAATATCATACAGCGATTTGTCTTCACCCGGGCAGATATCATCTCTTTTCAGGTATAATTGTATTCTTCCATGACCATCCTGGATCACACAAAAATTTGCTTTACCCATATCACGAACGCTCATGATGCGGCCAGCCACACAAACATCAGCAAACTGATCCTTGGTTTCTTCTATATAATGTTCTTTTATATAAGCTGAATTGCTGTTAACAGGATATAAAGGGGCCGGGTAGGGTTCAATGCCCATCATAATTAACTCCGCCAGTTTTTCACGGCGCAACAGTTCTTGTTCTGATAAATGTTGTGTACTCATTGCTATCAATTTCAAAAATAAAATCCACTTTTTTAGATGGCAGGCAAAGGTACTGGTTAGGAAGTAGTGACCAAAGATAAAAACCCCGCTGTTCAGGTAGCGGGGTTTTTAAAAGAAATTGACCAGATCTTATTGTTTGTTATTTACTAACCAACCGAGGCTAACCCCAAAGCTGGTGTTCTTTGTATCGCCGGTAGAAGGAGAACCATCAGGAATAAGGTTCCTTAATCCAAGTGAGTAGTTAGCGCCAATAAAAACCCCGCATTTAAACCTGTAACCAGTTATAGCATTCGCTCCAAAATCAATACCGCGGTAGTTTTGAGATTCATTCCCAAAAGTGAGATCACTTTCAGTTTTTACATTTCCCGGAGATTTTGTAAGGAATTTAGAAGGAAGATTAAATCCTGCATAAGGGCCAACACCAATATAAAAATTAGATTTAGGCTTGTTGGTATTATAAACAAAATTGAAAGCAAGATCTGCATAGCGCAATTCTATACTGTTCCTGTCTTTTCTGATAGGCTCCAATGGTTTTTGTGTAATAGCACCTTTTTGAACATATGCTAACGTAGATAAAAGGCTGAAATGATTTTTTATTGGTGCATCAAGTATAAAGCCACCAGTAAAACCAGGTTTCGTATCATAGTTAAGTTCAGCGCCATTTACAGTACCACGTAAATTAGAAAACACAGTACCAACAAAAAATCCCACCCTGGATTTCTGTGCAAAGCCGTTGAACTGCAAACACAAAACAAACAGAGACAGAATAAAAATCATTTTTTTCATAACAGTAGTTTTTAGTTACCTACTCATATCGCTTTTCGGTGTCGGCGCCGTACTTTTTTGGAGGGATTTCCGGGTTGATCCCTATGTTTTATACTAAAAATAGCAGGTTTTAAAGTTAATGCTTTTGACCTGACCACTGAAAGCATTTCCGGTCGCAAAACTAACCGGGTTTTCAGTAATACAGAACATGCATCACCATGATCTTTTCAATAAGTCTTCCAACCAAAAGGCTAATTAGATCTAATTGCTTCATTTATAGTTTTTTAAAGCAAAACCCAATCCCAATCATGGCAGGCAAATGTACTGCTTGCCCATTAAAAAGGCAAACAAAAAGCCCCTTCTTTTACTACTAAAAGCAAGGGAGCTTTTCTATTATCAACAGGTTAACCGGATGTCTAATTTGTTTTAGCAGGATCTTCCCGGAGCAGTTCTTTTTTCTTTTTCCCGGTGATGGCTCTTATAGCTACAATAAGAAGAAAAATAATCAGGGCGGCGCCACCTACACCCACTATTATTGCTGCTGCTTCAGATCCATTGCAGGAGATACTGCAAGCCAACGCAGCCACTAAATAAATTAACCCGATAGCGGCTAAAACAGACAAAATAATCAAAGCTACTTTACCACCTTTTGAAAGATCATCTGCTTTTTTAATGGCCCTTATCTGTGTCTTTAATAATTTCTTTTTTTCTTTCCATTTCAAGCTCTTGCCATTTTCATCTTTCAGTGATGCAGAAAAAGCTGCGAACGAAGCATATTTTTTTACACTGCTGTCTTTTGGAATCACCGGTGCCGGTGTAGCAGCATATAGTGGATTAAAAATACTGCTGATTCTTTGAGGATCATTTGCCAAACAAATAATCATGAAAAAAGTGGAAATAGCAAGCAGCAAATCACAAGTTTTTTGCCGGGTATAAAAAATGGCATGGGTTATTTTTTTGCCTTTTAAAGATTTATCCGGGTAAGTAACGACAGCCATTAAATAAACCAGGATGCAAGACAAGAATAAGATAGCCGGAGTGGTAATACCAAAATCAGTTAAAAAAGTACCTGTAACAATACCAAGAAATGTAAGCAGGATAAAGGATAAGATAATAATAAGCCGCGTTAACTGCTTGTGATTTTTGCCCCATCTTGAAATGCTTTTCATAACAGTAGTTTTAGTTAATTAAATCATCTCAGGTTTATTTTAAAAGAAAGGGCAGGATAAGATCTTTTCGTAATGGATGGATGGTTGACGTAATCAAGCGATTCAAATTTCAAACCTGCATAACCGGACTGGGCTATTCCTTTGTTTCTTGCTGCTTCAATAAATAACGGAACGCTGGTTATAACTGATGCCGCCCCGACAACAAATACGCCTATCCCCAGTTTCGCTTCAAATGATTTCACTCCATCACCCAACAAACTTTCAGCAACAAATAAAGTATAACCTGAAACCACCATCAAAGAACCGCCACCTAATAACCACCAGGCCACTTTCTTTTGTTGCTTACTTTTTTGTAAAAACCATTCTTTAGATTCGGGTAATTCTTTCTTTTTTTCCTGGCTAAAGGTACTTATTGAAAAAGAAATCAATAAGATCAAGACTAGTAATTGTTTCATGTTGCTATATTTTATGACGGAAAGCTATTATTACTGTAAGCCAACTAATAATTGAATTTTGCAGTATTAGAAATAGCGGTTGCATTTTTTACTACAAACTGCACGGTTGGCAGTAACTTATTGGGTAAAATCGAGTAACTTTTACGTTAAGGCATGATAAATAGCTAACTATGACCATTGCTAATTCGCAGGATTTGTTATTTCAGCGCATTAAGGAGATACTACCTCCGAATGTTTCTATGGTCGATACCATCTCAGAAGTATTGAACATAAGCAGCGACAGCGCTTACCGTCGTATCCGTGGGGAAACACCATTGGTATTGGACGAAGCATGGACATTATGCCGACATTTCAATTTATCATTAGATCAATTGCTGGAGAATAAGAATGATGTGGTGCTTTTTCACAATACGCGGATTAAAAACCAGCAGTACACCTATTACCAATATTTACAAAGCCTTTGCCGGCAGATGGAATCGATTAATAATTTCATGAACCGGGAAATTATTTATATGTCAAAAGATTTGCCCATTTTCCATAATTTTTACTTCAGGCCATTAATTGCTTTCAGGTATTTTTTCTGGATGAAGACACACCTCGTTCATCCCGATTTTGAAAAGAAACAATTTGATTTTAACCTGCTGCCGCCGGAGATAGAACAAATGAGTTATGATTTGGCAAGGCTCTATACACAGGTTCCCTCCACGGAAATGTGGAATACAGAAAGTATCAACAGTACTATTTCGCAAATTGAATTTTCTAAGGATTCTGGCCATTTTTCCAATAACGCAGCTGTTAAAGAAATATACGAAGCATTGGAAGCAACGATTCATCACATGAAAGACCAGGCGGAATATGGATGCAAGTTTATGCCCGCAGAAAATACCGGAACTAAAAAATCGAACTTTAAATTCTTTTTCAACAGGGTGGTATTGGGAGATAATACCATTATGGCAATAACAGATACTATAAAAACAGCTGTTATTAATTATGGCCACCTGAATTATATGATGACGAATGATGAAGTTTTTTGTAATGATCTCTTTGGAGATTTCGAAAACCTTATAAGACGATCCACACAGATAAGCGATAGCAGTGAAAAGCAACGGAATGTTTTTTTTAATATTTTATTGTCCAAGGTAGAAGCCCGCAAAAAAAATTTATAATTATGACCACCGGCGAACTTCAGCAGGAACTTTTTAAAGCTATCAAAAACAAAACCGGCGAAGCTGTTAATGTAGCAGAAGAAATTGCACAGCTGCTCGACATCAGCACCGACAGCGCTTACAGGCGAATGCGTGGAGAAAAAACATTAAGCATTGATGAGCTGCAGGTATTGTGCAATCATTACCAGGTGTCGCTGGATCAGTTTATGAGTATACAGTCAAAAGGAATTCTTTTCCAGGGGCAGTATCTTGATAAAAATTCTTTTCGTTTTGAAGAATATGTTACAAGCATGATGCACAATATGGCATACATGAACAGTTTTAAGGAAAAAACTTTTTATTACCTCTGTAAAGACCTCCCCATCTTTCACCAGTATCATTTACGGGAGATTGCAGCATTCAAATGGTTCTTTTATTTAAAGACATACTTTCATTTTCCCGGGTTTGAGAAAAAGAAATTTCGCTTTGCCGATCACCCTGATGAACTGTTTGAAGTTGAACAAAAAATACTGGCTTTGTATAATCAGATACCAAGCGTAGAAATATGGAACCTTGAGAATATGAATATTTTTTTCCGGCAGATTGAATTCTATCGTGATGGAAAAGTGTTTGAATCTGATAAGGATGTTTACATATTATATGAAGCGTTGGAAAAGCTATGGGCCCATCTTGAGGAACAGGCATCATTAGGCTATAAATTCACCTACGGCGATCCCGAGCGGAAAGCAACCGGTGATTTTAAAATGTATTTTAATGAAGTGCTGCTGGGTGATAATAATATGCTGGTTGAATTAGATGGTACGAGAATGGCTTATGTCTCACACACCACCATCAATTTTATGCTGACAAAAGATACCGGGTTTACAGGAAATATGTACCAGCATATTCAAAACCAGATGAAACGATCCACGCTTATCAGTGAAGTAAGTGAAAAAGAACGGGCACGTTTTTTTCGTATTATCAGGGAAAAAATAATTAACCGTAAAGAAAGCCTGCATGTATAGCCAACCATCATAAATTATTCTGCGTCAAAGGGGGTATTCAACAAGCAATTGGCCTTATAATTGTTTTCAATTAAATAACTAAACCGTATTCAATATCATGAGAAAAATACTTTTTGCAAGTCTTCTTTGTATCGGGTTATGCAGCTGCGATGTAATTTCAAAACTGCCAACAGGAATGGGTGGCGTAACAGAAGCTGAAGCAGGACAAGGGGTAAAAGAAGCGTTGGGCCAGGGATTGGTAAAAGCGGTTCTGCAACTGAATAAACCCGATGGCTTTTTTAAGGATGCATTGTATAAAGTGTTATTGCCACCGGATGCAAAAAAAATAGAGAATACATTAAGAGACCTGGGTATGGGCAAGATGGTGGATAAGGCGATTCTTGCTATTAACAGGGCTGCTGAAGATGCAGCAGGATATGCAAAGCCAATTTTTGTTGATGCCATTACTAGCATGACGATTGCTGATGCTATCGGGTTGGTGAGAAATGGCGATACAAGCGCCACTCATTTTTTCAGGGTAAAAACAACAGACAAATTAATTGCTGCATTTTTACCTGTTATTAAATCATCTCTTGATAAAGTTGATGCAACAAAATATTACAGCGATATCGTAAATACTTATAATAACTTCCCGACTACACTTAAAAAGATAAACCCCGATTTGCCATCTTTTGTTACAGGAAGGGCTACCGATGCATTGTTTGACCTGGTGGCGAAAGAAGAAGTAAACATCCGTCAGAATTTTGCAGCCCGGACAACAGATATTCTTAAAAAGGTTTTTGGAAGCAAATACTAAACAGTAGTCGTAAGTTTCCTGAAAAAAGACCAGAACAGCACTGACAATACCTTAAAATAACGTCAAATTACCTGTCAGGCCTTCATGTAATTGATATTGGCCGCTATCTTGTGTACTATTTTAAAACAATTCGTGTATGAAAACAATATTAAGTGCTGTACTATTCAGTTTTTTGTTGGCTCCTTTTCAATCTTCTGCCCAAATTACGTTGCCTAAAATTCTTTCCAAGAAATCAGCAACCGGTGTTACTGAAAACGAAGCAGGTGAAGGTGTAAAAGCCGCTTTGTTACAAGGTGTGACTATAGCCGTGCTGAACCTCAATAAAACTGATGGTTTTTTTGGAAGTGAATTCTATAAAATGTTGTTGCCGCCAGATGCTAAAAAAGCTGAAAGCACTTTACGTAATCTTGGAATGGGTGCACAGGTAGATAAAGCAATTCTGTCAATCAACCGTGGTGCAGAAGATGCTGTGGCATTTGCCAAACCAATTTTTATTGATGCTATCAAGGAAATGACATTGAAAGATGCGCTGAATATCATTAAAGGCCCTAAAGATGCAGCAACAAATTATTTTAAGGAGAAAACAAAAGAGAAATTAATTACTGCTTTTACTCCCTCTGTAAAAACATCATTGGATAAGGTAGATGCAACAAAATATTATTCAGATGTTGTTACATCTTATAATAAACTCCCCACCACATTTAAAAAAATAGATCCGAACCTTACTTCTTATGTTGTAGGTAAAGCTGTGGATGCATTGTTTGACCAGGTAGCAAAAGAAGAAGGAAACATCCGGGCAAATCCTTTAGCAAGAACATCTGATATTTTGAAGAAAGTATTTGGCGGCCAATAGTATTATTCAGGAAATACACTCCAGTATAATAATACAACTCTTCTTCTTGGGTCATCCAATTTGTAGTCTGTAATATTGGGATCAGGCAGTTTATCGCCTTTACCTTCGTAGAGGTATAATACTTTTTTCAGGTTACTGCCATCTGCGGAACGGCCGGCTGAAAACTTTTCAAAAAGTCCAATAACTTCCTGTGCCCTTGCCCTTGATAATTCTTTATTTACTTCATTGGCATCCGGCTCTGTGCCTTTTAGCTTCAACCGTTCTTTTAAATCTTTATACAATGCGGATTCAGGAGAAATAAGCGTAGCGTCTGCATAGCCTTTGGCAGTTATTACCAACGACAATGGAAAGTCAGGATACTTTCTTGTAAACAATTCAATTTCTTTTGCAGCAGGTTCAAATATTTTACTGAGTGAATTAGCCATCTCCGGAGCCACGATATATTTACCGGGCTGGAAAAGAACGTCCTGGTTTATTCTTACCACCATATTCCTGCTGATAAGATCAGAAAGAAAAGATATTTTATCTCCAATCTTTTTGGACGACATACGGGAGCTGGATAAGGTGCTTAATAAACGTTTCCAATCATCCTTGTTCACAGTTGTTTGTCCAATGAGAATAGTGTTTTGGTTAATGATGGTATCAATCTCGGCATTCGTTTTATTGATGAATTTCTGGATACGGGAATTAGTCGTATCATCTATTTCATTCTGATCCTGTTTTTTCTGGCGTTGTGCATCCAGTTCTTTCAAGCGATTACTATGTTGCACTAACTGGCTGTCAATGGCAACAATCTCTTTTTTTACTGAAACAGTTTTTTGTTGTGGTACACATGAAAAAAATAAAGAAATAGTGACAAAGAAGAGTAAAAAGTATTTAGCTCCTGTGGTGTTCATAAAAGAGCAGTTTAAGCTGTGCTGTTCTAAAGGTAGAAAACTATTCTGATGAAAAAAATAGGATTATGCTCCCGCCAGCAAAATTTGCCAGGCTTCTTTTATTTTGCCTTCTGCTAAGAGTTTCTTCGCATAAGTATGTAGTTCTTTTTCCATATCGTCGGGATTAATACTATAGTATTGGATGATTTGTTTGAGATGTGCATCATTAAAGGAAGGGTCGATTATCGGTAATTCTTCAGCATTGGCGAGCTGGCCTAAATTATTCCCGGTAAGAATTTTACTGTTGCGGATATTAAAAGGCAGGGCATCCACACCAATTCCCAGCTTTGTATTCGGTTTTTCCACCTGGAAAAGATTGTGCTCATTTACCACACAATACCAATCACCGCCTAATCGTGCCACATGATTTATTTTCCGCTGATCCAATTTTCCATTGCTATCGATTAATGAATCATCAATATGCATTTTTAAAACTTCGCAAATAACAAGATTGCCAGCACCACCTTCCGTGCCCAACGGTTTTACTTCAATTACTTTGCATTCCATTTTTACTTTACTTTCTTTTACCATTGGCGGTTTTACTAAGGTTGCTGGTTCTGCGGTAAAACCTGCTTTTGTAAATTCGTTTGCTTCTTTTGGAAACTCACAACTGGCCAATGAAGCCTGGTGTACCATATCATAGGTAACAATATTGATCACCACTTCAGGAACTTCTAATACATTTTGCAACGTATGTTTTGTTGTATTGTCTCTCACTCTTCTTGCAGGTGAGAAAACAACTACAGGCGGATTAGAAGAAAATAAATTGAAAAAACTGAAAGGACTGAGGTTGACATTTCCTGCTTTATCAATAGTGGAGGCAAAACAAACCGGTCTCGGTGCTACTACGTGTTGCAGGTAGTATTGTTTTTCCATCGGGGTTAGTTGTGATAGATCGAGTGTCATCTTTTTATATTTAACCGCTAAGGCGCCAGAATATTTATCATAGCGTCTTAGCGCCTTCGCAGTTGTAAAAATTCTTAAATTACTTTTAGCCGTTCCTCTTCCAGGTCTATCTGGTAAAGTTGTTGACGGATAATTTCTTCATCCACTTTTGGATCTTTATTGAGCTCCGTGAGATATTCACGTTGTATTTCCAGTACTTCCAGGAAAATCAATTTTGTTTTTTCATTCATCCAGCTATCGTCAGTGGCTTTGGCTCGTTCTTCCCATTGTTTGATAAATTTTTCCATACCCGCATGACCGCTTAGTTCGGTTTCATATTTATTTTTCAGGAATAAGTATATATGCTCTTTTAATCCATGCTTCATCTTCTGACGGGTTTCTTCTTCTTCCTGTTCTTTAAAAATACCATCAAACAACCTGCTGCGTTTAATGAAATAAGGTAAGGTTAACCCCTGCACCAATAACGTGAGTAATATCACCACAAATGTGATGAACAATATCAGGTTTCGTTGTGGAAATGCAGCGCCATTATCCATCGTAGCCGGTATAGCCAATGCTGCTGCCAGTGATACCACGCCACGCATTCCAGTCCAGCCAAGTAATAATGGCATCAACCACCTTCTTTTTCGTGATGCAGCATGTGGCATTACACCCGGACGGAAAATCAACGTTGCAATCAAGGCAGCGTAGGAACTGATCATCCTTGCTAAAATTAATATTGCCGTTACCAATACACCATAACCGATTGCTGTCTTTATCGGGATACCATCGGTGTGTAAACCAGCTACGATTTCAGGTAATTGTAAACCGATAACTAGAAAAACAATACCATTCAGAATGAATACAAAACTTTCCCAAACACTATAACCACGAATGCGGCTGGCACTATTTAAAAATACCAACCGTTTGGAAGACATATATAACCCACCGGCAACAACAGCTAATACACCTGAACTGTGCAACTCTTCCGCTACCCAATACATAAAGTATGGTTCAATCAATGTTAATGCAATATCCGAAGGAGCATCAGTGGGTAACCATTTATGTGCTTTTACAAAAAACCAGGCGAGTAACAAACCGATTGCAGTACCACCAACTACCATCCATAAAAAACTAAGTGATGCTTGTTGCCAGGCAAATTGACCAGTACCTACTGCTACCAATGCAAAACGAAAAATAATCAGTGATGAAGCATCGTTCAGCAAGCTTTCACCTTGCAATATGGCTGAAGTAGATCGGGGAATTTTTACAAATTGGGTAATAGCACCTGTACTCACTGCATCCGGTGGTGATACAATACCGCCTAATAAAAAGCCTAACGCAATTGTAAAGCCCGGAATAAAATAGTTAGCTGCAATTGCAACAGAAAATGCAGTGAAAAAAACTACCAGGAATGCAAAACTTCCAATAATGCGCCACCACTTTTTCATTTCCTTGAATGAAACGGTCCATGCTGCTTCAAATAAAAGGGGAGGAAGAAAAATAAAGAAAATAAGATCAGGGCTGATTTTTACTGCTGGTAAACCGGGTATAAAACTTATCAGTAAGCCAGCAACAACCAATAAGATGGGGTATGCAATTTTTAATTTAGTAGCCCACATTTCCAACAGGACAATGGCGGCTACCATCGCTAATAAAAAAGGTAATACGCTGTGCATTGATACTATTAAATTCCTTTTTTCTGTTTTAAAATACTCCAGTCTGTTTCTTCGGCTACAATTGTGTTTGATAGTTTCCCTAACCCATCTATTTCCATTTCCACTATATCATTTGGCTGCAGCCATTGTTCAGTATAGTTTGGATCATTCAATTTTCCTGTTCCGTTTAGTTCGAGGAAGCACCCGGTACCAACTGTACCGCTTCCTATCACATCGCCGGGATAAAGATCAACTCCATAAGAAGCTCTTTCGATTATTTCTGCAAATGTCCAGTCCATATCACCAAGGCTGCCATCGCTAACCTGTTTGCCATTTACCAGGCATTGCATTCTTAAATTCCAGCTCTTACCTGTATGATTTTCTTTACAAGGTATTTCAAAAGATTGCAATTCATCCAGCGTAACCAACCATGGACCAATAACAGTAGAAAAATCTTTTCCTTTTGCCGGACCGAGATTGAGCAACATTTCTTCCATTTGCAAACGTCTTGCACTCATATCATTCATAATCATTAAGCCGCCGATATAACTATCTGCATCTTCAGCTTTGATATTTCTGCCATGCTTGCAAATAACAATGGCAGCTTCCAGTTCAAAATCTAATTTTTCAAAATGATCGGGCATACAAAGTATTTCGCCCGGGCCCTGTATACTATGATGATTGGTAAAATAAAAAATGGGATATTGATCAAATTCAGCAATCATATCAACCTTACGGTTTCTTCTTGCAGCAGCCACATGCTGGCGAAATGCATAACCATCACGGCAAGATACCGGAAAAGGTACCGGTGCCAGTAACTGTACATCTTTTAGCGGCACTCCCTTATTACTGGTTCTTGTTCCTTCTTTCAATAACAATTCTCCCGCCTGTGCCACAGGATAGCTATCTTCCCAATAAGTTAAAAACATATTCATTGTATTCGGCAAATCCTGGTGCAACACTTCCATATCATATATCATATCATTGATTAATATGCCAAGCTGTTCCCGTTCTTCTTTGATATAAGAAACTAATTTCATAATGATGATTGTTAAAGAGCCACTAAGTTAACAAGGTTGTTTGTAACTTAAAGGCATGAAAAGATGGTTGCTTATTTTATTTTTTCCTGTAGTTGCTTATTCGCAAAACCTGGAATCAAAGGCATGGATACGGATTAATCAACTTGGTTATACTCCTGCAGGTATAAAGGTGGCGGTATATGGAGCCAAAGGAATTCCGGCCATAAAAAAATTCTATCTTATTGATGCTTCCACCAAAAAAATAGTATTTGAGGGAAACCCTGGAAATGCATTTGGCGCTTATGGGCCATTTACCCAAACGTACCGGCTCAATTTTTCAGGCTTTAATAAGGAAGGCAACTATTATCTTATTGCAGATGGCGCCCAATCTCCTGAATTTGAAATTGGTAATGATGTATATAAGGGAGCGGCAGATTTTTGCCTTCGTTATATGCGGCAGCAACGCAGTGGCTTTAATCCTTATTTAAAAGATAGTTGCCACACACATGACGGGTATACGTTGTACGGATCAAAGGCCGGGTTGCCCGATAGTAGTTTTATTGATGTAAGCGGCGGCTGGCATGATGCGAGTGATTATTTGCAATATGTCACCACTTCAGCAAATGCAACATACCACCTGCTGATGGCTTACAGGGATTTCCCAAAAGTATTTACTGATCAGAAACAAGCCAACGGGTTAGATGGAAAAAATGGAATGGCTGATGTACTGGATGAAGCGAAATGGGGTTTGGACTGGTTATTAAAAATGAACCCGACTGATAACCGGATGTTCAATCAATTGGGTGATGACCGGGATCACATGGGAATGCGGATTCCAAAAGAAGATAGTTTTTATGGAAGAGGATATGAACGACCTGTTTATTTTTTAAGTGGCGAACCGCAGCAGCGGGGAAAATTCATGAATGCTACAACTGGTACCAGTTCTACTGCTGGAAAATTTGCAAGTGTATTTGCATTGGCACATTATCTTGTAAATACAGACAGCATATTTAAAAAATATGATAAGCGAGGCACTTATTATGACAAAGCAATGTCGGCATACAGCTTTGGAAAAAAGAAACCAGGTGTTGCCCAAACAGTTTCCATACGATCACCTTATATATATGCAGAAGATAACTGGACAGATGATATGGAGCTGGCTGCCGTAGCTATTCATAATATGGTTAATAATAACACAGGAAGCAGTGACAATGGATTTTACCTCACAGCAGCAGTTGATTATGCCAAGCAGGAAAAAATAACCCCATGGCTCGGAACAGATACGGCAAAACATTATCAGTGGTATCCGTTTATTAATGTGGGACATTATGAGCTGATTAAAAAATTAAAAGAAAAAAAGAATGGCTCTACTAATGAGGCTGGTTATTATAAAACCTTTGTCGATAATTTTTGGAAGAACACCGATACAATTACCGGGTATTATAAAGAAGGAATTCAACGTGTCTGGAATAAGGCCAAACAGAATGCTTTTTACCGCGGCATACCTTTTATATGGTGCAGTAACAATCTTACTGTTTCCTTTGCCACACAATGTCATTGGTATAAAGAACTAACCGGAGATAAAACATTTGATGAACTGGAACAGGCAACTATTGATTGGATCTTTGGTTGTAACCCCTGGGGAACCAGTATGGTTTATGGACTACCATCATGGGGTGATACACCTGTTGATCCGCATTCTGCATTTACACATTTAAAAAATTACCCGATAGATGGCGGATTGGTAGATGGGCCTGTGTATGGAAGTATTTACAAAGGTCTTATTGGTATTACTTTGAAAGATGCGGATGAGTATGCAGCATTTCAAAGTGATTTGGCTGTGTATCACGATGACTATGGCGATTACAGCAGCAATGAACCAACGATGGATGGAACAGCATCGTTGATTTATTTATTAGCTGCAAAAGAAGCTGAAAATTTTTCTGATAATAAGTTTACTTACAACTATGGTGGCATCATCCGGGGTGACAGTACGAAGAAAAATATTGCGCTGGTTTTTACCGGGCATGAGTTTGCAGATGGCGGCGATTTTATTACTAAAGCACTACAAAAGGAAAAAGTAAAATCCTCTTTCTTCTTTACTGGTGATTTTTACAGGAACAAAGCGTTCAAGAACACTATCATGCAATTAAAAAAAGATGAGCATTACCTGGCCGCACATTCTGACAAGCATTTATTGTATTGCGACTGGACAAAACGAGATAGTCTTTTAGTAACCAAGCAAGAATTTTTGAAAGACCTTTCGAATAATTATGCTATGATGACTTCTATTGATAAGCGAATGGAAGGGCAAAAATTTTTTCTACCTCCATACGAGTGGTATAATGATAGCATTACTACATGGACAAAAGAAATGAGTTTACAGCTTATTAATTTTACTCCCGGTACAAAAAGCAATGCTGACTATACTACTCCTGATATGAAGAATTACAGGAGCAGCGAAGAAATATATCAATCAATAATTGATTACGAGAAAAACAAACCGGCCGGGTTGAATGGTTTTATACTTTTAATTCATATCGGCACCGATCCGAAACGAACAGACAAATTTTATTACCGCCTTCCACAGTTATTAAAAGAATTGAAAGCAAAAGGGTACCAGTTTCAAACAGTCGATCAGTTATTGAAAAGAAAATAGCTACTTTATTTTTACAAACTCCATGCTGTCATAAACAATCGCTTCTACTTTATCATCAGCATTTGTTTTGAATTTTATCACATTACCACTACCAGGTACCAGTTCCACCTGAATCGTTTCTTTGCCTGTATAAGGGGTAGCTATGCATTCCATCTTTCCCATTTTTGCAGCCAGCACATCATCCTTAATAAAGACTTTTACTGTTCCGAAATAAGGATGCTGGTAAGTGCCTGTATAATTTTCTAATGGTAAACTTAATTGCCATTTCCGTTTTGCCCTTTCAGCAGAAGATTCTTGTATGGCTTTTTTACCTTTTTGATAACTGTCATATAATTCTTGTAAACGTTGTGCATATACCGCCTCAACGTTTTCTGTATTCAACCACCAATCATACGCGTAAGTAGCTAAAAGATGGCCAGTTTTTCCTCCAACAGATCCTTCATTAATTAAGACGGCCACTGCAATTTTTTGATCAGGTAAAAAAGAAATATGACTTGTGTAGCCCGGAAAACCGCCATGATGATAAATTACTTTCTCGTTTTTATAAGTACCAATTTGCCATCCTAATCCATATTCACCATTGCCAATAAAAGGAGGCACATCCCTGACTGTTTTGGTATAGCCTGTTTGACATTTTTGGATAATGCTTTCAGGGAAAATTTGTTTGCCATTCAATTTACCATTGTTCATATTCACGTTGAGCCAGGTGCCGATATCGGTGATACTTGAAAATAAACCTCCGGCCGATTGTAAATTTTCGTCAGTTTTTTCCAACCAGGAACGGATAGCTCCTTTTTCGCCGGTAAAAATATACGGAGCAGCAACAGTCCATTTGTTCGCAGCAGCCAATGAAATATATGCGGTAGTATGTTTCATTTTTAAAGGGGCAAATATTTTTTCCTGCAATACATCTTTCCAGTTTTTATTAAAATTCTGCTGCAGCAGCACGGCATAAATATTATAACCCAGGTTGTCATACTCATATTTACCGTAATTGGATTCAACAAAAGTCGTAGCCTCCGCAAATACCTTTGCCATATCATCTTTATTCGATTCGCCGGAATAGGCGACACGAAAAGCCAATGCATCATTTTGTAAACCACTTGTATGCGTCAGCAGGTCCTGTACTTTAATTCTTTCCGGGATACTGTTTTTAAAAATGATGCCTTTGCTATATTTTATAATGGGGTCATTTAATTGAATCAAACCTTCTTTATCAAGTAGTGCAGCTGCTAATGCCGTGAATGATTTGGTGGATGAGGCGATGTAAAACAACGTATTAGCATCTGCTTTAACGCCGGCTTCTTTATCAGCTACACCATAAGCTTTTATAAATAACGGCTGATCTCCTTTTATTACGGCTACAGCAATGCCTGGAATTTCAGGAACTTTTTCCATTAACTGGCGTATATAGTTATCATATTTGGCAACAAAATCATCCTGCTTTGCTTTTTCAGAAGATTGGGTTTTGCCGGATAAAACGAAAGTGAGTGCAACAACACAAAAGCTGATCAACTTTTTCATATCGTGATTTTTTGCAAAGCTATAGCGTAATAATCAGCCAGTCTTGAACAAATGAAACCTTTATCAGCAGCAGGTAATTTCCCTGAATTCAACCGGAGTACAGCCGGCATGAATCCTGAACTTCCGGTTCATATGGCTTTGATCAGAAAAGCCATTATCAAAAGCAATCGCCACTAATGTTTTGCGTGTGAGAGAAAGATCGAGAAATGCAGCAGCAATTTTTGCATACTTCCGGTATTCAACCGGTGAAATACCATATTTCTTTTTAAATGCTCTTGTCATATAAACACGGTGCAGTGATAGTCTTTTTGATAATGCATAAATATTTTCTGGTTCTGATAGATCCTGTGCCAGCAATTCTTTCAATTGTTCTGCCCAGAAGAAAGCCTTTCCATGGATATCATATTTATGCAATACAACAGAAGAAAAACTATTTAACGGTATTTCTTCGCCATTTTTTATACGTGCCAGCTCTGTCCATAAACGGATAGCCTGAACATAGACTTTAGGGTGAGTAATAAATTGCCATGTAGTAAAATAACTGGAGAAAAGTTTTTCATCTTCAAAACCAATTGAAAGAATGGTAACAGGATTTTTACCAAAAACATTTTCATGAACCACTTTCTTTGGTTTTATTAACAGGCTTCCGGAAGTAGCAGCTATATTTTCTGATTCAGCAGTTTCAGTAATAGCACCATCAAGTATAATACTTATGCGTGAAATTTTATCCGTATGCGGCTCCATGTATAAGCCGGGGTCATAAACAGCCCGTTCTATTAATAACCTGTCAGAACGAAGTATAGCTGAATGCCTGCTCATGATTGATTCTCAGACTTTTTAGGTATGTAAATTAGGGAAACCTATTGTCAAAAAGTTAATACCTGCATAATTTAATTCCTTGTAACACAACCATTGCCTCAGTGGATTCGTTCTTTGTGCACAAAACTTTATCTTTGCCGCATGGAATTCGAAAAAATTAATAATAAGGGCCAGGCACAGCTTTTTAAGAACCCTTATCTTGAAATGCTGACTAAAACTCATCCATTGGTTATCTGGGCTATGTACACCCCGGTAATGATTTATATGGCCTATTACAGCGGCACTATTGGTTTCAGTACTGGCAGGATCGCACTTACTTTTATAGGCGGGATGCTTTTCTGGACTTTTTTCGAATACATCGCACACCGTTTTTTATTTCACATGATTGCCAACAGCGGAAGGGCAAAACGTTTTATTTATACGTTGCATGGTAACCACCATCATTATCCCCGTGATAAACAACGGTTGTTTATGCCGCCCGTTCCAAGTCTTATTCTTTCATCAGCCATTTTTGGTTTGATGTATTTGATATTGCGCCAGCAAACATTTATGTTCTTTCCAGGCTTTTTGTTGGGCTATCTTATGTATGGCACCATGCACTATGCTATTCATGCATGGAACCCCCCGTTTAAATGGATGAAAGGCCTTTGGAGAAACCATCACCTGCACCATTATAAAAATGAGCATAACGGTTATGGTGTGAGTTCTACTATCTGGGATCATGTGTTTGGTACTATGTTCGATCTGAAAAAAGAAAAAGAAGACAAAGAAAAAGTGAAGGAGTTGATGTTTGAAAAGAAATCAACAAAGTAAATCCCGCTATTCATCAACCGCATATTTAAACAGTTATTTACTGACCGGAGTACCAGCCGGTGGCAAAGCCTTTTCGGCGATCTTATCGTAATAATTTTTACTGTTTTTCTTTCTGATCAATTAAGGCCTTTTCTTGAAAAAGAAATAATCAGTTCCGGCCGCACTGTTGAAAATTACAGTGCATCATTAGGTTGGTTATACCTCGCTGCTGCATTGGCACAAACAATTGGAATGTGGTTAATGCGGCCAACAATCCATTACCAGTTACATCAATATGGCCCTGCTGGAGGGAGTGGATCTTTTATAGGAGCAATTTTTTTGCTGGTCATGCACCTTACTATTTTCGGGGTATTGTTTATATGGGATGGATTTAAATATATATGGGGCAATACAAGTGGTTTTAAAATAATCTTACCTGTTCTTTTTTGTACGTTGCCAACTATTACAGCTATCATTCTTTCTTTTCCGGGTAAAGAAAAGAAACAACCTGCGGCAATTCATTATTGGCTGGGCTGGCTGGGTACTATATTGGTTACTTTCTCTATGGTAGTGGTGGCACAATCATGCTGGCATATATTGTTAGACGGCATGGGAAAAGACCTCCATTCTTCTTCTTTTATTGGCAATGCGTTGCTCAGTCTTTTATTCGGGTTTGTTTTTTTATTGTTTTACCTGCCGCCACGGTATGCATTTTTAATTACAGATTACAACAAACTGTCAACCTGGTTTTGGATACTGGCAGTATATGCTCCCTTTGCTTATAGCATTTTCACCGGCCGGTGATTTACCATTTCTCCTCGTCGGGTATATTATTGTTTCTTTTTGTTTCCTGCCTGCTTTTAATTTTTTGCAGTTGTCGTTCTATCATCAGGTCGGCTATAATTTTTCCAGAATCAGTTTCCGGGTTTTCATCTAATGCAAGCCGCAGTTTTTTTTCGCTTACATCCATGCGGTAAAGAATGGAGACCAATTTTTGAAAATCATTTGTGACCAAATCATTAATTTTTTCAATCAATAATTGTTTGGTGATTTCATGACGATCATCTATGATCAACTCAAGTTCTTTCGCCACTTCATTAATTATTCTTTCCTGTTCCATCCATTAAAATTACAGACTTAGCTCATGCAACAAACCTCTTCGCTTTGCGTATTTATAGAAGACTTACTTGCTTATTTCAGAATGATGAATAGCATTACTGCTGTATAAGTGTGCGACGCAACGAAGATGATAGTAGCAATGCAGCAGGGTAAATAATTTTTTTAAAGCTAAAGCCTGATATAACTGCTAATTATAATGTTTCTGTAACCTGGATAAGCAAATTGCCGTCTATAGAAAAAAATGTTAAAAGAATAAGCTACGATTATTTAGTACGATATCAATCGTATATATTTGTTTTAATAAACCATAACCAACCACATGAAGAAAACTATTCTACTTATTATAGCAGGATGTTTAGTGTCTTTATTCTCTCTATCTCAGGGCATATTAAAAGGTAAACTTACAGATTCAACCACCAGCAAACCACTGGCATTTGCAACTGTCAGCGTTTTTAAAGCTGCCGATACAAGCCTTATTACTTATCGCCTCAGTACTTCTGAAGGTGATTTTAAAGTTCCCAACCTTCCTTACGATATCAATTGTCGTGTTGTGATTTCTTTTTCCGGTTATAGTGTTTACAGAAAAGAGTTTACGATGAAAACAGATCAGGCTACTCTTGATTTGGGCATTATCAACATGCCGCCAGATGCAAAATCATTGGATGAAGTCCTGGTTATAGCAGAACGTCCCCCGGTAGTAATGAAAAAAGATACGATTGAATTTAATGCTTCGGCTTTTAAAACATTGCCCAATGCGCTGGTAGAAGATTTGTTGAAAAAATTACCGGGTGTAATGGTGGATAAGGATGGCAATATAACAGTGAATGGAAAACCAGTAAACAGGATATTGGTAGACGGGAAAACATTTTTTGGGGACGATCCGAAAATGGCAACAAGAAATTTACCTGCTAATGTAATTGATAAAGTACAGGTGGCAGATGATAAAGAAGAAATGATGCGAAATGGTGACGATAACCCTAACAATGTAGGCAAAGTAGTAAACATTACATTGAAGAAGGGTGTGAAGAAAGGATGGTTTGGGAAAATGTACGCAGGCGCAGGAAGTCAAAGTTTATTTGAAGCAGGAGGTATTGCTAATATTTACCGTGATACTGTACAATTAAGTGTACTCGGATATGCAAACAATCTTAATAAAGCAGGCTTTAGTTACTCGGAGTTGATGTCATCTGGTGGCTTTGATCGTATACGTAGTAATAATAACAACAATAGTATTAGTAACTGGACCAATAATGGAGGTAGTGGTATCTCAATCAATGGTATAAACTTTGGCGGTTCACAAAACTTTGGCGGTATCTCCACCAGTGTAGGTGCCGGCTTTAATCTTAACCTTGCGCCGAATAAAAAGAAATCAATGTACCTCCAGTATTTTAATGGAAATGTGAGGGCGCCGAGAGAAAATTATACAGACATTAATCAATTTATAGGTGATACTATAGTCAATAACAATACAAGGTTGACTGGAGATATGGTTACGCATGGTCATAATATTGGTTTTGGCCTTCGCCTTAAACCAGACTCTGTAACCAACATTCTTATCAATACAAGCCTGTTAATTGGAAAACAGGAAGATGATCGTTTTAGTAAAATTGAAGGTAGCAGTAATAAAACCGGCCAGCTGAGTGATGGTGATGTAACACAGGGTAACGATGCCAATACATTTTTCTTTCGCCAGGGTGTTACAATGACGTTGTTGTCAAAAACAAAAAAAGGGCGCAGGTTTAATTTTTACCAAAACCTGGATATCAATAACCGGTATAATGATTACATGACAGAATCTTATATCAATTATTATTATCCGCTTGCTTTTGATAGTGCATATTCCCAATTGAGAAAAGAAAGAATACCCCGTACCGAAGCGTATTTACAATTCAATTACAGCGAACCATTGAATAAAAGCTTTACCATCCGTGCAGGTGGCCGTTATGAATTTGGGAAATTGAATAATGCTGTCAATACATTTAATAAAACTTCCGGAAGTGAAAAGTTTGATGTGTTGAATACATTGTTGAGCAATGACTTTAGAAGAATCAGTAACCGATTTATTTTTACACCGGGTCTTGAATACAAATGGAAAGAACTAACGATTACCCCTTCGATCAGGTTTTTGCAACAACACGTTAATAATAATTTAGTTACTATCGGGAAAATGCTGGAGCAACAGCAATTTGATGTATTGCCAGTCTTTAGTGTAGTATATAAACAACTTAACTTCAGTTATTCCAAAGATGTAGCGTTACCTTCTTTCAATCTTATCAACCCGGTAACGGACATCAGTAATCCTTATTTTATTTCTAAAGGTAACCCAGATCTACTTTCATCTAGAAGAGACAACCTGTCTGTCAACTACTACTATAACAGCCCTAAAAGATATATTAACGTAGGTGGTTATGTAAGTGCTTCGTTTACTGAAAAAGATATTGTACAGAGTATTGTAGTCGATGGTAGTGGTGTGCAAACAACAATGCCGGTAAATGCTGATGGAAGCAAAAACTACAGCATGAACTGGAACGTTAACAAACAATATAAGGGTAAGCAAGGCAGAATTTTTATGTGGAATACGGGTAACTGGATGGGACTTACAAAAAGCAGGTTGTTTTATAATGGGACAGATAGCTGGCAAACTACTTTCAACTATAACCATTGGTTTGGTGTAGGTATTAATCTTAATGATAAGTTTGAATGGAATATGAATTACAGCTTTGGAAAAAACTTTACCCGCTATACCAGCTCTCAATACAAAGCGCAGAATATTACCAATCAATACTGGAGCAATGATTTGGTATTACGGATGCCAAAGCATTTGATATGGGAAACACAAGTTTCATATTCTTACAATGGAAGTATTCCTGCAGGATTACCAAAGGATGCTGTTCGCTGGAATGCAGCACTGAATATTACCATGTTGAAAAATGAAGTAGGGGTGTTGAAACTTGCTGTTAATGACATATTAGGTCAGAACAATAATATATGGGTGAATGCTAACAGGAACACTGTAACAACATCTTATGGTAATATTCTTGGAAGATATTTCCTGGCAACATTTACTTATAATGTAAGGGCAGCAGGTGCAAAGAAAAAAGTAGTTGGTGGAAGGGAACGATTATTTATGTTCTAAACAAAAGGGAAAAGGATTGCTATAGGAGTTTAAACTTGCTTTTTTTCATTAACACCAATTCCAAATAAAGCGAAATCATATCGAACCGGATCTTCGCTATTAAATTTTCTTAATGCTTGTGTAAGCTCTATTGCAGCTTGCCAATCTGTTTGTTTGCTATTTAACAGGTTTAATTGTTTTGCAATTCTAACTACATGCACATCAAGCGGGCAAATAAGCTGAGAAGGTGAAATGTTTTTCCATATTCCAAAATCAACGCCCCTGTCATCACTACGCACCATCCATCTCAGGAACATATTGATTCTTTTGCAACTTGAATTCCGTTCCGGCGTGGCAATATGTTTTGTTGTTCTGCCAGGGAAATCTTCCAATGAGAAAAACTGGTGATGAAAACCACTCAGCATTTTCTCTGTACTGGTGCCATGCCTTGTAAAAGCAGTTTCAAGGCTTTTATTTTTTGAGTAGTGGGCTTTGAAGAATTCTATAAAATATAAAAGATCAGTTGTATTAAATGTACGGTGTTTAAAAAGTAACAGCTTTTTCAAATCAGAACCTGTATGATTAAGGCAGAAGTCATATGGGGCATTACTCATCAATCCCATCAGCTCTTTCGACTTTTGAATAATCGTTGTACGGTTTCCCCAGGAAAAAATAGCAGCAAAAAAGCCAGCAATTTCTATGTCCTGCTTTTTAGTAAACAGGTGCGGAATAGAAACAGGGTCATTACTAATAAAAGAAGGTTGATTGTATTCATCAACCTTCTTATCTAAAAATGTTTTTAATGCTTTTCCTTTCATCTTCTTAACCTATCGCCTTATCCAGGTCTTCAATCAGATCGTCAGCGTCTTCGATACCCACACTTAACCGGATTAATGAATCTGATAAACCATTTTTAATTCTTTCTTCTCTCGGGATAGATGCATGTGTCATGCTTGCAGGATGATTGATCAATGACTCCACACCACCCAGGCTTTCTGCCAATGAGAATAAATGCGTGGAGGATAAAACCCTTTTTGCTTCTTCCACGCTGTCATTTTTTAATTCAAACGAAATCATGCCGCCAAAATCACGCATTTGTTTTTTAGCAACAGCATAACCAGGATGATCTTCAAATCCATGCCAGTATACTTTAGATATTTTCGGGTGATTGCGCAGCCAGTTGGCAATGATTCTTCCATTTTCACAATGCGCTTTCATGCGTACACCCAATGTTTTAATACCTCTCAATACTAAAAAGCAATCCATCGGCCCCGGAACAGCACCACAGCTTTTTTGAATAAAATATAGTTTTTCCCTTAGTTCAGCATCATTCATCATCAGGCAACCTTGTATCACATCACTGTGACCGCCGAGATACTTTGTAACAGAGTGCATAACAATATCGGCACCAAGATCAAGCGGATTTTGTAAATAAGGCGATGCAAAAGTATTGTCAACACAAAGTAAAGCGCCGGCCTGTTTCGAAATAGCAGCAATGGCTGCAATATCACTGATGTTCATGAGTGGATTGGTGGGAGTTTCCAGCCAAACCAATTTTGTATTACCGGTTACCGCAGCCTTTACATTAGCAGCATCCGTTGTATCGACATAAACGAACTTAATGCCATAACGCTCCCATACTTTGGTAAATAAACGATAACTGCCCCCGTACATGTCATTAGCACAAATCACTTCATCGCCGGGGTTTAATAATTTTATAACTGAATCTGTAGCAGCCACGCCACTGCTGAATGCCAACCCAAATTTTGCGTTTTCAATAATGGCAAAAGCTTCTTCAAGGGCTTTCCGGGTAGGGTTCTGACTGCGTGCATATTCAAAACCTTTATTGACACCCGGTGCTTCCTGCACATAGGTAGATGTTTGGTAAATCGGGGTCATTATAGCGCCGGTAGATGGATCAGGAGTTGCGCCGGCGTGAATCAATTTAGTTGCAAGTTTCATATTCTTTTATTGAGCGGCAAAGATAGCTAAGGAATATTTGATGGTAAAGTACAGGCAAAATCAATGAATTATCTGCTAAACAGATGAGTCATTTATAAGCATTGATTATATGGTTACCGCCTATCCGCTGTTAAGTTTATTTAACATTTCATAACAGGCATTCACACTGCTATTTTTTTCATGCTTGAACACGCAAAATATATTTCTCAATCCCTTTTTATAGTCTTTCAGTTGCTTTTATGTTTTCGTGCATACTTCATTGGTGTTTCGACTGCCTGCCGATGATGGAGAATCACTTGTATCGGGCTATAGCTTATGATAGCTTTATAAGGTAATTAATCAGTTAACCCCCTAAAGTTTTAAGCCATGAAGAAAATAATTTATCTCGCAGTATTGCTGGTTAGCATTACAGCATCAGCCAATCCCCCTGAAGTAAGTGAAAAAATTTTAAAAGCCTTTAAAGAAACATTTGGCGATGCCGAAAACGTAAGCTGGAAAGAAGAGGGAGATCAATGCCAGGCGTATTTCCAGCAAAGCACCATTAACATCAGGGCCGTTTATGACAACGATGGTAACCTGGTGAAGACAATAAGAACCTATGATGAGAAAACCCTGGCCCCAAATATATTGTCCAAGCTAAAGAAAAAATATGCAGGCAAAGAAATTTTTGGCATCACAGAAGTGTCTACAGAATCTGAAATAAATTATTTCATCACACTGAGAGACGATAAGAATTTTTATAAAATCGAATCAGATGCTTATGGAAGCTTACAGCAGGTAGAAAAATACAAGAGGGCAGATATAGGAATATAACAGTGATTGCTTGTATTATACTGTGGTTTTGGTTTTTTTAGATCAGCTTTGCAGAACGCAAAGCTGTTTTTTTAGAGAAATGCTGCTGCGCTCAGGTACCGCCAGTCATAACTGTCAGCTGCAGTACTGCCAACCGGTATAATGGGCTTGTTTATAATATCATTTTTTAGAATGCCTTCCCCCACTAATTTTTTTCTTGCTTCATGAATTAATTCCTGCATAGAAGGCAATTGCATCCAGTTTTTTTGAGGTGGTTCAAAACCTACCTTATCCTTCCGCCAGGTAATGGCAGCGGGAAGTTTGTTATCCATTGATTTTCTTAATAACCATTTTGTCCAGCCCTCCCTGATCTTGAAATGAGAAGGGAGTGAAAAAATAAACGCTATTAATTCATGCGATAAAAAAGGTAACCGCACTTCCCTGCTATGGGCCATTGAATTCCGATCAGCATAGCGCAGCAGTTCTTCCAAACCATGGATACAGGTATTAAAATATAGCACGCCATTTAAATCGAAATATTCAGGAGGTGTGTAATAAGCTTCTTTGCTATGCAAGCGTACAAAATCTTTTGCAAGGTCTTCCTGCCGGATAGCTTTTAATAAATATTGCCGCTCCATCACCACGCTGGCAAAAGCCGGGAAATAAGCAGCGATCATATTTTTATAATCAAACTTTTCCCCGATACCGATTGCTGCTGCTGCTTTCAATTCTTTACTCCGGTATAGTTTTCTATTACGGAACAGCTCCTGCCAGTACCACTTGTAATACTTGTGATATCCTGCCAGTGTTTCATCGGCACCTTGTCCGTCTAGTAATACTTTTACACCCTGTTCTTTTGCCAACTGGTATACTTTGTATTGGGCAAAAATGCTGGCAGAGCCAAACGGTTCTTCCTGGTGGTAACAAAGTTTTTCCCAGTCGCTTACTAAATCTTCTCCTTTTACATCTACCATGAACTGCTCTAAATGGAAAGCGGCAGCAGCCTGTTTTGAAAATGCTGACTCGTCTTTATCGAAGTTGGGAAAGACTGCCGTAAATGCTTTAGGTTTATAATCCAGGCTTTGTAATTCATCGAGCATTGCTATTACAGAAGAACTATCCAGTCCGCCGCTCAATGAAGTTCCAATTGTTACATCGCTTCTCAATCTTCTCTTTACAGAGCTGGTAAAAAGGGCTGTAAATTTTTCGATGGCTTCATCGTCTGTAATTTTTTTATCCATACTCTCAGGATCGATATCCCAGTATTTTTCTAAAGAGAGCTGCCGGGTATTGAATGAATACTTTAAAGTGGTGGCAGGAGGAAGCTTATTAATGCTTTCAAAAAAAGTTTCACCAGGTTCTGAAGGGTTGTCTGTATAACCGATCGTAATAAAATTAAAAAGCATCTTTTGGTTGGGCTTGCGTTCAATACCGGCAGCCCACAGAGCTTTCATTTCAGAGGCGAATAACAGGTTGTTGTTATCGTAGTAATAGAAAAAGGGTTTTTCACCAAAGCGATCCCTTGCTGCAAATAATTCTTTTTCTTTTTCATCCCAGATGGCAAAGGCAAACATGCCATCAAAATAATCAACACATAATTCCTGCCAGCAATCATAAGCTGCAGCAATAACTTCTGTATCCGTTTGTGAATGAAAAGAATACCCCTTCTTTTGTAATGTTTCCCTTAATTCGATATAGTTATAGATTTCACCATTGTGGATGATGGTATAGCGGTTTAAATAATGCATTGGCTGATCACCAGCTTCGCTTAAATCAATAATAGAAAGCCTGCGGTGACCTAATAAGACATTGCTATGTTCATCCTGCCAAAAACCTTCGCCATCCGGCCCGCGATGGGCCAATGCATGGGTCATTTTTTTGAGATGATCCTTGTTGTATCCTGAAAGATTGGTTTGTATAATGCCTGCGATACCACACATATAGTGTAAATATCCAACTAATAAATCCCAAAACCCAAAGGAAATGAGAATACGTTATATCAAAATGAAAAAGGTAGCCGGGCTTCTACATTTTCCCAGGCCATTAATAATTCAGCGCCCTGGGTAGTTTTTTCAAAAATCATAGAGAAGTATTCCAGCCTGTGATTGGTGGTAAGCGCCGGAACGGTAAAGTGTGCAATGTCTTTTGTAGAATCAGGAATCAATCCCCAGCTATCAATATTTGAATTTAAAACAATGTTCCATTTATCAGCTTGTGGAATGCAGTAGAGAACATAGCGGCCGGGTTTTACTTTTTCACCCATAATGTTTACTTCTTTATAAAACTGAATTTCGGTTGCTTCATTAGCGCCGAGTCTCCAGGGCTCACCATATTTCAGTACTGAAGGAAAAAGTTTACGTCCCTGTAAATGCGGGCGACTATACACTACCCGTGCAACTGGTGGTGGCAAAGTAGGGTCAGACATTTTTAATTTTGGATAGTCAACAGGAAAATAGCTCATGTCCATCGGGGACAAATCTACCTGGGCATAAGGATTAACAGTTGATTCAGGGTTTACGATCATGTTTGTATCGGCACTGCTTGTCTTTTTTATTTCAGTCTTTTTTTCTCCTTCATTGTTTTTACAGGAGAGCAAACAAACAGTAAAAAGAAAAACAAGTGATATTGAATGGATAAATTTCATAGAACAATGCTTTAAAAAGTAACAGGTAATGCCGCTTTAGTATTTTCCCATGCCACTACAAGATTACAACCTGTAGGAGTTTTTTCAAAAACCATAGAAAGTGATTCTACCGGGATATCTGTTATTTTTTGCACAGGAACGGATATTCTTGTCACATCTTTCTTCGGGTCATATTTAAACGCACCCCAGGTGTCTGTGTCTTTGTTTATAATAAACGTCCAGTTGTCTTCATTTACCAATGCATATAATGTGTAACGACCTTTTGAAATTTTTGTATCACCGATCTTTACCTGTTTGTAAAATTCAATTTCTGTAGCTTCATTAGCACCAAGGCGCCATACTTCACCATATTTTACCAATCCACCGAAAATAGGCCTTCCGGATCGTTGCGGCCGACTGTAAACAACTCTTGTTACTACCGGCTCCGTTGCCTTATCCTGTATTTTCAATACAGGGTAGTTGTTAGGATAGTAGCTCATATCCATGGGGGACTTATCAACCGGGGGGAGTGTATTGTTTTGAGCGATCAGTGATATAAAGAATAGTTGGAATGTAATAAGGACGGGGATTATTTTTTTCATGTGTGTAGTTTTTTGGTAAGACGGGCTTACGCTATAAAAGTTATCTTAAAATATTTTAACAATCAGCCTTTATAATTGCCTGTAAGAAACACAAAAATATATCTTTTGTCTTTCTGCGTTCTTTTTATGTACCGTAACCTGCATTATTTTGTAATAAATCAAACTGCTCCCTGGTAAAAGACTTAATGTCTGTCCAGAAATGACGGTAACATTCCCTTAAAAGTTGATAGTGCTCTTCAAATAAATGAAAAGCCGTTTCACTTTCTGTAAGATATGCAGCCCTTTTTACTACGCCCCCAAGGCTTTTTCCGATACCGATGCGGGTGCGGTAATTATATAGCCAGTTATGCTGTTTCATATACGGAAACATTCCTGCAAACTTTTCGGGGAACCAGCTTTTATTGATTTCGAGTGATGCATACACTTCCTGCGAAAAATCAAATAAGGAAGTTTCTGAAAACTCATTTTCATCTGTCGCTAAAAAATGGTCATACAGCACATCAATAAAAGCCCCGCTGTATAAACGATAAGCCGGCCTGAATATTTCCTTAGCCTGCCGGGTAGCCTCATGTTCGTCTGTAAAACTGTCAATAAAACGGTGGAGCATGATCCCCTTTTGAATAGACGGAGGAAAATCAAATTTCTTCCTGCCTTTCACAAAATCACTGATCATATTGCCTGTAAGTATTGCAGGATCGTTGAAGGAAAGATATGCGTGGGCGAGGTAATTGATACTAATTAGTTTTTCTTCTTTATAAAATGAACCATAGCGGCAACAAGTTCGGGCATAACCTGTAAGTCGGGATTGCTGTATGCTTTTTTGTTTTCAGTTGCATCTTTTGAAAGTACTTCTTTCAATACATGGTTCATGTTCTTAACTATTACCAGTGTTGCTTTATTGTTTGCCTGTTTCAATGCAAGAGCATCTTTTTCTAAAACTTGCAGATCATTATCACCCTGCAGAATTAATACATCGCAAGAAAGTGAACCTATAATCTTTGCAGGGTCCAATTCGAGCCATGAAATCATATAGGGCTGAACAGATGGACGGAGTATGGAGAAAAGCTGGGGACTAAATTTTTTTACAAGATGCCCTGCCTGTAATGAATCCAATGCAACATAACTTTCCTCTTTTAAGTTTCCAGGCAAGGATGATAATTGTTCTTTTAAAATATCAGCTGCTTTCCTGCCTGAACCGGAAATACTGATATAGCCGGCAGCTTTTACTCTTTGTGCCAAAGCCATTCCAATCAAAGATCCTTCGCTGTGGCCTGCAATGAATATTTTTTTATATCCTTCCCGTTGAAGGTAATTGTATAATTGTTCAGCATCATCAATCATATCAGTAAAGCGGACGCTATCTTCTGTGATGCCTTTAGCGAGTTTACTTTTACCAATTGCTCTTTTATCAAAACGAAGACTGGCAATACCGTTTTTAGCCAGGCTGTCTGCAAGTTGCAAAAGGGAGTTATTCTTCCCGGGTAACAAGGGGCTGTTTCCATTCCTGTCTGTAGGGCCGGAGCCTGCAATAATTAATACAACAGGAGGTTTTTTAATACCGGGTGTAAATAATGTTGCTGATATAGCCGCATTATGAACAGGTATTGTGGTGTCTTTTATTGTATAATAGTTAGTTTGTCCAAAGGCAATAGCCGACTGCACTATAATAAAAAGGAAGACAAATTGAACAGGAAGTAATTTTTTCATGCATCTGTTTTCACTGTAAACTTACCATGAAAATGGATAACCGGCGTTTAAAAATGCCCAGTGGTATAGATTCAACAACATCTGTTAACATCGCTTAACAGTCGTCTCCGTTAATCATAATTGGCTTGTGATGGGGTGTAACCTAATCTACATTTGTTCCGTCATACTAATCAAATAAATAATTAGATAAAAAATAAAACCACGTCTGCCGCCTGGCAGGCTTAACCAACAAAAAACCTTAAAATGAAAAAGATCGTATTAACCCTGGCTATTGCAGTTTGTACCTTAAGTGCGTTTGCCAGTGAAGTAAAAGTTTCCGCTAAAGTATTGGATGCTTTTAAAAGTGAATTTACTGCTGCCACAGAAGTAGAGTGGACGGTAGGTGCTGCATATTATATGGCATCATTTACTTACAATGAAAAGTATGTGTTTGCTTATTACAGCGAAGAAGGCGAGTTACTGGGTCTTACCCGTTATATCAGCCCGTCAGAATTACCATTGGGTTTACAAAACAGCCTGAAGAAAAGTTATAATGAATATTGGGTTAGCGATTTATTTGAAGTAACGAAAAACGGAACTACCAATTATTTCATTACGATTGAGAATGCAGATACAAAACTTGTATTGCAATCTGGTGGTGGAACCGAATGGCAGTCGTATAAAAAAGTAAAAAAAGCTTAATAGAAAATAAGTAAGTTTTGGTGTGTGGTAAAATAAACCCCGCTATCCACAGGGTGGAGCGGGGTTTTCTCTTTTTATACAGTCAACGTTAATGAAACTGTTTTATAGTTAACAGGCTTAACATAGACCACCGCAAATCACAATTCACTTGCCTTCACTCTTTCAACGAAGTATTTTTACTTCATAATTATTATCAAACAATCATTAAACCTTAAACCATGAAAAATTTATTTTTATCACTATCCATGATAGTAGCCGCAAGTACTGTGTTTGCCAGTGAAGCAACCAATGTAAACGAACGTGTGGAAGCTTCATTCAAAAGAGAATTTCCAGGTGCAAAACTTATTGAGTGGAGTACCACAGGTGATTTTAATAAAGCAACGTTTATGTTGTGGGATCACCGCACGGAAGCATACTTTACAAGCGACGGACAGTTGCAGGGCAGTTCAAGATCACTTTTTTATAACCAATTGCCATTAGCAGTAATGACAGCGGTTGACAAGAAGTTCTCTGGTGCGGATGTGCTTGACATCAACGAGATTAATAATACAGACGGCACTTGTTATTCTTTGTTGCTGGAGACAGGCACAAGAAAGTACAGGATAAAAGTAGATGCAGCGGGTAGCATTAATGAAATAAAAAGAATAAAGAAATAAAAAACCTTGTCTTGAATTCTGAAAAGCCCTGCTCAAAATAGCAGGGTTTTTTATTTGCCCAAAACTGTAATTTTGCGCCACCGCATTGTCTCGTCGTATTGCGATCTGAAGGCGGATAAAATTTATAACATGAACAAAGGACCTGTTTCGCAATTTATTGAACACCATTACCGCCATTTCAATGCTGCTGCATTGATGGATGCTGCAAAAGGCTATGAAACGCACCTTACTGAAGGAGGTAAGATGATGATAACACTGGCAGGTGCAATGAGCACTGCTGAACTGGGATTGAGCCTTGCAGAAATGATACGCCAGGATAAAGTGGCTATTATCAGTTGCACGGGTGCCAACCTGGAAGAAGATATTATGAACCTGGTGGCTCACAGTCATTATAAAAGAGTTCCTAATTACAGGGATCTGAGCCCGCAGGAAGAATGGGATCTTTTAGAAAACCATTACAACCGCGTAACGGATACTTGTATTCCGGAGGAAGAAGCTTTCAGGAGATTGCAGCAACATATTCATAAAATATGGAAAGATGCAGATGATAAGGGTGAACGTTATTTCCCGCATGAGTATATGTACAAGATGTTGCTGAGTGGTGTGTTGGAACAATACTATGAGATTGATCCAAAGAACAGCTGGATGCTGGCAGCAGCACAAAAAAATATTCCTATTGTGGTACCGGGTTGGGAAGACAGTACAATGGGAAATATTTTTGCTTCTTATATTATAAAAGGCCAGATGAAAGCCACTACCATGAAGAGTGGTATTGAATACATGGTATGGCTAAGTGAATGGTACCGTAATAATTCATCCGGGAAAGGTGTTGGCTTTTTCCAGATTGGTGGTGGTATAGCGGGAGATTTTCCTATTTGTGTGGTACCGATGATGTACCAGGATTTGGAATGGCATGATGTTCCTTTCTGGAGTTATTTCTGCCAGATATCAGACTCGACCACTTCGTATGGTTCTTATTCGGGAGCTGTACCAAATGAAAAAATTACCTGGGGTAAATTGGATATTAATACACCCAAGTTCATTGTAGAGAGTGATGCTACTATTGTAGCGCCATTGATGTTTGCATGGATACTGGGCTGGTAAAACCGATTAGGTATTATAACGCATAAAAAAAGCTGCAATTGGTTTGCAGCTTTTTTTATTAATACAATTATGGTTGTTATTTATTTTTCTTTAAGTCTTCCCATGCTTTAGCTGGTTTTAATGCCTGTGTTAAATTTACAATGATAACAATCCTGATAATGATTCCACCTATAGCGCCACTGAAGCCAGATATAATTATTGCGGCTACCCACATTAGTATAAAAAAAATTAAGCCGGTTATAATAGCTGTATAGGGTTTTGTTTTGGTCCATAGAGCAAGGCCCACAAAGACTCCTCCTTCTAATAATGCAATACCAATTAATAAAGGGGTTAATTCTATTCCCTGCATGGAGGCCCCAATTACTTCACCGATAAAAACAAGGGCAGCAGTAACAAACAAAGCATTACGGGCTTTTTTTATACCGTTTTCATGACCCTGCATTTCAAGTTCTTTTACACCATCATAATAATCGGATATCACGTCTTCGCTTTTTTGTTCTGGTTGGGGATTGGTTTGATCTTGAGCCATTTTTTATTGTAATATAAGAAAATTCTTTTTTGGGAAATGGCTTCAAAAGAAAACCCCGGGTTTAAACCGGGGTTATTTCTATATAAAAAGGTATGGATTAATCTAAAGGGGAACACAATGCTCAGGTTGCCTCTTTGTTCACTAAAAACGATTTTTTGACCTCAATGGTTGCATTGGGTTTAAAGTATAAAAAACCTCCAGTTTCCCGGAGGTTTAAAATGATTTTATCAGAATCCTTTGGGCTTTTCCAGCTTTATATCCCTTTTCAGCATTTCATCCCGGTTGGCCATTTCCCAGGCAGTGTAAAATACCAGTTGGGCCCTTTTTGCCATCATGGGGTAGTTTATTTTATCAGGCGTATCGGTTGGCCGGTGATAGTCAGCATGTACACCATTGAAATAAAATATAATCGGTACACCTTTTTCTGCAAAATTATAATGGTCGCTGCGGAAATAGAAACGGTTCGGATCATTTGGGTCATTATACTTCCTGTCTAATTTCATTTTTACATAAGTATTGTTCACCTTATCAGTAATGGTCGCCAGATCACTGCTTAGCTTATCATCGCCAATTATGTACAGGTAGTTGGTGGAATCTTTTTCTTTCAGGTATTCATTGCCGGTGCGGCCTATCATATCAATATTCAGATCAACCGTTGTTTTTTCTAACGGGAATACAGGATGATTGGCATAGTATTCACTGCCCCATAATCCTTTCTCTTCACCGCTTACTGTCATAAAGACGATAGTTCTTCTTGGCCCTTTACCGGCTGCCTTGGCTTTTGAAAAAGCTTCTGCGAGTTCCAGTATACCGGTGGTACCGCTTCCATCATCATCAGCACCGTAATAGATTACACTATCGCCGCGTTTGCCCACATGGTCATAGTGCGAAGTAAGAAATACATACTCATCTTTTTTATCAGTGCCTTCTATCATACCAAGCACATTGGATACAAATGTTGTCTTGGTTGTTTTGGAATAAGTTAATTCAGTAGCTGCTTTATATGTTTGTGCTAACAATGAACCTGATTTGGCTTTATCAAACAGATTCTTTCCATCTTCTCCCATAATAGCGGTTGCCATCGCAGCCGAAATATTGAATACAAACGGAAATTGTTTAGCGATAAAATTGCCACGGGTACTCCAGTTGCTGTTGAGCGGGGTCGCTTTTCTTGGAAAATTATCATAGACAACCATTAATGCATTAGCGCCTTTTTTGGAGGCGGTGTTCATTTTGCCAAAGGCAGAGGATGGAGCAATTGTTCCGCGGGTTGCGGCAGCAGGCTTATAGTCCGCAGGTGTGCCGTCCAGTATTAAAACCAATTTTCCTGCGACATCCAAATCTTTATAATCATCTCTTTTATCATCCGAAATGCCATAACCTGCAAAAACAACTTCTGAAAAACGCATTTCAGCAGCATAGTTGGTACTGGCTGGCTGGTAATCTTTAAATACTTCAAATGAAGTTCCATTTATGATTACTGATGAGCCTAAAGCAGAATCTTTATAAAGAGGGTATTGCTGACGGTAACTTCCTTTATTGCCGGGCAGTAATCCTAATGATTTAAAATGTTCTTCAATATAAGTGGCGGCTTTTTCCAAACCGGGAGAAGGCGTATCACGTCCCTCCATTTCTTTACTGGCAATGGTGTAAAGATGTTTCTTCATGTCTTCCGCTGTAATGCTGGATGCAGCAGACGCCGCATTTTTATCTTTTTTCTGAGCAGCGGATAATAAGGGCAGTGCAATACAAAGGCAAGCAATAATTTTTCTTGTCATGGTGTATGGTATATAATTTATAATGAAGATTGCTTTGCTGTAACAGCAATCCAGGGAATAAAAATAAACGCTTCCATTTTACAGGGAACAAAAATGGGATGACTGGCAGTTTTTAACTGCAGGCTATCTTATTGACCCGGTTGGCATGACGGCCTCCTTCAAAAGCAGTGGACATAAATATGGAAACCATCTTTTCTGCATCGCCTTCTCTTACAAAACGTGCAGGAATACATATAATGTTTGCATCGTTATGTTGTCTTACAAGGCTGGCAATTTCTTCACCCCAGCAGATAGCGGCACGGATACCCTGGTGTTTGTTGGCAGTAATGGCAACACCATTGGCAGTACCGCATAACAAAATACCAAATGCAGCTTTCCCTTGTTCTACTGCAAGGGCAACGGGATGTGCATAGTCGGGATAGTCAACAGAATCTTTGCTGTGGGTACCAAAATCTGTAAATGGTAAACCTTTACCTTCTAAAAAGGAAATAAGGTCTTCTTTATAATCAAAGCCGGCATGATCACTTCCGATTGCGATTGGTTTGCTGAGGTCGAATATTGTTTGCATTAGATTCTTTTTTATTGATTAGTTGCCTTTGTGAATGGATGGCAAAGGTACATAACTCAATGGCTCTAAGACAGGTGTTTGGCGGGTTAAAAGTGATCATTTGAAAAGCGGTGGGGTAGGGGAGGAGTTGTGTAACTGGGTCTTAATTAGTTATCCTGTTTGATCGAAGGATGAACGTAAGATGAACGTAGGATGAGCGTAAGATGAGCGCAGGATACGAGGCTCAGACAGGGAGCAAATAGGGTACAGATAGGGGACAGCCGGGGAGCAGACATGGTAAAGACAGGGAACAGCTATTCATGTACCACTCTCCTGCCGTGTGCCGAAGCTATCAGTACCTAGTATGCATAAAAAATGTAAAGCGTGAAATGAGGGCATCTACCCTATCAGCTCCATTCTTTTACTTCTTTATTCTTTCTTCTTTCAATTCGGGATGCAATGACGATGCTGGCTTCGAATAAGAGGTAAAGGGGGATAGTAACAATAGTAAGACTGAAAGGATCGGTGGATGGCGTGATGATGGCTGCTGCAATGAGTATGATTACAAAAGCATGGCGCCTGTATTTCTTTAAGAAACTTCCGGTTACGATACCGATTCTTGCGAGCACCATTACGAGGAGTGGCATTTGAAATAACACACCAATACCGGCAGTTGTATAAACAAGGTTTTCAAGGTAATCAGAAAATGAAGGCATTATTTCTATCTGTGCACTGAGTTTATAGTTGAAATAGAAATTAACCATAAAGGGTGTGAGGATAAAATAGCCAAATGCAACACCTGTAAAGAACAACAAAGAAACCCAGAAGATAACGCCCCTGGTTTTATTCCGTTCGTTGGGGGACAGGGCTGGTTTTACAAATCTCCAGAACTCCCAGAAAACATAGGGGAAGGCAAGAATGAAACCACCAATAAAAGCCAGTGTAAAGGAAGCAATAAACTGCCCTGTCATCGTGTTTTCGAGGAACTTTGCTTTTACTTCGGGGAAACAGAGCACATCGCCGATGCCAATTTTATGACCCATGCTGCAAAGCCAGCGGGCAGAAACAAAATCGGAGCGGGTGGGGGCAAAGAGAATATCGTCGACAACAAAATCGGAGTAGATGAAAACAACAATAGCACCTATAACGACTGCAATGACGGCCCTGATGACATGCCAGCGCAGGTCTTCGAGATGATCTATAAAAGACATTTCTGCCTGTGTATCCTTCTTATTTCGCTTATTGAAAAAATCGAGCAGGGCCATTGATATTAATAAAGTGTGGCAAAGATAAGGACGCAGCCTGTAGCGTGTGGCTAAAAACCGGGAACTTGTTTATTTAAGCTTTTTCATTTTTACCATTTCAATTCTTGTATCACTTACATTCATTACGTCAAATTCATAATCGTCGATAATAATGCGTTCTTTTTGTCTTGGGATGGTTTCATAATAGTTGATGATATAACCTGACAGTGTTTCGGATTCTTCTTCACCAAAATCAAAGCCATATTTTTCTTCAAGGTAATCGAGTTCGAGCCTGCCGGAAAATATATATTCATTTTCTGCCAGTTGTTTTTCTACAAATTCTTCTGTATCGTATTCATCTTTTATTTCACCAAACAGTTCTTCTAATACATCTTCCATTGTAATGATGCCGGCGGTGCCGCCAAACTCATCGACAACCCAGGCAATGCTTTTCCTTTCTTTGGAAAATTTGCTGATAAGATCGGTGGCGCTCATACTTTCGGGTACGGCTGGTATGGGCAACAAGACTTCCTGTACAGTTGCTGGTTTTTTAAACAGGTCGAGCTGGTGCACATAACCGGTTATATGATCAATGTTATTGTCAAATACGACAAGTTTGCTGAGTTTGGTTTCAATAAACTTCTTTTTTAAGTCTTCAATGGAGGATTTGCTTTCAACGCCGACGATTTCTTTGCGGGGAACAAGGCATTGCCTGATTTTTACTTTGGGCAGTTCCTGCGCATTTTCCATGAGTTGTGTGTTGCGTTCCTGGCGTTCATCGGATTCACTTTGCTGGAACATGTGTTTGAGGTCACTACGGTTCAATGTTTCTTTTGTTTTATCGAGCCGCACACTAAAAACATATTTGAGTAACCATTCTGATAAACGGATAAAACCCGAACCGATGGGATACAATATTTCGTAGAAAAAATCTATAATACGTGCCAGGCGGGTAAGGAGTAATATGCTTTTTGCCCGGAAGAAAGCACGGGGTATAAACTCGGCGAATATCATGACCACAAAGGTTGCGAGTGTTATTTCAGCAATAATAGGAAGGAGGTTGGAGCTGATATGGAAATATTTCCACACAGGCCTCATTACAGCGCTTATCTGCAATGCAAGTACTACAAGAAAAATATTAAAACCAACGAGTGTGGTGCCAAGGAACCTGGCGGGGGCTTCAATAAATTTTGATAAAAGAATGGCAGCATTACCGCCTTGTTTTTTTTTAATCTCAATGCTCAACCGGTTGGCACTGTAGAAAGCCATTTCAACACCGGCAAAAAAGGCCATGAAAAGAAGGGCAATTAAGGATATTATGGAATACAATTGGATCATGGTGTAAAGATAGAAAACAGGTGGTGGAAGTAGCAAGCGGAATGCTGCAAATTAAGCTCCAAGGAAGTTTTTTACGATATCTTCCGCTTCCTGGCAGGCTCTTTCGAGGTGATCGTTGAGAATAATACGATCAAACTGGTGTTTAAAGGAAAGTTCGTAGGAGGCTTTGCTGAGCCTTGCGAGCAATGATTCAGGTGTTTCGGTGCCTCTCATTCGAAGCCTTCGTTCCAATTCTTCGATGGAAGGGGGTTCTATAAAAAGGGAGAGGGAATTTTCGGGGAATTGCTGTTGTATATTAATGCCGCCTTTTACATCGACATCGAGTAGCGGGGCTTTGTTTTGTTCCCATATACGGCTGACTTCGCTTTTTAATGTGCCGTAATATTTTCCTTCATAGACCATTTCCCATTCTACAAATTTGCCTTCGTCGATTTTGGTTTTAAAATCTTCTACTGAAATAAAATAGTAATCGATGCCATTGGTTTCTTTGTTCCTTGGCTGGCGGGTGGCGCAGGAAATGGAAAATGCAAGCTGATCGGGCAATGTTTTTAAGAGATGTCTTGTAACAGAAGTCTTACCGGCCCCGGAAGGAGCAGCTATTATAATGAGTTTGTTTTGCGGGGAAGACATTTGCAAAGAAAAAGGAAAAAATCAAAAGAAATAAATTCCTTGTAAAGCTTCTTATTTTTTAATGGTTACTGCAGGAATGTTGAATAGTTTCACTTTGGCCAGCAGATCATTTTTATTTAATTTGAGGGCAGCAAGGAATTTTCCTGTTTCATTGCCATAGCTTCTTACACTGATTGCAAATAATAAAATGTTTTTCTTGCCGGCTTTGTCAGTGAAACTGGTGTAGCGGTATATATTCCGTTCAGCAATTTTAACGGTTCCGTCTGCTGCATTTTCGCTGATCACAAAATCAAGAAAGTATTCGCCGGTGGCTGCATTGCTGGTAAGATCGTAGGTGACAACGGGGTTGGTGGCTTTAATAGCTTTCAGTTCTGCCACTTTACTGTCTGCAATAGCTTTTACATTGGCAGCTCCTGTCAATACTTCGAGCATGAGCATGGTTTTAAAGCGATCGGCTGTATCTCCTTTTACGAGGTATTCCTGTTTGTAATAGTTTTCTGCGGGGTGAGAGGTCCAGCTTAAATAATAGGAAGCATTGTTGAATGCTATCGGCCCCGGAACGGTTAAATAATCCTTTGCTGTATTGTTTTGTGCTGACATGCTTAGGGGGAATAAAATTGTTATGAGTAAGCAATGGAGTAAATGACGTTGTTTTAGTTTCATGATTTGTGATTTGTGGAGGGCAAAAGTAGTTACAAGGATGCTTTATAGTTACTATTTTTTAAAATCGATTATTAATAGGTAAGTAACATTTGATGATTGGGATTGGAATGGGTTGGTGAGATGGGGAAATCATGGCTCCCGATAATTTCAAAACCGTTTCTACTATAAAACTGTAATGCCCGTTGATTTTCTTTCCATACAAAAAGCCACATGCCTGCCTGGTTATTGTTTTTGGATAGTTCAAGATTAAAATCAAAAAGAGTTGCTCCCAGCTTTTGTTTATAAAAATCTTTGAGGAGGTAAAGCCTTTCTAACTTTGTTATGTTTTGTAATGGAATATTTGGATGGCCGGAGTCGAATATGATTTTTGAATAACCGGCAAGCTGATTATCGTAGTAGATGAAGTGATAAATGTTATTGCTATCGCTCAATTCTTTTTGGGAAATAGCATCCGTATATTTTTCAGCAACATAGCTGTCAATGTCAGCTTGTTTGGCACTATGCCCGTGTGACTCAATGAATGTCTGCCTGCCAATATCGGTAAGCAGTTTGAAATGATCCGCCGTTGCTTTGACAATTGATATCATTTATTTCAGCAATACAGTTGTGAAAATGATATTACGCTTCAATCCTTTTTATGTCGGCACCCAATTTCTTTAACCGCCCGTCTATATCCTGGTAGCCGCGATCTATCTGTTCAATGTTTTGAATAATACTTTTTCCATCAGCGCTTAATGCGGCTATCAATAAAGCCACACCGGCACGTATATCAGGACTGCTCATCGTAATACCCCGTAAAGACTGTTCTCTTTCCAATCCAATTACCACAGCACGGTGGGGATCGCAGAGTACAATTCTTGCACCCATGTCAATGAGTTTGTCGACAAAGAATAAACGGCTCTCAAACATTTTCTGGTGAATCAATACTGATCCATTTGCCTGTATAGCTGTTACGAGAACTATACTTAATAAATCTGGTGTAAACCCGGGCCAGGGGTGATCGTAAATAGTCATTACCGATCCATCGAGGAAAGTTTGTATTTCATATTTTTCCTGTGCAGGTATATGAATATCGTCGCCATTAAAATTCATTTTAATACCGAGCTGCTGGAATTTTTCAGGGATTATACCGAGGTGTTCGATGCCGGCACCTTTGATGGTGATATCACTTTGTGTCATAGCAGCAAGGCCGATGAATGATCCCACTTCAATCATATCAGGTAACATACGGTGTTCAGTTCCGCCGAGATAAGTAACACCTTCAATTGTTATCATGTTACTTCCGACGCCACTGATCTTAGCGCCCATCCTGTTGAGCATGCGGCATAGTTGCTGGATATAAGGTTCGCAGGCTGCATTGTAAATAGTGGTGGTACCTTTTGCCATTGATGCAGCCATAATGATATTGGCAGTACCGGTAACAGAAGGCTCATCCAGCAACAGGTTGGCTCCTTTTAAATCCGGTGCTTCCAAATGAAAAAAGCCATCTTCCTCATGATAAATGAATGAGGCACCCAGTTTTTCAAATCCAATGATATGTGTATCTAACCTTCTTCTTCCTATTTTATCACCACCGGGTTTTGGGATAAATGCTTTTTTAAAACGTGCCAGCATTGGCCCTGCGAACATCACGGAGCCGCGGAGCTTACCGCTTTTTTTCTTGTAAGCTTCACTGTGCAGGTAATCAATATTTACATCATCTGCCTGGAAGGTACAGGTATCACGGCTGGTGCGTTCTGTTTTCACATTCATTTCACCGAGCAGTTCTATGAGGAGGTTTACATCAATGATATCGGGTATGTTGGTAATGGTAATTTTTTCAGGCGTGAGCAATACAGCACTGATGATTTGCAATGCTTCGTTCTTGGCACCTTGTGGAATGATATCGCCTTGTAATTTTTTGCCGCCTCTTACTTCAAAAGAACCCATGATTTATAGTTGATGGTTGATAGTTGATAGTTGATGGTTGATGGTTGATGGTTGATAGTTGATGGTTGATGGTTGATGGTTGATAGTTGATAGTTGATAGTTGATAGTTGATAGTTGATAGTTGATAGTTGATAGTTGTGCAAGGTGCAATAAAAAATGGTTGATCAGATAAACTAATCAACCATTTTTTATTGAGGGTATATTTTTTTAGTATCGTTTCTTTTTAAAATTACTTCCACCGCCTCCGCCACGATTATCCCTGCGACCACCGCCACCGCCACCGCCGCGATTGTCCCTGCGACCACCACCGCCGCCACGGTTATCCCTGCGGCCACCGCCCCTGTCTTCGTTTTGGGGACGGAATGCTTTAACGTAAGGTGTATTTGTAAAAGTTAATTGGCCATCGGTTATACTGCTCAATTCGCTTTGAATGGCATCATCATGCACAATTTCTTTATGCCAGTTATTATAAGCGAGCTTCATGTAGTAAGCTACTGCATTGGCAAAGCCCAGTTTTTTCTCGGGGTTCTCTTCTTTTAATGCTTTATTGATAATGATTTCCAGGTTTCTACCGAGGTGAGAAAACTTAGGATGATGTTTAGGATAGGGCATCGGGTCAGGTTTTGCCCTTAATGTTTCTTTAGTGGGTATAGGGTAAGGTGATTTTACATCGAGTTTAAAATCAGCTATAAGAAATAAATGATCCCAGAGTTTGTGGCGAAAATCTTCCACATTTTTTAAATGTGGATTTAAGAAACCCATTAATTCAATAGCAGCCTGTGCATTGCGCTGGCGGCGTTCGGGTTCTTCGATCGTTAATATATGTTCAATCATCTTCTGCACATGACGGCCGTATTCCCTCATGATCAACTGGTTTCTGCCAGTATTATATTCCATGTTATTATCAGTCATAGCAACAAATGTAGAGAAAGGGTTTAAGAGTTCAGAATTTATGCTTTAAAAGTTTTTGTAAGATGAATGAACTGCTTTAATGAGCGGGAAACCCATGCGTACAAAAAACAGGACTTTAAAGGTAAATAGTCTGTTTAAAGGGGAAAAAAAGAAAGGGGCCCCGAACCAAGGCCCCTTTTACAAGCCACCATCCTCTTCCACCTAAGAGGTCATTTAACCAACAGCTGGCTTACATAAGTTAGCTGGTTTTTTTCGTCTGTCAGCCTGAACCAATAGACACCGCTTTGTAATGTACCAACCTGTTGATAAGAAGATCCTGTAACAACAATATCTTTATGCATCACTTTTTGTCCAGATGAATTAAAAACCTGCACGGTCATTTTTCCACTCTCATTATTATCAAATTTGATACCAACAATGCCATTTGAGGGGTTGGGATAGAGGGTAAATTTTGGTATTGCGGAATTTTCAAGTAAAACCTGCTTAATCATACTAAAGCGAACATAACCATTACTATAAGCTTGTTTTATGCGGAAAAAGAACAGGCCTGTTTCGTTTAAACCTGTGGTATAAATAAAGGAGTAATTATCATTGAATTGGCTGATGGGAACTTCTCCTGCCGGTAAAAATGTTTTTCCATCCCTGCTTACCTCCACGATATAACGGTAAGGGGCAGTTTGTTCATCAAAAGCAGACCAGGTAAGGCGGACTTTATTCTCCGCTATTTTGGTAGCGAGTAAGTTTTGTACACTTAAAGGCAATGCTAAACCGGGACAAGTACAGTATTCAAAGCGGAACCTTGCAAATGCTGATGTACTAACGGTACTATTATAATTACCACCGGTGCATGATGTATTGGTAAAAGCAGTAATGTTATAGGTATAGGTAACGCTATCGGTGCCATAAAACTGGAACAGGGTGGCAGCATCAGTGATAGTAATACATTGGGTAACCGCGTTTAATATTGTATCCTTTGAGATGCCGATCAAATCGGGACCAGAACCAGGAACCCCATTAGTTGCTGCTAAAGCATAAGAGCCATAATGATAATTAATGCTGTTTGTTAATGGTGTTACAAGCCCGGGACCTGTTATCTGATCCGTTCTCATATAATAAGCATCGGCAGTTTGAGGAGATGCAGTATTGTTTTCAATACTTAATGAATCAACCACACCGGTTATGGAAACACAAAGACGCATACAGGTAACAATACCGGTTTGGGGATTGGCCTGGGGAAATTTTAGCTGAAGCGTATTGATACCTGTTGGGGTGGCAATGGTGGTATCATACATCGTGGAGCCTGGGGTATAACCATAAGGGCATTGTGCTTTTCCCTCATTACTGATCAATAAAAGCGACATACTGCAACTAAAAAAAATCCGTAAGTAAAGAGGTTTCATAGGTATCTGTTTTGGTTTCCAATAGGGAGGTACGAGATATAAAATTAAACCAGTAGTATTTAGTAATCAATTGTACTAATGCCCTTTTTAAAAACCAGTATTAAACGAATATCCACAGAAAATGTTCCTGTAGGTTTGACCGGGTAACTGTGGTAAAGAACAGCAACAGTATTCGTAAAATGAATTAGTATATATCAACGTTGTGTTTTCAATTTTCCCTGTGCTGGTTGTTTTATTTACGAAGGAAATAATACCAGCAACCAATACCTTTGCTTTTGCCAATGACAATAGCAGTTAATACAACAATTCCGGCTGATGATTTTCCGGGGGAATACGGGTATTTTATCTACGAAAGTTTTAAAGAGATTTCAGGTAATAATCCTGATCACCAGTTTGTTTTTATAACAAATAAAAAAAATGACGGACTATTTCAAAGCATTCCCAATGCAGTAACAGTGGTTACGAGCACATCATTACAACATACATGGTTGTGGAAATATTGGTACAACGTAAAAATTCCTGCGATACTTAAAAAGTATAAAGCGGATGTGTTTGTAAGTTGTGATGGAGTGTGTTCATTAACGACTGATGTACCGCAATGCCTGTTCCTGTATGATTTGTCTTTTTTTCAGCAAGGTTCGTTCATAAAAAAAGCGCAGGTTGCTTTTTATAAAAAGAATTTGCCACTGTTCCTGGAAAAAGCTGCGTTCGTTACAACTGTTACTGAATTTTCTAAACAAGAAATTATTTCGCAATACAAAACAGCGCCTTGTTCAATAGCTGCTGTTTTTAGTGGCGCCCCAGGAGCATTTCAACCATTGACGAATGAGGAGAAACAACTTGTAAAAACAACACTTACAGAAGGAAGGGAGTATTTTTTATATACGGGAGAAATTCACCCGGGTAATAATGTTATGAAACTGGTGAAAGCGTTTTCAGTGTTCAAAAAAAGACAACAAACAGGAATGAAGCTGGTGTTGTGCGGGAAGCTGGACAAAAACTATACGGTATTTAAAAAAGACCTGGCATCTTATAAATACAGGAATGATGTTGTATTGGCAGATGAGGAGATGGACGATTCCGAAAAAGCAAAAATTACCGGTGCTGCTTATGGGTTTATTTATCCTTCGCTGAATATTGGTTTTGCAGCACCTGTAGTGGAAGCAATTCAAAGCGGGGTTCCTGTTATCATTTCAGCAGCTTCTGCCATGCAGGATATTCTGAAAGAAGGGGCATTATATGCAGCGATGGACAACCATACTGATATTGCAGATAAGATGATGCTTTTATATAAGGATGAAAACAAGCGTAAAGAATTAATTGAAAAGAACAGTACTATTGTTACTGCTTACAACCGGGAAAACTCGGCCCGGTTATTCCGGGACGCTATATTAAAAGCAGCAGCCAAAAAAGGCTGATCAGCCTTTCCATCCTGTGTTCTTATCTTTGCTGTCCTTTAAATTTAAATATGAACAAATCAACTATTACTATTGATGTGATGACGGATGAAAACCGTGTGCCGGCTTCTATTTCATGGTCAGCAACTGATACTACTGTCGAGAATGCACAAAAAGCAAAAGCGATGATGATTTCTTTCTGGGATGGTGCTGAAAAAGCGGCATTGCGCATTGACCTGTGGACAAAAGATATGATGGTAGATGAGATGGCAGACTTTTTTTTCCAGACAATGATGACGATGGCAGATACCTATGGCCGTGCCACGAAATACACAGAGCAGGTGGAGGAGATGAAAAAATTTGCGCATGAGTTTTATGATAAGTTCAGGGAAAAACAGTTGAAGGAGAATAAAGCAGATTAAGCGGATAGATGATAGATAATAGTGAATAGATAATAGTGGATAGATAAAAGATAATAGTAACTAACAATTTAAAAATTTATATATGTCACTGGAACAGAAAATAATGGGGGAATTGAAGACAGCGATGCTGGCAAAAGATGAAGCTGCATTGAGAAGTTTGCGTGCTATTAAAGCGGCTATCATTATCGCAAAAACGGCTGAAGGTGCGAAAGGTGAAGTTTCGGAAGATGATGAAATAAAATTGTTGCAGAAGTTAGTAAAGAGCCGGAAAGATTCATTGGAAATATTTCAGCAACAAAACCGCCCGGAGCTGGCAAAGAAAGAGGAAGAAGAAATAGCAGTGATAGAAAAGTTTTTACCTAAGCAATTAAGCGCTGATGAAATTAAAGCAGAGCTTACTAAAATCATTGAAGCAATGGGGGCATCTTCTGCTGCAGATATGGGAAAGGTAATGGGCGCTGCCACCAAGCAATTAGCTGGTAAAGCGGATGGAAAAACTATTTCAGCCTTAGTAAAAGAGTTGTTGTCTAAATAAAGCGGGTACGTTACTGGAACAGTTTAAGGATTGTTTATGATAAACAGTTTTAATAATTGTAAGCGGGAACCGTTAGATCTTAAACCATCTCATGCTTATTGATCTTCTTTTTGGGGTGATACTGGTGCTGGCGATCTTTAAAGGCTATAAGCGTGGCCTTGTTGTTGGCCTGTTTTCATTGGTTGCAGTTATTATTGGTTTGGCCGCGGCTATGAAGCTTTCAGCAGTAGCTGCTGTTTATATTGGCAAAGCAGTTAATGTATCAGCAGCATGGATGCCTGTTGTTTCTTTCATTGTTGTTTTTATTCTTGTAGTATTATTGATTCGCCTGGGTGCTAATGCAATTGAGAAAACAATTGAAATAGCGATGCTGGGATGGCTGAATAAGATTGGGGGGATTGTTTTGTATGCCGTTATCTACACAATCGTATTCAGTGTTTTGTTGTTTTATGCAGAACAGGTAAAGTTGTTGCAGCCGGCAACTATTGAAAAATCGGTGACGTATTCTTTTATTCAACCATGGGGTCCAAGGGTTATTAATGGAATTGGATCTGTTATACCTGTTTTCAAAGATTTGTTTGGCCAACTGGAGCAATTCTTTGATGGAATTGCCAAAGATGCCCCTCCGCAATAACCTGCACTAAGCATTTTATTATATTCTTCTTTTGTATCATACACGTATTTATACAAGATGGTAATTAAAACATCTTTTTAAAACCACGCTGATGCGCCTATATTTGCCTTGATTGGCATCCTTTTATGCAGCAAACTGCTGATTTTTTGCGCCAAATCGATTATTTTAGCAACCAGAGAGAAAGTATTGAAAAGACCGCCATGGATTACGAAATTAAACAGCAAGACAAATTCAAGTTTATAGAGGAGGGCACCGGCGAACCGCTGATGCTGCTTCATGGTCTATTTGGCGCCCTGAGCAATTTTAAACCACTGATAGAATATTTCAAGAATCATTACAAGGTAGTGGTGCCGATGCTTCCTTTACTGGAAATGGATATCCTGCATACTTCTGTAGGGGGGCTGGCAAAATTCGTTCATAAGTTTCTTGAAGCGAGGGATTATAAAGGGGTTAATCTTTTGGGTAATTCATTAGGTGGACATGTGGGTTTGGTACATGTGTTGAAACATCCTGAAAGAATTAAATCATTAATCCTTACCGGAAGTTCGGGTTTGTTTGAAAACGGAATGGGTGACAGTTATCCTAAAAGGGGCGATTACGAATACATCAAGAAAAAAACAGAGCTTACTTTTTACGATCCGAAGATTGCGGACAAAGAGTTGGTGGATGAAGTATATGGTATTGTAAACAGCCGGATGAAAGCAATTAAGATTATCGCATTGGCGAAAAGCGCTATACGGAATAACCTGGGTGAAGAATTGAATGGTATTAAACAACCTACATTATTGGTTTGGGGAAACAATGATTCTATAACGCCACCATTTGTAGCAAAGGAGTTTAATAAACTTATTCCAAACAGCGAGTTGCATTTTATTGATAAATGTGGCCATGCACCTATGATGGAAGTACCGGATGAGTTCAATGCCATCCTTCATAAATTTTTGAAAAAACTAAACGAGCCTGCAACAGTTGCCTGATCGTTCGTGTCTTTATAAAAAAAGGGCCGCTATCCATGTTAACGCGTGAACTATTATCTCAAACATTGCCTTACCTGCACCTGCAGGACAAGGTTTACCAGGCATTACAAATGATGAATGATAATCATGTGACTCATTTACCAATTGTTGATGGTGATAAATACATTGGCCTTATCAGCGAAGATGATTTACTACAAGCTGAGAATGATAATTCAACTATAGCAGAACTGGAACAGGCTTTTGCGGCGGTAGCCGTAAAGGAAGAAGAGCATTTTTTAAAAGCGGTACAGTTAGCAGTTGATAATGGATTGACAGTGGTGCCGGTAATATCAGAAGAAAATGAATTAACGGGAACGCTTGTGTACAATGATTTATTGAAATTCTCTTCTGAATTTATGAGTTTGAATGAACCGGGCGGGTTGATTGTACTTGAAATGAACAGCAACCAGTATTCATTTAATGAAATCAGCAAGCTGGTGGAAACAAATGATGCGCAGATTACACAACTCAATACTTCGAATGATCCTGAAACAGGGATAATGCAGGTTACTATCCGTATCAATAAGCCTGAAGTTTCAGATATTGTGGCTACTTTTCAACGTTATGAATACACTGTAAAATATTTCTTTGGAGAGGAGCTATATGCCAATGAATTACGGAGCAACTATGATAATTTGATGAATTATTTAAAGATCTGACGATTTTTAGCGGTATTTTACAGCAGTTACAACGACTCCCTTTTATTAATCTTTTAGACGTACTTGCCGGCAAGTGATCATGCAGCGGGAAAGAAAATACTGGTTAAGCCTGATAGCTGCAATACTATGTTGCAATAGCCTGTTCGCACAACTTAATGGTGAAGCGGCACCAACTGATACTACTATAGCACCTGCACCTGAATTTTTATATTCCATCGGCGATATTATTATTACGGGTAATAAGAAAACGAAACCCCAGATTATTTTACGGGAGATACCTTTCAGAACAGGTGAACAATACCCTCTTTCTGTTATTGTAAAAAAATTTGAGGATGCACGGCGGCAGTTAATGAATACTGCGCTTTTTCATAATGTTATTGTAGCAGCAAAAGGATTTGAAGGAAATAAAATACATATCACTGTCGATTTAAAGGAACGTTGGTATTTATTTCCGCTTCCATATTTTAAACCGGTAGACCGGAACCTGAACCAATGGATTGTAGAACAAAAAGCAAGCCTTAGCCGGGTAAACTATGGCGCCAAACTTTTATATAACAACGCAACTGGTAATAATGATAAACTACGATTGTGGTTGATTAATGGTTACACGAAACAAATCTCCTTCAACTATGACCGCTTATACATTGATAAAAAATTAAAATGGGGAATGGCTGTTGGATTGGGCATTGGTAAAAACAGGGAAGTCAATTATAATACGATCAACGACAAACAGGTTTTTCTTAAAGACAAAGACGCTTATCTCCGGAGTTTTGCAAGGGCTAATGTAGAGCTGACCTACAGGAGGGCTATAAAAACACGTCATAGTTTTGGTATCGGTTATTCTATGGAAAGAGTAAAGGATACTGTTGTAAAATTAAACCCGGGTTATTTTAATACAGAAGGCACTACAGTGCGTTACCCGGAACTGAGTTATTCCATTACTTATTATGATCTTGATTATATTCCATACCCGACAAAAGGATATGCATTCCAGGTTGCAGCGGGTAAAAGGGGGTTGAACAAAGCTTCGAATCAATGGAGCATCTCTGCAAAAGGATCTGGCAGCTGGCATATTTTACCAAAAACATTTTTAAACCTGAATGTATATGGTAGTATCAAAGCGCCATTTAAACAACCGTATTTTAATCAACGGTTTTTAGGTTATGGCGATGTTTTTATGCAGGGGTACGAGTATTATGTAATAGATGGTGTGGCGGGAGGCTATTTAAAAACAACAGTGACAAGGGAACTACTAAATTTTAATATCCGGATACCGCCAATCAAAAAAGGAAAAGAAGCTGAACGGATTCCTGTTCGCATTTTTGGAAAAGTATTTGGCAATACGGGTTATGTACATAACCCGCTGCCGGGTGATAATTTACTTTCTAATAAAATGCTGTACTCGGGTGGTTTTGGTATTGACATACTTACCTTTTATGATGTTACGTTTAAACTGGAATGGACGTTTAACCAGTTAGGGCAAAACGGGCTATTTTTACACCGCAAGACAATTTTCTGATAAAAAGTATGAAGGCAGCCATCTATAGCAGGATAATGGAAGAAGATCAGCAACCTGATCTGCAATTGTTTTTTGATGAGCTTACGAAACAAAAAATAGCGCCGGTCGTTTTTCTTAATTTTTATGAACAGATAAAAGAGAGAATCAACCTGCCGGCGGGTACCACCACATTTGCACTTTCAGAAGATTTATCGGAAGACATTGAATGTATGATTAGTCTTGGTGGTGACGGAACATTGCTTGATACGATAACCATTGTGAAGGATAAAGGAATTTCTGTAATGGGGATCAATTTTGGAAGATTGGGTTTTTTAGCAAGCATTGGCCGGGATGAAGTGACAAAAGCAGTGAAAGCGATTGCGCAAAGAAATTATGTGGTGGATAAACGGACGATGATTCATCTCGATGCTGATTCACCTATGTTTGGGAATGTACCTTATGCCTTGAATGAATTTTCGATTCATAAAAGGGATGTGGCGTCTATGATAAAAATTCATACTTACCTGAATGGTGAATTTTTAAATACATATTGGGCCGATGGTCTTATTGTTGCTACGCCTACGGGTTCCACAGGTTATTCATTAAGTTGTAACGGGCCGATAGTATTCCCGGAATCAGGCAGTTTTGTAATTACCCCGGTTGCCCCGCACAACCTGAATGTGCGTCCAATCATTGTTCCCGATAATAACGTCATTTCTTTTGAGGTAGAAAGCCGTTCGGATCATATTATCTGTGCTTTGGACTCCAGGAGGGTGATAATTAATAAAAACGTGCAGCTTGCGGTTAAAAAAGAGAGTTTCCCGGTAAAACTGGTCCGCCTGAGCGAGAATAATTTCCTGCAAACGCTCCGTAATAAACTTACCTGGGGACTGGATAAACGCAACTAAAATAACCCCCTGGTAACAAGAAATTACTATTTTTAGCGTTCTTATTACCCTGGACCATACTTTTTAGTTATGATGAAGAAGACTATTGCCGCTGTTTTAATCAGTTTAGGAAGTTATTTTGCTGCCAGCAACCTCAATGCACAAAACTCAATTGTGCAGGAGGGTGAGTTTGGTGTGGGTGTTGGTGCCGCCCAGTATTTTGGTGATTTGAACACCCGTGGCAGGCTGAATACGCCAAAGATGGCGGCTACTGTATTCTTCAGGAAAAACTTCGGTAACTATATCGCTATGAGGATCGGGGCCAGCTTTGCACAGTTGGGTTATTCTGATCAATACAATACACACAATACTTACATGTACAGCCGCAACCTTAGTTTCAACAGTAAGGTTTGGGAGCTTTCTTTGCAAGGTGATTTTAATTTCTTCCGTTTTATGCCGGGTGAGCCGGGCCTTAATTTTACTCCTTACATAACATTGGGGGCAGGTGTATTCAGCTATGATCCCTATGCATATCTCAATGATGAAAAAATATTCTTAAGGCCACTTGGAACAGAAGGACAGGGTAGTAGTTTGTACCCAACCCGTAAACCATATAGTTCTATGGGTATCAGTATTCCTTTTGGCGCAGGGTTTAAATATGCACTTAATGAAAGAATCAATATCGGGTTTGAAGTATTGCACCGTTTTACCAATACAGATTACCTGGATGATGTAAGTAAAACCTATGTTGATCCTGCAGTATTTCCATTGAACCCTGATGGCAGTACACCGGTTGCGTTGTTGCTAAGCGATCGTTCTTATGAAATTGGAACGCCTATCGGCCTTAAAGATCGCCAGCGTGGTAACAGCCAGCAGAAGGATCAGTTTGTAACGGCAATGTTCCATCTTACATTCAACCTGCAGTCGTACAAGTGCCCTACTGCCAAGTGATAATTTTCCTGTAACAGCTTTGTAAAAAGTATTGGTATTGATCTTATTTGTTTTGCAGCTTTAAACCAATAGTGTTTAATGATGTCTACCTGTAAAATCAATTTATCAACTTAATACTTATTGCTATGCGCCGCACAACTGTCTATTACAGCCTGTTTATTGCTGCTGTATTTACTATTGCATCTTCTTTTACTTCAACCAGCAAAACCGTAAATCGGGGTGAATGGTTTTTCCTTGCTGATAAAAACGTTGGCTTCGGGGTGGATCATGATGTGATCTTATTTGGCAACTGGAAGGATGATGTACGCCAGGTAAAAATAAAAGTAACAGACGGCCCTTTGAAAATGTACAGTATGAAAATACATTTTGATAATGGGGGTGTACAAAATATTGAGCTAAGGAACCATTTTGCTCAAGGCAGTGAAAGCCGGGTTATTGACCTGGATGGCGGATTAAGGCATCTTGAAAAAATTGAATTCTGGTATGAAACAAAAGGCTTCAGAAGGGGAAGGGCAAGGGTGGCAGTATGGGGGAAGAACTGATGATGCTTTCCTAATTTGTTTCAACATAAATTAATGCCCTATAGCGGGGCATTTCTTTTTTCAGCAATTAACTTTGAATACCGGTAAACCGTAATACCTTTGTGACCCCAATTTCATTGTGCGTTATGTCTCAACTATTAGAAAAAGTCGATAAAAATACCCTGCCACGTCATATTGCTATTATCATGGATGGCAATGGCCGCTGGGCAAAAGAAAAGGGAGAAGACCGCCTTTTTGGTCACTATCACGGTGTGGAAAGTGTACGCAATATCGTGGAAGGCTGCGCCGAACTGGGTGTAGGCTACCTGACCTTGTATGCTTTTTCTACTGAAAACTGGGACAGGCCTGAATATGAAGTGGTGGGCCTTATGGAATTGCTGGTAAGCACCATCCGCAAAGAAGTGGAAAGCTTAGATAAAAACAATATCAGGCTGCATGTAATAGGCGATATGAATATGCTGCCGGATTATGCTCAAAAGGAATTGGCAGAAGCATTGGACATTACAAAAGACAATACGGGCCTGAACCTTATAATGGCATTGAGTTATAGTGGGCGCTGGGAATTGCTGAATGTTGTAAAAAATATAGCCTACGAAGTAAAACAGGGCAAACTGAATATTGAGGCTATTGACCAGGACACACTGCAACGGTTTCTTTGTACCAGCGAATTTCCCGACCCGGAACTGATGATACGGACGAGTGGTGAGTACCGTATCAGTAATTTTTTATTGTACCAGCTGGCTTATGCAGAATTGTACTTTACGAATGTGCGCTGGCCCGACTTTAGAAAAGAGAATTTGTATGAGGCTATAATTGATTACCAGTCAAGGGAAAGGAGGTTTGGCAAGACCAGCGACCAGCTGGTGAGCTGAGCCAGGACAACCCTGGAAACTGACTTTTTTAGTCAAATTGGCCTTATAAGCGTTCTTTCCCTGCTTTCTTTAACAAAGACTTCAAATATTTACCGTTATTTTGCCGCCTCAACCGGATAGGGTGGGCCTGAAAAGCAACATTTTAAGGCTGCTTCGGCACATTTTGAGACTGACTTTGAACAATTAATCATGCAACGATTTTTACTAAGACTAAGTGTTTTATTGATAGTGACGATGGTATCTGCAACTAGTTTGACAGCGCAGGAAGATACTACCAAGCCCACATCCGTAGATCCTAAACTCCTTGAATGGACTAATGCCCGTATTCCAAAAGAATATACAATTGCGAGTGTTGTTATAACAGGTATCAAACACCTTGATACAACTATTGTGGCGTCTATTACCAATTTGCAGCCGGGCGATAAGTTTATGCATCCGGGTGAAGATCTTTTTGCAAAAGCGATTACTAATTTATGGAGACAAAAATTTTTCTCCAACGTTCAGATATATGTTACCCGTGTTGAGGATGATAAAGTATGGGTGGAAGTAAGTGTGCAGGAGCGTCCTCGTCTCGGGAATTTTAAATTTGTTGGTATAAAAAAATCTGAAGAAGAAGATATACAGGCGAAAATAAATCTTGCCAAACAAACCATTATTACAGAAAACACCCGCCGTGAAATTGTAGAGCGGATCACACAATTCTATACTGATAAATCTTACCGCAATGTTACTGTACGGGTTGAAGAAAAGCCGGACCCGGCTTTTGTCAATTCGAATTCAATGACGATATATGTTGATAAAGGAACGAAAGTGCGGATTGATAATGTTCGCTTTTTTGGCAATGAAAACGTAGACGAACTGAAGTTGAAAAAGCAAATGAAGGGCTCAAAGGAAATGAGCAAGCTTACATTGAAAGAAGATGAAACGCCAAGTCCTTACGGAGACAGCAAACCGTTTTCTTTCAATCAATATGTAAGAGACTGGGGTTTCCTTTCTATCAGTAAAACAAAAAAACTACTCGATCCTTATTTCCGTTTCAAACTGTTGAGCAGTGCTAAGTTTGATCAAAAGAAGTACGAAGCGGATAAAGAAAAAGTACTGGATTATTATAACTCTATCGGTTACCGTGATGCGCAGATAATTGAAGATACTGCTATCCTTACTAAAACGGGCAACCTGAATCTTGATATTAAAGTTGACGAAGGGCACCGTTATTATTTTGGAAACATTGCATGGAAAGGCAATTCAAAATATTCTGATTCTATCCTGAACATTTTATTGGGTATTAATAAAGGAGATGTTTACAACGTTGGCCTTTTAAATAAACGATTAGGAAAAGAATTGTCACAGGAAGGTGGTGATATCAGCGGTTTGTATATGGATGATGGTTACTTATTCTTCAGGGTGGAACCTGTTGAAACTGCTGTTTACAACGATACCATCGATCATGAAATAAGAATTATTGAAGGCCCGCAGGCAAGAATAAAGAATGTAACGATTGCGGGTAACGAAAAAACAAAAGACTATGTAATCCGCCGTGAGCTGAGAACAGTGCCGGGTGAATTATTCAGCCGTACCGATTTGATACGTTCACAGCGTGAGTTGGGTAATCTTCAATTCTTCAACCAGGAAACAATCAATCCTGTTCCTGTTCCTGATGCAAGTGATGGAACAGTGGATATTAACTGGAAGCTGGAAGAAAGATCATCTGACCAGTTGGAATTATCTGCCGGATGGGGTGGAGGTATCGGTCTTACCGGTACATTGGGTGTTACCTTTAATAATTTTTCTATCAGGAATATCTGGAAGAAATCAGCATGGGATCCATTGCCTACAGGTGACGGACAAAAGCTGAGCCTTCGTGTACAATCAAATGGTAAAGCTTACCAGTCGTACAGTTTCTCATTTACTGAACCATGGCTGGGCGGTAAAAAAAGAAATTCACTGACCTTCTCTTTAAACAAGAGTAATTATCGTAACGGTTACTATGATCCAACACAGGGCCAGTATGTTTATAGCGATACCACCAAATTGGGAACATTTGGTATCGGTGTTTCATTGGGTAAGCAATTGAAATGGCCTGATGACTTCTTCAGCCTTGTTTATTCATTGAACTTTACACAGTACAAAAGACAGAACTATGCTGTTTTCCCAGAAGCAAGTCCTACCGGTACTTCAAACAACCTGAGTTTGAAAATCGCATTGCAACGTTCTTCAGTGTTCAACCCGATATTCCCTACCAGTGGTTCTAATATTGTTGCGAGTGTTCAGTTAACGCCGCCCTATTCTTTATTCAATAAGGATATTGCAAAATCTGCTGACCCGTATAAAAACCCGGAATATCATAAATGGAAATTCAATGCAGAATGGTATGTGCCTATCGGTAAACCTTCAGGTGCTGATAAAAGCCGCCAGTTAGTATTGAAGATGGCTGTTAAGTATGGCTTTATGGGTCGTTACAATAAAGATCTTGGCTATTCACCATTTGAACGTTTCCAGGTGGGTGACGCAGGTCTTACAAATAACTTTGGTTTGTTGGGTTATGATATTGTAGCACATCGTGGTTATCCTGTTTATCAATCATCTGATCCGACAGTGAATCCTGATCAGCAAAATGCCAATAACAACCTTTTTACCATTTTTAATAAGTACACTTTAGAAATGCGTTTCCCGCTGGTAACCAACCCGAGCAGTACAATCTACGGATTAACATTCTTTGAAGCAGCGAACGGTTGGCGTGATTATAAAGATTACAATCCATTCAGGTTGCGCCGCAGTGTGGGTGTTGGTATGCGTTTCTTCCTGCCCATGTTTGGCTTGCTTGGATTTGATTACGGGGTAGGTTTGGATCGTCTTACACCGGGTCAGTCAGGATTGAAAGGAGCATCCCGCTTTACCTTCATGCTTGGATTTGAACCAGAGTAAATAAATTTCAAATTATTAAATCACAAATTCCATAATATGAAAAAGACACTCTTTTTAGCTTGTTTATTGGGATTTAGCTTTTTTGGATTTTCTCAGAAGTATGCAATTATTGATACCCGCTATATCCTGGATAAAATGCCGGATTATAAGAATGCCCAAAAGCAACTGGATGATATAGCTGCAGGCTGGCAAACAGAAATAAACAGCAAGCAAACCGAGCTTGATAAAATGTATAAGGATTATGAGGCAGAGCAGGTAATGCTGAGTGATGATTTGAAGAAAAAAAGAGAAGATCAGCTTTTTAATAAAGAAAAAGAATTGAGAGATTTACAGCGCAAACGCTTTGGTTTTGAAGGGGATCTGTTCAAAAAAAGACAGGAACTTGTAAAGCCAATACAGGACAAAGTGTACAATGCTGTTCAAAAAATGGCGGTGCTGAGGGGGTATGATTTTGTGCTGGATAAAAGTGAGGGAATTACCATTATATTTGCCGACCCAAAACTGGACAAGAGCGAAGATGTTTTGAAGGATTTAGGGGTAAAATAAAGTTGTTAAAAAAAACATATTGCAGGTTTACCTGCTACCGGGCAGGCAACTAAAACGATTTGCACCTGCTCTAATTAAGCAATAACACCGTATAAACGGGAAAAACAAAAAATAACAAATGAAAAAAATTCTTACAGTAGTTGTGTTGGCCGCAGGTCTTTTATTTGCAGGTAACGCCCAGGCGCAAACAAAATTAGGTTATATCAGTGTTGACAATATTGTAGGACTGATGCCTGAAACAGCTAAGATTGATTCTTTGCTGCAACGTTACCAGGCGGATACTATCAATCCGCAGTATGCACAGATTGTACAATTGTACCAATACAAAGACAGTATTTACCGTGATTCCCTTCACCCGGCACCTCCTGCTGTAAAAAAACAAATTGAACAAGAGTTACCAACCCTGATCAATCAAATACAAAACTGGCAGCAAATTGTAAACCAGGCTGTGCAAGCAAAACAAGATGAATTGTTAGCGCCTATTTATAAAAAAGTTTATGATGCTATCAGGGCTGTAGGTAAAGAAAAAGGATACACGCATATCTTAAACAAAGAAGCATTTTTAGTAGCACCAGAGGGAGATGATATTATCTTACTCGTTGCTGCAAAGCTTAAGATAAATGTTCCAAAGGCTAACCCGGGAGCCAAGTAAGCGGAACAAATAAATTAATTATAGCCCTGCCTTTTTTGGCGGGGCTTTTTTTATTCCCTTTTAGTGATGTCATGACTATTTTTGCAATATGCAGCAGGCAAACCCAATTGGTATTTTTGATTCAGGTTATGGCGGATTAACTGTATTAAAAGAAATTGTACAAAAGCTGCCGGAGTACGATTATATCTATCTCGGCGATAATGCAAGGGCGCCGTATGGTAACCGTTCTTTTGAAACGGTGTATGATTATACACTGGAATGTGTGAAATGGTTTTTTGAACAAGGATGTTCTTTGGTCATTCTTGCCTGTAACACGGCTTCTGCAAAAGCATTAAGAACTATTCAGCAAAATGATTTACCAAATATAGCACCCGATAAAAGAGTGCTGGGTGTGATACGGCCTACAGCAGAAATCATCGGTACTTTTTCCGAAACAAAAAGCGTGGGTGTGCTGGCTACTAACGGAACGGTTGCGTCGCAATCTTACCCGATGGAAACGGCTAAATTTTTCCCCGACCTCAAACTATACCAGGAAGCCTGCCCGATGTGGGTGCCGCTTGTAGAGAATGAAGAGTATAAAAATAACGGCGCCGATTTCTTTGTAAAGAAAAACCTTCAAAGCATTTTTGAGAAAGGGAAAAACATAGATGTTATTTTACTCGCCTGTACGCATTATCCATTGCTGAAAGAGAAAATAGAAGAATACCTACCCATCGGGGTAAAGCTTATATCGCAGGGTGAAATTGTAGCAGCAAGTCTTGCCGATTATTTACAACGTCACCCGGAAATGGAAAGCCGGTGCAGTAAAAATGGGAAAAGAGTATTTTATACAACCGATTCCACCACCGATTTTGATACCCATGCCACTTCTTTTTATGGGGAGCCGGTTAACTCCAAACATGTTGATTTAGAAAGTATTAAATAGTAAACAGGGACGATGATGCCTGAAAGGGAGTTTTTTTGCAAAAACAACTTCAAAACCTCAAATTTTTAAGGCTTAAACCGTTACCTTTGCCGTCCTTTCACAAACAACGGGTGTGGTGATCTGTTGGTGAAACCTGGACTGTTCTCCCGGTCCTTATTTCAAAACAAGTGAAAAAGTAAATTAATTATGAAACGTACATTCCAACCTCATCGTAAGCGTCGTAAAAGTGTTCATGGTTTTCGTAAACGCATGGCAACTGCAAATGGCCGTAAAGTATTGGCAAGCCGCCGTGCTAAAGGCCGTAAGAAGCTGACGGTTTCTGATGAGAGCAAATTAAAATAATACGACAGCCCGGAAGGGTTTTGAAAATTCAGATATTTAATAGCCCCGCAACGTGGGGCTATTTTTGTTATTGGTATATTAGATTTTTAGCGGACAAAAGTGTCAAAAGAATTTACATTAGGAAAAAAGGAACGGCTGAAAAGCCGCAAGCTGATCGATCAGTTGTTCAGTGAGGGGAAGAAATTTGGAGTAGCACCATTCAGGGTTTTTTATCGCATTGAAAAAGATAACGGAACAGCGTTACAATTTGGTGTTGGGGTAAGCAGTAAGCATTTTAAAAAATCAACAGACAGGAACCGTGTCAAAAGATTGGTGCGTGAAGCTTACCGGTTACAAAAGAATAAGCTGAAGGAACAACTAAAAGAACAAAATGTACAACTGGCAGTTTTTATAATTTATACAGACAGGGAATTGCCTTTGTATAACGATGTGTTTGTCAAAATGGAAAAAGTACTGGATAAATTATTTACGATATCCGGTGATAGAAAATGAAAACATTCCTGCGCATATTAAGTCTTCCTTTTATTGCACTGATAAAAATTTACCAGTTGGTAATTTCTCCCTGGCTTGGACCTAAATGCCGTTACACCCCCACCTGTTCTCATTATGCTGCAGAAGCATTAAAGAAGCACGGGGTGTTTAAAGGAATGTGGCTGGCTATTAAAAGAATAAGCCGTTGTCATCCGTGGGGTGGAAGCGGTTATGATCCCGTGCCGTGATAAAATTATTTGCAGTTACGGTTTAAATAATTAATCCTATTTTGTAGCAACGGCATTGGGCCTGTTCTGTCAAAACCATTTACCATAATTAAAACAAGTGTATGAAAAAGAAATTTTTATCAGCAATTGCAATTGCTGCTTTGTTAAGCTTATCGTCGTGTAAATCTTCAGGTTCTGGTTCCTTTGAAACTGATGTAAGAAAGATGGCGGATTATTTCTGCAAAGAACAGAAATTAGAAGCCAAAGATCCAACAGATGAAAGCGCTAAAAAAGAGTTGGAAAACCTCAGGGCAGAAATGAAAGCATTTGATGATAAGATGGAAGAAAAATATAAAGACAAGAAAGGTGATAAAACAATGAATGATAAAGCAGAAGTGATCATGAAAGAAGTTATGGAAAAATGCAAGTAGATTTAAGACAAGTACAAAATAAAAACTGCCAGCTAAAAGAAGCTGGCAGTTTTGTTTGAGAGAGGTTTTTCAAAAAGTTATTTAAAACGTTCTGCCACTTTATTCCAGTTTACCACATTCCATATTGCTGCAAGATAATCAGGGCGTTTGTTCTGGTATTTTAAATAGTAGGCATGTTCCCACACATCAATACCTAATAATGGTGTTCCTTTTACTTCTGCCACATCCATTAATGGATTGTCTTGGTTAGGAGTAGAAGAAATTTCTAATTTACCATCTTTAACGATCAGCCAAACCCAACCACTGCCGAAACGTCCAACACCACCTGCAGCAAATTTTGTTTTGAACTCATCAAATGATCCGAAAGCTGCATTAATAGCATCGCCTAATTTTCCGGAAGGTGCGCCTCCTGCATTTGGTGCAAGGCTTTCCCAAAAGAAAGTATGGTTCCAATGACCACCACCATTGTTACGAACTGCCGGTGAAATAGTACCGGCTGCAGCAACTAATTCTTCCAGCGATTTATTTTCATGTGGGGTGCCCGCGATAGCTTTATTGAGATTGTCAACGTAAGCCTGGTGATGTTTTCCATGGTGAATCTGCATGGTCAGCGTGTCGATATGCGGTTCCAGGGCATCGTGTGCATAAGGAAGCGCAGGTAATGTAAATGCCATAATAGTAAGATTTAAATAGTGAATATGAAAGAGTTAACAAATTTACAGCTGTTAGGTTGAAACTAAGACCAGCAAAATTTCAAGTTCATTATTAAATTAGAAAAAGTAAAAAGAGTACTGCGTTAATTAGTTTATCCATTCCTTTAACCAGCTTCCAAAACACTAAGTGGATAAATTTTATATGTAAAGATGATTATTCTGCTGTTTTATGCGTAATTTTTTGCAATATTATGCTGATTCGTGCAGTTTAACTCGGGTATTTCGACTCTTTATATAACCAACTACGTTCATCTTAACTATCTGCTATGACAAAAAAATTGCTATCAGCATGGCTAATGCTTTTTTTATCCATGCCGCTGATCGTTTTCAGCCAAACCCGGTCGGTGACCGGTGTTGTAAAAAACAGTAATGGCGATCCTGTTCCTGCTGCGAGTGTGCAGCAAAAAGGAACTACCAAAGGAGTGGTTGCCGATGATAATGGAAACTTCTCTATCACTGTTACAGGAAGTAACCCTGTTCTGGTAGTTTCTTCAACAAATTTTACTTCTGTTGAAATTCCCGTAGGGGCTTCTTCATCTTATGATGTGGTGCTCCAGGAAACGGGCACTATGTCTGTGGTTGTAGTAACAGCCTTAGGCATTTCAAGAAAAGAAAAGTCTTTGGGTTATTCAACGCAACAAGTAAAAGGAGATAACCTGACGCTTACCAAAGAACAAAATGTTCTTGGGTCTTTGTCTGGAAAAATTGCCGGTGTACAGGTTGTCGGTGCTTCAGGCGCCAGCATGGGCGGTACACAAAAAATTAAAATACGCGGCGTTAATTCATTGAATGGAAATGACCAGGCATTATTGGTGGTAGATGGTACACCTATTTCCAATTCAAACTTTGGATCATCTAATGGTAACGGTCCTGATCTTGGAAATATAGGACAGGATATCAACCCTGATGATGTTGAGTCAGTAACTGTGTTGAAAGGCCCTGCTGCATCTGCATTGTATGGATTGCGTGGACAGTATGGTGTTATTTTAATTACAACTAGAAAAGGAAAGAAAGGTGCTAAGAAAACAGAAGTACAATACAATGCTGCATTTTCAGTAGAGAAAACGGGAAATTTCTTACCGCTTCAGAATATTTATGGTGTTGGTAATAACCAAACTTTTTTAACGCTTACCAACGGGCAGAAATATATTAATGGTAATGATGAAAGCTGGGGCCCAAAAATGGATGGAACGCCTGTAAGAATGTATTATAGTTTTTACCCGCAGGATCCGCAGTTTGGACAATTAACGCCATTTATTCCGCAACCAAATAATGTGAGGGATTATTTTGAGATTGGACATACGATTAATAATACCGTTGCAGTGAACGGGGGCAATGAAAACATGACCTATCGGTTGAGTTATAATAATACCAACATAAAAGGTGTGATGCCCAATACATCATTAACCAGGAATAATGTGAACCTGAGCACTTCACTGGACATTACAAAAAAACTGACTGTTGGCGCCAATGTTACGATTGCGAACAATAAAGCAATACGTCCTTCACAAGGTTACCAGGGAACGGCGACAGGGCAGGTACAATGGTTTCAACGGAATATAGATATGGAGCGTTTAAAAGGTTTTCGCTATGCTGATGGGACGATTATGAACTGGAATGTAAACCCTAATACAACCACAGGTCTCATTGTTACCAATAAACCAAGCGACTGGAACAACCCTTACTTTGATGCTTATGCCAATAGTAATGATGATAACAGGAACCGTATGTTTGGTGACATCAATCTTAATTACCAGTTATTCCGGGGATTTAAGCTGAGTGCTTTCCTTCGTTCGGATATGTACACACAAAATGTTTCTCATAAAGAAGCATTGGGTGGCAGGTTGGATGAAGGATATGCTGTTGCAAAATACCAGAACAAAGAATACAACTATGAATTCCTTGCTCAATATTCCAAACAGGTAAAAGATTTATCAATTAACATAAATGCTGGTGCCAATAAATACACCCGCAATTTTACTTCAGTAAGTGGTGCAACAGTGGGCGGCTTGGTAAGCCCTGCTTTCTATAGCCTCGGCGCTTCTTTAGCACGTCCTACCATTTCATCATTTATTTCCAATAAAGAAATAAGAAGCTTGTATGGAATGGCTTCATTGGGTTTTAAAGAAACTTATTTTATTGATGCTTCCATAAGAAATGATGTATCCTCTGCTTTGCCGGTAAATAATAATTCTTATTCGTATCCTTCAGTTTCCGGAAGTATTGTTTTCAGTGAATTGATAAAATGGAAACCGATGACTTATGGTAAAATAAGGGCCAGCTATGCAGTTGCGGGTGGTGATTTGGATCCTTATCGTACTGGTAACAGTTTTAACCTGGGAAGTGTTTATACGGGAACAACTACCATCAATACGCTAAGCGTACCTGATTTATTAAATAACCCCAATATCAAACCTTCTTTCGGAAAGGCTTTTGAAGTGGGTATTGATATGAAATTTTTAAAGAACCGTTTAGGTTTTGAGGCAACGTATTACAAACAGAAAAATGAAAACCAGATTATTAACCTTGATGTGTCAGGTGCCAGCGGCGTTTCCCAGGCAGTGGTTAATGCAGGCCTGATACAGAACCAGGGAATTGAGTTTTCTGTTAATGCCACACCGTTTGATTCTAAATTATTCAGATGGAACATGACTGTAAACTATGCTCATAATAAAAGCATGGTTAAAGAATTGTATCCCGGCATTAATGTTTATCAATTAGACAACAACGTTTATTCAAGCGTACCTATTTTCTTAAACGCTACTTTGAATCAACCTTTCGGAAGTTTGGTAGGACAAGCTTATTTACGTGATGCGAAGACCGGTAAAATTTTACTGGATGCTGCAAACCTTCCCTTGTTTGAAGCCAATCATAATTTCGGATCCGTATTACCTGTCTTTACCGGAGGCTTTTTAAACAATTTCAAAATCTGGAAATTTGATTTGGGCGTGATGATTGATTTCCAAAAAGGCGGACAGTTTTTTAGCTGGACAAAAATGTTGGCCATCAAATCAGGACAGGCAGCAGAAACAGCTGCAATGAATGATAAGGGCTTTAATGTAAGAGATGCAATAGCAAGTGGTGGTGGTGTAAGGGTAGAAGGTATTTCACAGGCAACAGGCCAGGAAGTGGTTGCTTATGTAGATGCCCGTTCTTATTTCAGGAATACAATCGGAACAAGAATCTATGAAGAATGGCTTTTTGATGCTTCTTATATCAAATTAAGAGAAATAAGTTTTGGCTATAATATTGGTAAAAAAATGCTGTCAAAAATTCCATTCAAATCGGCAAAGGTTTCTTTCATTGCCCGCAACCCGCTTATGATTTGGCAAAAAGCACCTAAAGGTTTGGAGCCTTCAGAACTTTCTTATAACAGCGGATCAATCAGCTGGTTAGAAAAAGGAGAGTTTCAAACCGTTCGCTCTTTTGGTGTTAGTTTAAACCTTACATTTTAATACTATTCATTATGAAAAAAAATAAATCAATCTATATAATGCTCATTGCAGTGCTGACGATGGGCAGTTGCACAAAATTTGATGGCAGCATGAATGTTGATCCCAATAAAGCAACAAAAGCATCCGGCACACAGCTTATTGCCAATGCTCAATTGTTTTTACCAGATATAAGTTCATCTCCATTTGGTGTGCATTATCCGCAGCATTTGTCCAACACTTCTTTTACAGACAATTCCCGGTACACTACGATTAATTTTAATTTTTATAGCTGGTATACCGGGCCATTGATGAACCTGGAAACGGTTCTCAACTCCACGCTGGATGCAAATGAAGGACCTGTGGTAAACCAGGTAGCTGTGGCTAAAATATTAAAAGCCTATTTCTTCTGGTTCCTTACTGATCGCTGGGGTGATATTCCTTATTCGCAAGCATTAAAAGCGGATGCTAATTTTATTCCCAAGTATGACAAACAGCAGGATATCTACAACAGTCTTTTTACACTGCTGGATGAAGCCAATGCTGCGATTGTAACAGGCAATATCAAAAATGATATTATGTACGGCGGCGATGTTGCAAAATGGAAACGTTTGGGCAACACGATACATATGCTGATGGCATTACGATTATCTAAAATAGATCCGGTAAAAGGCGCTGCTGAATTTAATAAAGCGAATAATAACGGTATCATGACAGCGAATACAGATAATTTCGCTTACCCGCATCTTAATGATCCAACACAGGAAAATTTCTGGTACACACAAATGAACAGGATGGGCAGGCTTTGGTACGCAGTCAGCAAACCGATGGTTGATTATATAAGGCCATTGGATGATCCAAGGTTGCCCGTTTTTGCCAATAAGAATACAGCTGGTAACTACGTAGGATTGGATTATGGATTGCCCGGTTCTACTACTGTGGTGATTAATAACTTTTCTTTACTCGGCGATAAATTACGTTTGCAAAATGCACCCGTTTACTTAGTTACCTATGCCGAAGCGCTGTTTGCAAAAGCAGAAGCAGCGAAATTAGGCTGGATTGCCGGTGGTGATGCAACAGCACAAGCTAATTATGATTTGGCAATAGAACAATCAATCCGTCAATGGAATAATAATGATATTACGGGATTGCCTTTATTCAAGTCACATGTGGAAGTACAATACACTCCTGCAACAGCTATCCAGTTGATCGCAACACAACGCTGGGTGCATTTATTCCTTCATGGTTACGAAGCCTGGGCTGAATGGAGAAGAACCGGCTTTCCTGTACTGGTAGCAGCACCAGGTGCCAATGGTGACAAAATACCTAGAAGAGAAGGTTATCCTGTGCAGGAAGTAGCAAATAATACAGCTAATTATAATGCAGCAGTAGCAGCCTTCCCTTATGGCGGCCAGGATGGATTGAATGCAAGAGTATGGTGGGATAAACCTTGATGAAGAAATAAGGTACAAGGCACAAGAAACAAGGTACAAGTAGCAAGCAGTCTCAGAGTTAGATATAAGTCGCATCGTAGCAATATGGTGCGGCTTTATTTTTTCAGGCGGTTTAATTTTTTTCCATTCTCTGTAAAAGTTTCTACAATGCCCCTTGTTTCCAAATCAAGACGAATGGAAATCGTGTACCAGGGAATTGATTTAGTAAAGCCCGGCAATTTCTTCCGGATAATTTTTACAACATCATCTGTCAGTTCTGTAAATGTTTTTCCCTTACTTCCTTTCAGGCTTTGCAGGATAGCGGCTTTAACCGGTTCATAAATGGCAGTATCAAATTTTCTTTCTGTTCCGGTAACAGGATGGGTAACACTGATTTTTTTTGAAACAGCTTTTGCCATTTACCTATCGTTTACTTTTAAAAAAATCTTTCATCAGTTGGGCGCAATCATCTTTCATAACACCTCTTATCAATTCTGTTTTTGGATGAAAGGGCCAGTTGGTTCCCGCTGTTTTTTTATAACCATTCTTTTCATCATCAGCACCGTAAACAATTTTGCCGATTTTGCTCCAGTACACAGCCCCTGCACACATAAAACAAGGTTCAACCGTTACATATAAAGTTGCATCAGGAAGGTATTTAGCACCTAAGGCATTAAAGGCTGATGTTAAAGCGATCATTTCTGCATGCGCCGTTGGATCGTTCAGCCGCTCAGTCATATTATAACCACGGGCTATAATTTTTTCATTCACCACCACTACGGCACCGATAGGAATTTCATCATCTTCAAAAGCCCGCCGGGCTTCTTTTAATGCTTGCATCATATAGTATTCATCTGTCATCGGGAGAAGAGTTTTACTTACCTTGGTATAAAATTAGAATTAATGGCAGACATAACCCAGCTTGAAAAAATGCGCCAGTATTTTTCTACTGGCAGCACCCTGAGCTATGACTTCAGAAAAGAGCAATTAAAGAAGCTGAAGACTTCCATACTCAATCATGAACAGGATTTGTATGATGCACTTTATGCTGATCTGAAGAAAAGCCCGGAGGAGACATGGGTGACTGAAACAGGAATGGTAATAGCTGAGTTGAATGCAGCGATAAAGAATTTAAAAAGCTGGATGGAACCGGAATGTGTTACCACTAATTTTCTGAATATGCCATCCGGCAGCCGCATTATGAAAGAACCACTGGGTGTTGTATTAATCATTGGTCCATGGAATTATCCTTTTCAATTATTAATAAACCCGTTGATAGGTGCTATTGCAGCAGGGAATTGTGTGGTGCTAAAGCCAAGTGAGTTTGCCCCTGCTACCGAAGGGGTGATGAAAAAAATAATCGAAGAAGTATTTGATCCAGGGTATATTTTATATGTGCAAGGAGATGGTGCTACGGTAATTCCTGAAATGATGAACCATTTTTCTTTTGACCATGTTTTTTATACAGGCAGCACAATGGTTGGGAAAATAATTTATAAAATGGCAGCGGAACGATTAGTACCTGTTACATTAGAATTGGGTGGTAAAAGTCCTTGTGTGGTAGAAAGCGATGCGAATATAAAAGTAGCGGCACGCCGCATTGCGATGACAAAGTTTTCCAATGCAGGACAAATGTGTGTGGCACCGGATTACCTGCTGGTTCATCAATCGAAGAAAGACGAAATGATTGCAGCAATAAAAGCTGCTATCAGCAAATTTTTTACGGAACAACCCATGGAGAGTTATAATTATGGAAAAATAATTAATGAAAAACAATTCAACCGGATTACTGGTTATTTGTCGCAAGGCACCATTGTGCATGGCGGCACAACGGATAAAGAAAAATTATTTATTGAACCTACGTTGCTTACCAATGTTTCATTAGACTCGCCTGTAATGAAGGATGAAATATTTGGACCGGTGCTCCCCATATTTTCTTTTAGTAGCATGGAAGAAGCAAAAGCCATTATAGATAAACATCCTAATCCTTTATCGTTCTATATCTATACCTCCAGTAGTAAAAAAGAAAATGAATGGCTCGAAGCTGTACCATCAGGCGGAAGTTGTGTAAATAATTCCAGCTGGCACCTGACAAACCATCACCTGCCATTTGGTGGCCGGGGTTTTAGTGGCATGGGTGCTTACCATGGTAAATATTCTTTTGAAACTTTCAGCCACAAAAAAGCGGTGATGAAAACACCAACCTGGTTCGATCCAAATATTAAGTATCCGCCATTCAAAGGAAAACTGAAATTGTTTAAATGGGTGATTAAATAAGTTCCATGAAAAAACTAAAACGTTTCCTGGTTGTTCTCTTTATACTTATCGCTGCATTCTTTGTGTATGTCGCAATAATAAACCGTAACTCTAAAAATATGACCTACCGACAAAAATTATTAAAGGCTGTCTACCCGGTGTTTATGTGGTTTAGTAATAAAACAGGAAAGAATGCGGCCAGCCTGAACGATAAAAAAACAGCGCCTGTATCTTTTTATACGCTTAAAGGAACATTGATTAATGGCACTGCATTTGACTTTGCCACATTAAAAGGTAAAAAAGTGTTACTGGTGAACACAGCCAGTAATTGTGGTTACACCGATCAATACGAAGACCTGCAAAAATTAGCAGATACTTATAAAGACAAACTGGTGATAATTGGTTTCCCGGCCAATGATTTTAAAGAGCAGGAAAAAGGAACAGATGAAGAAATAGCAACATTCTGTAAGTTGAATTATGGCGTTACCTTTCCATTGATGCAAAAAAGTATTGTGGTTAAATCTCCACAGCAAAACCCTGTTTATAAATGGTTGACCGAAGAAATACAGAATGGCTGGAACAACAAAGTGCCTTCCTGGAATTTTACCAAGTACCTTGTTAATGAACAAGGAATTTTGACGAATTATTTCGGCCCCTCTATTTCACCAACAGGTGATGAAGTGGTGAAAGCTGTTACTGCACAATAGCGTGCTTTGGCATAGCATTGGCAGCAATGGTATAGAATCCTTTAATAATAAACACCAAGCTTTATGGTATATAATGATATTATCGGAACTATCGGTGTCGGTTTGATCCTGGTAGCGTATTTCCTGAATACAGAGAAATTATTGCCAAAGGACGGCAAATTTTACTATGTGCTGAATGCTATTGGCGCTTCATTGGCCTGTTATGCCTCATTGCTGATTAATTACTGGCCTTTTGTGATATTGGAAGGAACCTGGACACTGGTTTCTATTTATGGCTTAATGAAAAGTATGAGAATTAAAATGACATAGATCGTGGGTTACTCCACCGGACATTTTTCATGATAGTTCACCAATTCAATTGGTGTTTTCTCAAATTCATAACCACCATACGTTTTTGCTATTTCATCAAATACAGCATTGATTTCTTCTTCGGTGTTAAGCGTTACCAGTTTATTGCGGAATTCTTTGATATTCGGTAATCCTTTCAGGTAATTGGCATAATGACGGCGCATTTCATTGATACCAACAACAGGATTTTTCCATTCAATAGATTTGCTTAAATGTTTGCGGCAAACGAACAGACGATCTTCAATTGTTGGAGCCGGTAAATGCTCGCCTGTTTTTACAAAATGCTTGATCTCGTTAAATATCCATGGATAACCAATAGCAGCACGACCAATCATAATGCCATCCACACCGTAACGGTTTTTATATTCAACTGCTTTTTCAGGACTATCAATATCGCCGTTGCCGAAAATAGGAATGGTAATGCGTGGGTTGTTTTTTACTTTGCCAATTAAAGTCCAGTCGGCTTCACCTTTATACATCTGTGTACGGGTACGGCCATGAATTGCCAATGCTTTGATTCCGACATCCTGCAAACGTTCGGCGACTTCTTCTATATTGCGGGTCTTATCATCCCATCCCAATCTTGTTTTTACCGTAACCGGTAAAGAAGTCGCTTTTACAACTGCAGCTGTTAACCGCACCATTAAATCAATATCTTTTAATACACCCGCACCCGCACCCTTCAAGGCTACTTTTTTTACAGGGCAACCAAAATTAATGTCGAGCAAATCGGGATTGGTAACTTCTACAATCTTTGCAGCCAGGGCCAGGCTTTCTTCATCACCACCAAATATCTGGATACCAACAGGACGTTCATAATCGAATATGTCGAGCTTCTTCCGGCTCTTAATAGCATCGCGGATTAAGCCTTCACTTGAAATAAATTCGGTATACATCATGTCAGCGCCATTGTCTTTACACACAGCCCTGAACGGAGGGTCGCTTACATCTTCCATCGGCGCCAGTAACAGCGGGAAGTCAGGTAGTTCTATGTTGCCTATCTTTACCATTTTACAAACGGCAAATTTACAAACGAAAAGCGATAGTTACTACATGAAAGGGTTGTTAAAGTCAAAATCACCAGGAAGCCAGTTTGTGCTATTGATAAGCATTGCATTAGTAAGTCTTTTCCTGTTTGGGTATTTGGGAATGATAATACTTTCTTCCATCACAGGGATGGATTTGAAGGAATTGGCTGACTCATCAAAATGGGATTATTCAAAACCGGCTGTTATAACATTAATCCGTGGATTGCAGGCTGTACAATTTATTGGTCTATTTCTCATACCATCTTTAGTATGTGCAAGATTATTCAGCACAGATATGAAAAGTTATTTGGGTTTAAAAAAGCCTTCTAACCTTTTCTATTTTGGAGCAGGCGCTATTGCAATAATTGTAGCGATTCCTTTAGTTACTTACCTGGGACAACTAAACCAGCAAGTCCAATTTCCCGGGGCTATAGAAAAATGGATGAAAGCCAGTGAAGAAGATGCTGCCAGAACGACGAGGTCTTTGTTGTCAAGACACACGATCAACGATCTTATTTTGAATGTGGTTTTTATTGCAGGATTAGCGGCAGTGGGAGAAGAGTTGTTGTTCAGGGGAATGGCACAACGACTTTTGATAAAGATGTTTAAAAGCCATTGGGCAGGCATTATAGTTGCGGCTATATTATTTTCAGCAATGCATATGCAATTTTATGGATTCCTCCCGCGATTTGCGCTTGGTATCTTGCTTGGTATCATTTACTGGTATAGCGGAAGCTTATGGACAGCCATATTTGCTCATTTTATTTATGATGGCTTACTGATTGTGTTGGTATATTTTAAACCAACAATGATGAACGACGACCAGGCTGTTGAACTTAACAGTCTTGCATTGATGGGCAGCATTAGTTTTGTTCTCGTGGTATTATTTATAGAATGGATGCGCAGAAAAACGAAGACCACTTATAATAGCGTATATGCAGATGACAGCATACCGGTAAAGAACCATCCTTTTGACTTTGAATAACTGATAATGGCATTCAACTTGCAAACATTTAAGACAAGGGCTTTAACCGCAGTCATATTTGCTGTGATCATGCTGATTGGTTTGTTGTGGAACCAGTGGAGTTTTTTTATTTTATTTTCTGTCATTCATTTTGGCTGCTGGATGGAATACCAGAAACTGGTAGCGCTAATCGATCCGGGATATAAAGAAATCACCCCTATTCATAAATATGGAGTGATGCTGGCAGGCTGGTGTTTAATGTTGTGGTTTACCAGTGATGCCTGCTCTCTTTTTGGATTAAAACTTCATGAACTGGGTTGGTGGCTCGGTTTGATAATGATGTTCCTGCTGCCGGTAACAGAATTATTATTTACAAAAAATATCCGGCTGAAAAATATCGGGCATTCTGTTTTTGGGTTGGTATATATTTCTTTGAGCTGGGGATTGATGATGGATTTGTATGAGTATTCAATTTATTCTACTGAATTAGAATACATGTGGAAGATGCCCATTTTGATTATTGGTGCAATTTGGATAAATGATACAATGGCGTATATAGTTGGTTCGTTCATCGGTAAAACACCACTTTCAAAAATTTCTCCAAAGAAAACTTGGGAGGGAACAATAGGCGGAATTCTTCTTACTTTACTTGTAGCCGCAATTGTCGCATGGGTTGCAAATTGCAATATGTTACAGTTTATACTTACAGCTGCAATAGCAGCCATCTTTGGCACTTTTGGTGATTTATTGGAATCAAAATTGAAACGATTAGCTGGTGTAAAAGATAGCGGCTCATTAATGCCCGGCCATGGTGGTTTCTTAGACCGGTTTGATTCCTTACTGCTGGCTGTTCCGTTTGTTTGGATTTATGTAAAGCTTTTTTTACTTTAATAAACCTCCCATTCTCTATTCACTATTCTCCATTCACTATCTTTGCAACTCAACCCAAGGCTCAATGACAATTCATAAGGAAGGCTATACCTCAATTGCAATCAGCACTATTTTATTTGGTGTGATTAATCTTGTTTCTTTCTATTTTTTAAGTTCATCAGCCCCATTGGTCAGCTTATTAATTTTCATTCTTACACTTGGCCTGCTGCTATTTATGATTTCTTTTTTCCGTGTTCCTAAAAGAGAACATACGATACAGGAAAATGCCATCATTGCACCCGCTGATGGTAAAGTGGTGGTGATAGAGGAAGTACAGGCAGATGAATATTTTACAGACCGACGCATTCAGGTTTCTATTTTTATGAGTCCGCTGAATGTGCATGTGAACCGTAATCCTGTGAGCGGAGAAGTAGCCTATAGCCAATATCACAAAGGAAAATATTTAGTGGCCTGGCATCCCAAATCATCCACAGAAAATGAACGGCACTCTGTCGTGTACCGCAAAGACGGCAAAGAAATATTGGTAAAACAAATTGCCGGCGCCCTGGCAAAACGCATCGTTAATTATTTACAGGCTGGTCAGCAGGTAAAACAAACCGAAGAAATGGGCTTTATTAAATTTGGATCAAGGGTTGATTTGTTATTACCGCTTGATGCAAAGATTAATGTAAAAATTGGCGATACTCCTCAAGGTGGTGTTACCGTCATTGCTACCTGGTAAACCTAAAAGATCTCTTCCAGTTCCTTTAAAGAATAAACTGTAAATGTTGGCAGTTTATTATCTGCTAATAATACAGGTTCTTTTGTAAGATGGTTTACATGCACCTGGTCAATACCCGCATTTACAGCGCCGAGTATATCCACATCAATCGTATCACCGATCATAATACTTTCCTTTGGAGCTGCTCCCGTTTTTTGAAAGGCATAATCAAAGATTTCCTTCTTCGGTTTCAAACTGTTGGAGCCTTCAGAAGTGATCACTTCTTTGAAAAAAGGCGCTAAGCCAGAATGTTTGAGTTTGCTGTGTTGTGTTACTTCAAAACCATTGGTGATAAGGTGCAACTGGTAGTTTTTAGCAGAGAGATATGCTAATATTTCTTTTGTATAAGGAAACAAAAGCGTTCTTGTTGGTAGCAAATCAAGAAACTGGTCACTCATTATTTTTGCCAATGGTTCATCAGCAATTTTAAAATCGAGTAAGGTTAGCCACATTCTTTTTACCCGCAGGTCCTGTTGTTTGATAAACCCATTGCGGTAGCGTTCCCACAATTTCTCATTGTGTTCGAGGTAGTTTTTATGAAAACGATCGAAGTCGTTCACACCACGTTCTTCAAGTTTGAGGGAATTGTATAATTCTGAAAGCGTGACACGGGCATTGGCTTCAAAATCCCATAAGGTATGGTCAAGATCGAAAAATAGATGTTTGTACTTCATCAGTTGTAGATTTGCAAAGAAACTGGAAATATTCAAGAATCAATACGCAATTTTCAATGAACGTTGTTATTACGGGGGCTTCAAAAGGAATTGGAAAAGCAGTGGCAGAAATATTTGCTGCTAACGGTCATGATTTGTTTTTATGCTCAAGAGGCGAGTCAACTCTATATAAAACAGTGGAAGAGTTTATGACAAAATATCCTGACGTTGCTATAAAAGCAAAACCAGTTGATTTAAGTAAGAAAGATCAGGCCATCCAGTTTGCGGATTGGTGCCTTTCTCATACCACACCTGATATAGTGATTAATAATGCTGGTTTATTTGAACCAGGCAGCGTTCACAATGAACCGGAAGGAACATTAGAAAGCCAGTTGGCTGTTAACCTGTTCAGCGCTTATCATTTTACAAGAAGGATTTTGCCAAAAATGATGGAACGTAAATCCGGCCATATCTTCAATATGTGTTCCATTGCCTCATTGAATGCGTATGATAACGGAGGCGCTTACAGCATCAGCAAGTTTGCGTTATATGGATTCAGTAAAAACCTGCGGGAAGAAATGAAACCGCATGGTATTAAAGTAACGCATGTTATTCCCGGTGCGGTCATGTCTGATTCATGGGGCAACTATGATAACCGCAACAAACGGATCATGGAAGCCGGCGATGTGGCACAAATTATTTATGCGGCCTCCCTGCTTTCCGTACAGGCATGTGTAGAAGAGATTGTACTTCGGCCCCAATTGGGCGACTTGTAGGCCATTTCAGCCTTAAAACCACTGTAGCCAAGACCATGCATGCCACTGAAAACAAGTATCCGCCATTAAAATAGTTTAAGCTATAGTTTAGAAAGGGAGTTTTATTTTAGAGCTAATCAATATGAAAGCAACAATCGCATCCATATTATTGATACTGCTTGGTTTCCCGGTAATGGGGCAGCAGTCATTCAAAACTATCGTTCCACAAGATTATGTGGTGGTGGATGAAGCATTCCAGGTACAATATGTTGTGGCAGATGCTGTCGGTACCGAAGATTTTAATGCACTTCCTTTTCATCGTTTCAGGGTGGTGGCAGGGCCTAATATTTATTACGGTGCTGCAAACCCAGCTAACGATTACAGGCAATCTAAAAATTTTGTATTTACACTGGTCCCTTTAGCAACAGGTAAATTGGTAATACCTGGAGCGTTAATCAATATTAATGGCAAACAGGTAAAAAGTAACCCTGCATTTGTAGAAGTTATTTCCAAAGAAGAAGCCGCAGCAAAACGGTTTAATAAAGACCTGCGGGGAAACGATGATTATTTTTTACGGCCCGGCGAAAACGTGCAGCAAAAAATAAAGCAAAACCTTTTCCTGAAAGTGTTGGTTGACAAGCGAAACTGTTTTGTAGGAGAACCTGTTTTGGCAGTATTCAAATTGTATTCGCGGCTTGAATCCAAATCAGACATTGTAAAGAACCCCGGGTTTTATGGTTTTACAGTTCATGATATGGTGAACCTTGCCGATAAACAGGTGGCATCTGAAAAAGTAAATGGGAAATTATATGATGTTCATACAATCCGTAAAGTAGAATTATACCCGTTACAAGCTGGTGTCTTTACCATCGACCCGATGGAAGTAAATAATAAAGTGGAGTTTTCAAAAAGCGCTGTCAGTAAAAAAACAGAACAGGAAATAATTGAAGGTGTTCTTACAGACGATAAACCGACAACAAAAAAACCGGATACAGAAGAATATGAAAGTGACATGAGTACTGAAGCTGTCACGATTAATGTAAAACCTGTTCCAGTAAAAGCAAAGCCGGCTTCCTTTGACGGGGCCGTTGGTTTATTCAAAATTCATGCGGAAGCAGTAAAGAATAAATTGTCTAAAAACGAGGGCAATGTTTTAGAAATCACTATTACCGGGAAAGGAAATTTTGTGCAGCTAAATGCACCTGCTGTACATTGGCCTGCCGGTATAGAAGGCTTTGAGCCAACTGAACAGGATTCACTGGAAAAAAATATCTCACCGCTTACGGGCAGCCGTACTTATCGTTATGCATTTACAGCCGCAACTCCCGGGCACTACACTATTCCTGCTATCAGTTTTTCTTTTTTTAATCCTGATACCGGAAGCTTTAAAACAGTTACTACCGATGAATTAAAAGTTAGTATTGAGAATAATAAAGCCACAACTAACCCTGTTACAAGTATCAATAAGGATAAAGCAGGAAATAATAGCGGGTATCTTATTGCAGGAGTAGCGTTATTCGTGTTGATTGGCACCGTACTTTTTTTGATTAAAAAAAGGAATGCAAATAGTGCGAATGACAAGTTGCTGCTGCAAGAAGAAAAGCCCAAACGTTTAGATGTAAATGAGCTTCTTCAGCCAGCTACTTTATTGATGCACGGTGCCGATAAAGCTTTTTATACGTCATTGCGACAGGCTGTATGCGATTTCTTTGGTTTTCATTTCAATCTTTCAGGAAGCGAAATGAACAAAGAGAATATTGTGGCAAAAATGAAAGAACGCCAATTGGATCAAAAACTGGTTGATGAAATAAGAGCAATTTTGCAACAATGTGAATCCGGTATTTTTACCACTGTTGACATGGGTGGAGATAAACCCGCATTACTGTTGAGAACAAAGACAGTATTAACGACAATTGATCAATCCTTACTCTGAGTATTTATAACCTACGCCCCTTACAGAATGAAAGTATTTTGGGTTGCGGCTGTCCTCTTCAAAATATTTGCGGAAGCTTAATATGAAATTATCAATCGTGCGGGTAGTGGGATAAACATTATAGCCCCATACAGCCTGTAATATTTTTTCCCTTGGCACTACTTCATTTTTATTTTCAATCAGCAATTTTAACAGCATTGTCTCTTTCTTGCTCAATTGTATTTTTTCGCCACTGGTTTTAGTAGCTTCCTGCGCCTTGAAATCAATCGTATTGCTGCCAAAACTGTATAAATCGCCAACAGAAGATTTATCCTGCAGTTTTTTATTCTTATCAATCAGTTTGTGAATTCTCAATAAAAGTTCTTCCAGGTTAAAAGGCTTGGTGAGGTAATCATCTGCACCCTTCTTTAATCCCAGCACCCTGTCGGCGCTGCTATTTTTGGCACTAAGTATGAGGATAGGCACTTCGTTGTTACTGATACGTACCGTTTCTGCCACGCTGATACCGTCCATTTCCGGCAACATCACATCGAGTATGATAAGATCAAAGTATTCAGCCTGTACCGCATTTAATGCAGCCACACCATCGTAAGCTGAAGTAATATCATAGCCTTCCAGTTCCAGGTTCAGCTTGAGGGCTTCATGAAGGTTTTCTTCATCTTCAACTAATAATATGGAAGTCTTTCTGTCAGTGGTCATAGTATCAATTCATTAAACGAAGATGATATTACCAGTTTCTCGTTTAGCTTTTAAAAATGACAACGAAATTACTGCCGGCTGGTTCATTGTTTGTCACCGAAATGTCGGCATTATGGTAATTGGCTATTTTACGGCAAAGATACAATCCAAGCCCCGTGCCCTGTTTCTTCCGGGTCGCTTCATTTCCAATCCGGTAAAATTTGGTAAATACTTTCTTCTTTTCATCATCAGGTATACCGGGGCCTTCGTCTTGTATTTGCAGTTCTGTGGCTGAACGGTATTTTTTTAAAACAGCAGTAACAGGTTTTTCTTTCGGGGCATATTTAATGGCATTTTCCAATAAATTGTTAATGAGCATCTGTAATAATAATGGATCGCCTTTTACATCAGCATCTGTTTCTATCGTTTCATTAATAACCCGATCGGGAAAACGGTTCCTGAAATCCTGTATGCAATCTTTTAAAAGGGTTGAAAGATCCAGTTCTTCTCTGGAAGAAATATAACCGCCACCTTCCAGTTGCGATGCAATCAAAATATTATTGGTTAAAAAATTCAACCGGTTTGTTTCATCTAAAGTGGTGCGCAGTAGTTTCTTTTGTTTTTCCGGGTCCAGCGTGTATTTCTGCATTGTTTCCAGGTTCAGCCTGGTTACCGAAATCGGTGTTTTTAATTCATGCGTCACGGCCATCATGAAATTTTGCTGCTGTTGTTGCAGGTTGAACTGCCGGCGTACAGCACGGTACACAAAGCCGGCGCCGATAAGTATTAGTAACAGGAAAATAATCCCTTCACCGATATACTTGGTTTTTTCTCGGCTATGCGCTTTGTTGATTTTGTCTAATTCGATTTGATAGAGCCCCGGAGTTTCTTGTTTGCTGATGGTGGCATTTATCTGGCGGACCTTAAAATCCCGCATTGTATCCACATGATTGTTGAGTGAAATAAACCACCACACCAATGCGGCAATAATGTAAAAAAGCAGCATCCAGTAAATGAAGCTGGCCCTTCTGAAACTTTTTCGGCTGATGTCCGGCATACCGCAAAGATGCAGTTATTCTTTCTTTTCAATCCGGAGGCCTACGTTAAATACATTGTTCAACGGGTCTTCTCTCATTATTTGTTCAATAGTGAAGGTATAATCGCCAGCTTTTCTAAAATAAAACTGTTGACCAGAAGGCGTAAGCGGTATACGGTGATCATAAATATCATCCATGCCTTTGCCCAACCAGCCTTTTTCATTGGTGGCCAGTTGCAGATCGTAGCGGGCTGCTTGTGTACTGTCTTGGCCCGGCTGTTTTGTGATCAGGTTGATATAGATATTATTATAATTGTACTTATCTGTATGCCTTAGTGTAAGAAAAACCCGGTAAGGCGATGTGGTATCTTTAATCGTAAAAGTGAAGGATGGTTTGAAACTGGTTTTCCAGGAATGGCCGGGGATTGTAACTGCCTTTTCATAAAGATCAATGGAAGTGCAGGACAGCGTTATGAAAAGCAGGCAGCAAACTGCTGAAAAATACAGGCGACTGTTTCTGGATCGTTTCAAGAAAGATTTTTTACAAATGTAATTAAGAACTCATGATTTTCAGAACTGGCTATTACTCAAATTCAGAGCTACATTATAAAACATTCAATACCTGTTCTTTTGCTTTCTCCAGTTCATCTTTCATCATAATTACCGCTTTTTGAATCGTGGAATCGTAGGCTTTGGAGCCGGTAGTATTAATTTCACGGCCAATTTCCTGTAATATAAAAGAGAGTTTTTTGCCTTTCGATTCTTCTGTTTCTGCCAGCAGGGATTTGAAGTAATCGCAATGGTTTTTTAAACGCACCTGTTCCTCGCTGATATCAATCTTTTCTATATAATAAATAAGCTCCTGTTCCAGGCGGTTGCTGTCGTAGTTCTCTTTTCCTACATTTTCTTCCAGCAGGCGGGTAATGCCTTCCCGTATCTTTTGCTGGCGCAGGGGTTCCAGTTTTATTACTTCAGCCTGTTGTTTTTCAATATTGTTTATTCGTAATAATAAATCCTTTTCCATCACGGCTCCTTCATTCAGGCGATGGGTATTCAGGTTATTAATGGCTGATTGCAATACTTGCTGAAAATCGGTCCATTCGGAATCGGTAAGGGTTTCGCTGCTGGGTGTAATGACTTCGGGCAGTTTAACCAATGTGCTTAAAATATGAGAAGGGTCGAGGTTGAGTGCTGCCGATAACTCCGCAAGCGGTTTATAATAGGCTTTCGCCAAATCAGTATTAATAGTAACTGGTTTTGCATTGCCGGTATCTTTCAGGCTTATCATACAATCCACGCTGCCGCGGCCCAACCGTTCAGAGAGAAAGCGGCGGATATCAAACTCAAAAGGTTTCAGTATTGAGGGTAATTTGAGCTGCAATTCAAATTGCTTTCCGTTGAGTGATTTAATATCAACCAGGAAGGTTTTGTCATTAATGCTCTTTTCAGATCTTCCGAAGCCTGTCATTGATTTCAGCATGTACTATTTTTTAGATTGACGTAAAGGTATTTTTAATTATTGATTATTAAAGGAATGAAAGTTTGTAGCGTTGCGCTATCGTTTTGAAGGTTATCTTCTTGTTTAACCTTTTACTTACAGTACTGTTTTACTACTGTTATTGTATAAAAAAATCCCTCCGTAGTAAGCGGAGGGATAATATATGGATGGGTTAGTAAGTACGGGAAACGAATTTCCCACCACAATATTAAAAATAATTTTGTTGAACCAAAAAATTTTTCCAAACTATTTTATTAACATTTTAAATATAGCTGTGGATAAGCCCGCATAAAAATGATGTTGTTATTGCACTGTTTTTTTATGTTCTTTAAAGTAATGTTGTTATAAATTTTTAACTGCATTTTTTTTAAATCGATGCAATGCTTACCAGTCAATAGTTTCAGGCAAATCATTTTTTATGAAATAAGAATTCGTATAACTATTGTTTAATTGTTGATGATAATATTTTAGGATAAATCATATCTGTTACAGCTCATTTTTTGATATAAAAATATTTTTTATAAATAAGGGTTAAAAGGTCAATAAAACGATAAAATCACTTGTTTTATGTGTTATTAACCAGTCCAGAGCTTATTACCTTTACCAAAATTTATGTTATGCGTTTTGAAAAACCTGTTCCTGTTACAACGATTGCACAACTTATCGGTGCTGAATTAATTGGAAATGCCAATGGAATGGTAACCGGTATTAATGAACTGCACAAAGTGGAAGCAGGTGATTTAGCATTTGTGGATCATCCCAAGTACTATGCGACTTGTATACAATCAGCCGCAACTTTTATTATTATAAATAAGGAAACAGCTTTTCCTGAAGGCAAAGCGTTGCTCGTAGTAGCTGATCCTTTTGAAGCGTATTTAAAGATTGTAAATTTTTACCGCCCTTTTACCCCTTCTATGAAAATGATAAGTGATAGCGCAACGGTTGGTAAAGGGACAACAGTAATGCCAAATGTTTATATTGGTAATAATGTATGGATTGGGGCCAATTGCACTATTTACCCCAATGTTACGATTCTTGATCATTGTCATATTGGTAATGATGTTATTATACAATCGGGTACGGTTATCGGCGGGGATGCTTTTTATTATAATAAAAAAACCAACCGGGATATTCATTATAAAAAAATGAATAGCTGCGGCAGGGTAATTATTGAAAACGGTGTGGAGATAGGAGCTAATTGTACTATTGACCGGGGTGTTAGTCATGATACCATTATAGGTGCAGGCACCAAGATGGATAACCTGGTGATGATAGGCCATGATACAGTGGTAGGAAAAAATTGTTTATTCGCTGCACAGGTGGGTATTGCCGGAGCCACAACTATCGAAGACAATGTAATACTCTGGGGACAGGTAGGCGTAAGCAAAACATTGACAATTGGAAAAGACGCCATCATCTATGCCCAAAGTGGCGTAAAAGATTCAATTGCCGGTGGCAAAGTATATTTTGGCTCACCGGTAGAAGATGCAAAAGAAAAGATGAAAGAATTTGTATGGATTAAGCGGATTCCACAGCTATGGGAGAAAGTAATGAAAAGCTGATAAAGCTTCTTATTTATCCGGCCAATAATCATACGGTAATAAATCAGCTAAATTTTTCCAGCTCCAGTATCCTTGGTTGATCCAGTCTTTCTGATTATAATAATATCCATTCTCCGTAATTGCAATGGATTCTTTTATATCAATATATGATATAGGAAACGGAACACTTTTCGGAAGGTTCATTTTTTTCAGGTATTCGTTTTCCGGCCTTTTCTTCAAATAAGTAACACTGATTTTCCTTGGATACCATATTTCAATTTGCATTGTGCTGTCTAAAGCACCATAATACGTGGTATCGTATACATCTTTTATCTTATTGAATTTTTTATCATTGGTTTCATCAAGCATATCGATTATCCAGCCGTCTTCTGTAAGGGTGCTGTCGTAATAGCTGCGCATAAAATGAAGCTTGGAGCCTTCATAAGCTTTTGTGCGGGCAGTAGCCCAGCTTTTTTTCAGGCTGTCATCACCCTCCATTTCTGTATAAAGGCAATAGCCACGATATAAATTGATATCAGAATTGTAATAGTAAACAAAGGAATCAAGCTGGTAATTGAGATTGTAGCCAAGCGCATTGTTACTTACTTTTATTGCATCAGTTGCAAGCACTTTCAGTTTATTGCTGCGTTTGTAATAATAGAATTTTAAAACCTCTGGATTTAGTAAAGTACATTTTGCAGCATTAGGTGTAGCGCCAATAAAATTTTTGGTAAAGAAATCGCCATATTTTTCCCAGCCATCAGCTACCTCATTGGTATTTTTTAGTACTACTTCACCCAGGCTTTTATCTTCTTTAATCATTAATATTTCCAGCTTGCTGTTTTCAGTCACCCGAACCATTTGCGTCTGGTATCCCGTATAACTGAAGATCAGATCATATCCGCCCGACTTTAAAGAAATAGAAAACTCACCTTCTTTATTCGTTACTGTACCTAATGTAGTATTTTGACAAAATACAGAAGCTTTTGCCAGCGGCTCACGGGAAGATGAATCCATTACAATTCCGGTTACTGCAAATTGTGCAAAAGACGAAAATGAAAACCCACAAAGCAGGAAAACTATTATAACACTGATTTTTTTCATAGAAAATAATTGCCGTTTAAAGATACTACCGGTAAGGCTATGGTTGCACGGCAGGAATAGTGCCAAGGTATTTTTCACAAGCCTTTTTAATGGTTTCTTCAAGCGGGGTAAAGGAAAAACCCGGTAACGCATTGAGTAATTTGTCATTTTCAAAATAAGTCTTGCTTAAACCTACCCTTGCACTCTCTTTAGTGAGCAATGGTTTTTTATCACTAAACAAGGATTTTAACTTTTCTATGCGCCATGCAATGCTCATTAAAAAAGGAGTGGCTTCTTTGTAAGGCGCTTTCTTATTAAAATTCCGGGCAATCGTTTCCTGTAATTTTTTAAAAGCCCATGTATCTCCGTTAATAATGAAACGCTGTTCCTTTCCAGCACATTGGGATCCTAAGCTTAGAATTCCACGTGGACAAGTTGTCG
>JADMIO011721382.1_pt1 | contig 116850 bp, 111 predicted proteins | sample 8958161 | NCBI WGS metagenome assembly JADMIO01 (sample SAMN16585339, study PRJNA669376) | soil metagenome | isolation source: Crop rotation soil | place: USA: Cullars Rotation, Alabama | collected 2011 | reverse complement strand
ACAACTTGTCCACGTGGAATTCTAAGCTTAGGATCCCAATGTGCTGGAAAGGCCGGAAACTACGCTCTTCTACGGACGTTAAGCGCACACGAAAATCCGTGCCCACGAGAAAGCCCGGGCATGCCGCCGGGCTTTCTCGTCTCTAACTTATTATTTTTATGAATGATTTTCGGGCAGGTCTCCCTTCAGATCCACCCCCAATTGGCCGAAAAGGCTGGTATGAGGACGACTTAGCGCTTCTCAAGGAGAAACCCCCGTGAACCGCGCCCCTTTAGCCTTAAACATAATCTATCTATTTCTGAGTTTGTCGGCCTACGCGGCGGATGCGCCGACATCGAAACAAGATCCCAGCCCCTACTCGGTATGCTTTAACGTGGCCCCCCCCAATGGACTCAGCGCTCGCTCCGATCCAGCTACGCCGCGGCTAGCGATCCGCGAGAATCGCCATGCCTTCTTGACCTTGCTCGAGTCGTTCACCGGCGACAATGATAAAAAAGTTAAAAAAGAAATTAGTTCCGCCAGCTTCTATCCAGACGGACTAAAAAAAGAGAGCATCTTGGAGGACATCAATCGTAACAACGTAATCCGCAGTGAATGTAAAGACATAACGAAGGAAGAAACGGTGAAATGCTTAGGTTGGATCAAAAACCAGTTTCAGGCCTACAGGAAGCCCAGTCCTCGGCAAACCGCCCCGCGGCTCACGGGGCTAGGAACTCTCTTTGCCCCCCCACCGAGTTCGGGCAAAGGTGATCCGTGGAAAATTTGGGGCAACAATTGCGCAGATTTTGTGATCCGAGGTTGGAAGGAGTGTACGGGAGAAACGCTGAGATCGAGTTCTATCCCATTTAGCATTCTTCCAATCACCGATCCGCTCAGCCTACGCCGTCCATCAAGATCGCGATAACCGGCGCTGAGACTGGAACTCTGGGGAGGCAATAGATTCATGAGGTTCCTTAAAACAGTTACACCCATCATCATTTATTTTTTTGCCGGCGCGGCGGTCTTGGCCGAAGAGAATAGCAATCGCAATCCCTCGAACTGGGAGGGAATGAAAAAAGGCTGCGACGCCTTCTCCATTCCTGGCCTTAAAGATTTCATCGGCGACGCGAAGAAGTGGAACATCGAACTCCCGGCGCGCATCCAAGCCATCCGCACCTATTCCGCGAAGACTTGTCCGGAATACCTGGCAAAGCCCAACGGTGACGCCATCGCCGAGTTCGTAAAGGCCACCGACACGTTTATCACCGCCACCATCGGTTTCGAAATACAAAGCCAGAAACTCAAAGGCTTTCTCGACAAGAACCACGACGATCTCAACGTGATGCTTGCCGATACCGGCTTCTTCTTCACGGATTTTGACTGCGGGAAACAGTTCTGGAACGGCCGGAATTTCATCTCTGCCGGCATCGACAGGATGAAGGCCGAGCTCGAAAAGGGCAAAGAGACCTGCCCGGCGATCAGCAACCAACTCGAAGCCCAGGCCAAAGCCGCGCGCAGCGCCGAACTAGCGAAACAGCGGGCACAAGCCGGGCCAGGCTCCGCGGCGCCCGACGTAAAAGGAGCTCCGAGCCACCAAGCTCCTTCCGACATTACGGGAATTCCAGAAGAACAGGGAAAACAGAACCAAAAGAAGTGAGGCGTTGCCGACTCACTCCGCCTTCTGCATGACGAGTTGGTCGCCCTCAGGAAACGTGGGCTCGAGCACGGCAGCGGAGGCTCGCTCCAGCTCCTCGGCGGGCGCCTTTACGGGCATCGCCACCGTTTCCTCATCCTTTTTCTGCGCACGGAATTTCAACGAAGCGGGGATTGCCTCGTAGCGCGGGAGAAATTCCGCCCTCGCCTCGATCGGCACCCTTACGTTGTAGCCCACGGGAATGTATTTCTCCCCCTCGTACACCTCTTCCGTAAGGGCTGGATTCAGTTCACGGAAAACCGTCTCGTCGATGTTCATCTTTTCTAGAAAATCGCTCAGGGCCATATAATCAGGCATCACGAATTCGTCGAACTCGAGCTTCCGCGCACGCGGCAAGATCCCGAGGTAAACCTCGCTGTTCTTCGCAACGTGAAGGGCCGCGAGGAAGCAGGCGTAAAAATTCTGCGACGCGAACCCGAAGGTTCGGCTTTCATACTTACTGATGATCTCGGCGATCTGTCGCGAATCAGTATCCCGAGCGGCCTTCGCCACCCCGGTGGTGCCGTGATTGTAAGCCGTGATCGCCAAAGGCCAGTCTCCCAGCACTTCGAAGTTCTGCTTCATCAGTCGGGCGGCCGCCTCGGCCGCACGCATCGGATCGTTGCGCTCGTCCACCACGTCGTCTACCCTCAGGTATAGCTTTCCCGTATACGGCATGAATTGCCAGATCCCCGAAGCCCCCACTTTGGAAACCGCGCGTTTATTGAAGCCGCTCTCCACAAACGGCAAATAGGCAATTTCGGGGGGCAGCCCGAAGCGCTCGAATAATTTCTCCATCCTGGGTAGATATCTTCCTGAAACAAAGAGCGAGTCTTCCAGGGTGTCGCGCAGGCCATTTTGCGCACGTAGGCGCCGCGGGTCTTCGGCGATCACTTCGATTTCCGACAGGAGTTTCTCGCGTTCGAAAACTCGCAATAGGGCGAGCTCGGCGGGTTTGAGCCGCTCCCGCTTCAGCGTTCCTTCCTGCAACGCCGCGAGCTTGGTCGAAAGGCGCCGGAGCAGCGCCATCACTTTGCGCTTTTCCTCCGGTACGAGGCCGGGTCTATTTCTCGTATCCACCACGGAGAGAACCAACTGCGGATTGCGAACATCGCTGATCACCGTTTCCCAAGAGTGGTACTTGGCGTAGACGTCCACCCAAAAACGCACGCGCGGCTCGATCCGCGGATCCAGCAGAAAAGGCCCGTAGCCCTGCAACACGGGTAGCGGCACGGGCGGTCCCACCATTTCCGGCTCCATTCCCGTAGCGGAACAGAGGGCAGGGCAGGCGGAAAATGAAACAAGGAAAAGAATGAAGAATTTCAGAGACGCAACTGTTGCACCAGTTCCACGCATTTATCTTCCCACTCTTTGAGCTCCCGCAAGAGCCCCGGATCGTTTCGCTGATCGTTTTCGATCAACGAAAAAAGAACCTTTTCGCCGCTCGCCGCCGAGGTGATTCCCGTAAGCGACGTAACTACCTGTTTGCTCCAAAGCGTACCGGTTTTTCCCCGCACCTTCGCGGCTTGGAATCCCAATCCGGCACGCTTGAAACGGTTCTTCAAAGTACCCGTTTGTCCACCCGCCGGGAGGCTACCCAATAGATCGGCAAAAACGAGAAAATCTCGATAAGCAAATTGCATTGTCTCCGTGAAGCAACGCACACTCACGCGAGTATCCCAGGCGAGACCGGAGCCATTCGTTAAAACGCTTTCCGCGCAGGCTTCGTGCTTACGCAAAAACTCCGCCACCGCCTGGCGCGACTTGGCGAGCGAAGACGGCCCCGTGGGAGAGCCGCTCAAAGCCTGAAAAATTTCTTCGGCCATAAAGTTGTTGCTGTAAGTATTGTACAAACGCACTAAGTCCTGGAGCGGTAGGCTTTCGATCGCAGCCACCACTTCGGCGGCGGGATCTAAGGGACCATTTACGATCCCGCCGTAGTCACGCTTTACGGAGATCCCCTCTTTCCGCAATAAAGCCCCAAAAGCCGAAGCGATATGCGCCTCCGGAAGGCTCACCGTCCCATACACGACAACGGGGTCCGCTTTCCTGCCCAACGAACCGCTGACCAAAAAGCTTTCACGATTCCCGTCTATCCCAATCGGTTTTACGGTGATGCTCTTGCCGCTTCCTCCCGTTTGCACCACTTCGTTCTTCAGCACAGCGTAGTCGTGGTTCACCGGACCGATCTCCAGCCTAGGCTTCGCCCCCGCCGTGGGAACCACGTGCACTTCCAGAGAATTGAAGTTCAGGCTGGTGGCGGAAACCAACGCCGTGAATGGCTCGCCGCTACCCTCAAAAGCCCGCAGGCCTTGGTAAGTTTCCGCAAAAGCGAAATTACTCACCTTAATCGCGCCCACTTGTTTAACGCCCGCACGCGAAACATCGCGCGCCAGCAGCCACAAGCGCTCGCTCACGAGATAGGGGTCGCCGTTCCCCGCGAGCACGAGATCTTCCCCTTGGCGCACCACTTTCGTCTCGAACGTATAGCCGGGGCCGAGCTTGTCGAGCGCGGCGGCCGTGGTGATGAGCTTCGCGTCGGAGGCCGGGATCAGTTTGAGGTTTTCGTTCCGCGAAAATAGCGCCTGCTCGCGGCCCAATACTTCCATGCGCACGGCGGCCGTGGTTTTTGCGGAAAGCGAAGCGAGATGCTTGCGCATTTTTTCCTGGAACTCCGGCAAATCCATGGCCGCAGCACCGCGGGCTCCCATCAACAGGCCCAGCATAAGCATTGGAATCCGCTTCATCTAACCTCCGTGACTATTCGCGTATGTAGTCTTAGAATCACCTAGAATCATAAGGCGAACCGATGAAGCGAGAAAGCGAACAAAATCTATTTTTTCCGGCGCTGATGGGCGCCACCTGCGCGTTGCTGTGGGCCTGCAGCAATCCCAACATCCCGCCCCCCGATACCCTCGCGGTGGAGCTCGAGTCGCCCACGCAATCGCTGAATCCGCTCTACACGATGGACACCAACTCCCAGCACGTGAACGAGCTCATCCACGGCTCGCTCGTGGTGACTTCTCCCCAGCTCGTGCCCGCGCCTTATCTCGCGGAAGAATTCCATTACGAAGGCAAAACCACCATCGCTTTCCGGCTGCGCAAAGGTTGCAAGCTCGCCAACGGGCAGGAAATCACCAGCGAAGTGGTGGAGAAAAGCGTCGCGTTCTATCTCGATCCGAAAAACGAGAGCCCCTTCGCCAAGAGCGCTTTCCAAAGCATAAAAAAAATCGAACGCATCGACGACTACAGTTTCCGGTTGATCACCGATAAGCCCACTCCCTCGCTGCTCACCGATCTGGCGCAACTCAAGATCTTGCAACTCGACGGCGTAGAGCCCGGGCAAAAACCCAATCAGCTTCCCGGGGCCGGCCCTTACAACCTCGTTTCGTTCACCCCTTCCGAGATCAGGCTCGTGCGGTCGGGCCAGCCCTGCCTGCCGTTACCGCCCATGCCGAAAATCGCCATCAAAGTGGTGCGCGATGATCTATCCCGTTTCCTTAAGCTTAAAAAAGGCGAGCTGGATTTAGTGCTGAACGATATGAACCATAGGAAAGTCGATCTCATCATGAAAGATCCCTCGCTCCCCATGCGGGCGATCACGGTCGACAGCGCCTCCTACGCTTACATGGGAATCAATCAGACGAGCGAGCACCTCAAAGATCCACGCGTGCGCCAAGCCTTAGCGCTCAGCCTAGACATCCCTACCTTGATTCGCTACAAGAGCCGCGGTTTCGCCGTGCCCTCCCGCGGCTTGCTCGCCGACATGAACTTCTACGCCAACCTCGACGTTCCCTTAGTCAAGCGCGACCTCGCCCGCGCACGTCAGCTGCTCGACGAGGCCGGTTATTCGAACGGCAGCAACGGCAAGCCCCCACTCACCCTCACCCTGAAAACAAGCTCGGGCCTGATGGCGGTGGAAAACGGAAAAGTGCTCGCCGCTCAAGCCCGCGATGCCGGCATCTTGATTCAGCACAAAGCCTACGACTGGGGCATCTATTTCAACGACGTGAAAACCGGCAACACCGAGCTCTACACCCTGAGCTGGACCGGCATCACCGATCCGCACCTCTACTACGAGTTGTTCCACTCTAGCCAAATCGGAATCAACAACCGTACCAGATATAAGAACCCGGAAATGGATAAGCTGATCGAACAGGGCGACGCCACCATGGACGCGAACGAGCGGAAAAAATATTACAACAAAGTACAAGCACTCGCCGCCGCGGATCTTCCTTTTCTCAGCCTCTGGCATCCCAAAAACACCGCCGTCTTCCGAAAAAACATCAAGGGCGTTTCCCTGCACCCATTGGGCACCTGGCGGGTGATTCTTTCGATGAGCAAGGATCAGGATGATCCGCGATAGAAAGCCCTCCATTTATGGAGGGCGGTACAGGATGTACGGGTGGGGCCGCTCTGGCCTGAAGAGCAAGGATCAGGAGTGAAACGCTTCCTCGTTGCGGAAAAGCTCGTCGTGGGTGCCCGCCTGCGGCTCTCCAGTGAAGAGTCCAAGCACGCCGCCCGCGTGATGCGGCTCGCAGTGGGAGACAGCGTCTTGCTCTCCGATGGGCGCGGCGGCGAAGCGAAAGCGCGGCTGGTGAGCGTAGAAAAGGCGGGAACTTGGCTCGAGGTGATTTCGGTGCGCGAGCTAGCCACCCGACCGTTCCGAGTAGAGCTAGTGCAAGGCCTGCTCAAGGGCCCACGCATGGATTGGCTCGTGGAAAAAGCCACCGAGCTCGGCGTGGATGTCGTCCATACCGTGGATAGCCAGTTTTCCGTGGCCGGCGATCGTGCGGAGCGCTGGCGAAGAGTGGCACAAGCCGCCGTGAAGCAATCCGGCAACCCACGGCTCCCGGAAATCCACGAAGCGGCCACCCTGGCCGATGTGCTCGGTCGCTTCGAAGCGGACCACAAAGGATTTCTGCTTAGCCCCAGCGCGGAAACTGCTTTGGCAAAAAGCGTAGCGGAGGCCGGTGCCGCGGGGGTGTTCGTGTTGGCCGTGGGGCCCGAAGGCGGATTTTCCGCCGAAGAGGAGGCATTGCTTCGCGAGCGCGGCTTCACGCCCTGCGCGCTCTCCACGCAGATCCTACGCGGGGAAACCGCGGCGTTGGCGGCGGCGGCTATTGCTCTGCACACGCTGGAGCTTGCCTCTGGGGAAACGCCTGGGATATAACGAAGTCATGCAGTTTCACCCCAAAGACCTCAGTGAACTCGACGAACTAACCGAGGAGCACCTTGGCTTTTCCGCTTTGAGCGACGGCTTGGGGTTTTCCCGCTCGGCCAAAAAAGCCCCAGCGAAAAGCACGGATGGCTTTGACGAGCTCGGCGAGAATGATGCCGGCTTAAAACGTAAATCGCTTTCCGGCACGGGCGCCGTGGCTGCTGGCCCCGCTCGGCCCGCGTTCTCGTCCCCCGCGATTTCCCGCTCCGTGGCCGCTCCCAACGTACTGTCCGAACCCGCCGCCCCCCGCAAGCTTCGCGCCGCGGCGTTCGGCATCGATCTATTGCTGATTTTTTTGCCGCTCGCCATCGCTTGGTGGGCAAGCTTTCGCGGCCTGGCTTGGCAGATTTTCCAGGAAGACCGCCGGCCGCCGCTGTTTCTCTTCTGCGTGATCTTTGGCGCCTACTTTCTCCTCTCGGAAAGTTTCGGTGGCCAATCGCTCGGCAAGATGATGCTGAGTCTCCGCGTGGTTGAAGACGATAAATACGAAAAACCTACGGGCCTCCCTCACGCGGCCACCCGCCTTCTACTATTCGTCTTCGGCGGCGCCCTGCTTGGGCTCGGCTTCCTGGCTTCTTTTTGGGATCCTAAGCGCCGCCCCTGGCACGACCGCTATTCGGGCTCGATCGTACGCCGGAAAGCCTGAGGCGCGCTTTGGCCCGCATGCCGAGAATCGCTAAAAAGAAAATCCTTCCGGCGGCGCGCGCCGCACGCTGGGTAAGCGCCGTTCAGAAAGGCGGCCGGCGCGTTGTGTTCACCAATGGCTGCTTCGATCTTTTGCACAGTGGGCACGTAACCTATCTCGAGCAGGCCCGTAAACTCGGCGACGCGCTCATCGTGGCGCTCAATAGCGATGCGTCCACGCGCGCGCTCAAAGGCAAGGATCGCCCCCTCGTAACGATAAAAGACCGGGCGCGCGTGATCGCCGCGCTCGAGTGCGTAGACGCCGTAACTTGGTTCGGCGAGACCACGCCCGTGAAGCTCGTGGCCCGGCTGCGGCCTAAGATCTACGTAAAAGGCGGCGATTGGGACATCCGCAAGATCCCCGAGTACGCGGTCGTAACCGCCTACGGCGGTAAGGCCTTCGCGTTGAACTTCGTGCGCGGGCGCTCCACCACCCGCCTCATCGAGAAGGCGCGAGGGAAGAAATGACTTCGCAACGAGCCAAAGAGCTCGCGGCGCGGCTACTCGAAGGCGACAAACGCGCCGTAGCCCGCCTGATCAGCCTCGTCGAGAACGGCGTGCCGGAAGCCGCCGAATCGCTTTCGCTGATCTACCCGAAAACTGGCCGCGCGCATCTCTTAGGAATCACCGGCCCTCCCGGCGCCGGCAAATCCACGCTCACCGACAAGCTCATCCGCCGTGCGCGCGCCGACGGGAAAAAAGTGGGCGTGATCTGCGTCGACCCATCCTCACCTTTCTCCGGCGGCGCCATCCTCGGCGATCGCATCCGCATGCAGGAGCACGCCGCCGACAACGACGTCTTCATCCGCAGCATCGGCACCCGCGGCGGCCAGGGTGGCTTATCGCGCTCCACCCAGGAATCGGCGATGCTTCTCGACGCCGCCGGCCACGACCTCGTGATCCTCGAAACCGCCGGCGTGGGGCAAACCGAACTCGGCATCCTCGAAGTGGCGCACTCGATCCTCGTGGTGCTCGTGCCCGAAAGCGGCGACGACATCCAGATGATGAAAGCCGGCATCCTCGAGATCGCCGACATCCTCGTTGTAAACAAATGTGATCGACAAGGCTCCGACCACATCGTGAAAGAGCTCCAGGTAATGCTCGAGATCGCCGGCGCCGCGAAAAACTGGGTGATCCCAGTGCTAAAAACGATCGCCGAGAACGGCACGGGCGTGGAAGAGGTTTACGGGGCCTTCGGTCGGCACCTCGAGTACCTGCGCAGCTCCGGCCGCATCGCCGAGAAGCGTGCCCACTTCGCGAAGACGGCGATGTTGCACATCGTTCGCGACCTGGCGGCCCAGGCAGCGCAGACCGAGATGAGCACGCCTGAGGGCCAGAAACTGCTTGAGCAAGTTTCCGCGCGCAAGCTCGATCCGTTCAGCGCCGCGGGAAAATTGTTTCGGAGTTGAGGATCGCTAGAAAAGTTTTAACGCGCCCACGCTACCCCAAAGTGTCAGACACTATTTGGTGGGCACTGCAGGGGTTGAACCTGCGACCCCTACCGTGTGAAGGTAGTGCTCTGCCACTGAGCTAAGTGCCCGGGTCGTAAGGATCCCCATGCTTCTCGCGTTTGGCGCTGTTTGTAAAGATCTCCAGGGGAAATACCCCTAGTTCGGGCACTTCGCGCCGGTAGCCACCCATTCCGCCACCAATTTTCCGAACTCTTCCTGCGTGCCCGGAGCCGGCTCGCGCCCCTCGCCCGGGTGCCAGGCCCAGCCTACCAATGGATCTTTGGCGTTGTGCTCCACCAGCTTGGCCAAGCTCATGCCGTGATTCTTTGCGGGATCCTTGAGCACGCGGCACAGCTCACCGTCGGAGAGGCCTTGCCAGGCCATGGAGCGCGGTCTGCATGGCTCAATTTATCGAAGCGCGCTTGCGCCACCTCGGCCGGCAGTCTATTTTTTCCTCATGGAAAACAAAAATGCCATACGCCTCGCCATACTGGTTTCTGCGCTGGGATATTTCGTCGACATCTACGATTTGCTGCTTTTCAGCATCGTACGCGTAGTCAGCCTCAAGGGAATCGGCGTGCCCGAGGATCAGCTCCTGAGCCAAGGCGTGTTCCTGATCAATACGCAAATGGCGGGGCTGCTTTTAGGCGGAATTTTCTGGGGGGTGCTGGGAGACAAACGAGGGCGCCTATCCGTGCTCTTCGGCTCGATCTTTCTGTATTCCACGGCGAACATACTAAATTCTTTTGTTCATTCCGTGGAAACGTATGCGGCATTCCGTTTTCTCGCGGGGATCGGGTTGGCGGGCGAGCTCGGCGCGGGAATCACCCTCGTCTGCGAGCTCATGCCCCAGCATTCACGTGGCTACGGCACGATGCTCGTGGCCTCGATCGGGATCTTGGGCGCGGTGGTGGCGGCCCTGGTAGGGGATTATTTCGACTGGCGAACGGCCTATCAAATTGGCGGTGGGATGGGTTTCCTTCTTTTGGCCATGCGGGTGGGCTTGAGTGAGTCGGGGATGTACGAGCGCATGAGAGAAAAAGCAGTGCGGACGGGAAATTTTTTCGCACTGTTTTCCCGCTGGGCCCATAGCAAGCGCTACCTTTGCATCATTCTGGTGGGAGTGCCTATTTGGTTCATGATCGGCGTATTGGTCACGTTCTCTCCAGAGTTTGGCAAAGCATTCTCGATGAGCGTTTTACCCACGGCGGGAAAAGGAGTGATGTATTGTTACCTAGGCCTAGCGGTAGGCGACTTCGCCAGCGGTTGGCTTAGCCAAATTATGCAAAGCAGAAAAAAAATTCTTTTGAGTTTTATCCTGCTGCTTGCAGTTTCCATAGCTCTCTATTTTTTCTTGGCCGGAAAATCCCTAACGGCTTACTACGGAATGTGCCTATTCATGGGATTTGCCGCCGGCTATTGGGCTATCTTTGTCACCGTGGCGTCCGAGCAATTCGGCACGAATCTACGAGCCACGGCCACAACCACCGTGCCTAATTTTGTACGCGGCAGTGTGATCCCCGTCACCATGCTATTTCAATTCCTGCGCGGGCAAATGAATATCTTGGGAAGTGCAGCGATCGTCGGGTCGATCACCATTCTCGTCGCCTTACTCGCGCTCACGGGACTCCAAGAAACCTTCGCCAAGGATCTAGCATACACCGACGAGTGCTGAACGTCAGCGACGATAGAACTTGCTAAAAGCCCTCCGCTATAATAACTAAAAAAAATATCGGACATGGGGGGGTGGAATGAAAAGGCGGAAAGAATATTCAGCTTCCCGCCCCTATCTTCCGGTAGGGCTTTTTCTACGAAAAATGCGCGATCGCTCAGGCCTTACGCAACGCGAAGTAGCCCTTTCCCTCGAGTACTCCTCGGCTCAATTTATCTCTAACTTTGAGAGGGGAATGGTGCTTCCTCCATTAAAAAAGCTAAAAATCTTGGTTAAGCTGTACTCCATGGACGTTCACCACCTCATGGATCTAGTGTTGGAATCCGGGCAGAATAAGATGAAGGCTGAGCTTCTAAACAAAAGGCACTACTAGCTTCCATCGTTCGAATCCTGAGGCATTGAGCTACCAGCTATCCGAACCCTTATAAATACGCAGGCAGGATTTTCACGCCAACCGCGCTCAGGCCGCTTCCGCTTCCAATCCATATTCACTGCGCAGCCGTAAGTACTCCTGGCCAATCCGCACCCGCATCTCCAAATCGATTTTTTTCCGAATGTCGGGAATCATCTCTTTCTCTTCTTCCTCAATGTGATGCTCCACGAGCTCGGCGAGCACCTTCACGCGGGCACAGAACTCGTCCTCATCCGTAGTGGCCTTAACCTGCTGGGTGAGCTGATCCGCAATGCTATGTTCCGTTTCCCCTTCGAATCCCGCCGGACGGAGGTCTTCGTCATCGTCACCCTTCATTTCCGTATAAAGGCTCTGCTCCTCAGGCTTGGCGTGGGCCTCGAGCAAGGGGGCGAACTGCTCGAAGGCATCGCGGATCTCCGAAAGATCGGCATCTTCGCTCTTCATCGTCTTGATGAGTTTTTTGAGCGCCTTATGATCCCGAAACATCAGTTCGGTGATGTCGTGCTGATCAGTGGCCTTGCGAATCACTTGCCGCTTCGCACTCTTCATTTTCATGGGGGTTTTTGTCTTCATTTTTTTCTTCATGGATTCTCCTCGTTGGCGAAAGTTTCGAGGCGACTTTGCAGGCTTCATGCCTGCTCCTCTTACCGCGGCATTTGCCCACCAAAGAAACCACGGTCTGTAAATTGCAATCCCCCTTCTACGTCACCGCCCACGCATCCTGAGCGGTACTTCAAAAAGCTTCGCCGTAAACCTGAGGGAGAAATCCGATGCAACCGAACAATCCGCGCGACCCACAAAGAGCCGTAGATCCCGACGCAAAAGGGGGAAAAGTGGAACAAGGCACAAAAGAGGGACGTTCGGAGGAAAAAACCACGTTGAACACCTCCGGCGTGCAAGAAGGCCAGGCAGCTCAAAACAAGAACGAGCCGCGCGAATCCGCGTGAAGCCTTACCAATACGCCGCAGCAGACTGAAAAATGCTTTCCTTCGTCGGCATGGAACTGCTATCACCTCGCTTTAATTGACTTTGTTTCTTGTTCTGGCTACTTACTGCTGCGCCCCATCAAAGACGCAAAGCCGATTCTCGTGAGCCTAAATATGAAAACAAAAAACATCTCCAACATCACGAGGACCGGTGTTCCCGGCTTCGACCAAGTTCTAGGCGGCGGCCTTCCGAGCCAACGCCTCTATTTGCTGCAGGGGGAACCCGGCACGGGAAAGACCACCCTCTCGCTCCAGTTCCTACTGGAAGGCGCGAAACGAGGCGAGCGCGGGCTGTACGTTACGTTCTCGGAAACCAAAGAAGAGCTCGAAGCCGTCGCAAGATCCCACGATTGGGATTTAAGCCAGATTTCTCTCCTGGAGCTTTCGGCCATCGAGCAGCAGCTAAGACCAGAAGCGCAGAACACCGTTTTCCACCCTGCCGACGTGGAGATGAACGCCACCACCAAGGTTCTCCTCAACGAAGTCGAACGGGTAAATCCTGACCGGGTGGTTTTTGATTCCGTATCGGAAATGCGGATGCTCGCAGAAACTCCGCTCCGCTACCGGCGGCAAATGCTCGCGCTGAAGCAATTTTTTTCCGGCAAAGCATGCACCGTGCTGATTTTGGACGACCTCACCGCCTCACCCAAAGACCTCCAAGTGCAGAGCATCGTGCACGGGGTGATCAATCTGCAGAAAATGCACCCGGAATTCGGCGACGAGCGCCGGCGTTTGAATATCGTGAAAATCCGTGGCGTGAAATTTTCCGGCGGCCACCACGATTATACGATTGAGCACGGTGGCCTAAGGGTTTACCCGCGGATGGTGCCCGCCGAGACTTACCCCAAATTTGACCGAAAGCCGATCTCCAGTGGTATTTCCCAGCTTGACCATCTACTAGGGGGTGGCCTCGACCGGGGCACCAGCAATCTATTTATGGGACCGGCCGGTACGGGGAAATCCACCTTGGCGATTCAATATGCCTTGGCCGCCGCCGAGCGTGGCGAGCACGCGGCGATCTATGCTTTCGAAGAAAGCATGAATACCTTGTTATCGCGAACCAGCTCGTTGGGCATGAATCTCCCCAAATACATTGATGCGGGAAAACTGACCATCCAAAAAATTGATCCCGCCGAGCTCTCTCCGGGCGAGTTTGCCGATTTGATTCGCCACAGCGTGGAGAAAAACAATACCCGCGTCGTGGTGATTGATAGCCTGAACGGCTACCTCCACGCGATGCCCCAAGAGCAGTTCCTTATCTTGCAACTTCACGAGCTCCTGGCCTACTTAGGCAATCACGGCGTAGCCACCCTATTGGTGCTTGCGCAGCAGGGATTGATGGGCGCCATGATGAGCACGCCGATCGATCTCACCTATCTGGCCGACACCGTGATCATCACCCGCTATTTCGAAGCGGAAGGCGCGGTAAAAAAAGCGGTCTCCGTGATCAAAAAACGCGGCGGTTTCCACGAAGCCACGATCCGCGAATTTTCCGTGGGCAAAGAGGGTGTTCAAGTGGGGCCGCCGCTTGACCGCTTCCGGGGAGTGCTCACGGGCGTTCCGGAACTCATCGGTGGTTACTCGGACATCATAAAAAAATAGCGATGCCAGCGCTCGACTTTCAAATTAAGTATTCTCCAGAATCGGTGCTCATTTTTGCACCCACGGGCCAAGATGCCCATCTGCTTTCCGACGTGCTCGGCAAAGACCATATCGTCTGCGAGGTTTTTCACGACCTCCCGAATCTCTGCGTCCGAATGAGCAAAGATTTTGGCGCGGTTCTCCTGGCCGAAGAAGCGCTGGACATCAAATCCCTGCCCTTGTTTCGCAAACAGCTGGAGTCGCAAGAGCCCTGGTCTGACGCTCCCATCGTCATCATGACCACCGGCGGAGAAACCACCTTGGCGAGCTTGCGCATCGCTAAAGAATTTAGCCCTGCCGGCAACGTAACCCTGCTTGAGCGCCCCTTCCGCCCGATCACTTTGGTGAGCGCGGTTCAGGTGGCGCTTCGCTCTAGAAAACGGCAGTTTCAGGTGAAGGAGCTGCTGCGGGCGCAACAAGAAGCCACGCAAGTTCGCGACGAATTCATCTCGATCGCCAGCCACGAACTGAAAACACCGCTCACCTCGCTGAAACTGCAAACCCAACTCAACCAGCGCATGATGAAAAGAGAAAACGGAGAGATCCCCCGTGATCGCGTGAATAAGCTGGTAGAAAACACCGACCGCCAAGTGGATCGTTTATCGCGCTTGGTAGAAGACATGCTCGATGTTTCGCGGATCAATACCGGTAAATTGGCGCTGCAAAAAACGGAAGTGGATCTCGCAGAGCTCGTCTCCGAGATCGTCGAACGCTTAACCCCTCAGCTTTCCGCCGCCAGATGCACCGTTTCCCTAACATTGGAAAACGGCGTAAAGGGCTCCTGGGACCGCTTTCGGATCGAACAAGTGATCATCAATCTGGTCACCAACGCCATTCGCTACGCGGCGGAGAAGCCGATTCATGTTTCCGTATCCCAAACGGATGGAATCGCCACGTTGGTGGTGCGTGACGAGGGCTGCGGGATCGCCCCCGAAAATCGCGAAAGGATCTTTCAGCGCTTCGAGCGCATCCTGAGTTCCCACGGCATCGACGGGCTTGGCTTAGGGCTCTACATCTGCAAGCAGATCGTCGAAGCACACGGCGGATCGATTCGCGTGGACGACAAGCAGATCAAAGGCGCGTGCTTCGTGGTTGAGTTGCCGATGAAGGCTGAAGAAAATCATGGCGACTAGTTCGTCATCCGGAATTTCTTTTTCTCACCACCCAGATCAACCATCCGCCCAAAGAAAAAATAAGCACCATCCACCAAAACTCTCGGATCCCCAACGCCGCGGCTTCACCGATGCGAACCACTACAGGAAAAAATTGTTCTACAGGTTCTACCTCCGATTGTCCGCCGGCAAGCGAGTATAGGTTTTGGAGTCGCACCAGCCGCGGAAACCAATTTTTTGATAAACTTTATTTGAAATTGGATTTCGCAAATCGGTGTAAAGAAAGCAAACGGTCTTTCCTTCTTTAAAAGCGTCCTCGCACGCAAATGAAGTGATGGAACCCGCAAAACCTTTGCCCCGCAATTCTGACGGAGTAAAAACAAGGCTTATATTGGATCCGTTTTTAGTTTCTCGGCTTCTCGCAGCCATAGACACAGGCTTTCCGTTCACTTCCCAAAAGAAAGTGGGGCGGTCGGCGAAAGTCTCTGCCATCCGTGCTTCGGCAGGAGGAGGTTCATGCGGCACGGCTTCATGGCAAAAGCGGCTAAACCAATCGCAAAAAAGTTTAAGGTCATCTGGACGAGCTTGTCTTCCATTACCGTCGCAGCTTGGGTATTTGGGAGATTGCTCAAGTACATAGATTCTTTGCGGCATTCCTAATTCATGAGCAATGCCAAGTCTCGCGAAACTTTTTACGAGCATTTCTGCCGTATCATTAGACCCATTACATCCACGGAAATCCAAGGTCAGCGTGGCCTTGGCCAACTCATCACACTGACTTTGATTTAGGTCGCCAAGAACGAGGTAGTTCGGAGGCGTTTGAATGGCACAGGCCGCGCCATCCCCTAAGCTCCAAAGTCGAACCGCGGAGGAATTCTTTTTTGCGTGATTGAGAATACCCAGCAAAAGATTGTGCCTAGTCTGATCGGCCTCCAGCGCGTTTAAATGTTTTGATAAAAAAGTTTCAAGTTCCATAGGATGCTCTCACCCTTGTTCTCCATCATGAGTACAAAATCTCATCCTCATTTGGCTTCGAACAAATCACCAGACAGGTAGCCTCACGCTCCGAAACATTTTCTAAAAAATGTCCGCTCCCGCCAGGAACAAACGTAGTAAAGGAACCTTCGTTTAGATCGAAGGTATCCTCACCCAAGTGCGCGCGAATACTTCCAGAAAGAACCACTACCATTTCTTCTTTTGCGGTATGACTATGTGGGGCAGAAGTTCGTCGTCCAGAAGGGATGATCTCGTGACGTACAAATATTCCTTTGTGTTCCACCAAATCGGTCATTACGGCAGACAAGGAAAAGCGTTCTCCCGTTTTGGAAGTTAACTCCTTGTGGCGCAATTCTTTTAAGTTTCCGATCTTCATCAAGTGCTGGTTCTGGGCCAGGTGAGTGTTTTTCGTCCAACTCTCGAACAGCATTCCGCACTGAATACAGAATACTGCATACCGTATTCAATATTCTGTACTGGATAGTGGACTCTCGCCCAGGAATATCGAACTTCCTACCTTTCACCACTGCCTTGGTATTCGGCCCACCATTACATTGATGCCGTGTTCATCTGAATAAGGCTAGCACTCGAAATGGGGCGCTAACGTACGCGGCGGGGCCAGATCGAGGCAGGAAGCCCGGCAATCTTGCGATCGCCCAGCGGCAGCAGCGCATTTTTCCTGGCACTTCCTTTGCAATTTGAGCTACGAGGGGCTCCTCGTGCAGCAGATCCCGGGAGGATTGCTATGAGCATGACAAAAGTGATCGCGGCAGTTGTGGTCGTAGTGTTTTTCCAACACACGACAGCCCTGGCCCAAGTAATCAAGCCCATACTACCGCACCTCGGCGCCGAAGACCTGCTCAGCAGTGACTCTTCCCTGCGAGGAAGGATTCTCCAGGAAATCAAAAACCCCGTCGCTCAAGCATCGCTGAAAAAAAACGGCATTTTCGAGAGTGAATTCCGGCAGCGCATAGCTGCCACGTCAGACGCAGAGCTAGTTCGGCTGAGCAAAGATTCGCGGGCTGGTGGCGAAGTAGTAGTAATTAGCGCCGGGGTACTTCTGCTAGTGCTGCTCCTAATATTGCTGCTGCGTCCTCACCACGACAGCGGCGGCGGCGCAGTAACGGTAGTGAAATAGGGAGAATAAATCATGAAAGCCCTAATTATCTTTTTTCTGGTGCTAGGAACTGCGTTCACTCCGGGAGCTTTTGCCCAGCCACCGATGCTGGAGGCGGAACAAATGCTGCTTTCCACATCCTCCCTGCGCGCCAAGCTCAAAGCGGAGCTGGAAAAAGACGAGTTCGTGGCGAAGCTTAAGGCTGTGGGCGTGAGCAAGGGTGAAGTGCAGATGCGACTTGCCGCCATGACCGACCAGGAACTCGCCCAAGTTCAACAGGGCGTGAGTCGCCAGGTGGGCGGCGATGTAGTGGTGATCAGCGTCGGAACTCTCCTGCTCATCATCATCATCATTTTGTTGCTGCGTCCATGATGCGGCTTGCTTTACTAGCCATCGCCACCTTGGCGCTGTTTTCCGCTTGCGCTGGGATTCCACACCGGACCGAGCTCGACACGCTCATGCTCGGGGCAGACAAACCGATTGCGGTCACCCTCAACGTGCCCTTCGTTCCTCAGGGGAAGAACTTGTGCGGGCCGACCGCCTTGCTGATGGTGCTTCGCTACCAAGGAGCCTCTCCCGAGGATTCGGAGATGAATGGCATGCTAATGAGTCCAGGAGCCAATGGCACGTACAAGCAGGATTTCCTGGCGGGCTCGCGCCGCCTCGGATTTGCACCATATCCAGTGAAGACGTTCCGCGAAATGCTCGAACAAATTGCGGAGGGCAATCCCGTGGTGATCTTTCACAGCACCGCATTCCTAGGGAAGGAGTACTGGCACTACTCGGTCCTGACCGGCTACGACCTTCGCGAACAGAAGGCGATTCTTCACATCGGAGAGAAGAATTTTTACGAAATGGATATGTCGCGGCTGATCTTTAACTGGGAGCTCGGGGGTAGTTGGTCGTATGTAGTCGCGAAGCCGGAGAAGCTCCCCTCGGGTGCCACCCTCGAAGACAGCATCGCGAACGGCCTCGCGTTCCTGCGACTCGGGCTACTGGAGCAAGCAAGAAAAGCAGGCGAAGCCGCCATAGTGCGATGGCCGCTAAGTTTCGAGGCCGAAGTGGTGTTAGCCGACGCACTCTTTCGCCTAGACCAGAGAAAGAACGGGCTCGCTCACCTGAAGCGAGCGGTGAGCAAGAATCCTGACAATCTACCACTACGGAAAAAACTAATGGAGTTCGAACGCTACGCTCTGGCGCAGATGAAAATGGCGAAATAATTTTCATAGTAGTCCATCAAGCTCAGCTAATAAGACGCCCGCCTAGACCCAGTTAGACAGAAAAAGAGGGGAGCGATATGCTCGCCCCAATGAATGAAAGCGGTGCGACCCCTAAAATTGAATCGTTCTATTTGAAACAGATGAGTTTCGAGAGCGGCGTTCTACGATTAGACTTAGGTAGCGAAACAACCCCTCACGCCACAGTTATTTTTGATTTTGTAAGGACATTCATTTTTTTGAGAGAGAGCGATTTCTATGGAGAGTTCGCAAAGTATGAACACGAACGCCTTATCGCTGGCCCGGATCGAACGTCAGGCGTTTTTCGGATTACAAAATCTTCCATTTTAGATCGACTCACAGCCGGCCTGGAAATGGACCGGCCCAATTACTATTGGGTTTCCACACCCGATGAATGCCTAGAAGTAGCTTCGTTTGGTGAACCGAAAGTTGCCTTTCGTGAGTAATCAGTCACTTTATCCCATAGAGAAAGAAGCCATTAGGGCCATTCTCGAATCCGAGGCAAAAGACGACGAAACCCTTCTTCAGCAGCTTCAATCTTGCTTTGTAATCGAACGCAGCCTTTCTGGGGTTGGCTTTTTTACCGAAATTTCGGTAGACAGCCAATCAGTCCCTAGCCCGCATATAAAAAAGGCCGCTCTTGGCAAGCGAGTGACTATTCAAATGGATGGATTAAAAAATGGTGGAGGCTTTGTGCTCTTTATCGAGCATGGATTTCTTAAAATGCTTGAAGGGTATTCTTACGACGAACCTTGGCCGACCGAAATTAAGAATTTTTCCATTTCCGTTCTTCCCGAATAAATTTTTAGCACACGAGCAGTGACCGCCATATCGTAGCGAATTTTTTTATTCTAAAGCTCATAATGTTTCTATAGAGAAAAAGGAACGACGATCTCGTATTGGCTCGCCATCATCTCTTGCGTGACGGGACCTGCGGCCAACATGTAATCTTGGAGATGCTTAAATCCTAATTTACGCATAAGGCGATTCATTCTTTCGTTACTAGCTTTTGGTTCAATGAAAAACCGCTGAAAGCCATGAAATCGACTGAATGCTCGGACGCCAGCCATGAAAATCAGTCCACCGAGCCCTCTGCCTCGCAACGCCGGATCAAAAATATGAAAATGCAATCGAGGCACGCCATCTGGACTAAGCCGACCCAGAAAAACCATGGATACTGCACGCCCGCCAAGTTCAGCCACAACAACGCCTGGCGGGTCACCTTTAGCTTTCGCCTCAGCCCGCCGCCGCCGAACGTCAGCCATCCATTCTTCTCTTTTTTTAAACTTAGATGGATCGAAGCCGATGCTTTCTAAAAAGTCTTTCGGCGATTTGAAAAAATAATCCGCTTGAGCTTCGGTATCGAGATCTTCATATTGGCGAATCACTAATTCCCCGGAGGATGTTTCAATTCGCTCGATGAGGTTCTCCAAAAGCGTCCTCCAAAATTTTTTGCGAACAGGAATTCCCCTCTGAATTCTGGTATTCCCGTATTGGTATCCCGGGATACTGGTTAACTCGTATTCCTGGATACCGGAAGCGCGCTTGCGCGCGTGATGGTGGGCCCAGCAGGACTCGAACCTGCGACCAAGAGATTATGAGTCTCCTGCTCTAACCAACTGAGCTATAGGCCCGCGCTAGACTGTTCTAGGCCAGATCGATGGTAGGAAACAATGCGCAGGGCCGCAACAGGGGATTGCCACTCTCAGAGATATAGCCTGTGGCGTCACCTTATAGATTTTCGTAGAAACAGACTACCGGCCAGGACGTGTTGCGCGAACTACGGGGGTCATTCCGTACGGATAGATTCCCACCCGACAAGATGCTTGGGCTATTTTTTTAGGGCGCGTTTCTCTCTGTCTTGCTGAGTACCCGTAACATCCGACGCGTCCTTTTTGGACTTTTTCTTGCCTTTAGCCACCGGCAATTTTCCCTTTTTTCCGCTACTCACGGCTCCCGCACCCACACTGTCCAAAGAAGTCTTACGTCCACCAGCGGCTTTTTCCAAGGTCTTGGCCGCATCCCGCGCTTCCCGCAGCTGATTTAGCTGACTATCGAAATCCTCGAGTACGTTCGCGATGAGATCGCGGTTGTCTTTGTAGCAGGGATCGGAGTTTAGGAAGGCATCGAGATCAGGGCCCGTGACTTGCGGCTCGTCGAAATCTTCCGGCCAAACCACGGAGTCGTAGTACTTCGCCGTTTCCGTTTGCGCCTGTTCGCCCAGTTTAATGAGCGCGTCGAGCGATGCCGCCGATAGGGCGTAGTCGAGCATAGAATTTTTTTGTTTATCGCTCTGGCTCGCGTGGCTGGCTTTGGCCTTGGCCGCCATTCCCTTCGTAACCGCGGCTTTGCCGACGCCAACAGCCTTTTCGAATTTTTCCAGGCACTCCACCGCCGCGCCCGCAAAAATCTCGTTGTCGTTGCAATCTTTCACTTTTTTGTTGAGAACCGCGGGACTATCGCAATAACGAGCCGCTTGCGCGGGAAAAATAAAGAATAAGAACGCGCAGAAAACCAATCCCCACAATCCCGTCACGGTTACTCCCCTTACGATTTAGCCCGTACAAAGCCCACGCTTTGCGCGCACGGGCCCGCAGCACGAAGGATAGCTGGCCGTGCGATAGCACTTTTCCCCTGACTTATTCGAATCGCTGCCTTTCGCCTGCTGGCGTTCGCGGTAACGTTTTACAGCCGGGCTCTTCGCCCCTTCGTCTCCGAGAACTACTCCCCTGCATTTATTCCACACGCGGGCCGGGCCCATGTCGAAATGCCCGCTCGTACCAGGGTAAGTTCCTACCCCGCCTCTGCCGCCCGCCACGCTACGGCCCTTGGCAATCAACTGGCACTGCTTCGTTAAGTTCGGATCAAAATTCTGAATATCGGCGGCAATCGTGCGGGTGTGGAAGGAAATCCGGGCCACTGTTTGGCTGCAATCTTTATTGCCGAAGGGCGCACAGCCCCGACTTTTGAGAATACTGTTTTGCGTCTCCTGCGACCGATAGCAAGAGAAAAGATTCAGGTGTTTGCCAGCCGCCGCGGAAATCGCATTGATGGACGGCTTGATATCGAGACCATCCCGGCCGCCGCGCACGAATTTCCCGGCGTCACCGGCACAGTTTCCGACGAGCGAAAAATCCGCGCGGGCCGAGCTCGCTAAAAATGGGGAAAGAAAAAGGGCAAACAAGGAAAAAGTTAGGGCTTTCATGGGGGTGTACCTTTGCTTACTTTAGTATGAAACGTCAGCCTCACTTATAAAACCAAAATCTGCCTGCACTCGGGTCAAAATGGTTCTTACACTTTATCGGCTATTTGAGGGGCGACTTTAACGAGGAGTCATTCGATTAGAGAGACAAAACGAGCGTGGATTTCGTCGGCGGCTTCCTCGTCGAGGAAGTCCTTGGCATTCAGGATCAACGAAAAACAAGTGGGCTGCTTCCGCCCCGGCAATTTCGCTACCCAAGCCGTTTGGGCGATGCCGAAATCCCGGGCGGCGTAATACACCCCGCCCTTCCATTTGGGGTGCAGTTGGCGAAAGTTAGTGCTGGCGAGACCGGCTTTTAGCTCGGGAGTGTTCATGATCGCGCTGAGCGCTTCGCAAAGTTCCTGAGCCGTGGCTCGCCACTCGATTTTTTCGAGATGATCGTAGCGTTCCGCTGTGAGGGGGGGCAACACGTGAGGCCGGTCGAGCTTAACGGCGGCCTTGATCGCATCCTCGCGGGAAAGTTTGGCAAGTTCTTCCGGAGGAAGAGTCATCAGCCAGGCGAACTCACGCCGACTGAGAAAAGGACTCGCCGGCTCTCGCCCGTTTTCCAGCGAAGTGCGACCCACCAAACGAAGCACCACGTCGGCCGCCGTACGATCAAACCGGCTGAAAAGGCGGCGGCGCAAGTCCTCCAATGGGAACGCAAAGCCCTCTTTTTCATGGGCGAGATCATCGATGTCTTGCGCCTTGTCAGCATCGAGCAACTTCACCGTTTGCCGGTTCTTAAGCTTTCCTGCAGCAATCGCCTTCTCGAGCGCCGCCACAAGCAGCACCACGCGACCTTCGCCGATCGGAAGGAATACATCTTCCCGGAAGGAATGCTCGACTTCCGCGTCGCTTACATAAAAAGCCGAGGCGGGCCAATGCTCCTTCAGAAAGCTCGCGAGCTTTTCCCAGGAATCATGCAAGTGCGCAGGTTGGTAAAAGACGAACCGCTCGATCTTTCCCTGCTTCGAATCGGTGGTGAAAGGAATCTCGGCGGAATCATATTTGAGGATAAACCGCCGCGGTCCGGCGCTTTCGGCCACGTTACAGCCTCCGTACCACTTCTCGCGCCGGAGAAAAGCACGGCGCAGATCTGGGCCAAGATCCGTCCTCAGTTCTTTCGCGAAGTTGGCTTCTATTTTGGATTCGTCGAAAGGGCAAATGCCCTCCGGCAGTTTCTCGGACGCCATCCCGAGCTTCCCCGTGGCTAGGGACAGGGCGATCAGAAAAAAAAGGTTCATCGGCGCCTCCTTGGCTCGACGATTAAACTCACCCGTCCACAAAACTCTTAAGCAGCCGCGCCCGCGACGAATGCCGCAGCTTCCGCAGCGCTTTCGCCTCGATCTGGCGGATCCGCTCGCGGGTTACGAAGAAATCCTGGCCCACTTCCTCGAGCGTATGATCGCTCTTCTCGCCGATGCCGAAGCGCATGCGGAGAACTTTCTCTTCGCGCGGCGTGAGGGTGGCCAGCACCCGGCGGGTTTGCTCGGAGAGGTTGATGTTGATCACGGCCTCGGCCGGATTGATGATGTTTTTGTCCTCGATGAAGTCGCCTAGGTAAGAATCCTCATCCTCGCCGATGGGGGTCTCGAGCGAGATCGGCTCTTTCGCGATCTTGAGCACCTTGCGAACCTTGTCCACCGGCATGTCCATTTTCTCGGCGATCTCTTCGGGCGTGGCTTCGCGGCCGAGCTGTTGCACCAGCTGGCGCGAAGTGCGCACGAGCTTGTTGATCGTCTCGATCATGTGCACGGGGATACGAATGGTGCGGGCCTGATCGGCGATCGCGCGCGTGATCGCCTGGCGGATCCACCACGTGGCATAAGTGGAGAACTTATAACCGCGGCGGTATTCGAACTTATCCACGGCCTTCATCAGGCCGATGTTGCCTTCCTGGATGAGATCGAGAAATTGCAGGCCGCGGTTGGTGTATTTCTTGGCGATCGAAACTACGAGGCGCAGGTTCGCTTCCACGAGCTCGGATTTGGCGCGATCGGCCTGGAGCTCTCCGTGGAGCGCCATATCGTAAACTTCTTTGAGGGCTTTGTTGTCGACGCCCGTATTGTGCTCGATCTCCATTGTGCGGGTGAAGCCTTGCTCGTAGGCGGCCGCCATCTGCTCGAACTTCTGGGCGGTCACGTCCTGATCCTTGAGCAGCTGCAGTTTCGCTCGCTCGTCGGTGCCGCGGAAGATGGCCACGAGCGCCAAGTAATCTTCAGGGGTTTTGCAGTCGTAGAACTTGAGGGCACGCTCCTGCTCACTCTTGATGTTCTGCGTTTCTTGGTAAGCGCCCTTAATGGCGTCGAGGAGCATGTTGATCGTTTTGCGGTTGAACGAGATCTGGAGGAAGGCTTTGATCACTTCGTCCTTTTTCTTGCTCATGTCCTTTTCGATCTTGGCTTTGTCTTTCAGAGTGATCTTCGGGTTGAGGTAGGCGACCTTCACCTTCTTGAAGTGGTCGAGCTGGCTCTTGAGCGCGTTCATCGAGCCCATGAGGCGCGCCTGGTGCGCCTTCTCGTCTTCCTCGGAAATCTCTTCGTCCACGCCGCGGATCATGTCCTTCACGCGGATTTGGCCGTCTTGCACTTTTTGCGAGAGGCCGAGGATGGAATCCACGCCCAGCTGGCAAGATAGGAGCGCGGCCACGATCTGCTCTTCTCCCTTCTCGATGCGCTTAGCGATCTCCACCTCGCCCTCACGGGTGAGCAGGGATACGGAGCCCATCTTGCGGAGGTAAAGCTTCACGGGGTCGATCGAACGTACGGAAGCTTCTTCTTCCTTCTGCTTGCGCTTCAGGAAGTCGTCGAGCTCTTCACCGGGAGCATCATCGCCGTCGTCGTCGCCGTCGGACGACTTGGCTTTTACGTTCTCCTCAACTTCGATGTCGTTGTCGCCGAGGAAATCCATCACGGCGTCCACGCGGGGAGCATCATGGATATCGGCGGGGATGAGGTCGTTCACCTCTTCGAAGGTGAGCGTGCCGCGCACTTTTCCCAGCTCCAGGATCTTTTTCAGATCTTTCGGGGTGAGAAAGTCGGCAGCTTGCAGTTTCGATCTCGTGATGTCAGCCATTCCTAGAGTACTCCGGGATTGATATCTGTTGCGGCGACTAAGCCGCTTCTTTTTCTGTTGCGGTGATTTAAACCGCTCTCTTCATGCGCGCTGGCGCCGTAGATCCATCAATTCGAGCAAGAGGGCTTCACTGGCTTTCGCGTCGCCACTCGTTTCGGCCTGGTTGATACGCTCTTGCAGTTCCGCGGCCCGCTTCTTTAAAAACTCTTCCTTCAGCCGCTTCAGCGCCCCCTCCAAATCTTTGGCCGGGAGTGCGTCGTCGAGCTTCATGGTGGCTTCGGCGATGAGATTCCTGAGATCAGATTGCTCGCGAAACGCATTCAACAATCCACTCACTCTTTCGCCTTCGGTTTCCTGGGGCTGGAGAGGTTCGAGAATTTTGACCAACGCTCGTTGAATATCCGGATCATCCACTTGAGCGAACACCACCACGCGGTCTTGATCTGGCAACTTACGCAGCGATTCAATCCAGGTGGGGTTTCTCAAGAGATCACTCAAAAACCTCCGCTGAAAACCAAAGTCCCTTTTACCATTACCCCCTTGAATTTGCCTGCTTTTTTGATTATAGGGCGGGTTTCGCGGAGGCAGGCTTTTTGCATTCAAACCAGCGCCCGCCTGCGCGCCGGCCCCGGAGGAAAAAGCCGAGGCCGCTTCTCGCCCGCCCATAAAGGTTTTTTTGTATTTTCGGATCGCCTCGATCAGTAGATCGGGCCCAAGCTCGAGCTCCTTGGCCAAGCCGGGAAGCCGGGCCTGAATCGAGAGATCGTCTCGTAATTTCGCTAGCTTAGCTGCAATTTTGTTTAAGGTATCCGTACGCCCCTGGAGCGTTCGTGGGGCCGCGTGCACGGTTTTCGCGATCCATTCGTCGACGAGGGCAGGGCTGTTCTGCAGAATTTCCGCCATGCGCAAGCGGCCATCTTCGCCGTGCTCCCGCAGGAAATCATCGGGATCTTTTCCGTCGGGAAGGTGGGCTCCGAGTAGCGGAAGGCCTTCTGCGTCGAGAAACAGGTTCATCGCCTTTTCCATCGCCGCCTGGCCGGCCTTGTCGGAATCATAGAGACAGATCACTTTGGGCGCGAGCTTGCGGAGCATGCCCACCTGAGTGCGCGTGAGCGCGGTTCCGCAATTGGCCACCACATTGGTGAAGCCGGCCTGCACGAGGGCCAGACAATCCATGTAGCCCTCCACGAGCACCACGGTTTCAAGCTCGCGGATCGATTTGCGCGCTTGATCCAAATTGTAGAGGATCTTGTCTTTCTCGTAGGCGGGGCTCTCGGGGCTGTTGAGGTATTTCGGGGCCTCCGCCGACGAAGGGCCGAGCCAACGCCCGCCAAACCCGAGCACTTCGCCCTGTGGATCGCGGATCGGAAAAATCAGCCGATTGCGGAAGGTGTCGAAGAGGTTCGAGCCATCGGCCTTGGGCTTTTCGTTGCCTTTCGTGCGGAAGAGCCCACTCTCGTATGCCTGGAGGAGCGGCGCCTTGATCTTGAGGAAGTAATCGCGGAGCGAAGTCCACGAATCGGGCGCAAAACCGATCGCGAATTGCAGCATGCTTTCGGGCGCGATCGCGCGTTTTTGCACGTAATCGCGCGCCACGGCGCCACCCGGGCCCTCGAGCTGCTCCTGATAAAATCGCGCCGCGTAGCGATTGAGCTTGAGAAACGTTTTCCGCTCGTCGGCCAGCTTACGAGCAAGTTCGATCTGTTCCGGTGTCTTGTTGACCTCCTCGAGTGCCAAGCCCGCTTTTTCCGCGAGCGCGGCGACGGCTTCGGGAAAGTTGAGACCCTTAGTGAGTTTAAGGAAGGTGAAGATGTCGCCGCCCTGATCGGTGCTGAAGCATTTGAAGCTCTGGGTTTCGGCGTTCACGAAAAAAGAGGGGCTCTTTTCCTTGGTGAAAGGCGAAAGGCCTACGAGCAGCTTGCCCGTGCGGCGCAGCTGCACGGTTTCTCCCACCAGGTCGACAATGTCGACGGCGGCCTTCACTTTGGCGATGAACTCGTCGCTGTACATGGATGCCTGTTGCGCCGACTAGCCTTGGGCGAGCTTCTTTTTCACCATTTCGCTCACGGCCCCGCCCTCGGCCCGGCCCGCGGTCTTCGCCATCACGGCTTTCATCACGCCGCCCATGTCCTTCATGCTGCTGGCGCCCGTTTCCTTGATCACCTGGGCAACCAGGTCGCCGAGATCATCGGCGGTCATTTGCGTGGGGAGATAACTCTGGATCAACTTGAGCTCAGCCTCTTCTTTGGTGGCGAGGTCTTCCCGGCCGCCCTTGCGGAACTGCTCGATCGAATCACGGCGCTGCTTGGAAAGATTCATGAGGATGGCGGTTACGGCGGCATCGTCGAGGTCTTTACGGGTGTCTACTTCCTGCTTCTTGATCGCGGCGTTCACGAACCGGATGCAATCTACCTTGGCCTGCTCCTTGGCTTTCATGGCGGTGATCAGATCGGTCTTGAGGTTTTCTTTGATGCTCATGCGGCAGCTCCTTCGGGTCAGAAAAAGAGGAAGTGGCAAACGGAGAAAGGGCAAGACTCGGAGAGCCTTGCCCCTCTTTTTTGTGGGAGAGGTAAAGGCTTATTCGCGGGTGAAAGTGCGACGGCCTTTTTTCTCGGAACGTTTACGGGCGGCGATGGACTTTTTCTTGCGGCGAACGCTAGGCTTCTCGAAATGCTCGCGCTTGCGAACTTCGGAGAGGATGCCGGCTTTCTCGCAGAGTTTCTTGAAACGCTTCACCGCGTTTTCGAAAGACTCGCCTTCGTTTACTCGGATTGTTGGTTTATCCATGGAACATCACCCCGCTTTCGGCTTCTAGAATAGAGGGGCTAAGTTAGTAGGGATGAAGCTATATGTCAAACCCGTTCGATCGAAGCGGAGCAAGGTCTCACGGGGATTCGGTGGACTTCGAGACATAGCCCAAACGAAGGGCTTTGGTGAGGTCCAGCTGCGAAATTTCCGCCTCTACGGTGCCGCCCGTGGGCGCCCCACATTTCTGGGCGTGCATCTGCCCATCATCGCCTGCCCGTGAATCGAAAACCAAGATCCCCGCCGCCTTGAGTTGCTGGGCAGCTAGATCAGGGCTCAACGCAAGATTCTTGCCGCATTGCCGCGAACCGTCGGCTTTCGTAACCCAAATTTTTTTCTGGCTCTCGGTGGTGGCCTTTACTTTCCACTGCGTGGGCGATTTTTGCTGTGCGCTAGTGCAGGCAGCGAAGAATAAGCTCGCGAGGATCCAAATACCTTTCATCATCTTTTCCTCTCTTAAAAATGCGAATTTTCCCGGGAAGATAACACTTCCGGGGGCGGAGGCAAAGCTGGCTAAGGTCGTGATTCGGCGCTATGATCGTTGGCCTATGTCATTAGAAACAGATGCCCTTGAATACCACTCGCGGGAACCCCGCGGGAAGATCGAAGTAAATTCCACCAAGCCTTGCTTCACGGCGCGCGACCTCACCCTGGCTTACTCGCCGGGGGTGGCGATCCCCTGCAATATAATCGCCGAGAATCCCGATGCGGTATACGAATACACCACGAAAGGGAACCTCGTGGCCGTGCTCACGAACGGCACCGCGGTATTGGGCCTCGGGAACATCGGCCCCCTCGCCGGCAAGCCGGTGATGGAAGGGAAGGGCATTCTCTTCAAGAAATTCGCGAACATCAACGTGTTCGACATCGAGCTGAACGCCCCGGATCCCGACGACGTGATCAAGGCCTGCCGCATGCTCGAGCCCACCTTCGGCGGCATCAATCTCGAAGACATCAAGGCGCCCGAGTGCTTCTACATCGAAGAAACGCTCAAGAAAGAGCTTTCGATCCCCGTTTTCCACGACGACCAGCACGGCACCGCCGTGATTTCGGCCGCGGCGTTTGCCAACGCGATCGAGATCATCGGCAAAGATCCGGCAAAGATGAAAGTGGTGTTTTCCGGCGGCGGCGCGGCCGCGATGGCCTGCGCGAATATGTATCTCAACATGGGCGTGAAGCGCGAAAACCTCACCATGTGCGATTCGAAGGGCGTGATCTACAAAGGCCGCACTGACGGGATGAATCCTTACAAGGAGCGCTTCGCTCTCGACACCAAGAAGCGCACCCTGACCGACGCGATGGAAGGCGCCGACGCCTTCGTGGGCGTTTCCGTGAAGGGCGCGGTAACCCAAGCGATGGTAAAGAGCATGGCGAAGGACCCGATCATCTTCGCGATGGCGAACCCCGAGCCCGAGATCCTGCCCGAAGACATCTTGAAGGTGCGCACTGACGCGATCATCGCCACCGGCCGCTCCGACTACGCGAACCAGGTGAACAACGTGCTCTGCTTCCCCTTCATGTTCCGGGGCGCCCTCGACGTGCGCGCGCGCCAGATCAACGAAGAAATGAAAGTGGCGGCGGCGAAAGCGCTGGCGGCGCTCGCGAAAGAGCCCGTGCCGGAGATGGTTTCGGCCGCTTACGGCGGCACCAAGTTTACCTTCGGCCGCGAGTATCTCATCCCGAAGCCGTTCGATCCGCGCGTTCTTCTTTGGGTAGCTCCCGCTGTAGCCAAAGCCGCTTCCGACTCCGGCGTGGCCCGCTTCCCGATCCAGGACATGAACGAGTACAAGGAAAAGCTCGAAAGCCTGATGGGCAATCGCTTCGTGGTGATGCGCACCTTGCGCAACACCGTGAAGCGCGCGGCCGAGACGAAGAAGTTCTTGCCGAAGCTCGTGTTCGCCGAAGGAGAGAACGAAACCATCCTCAAAGCGGCGCAGATCGTGATCGACGAGAAGATCGCGGAGCCGATCCTGCTCGGCGATCCGGAAGTGATCCGTTCGCGCATCCAGAAGCTGAACCTCGAATCGCTCGCCACCGTGCAAATCGAAGATCCGCTGCGCTCCCCGCGCGCCCTGGAATACGCGAAAGTGCTCTTGAAGAAGCGACAGCGAAAAGGCATGACGCCCGTACGGGCCGACCGCGTGATGCGCAACCGCAACTACTTCGGGCCGATGATGGTGGAATGCGGCGATGCCGATGGAATGCTGAACGGCCTCACCCAAAGCTATCCCGACACGATCCGGCCCATGCTGTACGCGATCGGCACCAAACCCGGCCAACGCGTGGCGGGGATCTACATGATGATCCTGAAAAGCCGGATCATGTTCTTCGCGGATACCACGGTGAACACCGGGATGAACGCCGACGAGATCGCCTCCGTAGCCATCGAAACGGCGAACATGGCCCAGCAATACCTGCAAACCGAGCCCCGCGTGGCGATGCTGAGCTACTCGAACTTCGGCTCGGCCCCCACGGCCTCCAGCTCGATGATGAAAGACGCCGTGGCGATCGCGAAAAAGCGCCGCCCGGATCTCATCATCGACGGCGAAATGCAGGTGGAGCCGGCGGTGGATGAGAAGATCGCCAAGGATTTCTTCCCATTCTCGCAGATCCAAGGGGACGCGAACGTGCTGATCTTCCCGAATCTCTCTTCGGCCAACATCGCCTACAAGCTGCTGCAGAAGCTCGGCGGGGCCGAAGCGATCGGGCCGATCCTCATTGGCATGAACAAGCCGGTGAACGTGATCCCTACGGGAGCCGACGTGCAAGACGTAGTGAACATCGCCACCTTCACGTCGATCAACATCCAAAATTGCCGCCAAGAACAGAAAGGGCTGAACACCGTATGAAAAAAGTGATCACCAGCAAGTCAGCGCCGGCCGCGATTGGTCCTTACTCCCAAGCGATTTCCGTGGAAGCCGGCGCCCGCACGGTTTATTTCTCCGGCGCGATCGCGCTCGATCCCGCCACCGGCCAACTCGTGAGCGGTGGCATCGAGGCCGAAACCAAGCAGGTGATGACAAACATCGAAGGGTTGCTCAAAGACGTGGGCGCCACTTTCGAAAACGTGGTGAAGAGCACGATTTTCCTGAAAGACATCGCCGATTTCAGCACGGTAAACCAGATTTATGGCGGTTATTTCCGCAAAGACCCGCCGGCTCGTTCCACCGTGGAAGTCTCGCACTTGCCGAGAAACGCCAAGGTTGAGATCGAAGTGATTGTCGCCTACTAGAGCCGCATGGTGATCTTCAAGCCCAAAACCTTCGGATTCGTAATCAAGCGTAGCGTGCCCAAGGCCACCAAGCTCGCGCTAGAAGTGGCCGACTGGCTCGAAAAACGCAAATGCCGCGTGGTGGTGGCCGACGAGAGCAAAAACTTCCTCGAGAAGCGCCAAAAAACCAAGGCCGTGCCCAAGGAACAGCTGCCCACGGCCTGCGACATGGTGATCGTGTTCGGCGGCGACGGCACCTTTCTCTCGATCGCCCGCCAGATGATCTGGAAATCAGTGCCCATCATGGGGATCAACCTCGGACGCTTGGGCTTCCTCACCGAAGTGAAAGTCGAGGAGACTTACGAAGCCCTCGAAACCGTGCTCAAGGGCAAATTCACCGTGCAAGAGCGCTCGATGCTCGAGGCCTGCGTAAAACGGGGCGGGAAGGAGCTTTTCTGCCTGCCCGTGCTGAACGATGTGGTGGTGACCAAGAGCGCGATCGCCCGGGTGATCGATTTCCGACTGAGCCTCAACGGAGTTCCGGTCGCCACGTTGAAAGCCGACGGTCTTATTGCGTCTACTCCGACGGGCTCTACCGCCTATTCCCTTGCAGCGGGAGGGCCGATCGTCCATCCCCGGGTGGGTGCCACGGTGCTCACGATGATTTGCCCCCACAGCTTGAACGTGCGGCCCCTCGTCATACCGGAAGAAGCGCTGATTGAGGTAGAATTGCTGCAGAAAGACGGGGACATCATGCTCACCCTGGACGGGCAATTTGGGTATGAATTGCATCAGGGAGACGTGATTTCCATCACTAAGTACAAGCGCCACGCCGTACAAGTGGTGCAATCGCCCAAGCGCGATTACTTCGAATTGCTGCGCACCAAACTATATTTGGGCGCCAGAGGAGAGTAGATGCTCAAGCGTCTCAGGATCCAGAACTTCGCGATCATCGACGAAGTGGCCATCGATTTTGGCTCCGGTCTCAACATCATTTCCGGGGAAACCGGAGCGGGAAAATCCATTTTGATGGACGCCCTAGCCCTGATCTTAGGTGGACGCGCTTCTTCAGATCTGATTCGCGCCGGCGCGGAAGAGGCTTCCGTAGAGGCTCTGTTCGAGATCCCCGCTCATTCCGAGGTGCACGCAGCCCTGGAAGCTCAGGGACTCGCGGCCGAGGACGGCGACCTGATCATCCGGCGGATCGTGCACCGCTCGGGGAAAAACCGCATCTTCGTGAATGGAAACATGGCGAATATGGCCGCGCTCCAAGCGGTGACTGGCAGCCTCGTGGACCTTTGCTCGCAGCATGATCAGCAGCTGCTGAGTCGTCCCGAAGAACAGCTTTTATGGATCGATCGCTTTGGCGGTCTGGAAGACGAGCGCCAGGAAGCGCGGAAGCTTTTTCTTGATTGGCGGGAGAAGCGCCACGCGCTCGCGGCGTTGAATTCAGATTCCGTGCAACGCGCGCAGCGGATCGACTTTCTGCGCTTTCAAATTCAGGAGCTCGAAGACGCCGCGCTCGCCTCGGCCAGCGAAGACCAGGAAATCGAGCAGGAATTGAAGGTTCTGGGCAACGCCGAGAACCTTTTCGCGTTCGCCGCCGAAGCCGAGGGCGTGGTGTTTGGCACAGACTCTGCGGAAACACCGCCCCTGCTCGACAGCGTGGGCGCCCTGCTCAACCGCGCCAAAGCCATGGCCAATTCGGATCCCAAGCTGAACCAGGCGATCGAGCACTTAAGCGCCGTGAAACTGCACGCCGATGAGCTCGGGCTCTTCCTGCGTTCCTATTCGCAGGGCCTCGCCCGCGACGAAAGCCGGCTCGAGGAATTGCACGCCCGCCATGCTTTGCTCACGAAGCTGAAGAGAAAATACGGTCCCTCCCTCGCGGAGGCGTTGGCGAATCTCACCGCTTATCAGCATGAGCTTTCGCTGCTCGAGAACCACGATTCGTCGCTGGCGGAAGCTCAGGCCGCGGCGGAACGAGCGCTCGGCAAATTGCTCGAATTCGCCAAAAAGCTCACCCAAGCCCGCACGCGCAAGGCCAAGGAGTTTTCCGAGGCGGTAGTGCGCGAATTGGGTGACCTGCACATGGACCGCGCGCGATTCCAAGCCACCTTGCTGGCGCTCGAGGAGCCCAACGTTTCGGGCGTTGATTCGATGCGCTTTGAAGTGGCCGCAAACCCCGGCGAACCCATGGGCCCGATGAACAAAGTGGCGTCGGGCGGCGAGCTTTCGCGGATCATGCTGGCCATGCACAACGTGGTTTCGAGCCGCGGGAACGTGGGCGTGTATCTGTTCGACGAAGTGGACACCGGCATTGGCGGCGCCACCGCCGTGGCCGTGGGTGCGAAGCTCCGCAAGGTGGCCCGCCACAACCAAGTGATCTGCATCACCCACCTCCCGCAAGTGGCGGCCTTCGGGGAGCGGCACTTCCACGTGGACAAAATGGTGGAGAAAAAGGGCAAGGAAGAACGAACCGTTTGCCGGGTGGTACGCCTGAGCACCGAAGAGCGCGAAATTGAAATCGCGCGGATGCTCGGTGGGCTCGGCAACGACAAAGCCGCCTTGGCCAACGCGCGCGCGATGTTGGAAATGGCGGAGCGGAAATCGGGCAAGGCCTCGCCCGTCGCCACTTCCAAACTTCCCGATCGACCGGCTAAGGGCGAATCGGCCCGCAAAAGATAGGCCGCGAGGATGCGGGTAGGCCGGGTTTTTCTCCAAACGGTTTTCCTGCAGGCGGCGCGGCTGGTTTCCGGCGTGTGCCGCGCCAAATTGATCGCGCTCTATCTTGGCCCGGCCGGCGTGGGCGTGTTCGCGCAGGCGCAGAATCTCCAGTCGCTCGCCTTAGCCACGGGATCGCTTTCTTTAGCCACGGGTTACGTGCAGCGAATGCGCTACCTCAAAGGGCTTTACACCGAAGAATATCGTGAACAGGTTCACGGCACGGTTCTCTATACGATTCTCGCCTCGCTCGGAATCATGCTCGTAGGACTGATGCCGTTCCTGCCGTGGATCGAGGGCCAGGTTTTCTCCGGATCGGTGGCGCCTGGGTTCACCGGGTTTGTGCTCTGGTCGGTGCCGCTCGTTTCTCTGGCGCAGATCTATTTCGAGCCGCGGCTGATCGCGAGCGATCGGTACGGAGACTATGTGAAAGCGAGCTGCGCCACATCCCTCGTCGGAGTGCTGATCCTCTGGGTCCTCGTCACGCACGCGCAGGGATGGGCCCTCTCACTCTACCTCGTGGCCACGGCCGCGCTGTCGTGCTCGCTGATGGCGTACTTCGTCTATCAAGAGTCGGGCCCGCCGGCGCTCCTTCCCGTCGGCTGGAGATGGTCGCATCTTCGGCCCATCCTCAAAGTTTCCCTCGCCTTGGTCGCCACGGGGATTGCGTTCTACGGCACCGCCGTGCTGCTGCGCTCGCTCGTCTTCAAGCATCTCGGCGCCGAGTACGCGGGCTTCATCCAAGTGCCGATCGTGATCTCCGGCTACTACGCGCCGCTGCTCTCGCACATCATCTGGAACATTTATCACCCGCGCCTCAGCACGGTGGCAACAGAAGGCGGATCTACGAAAATCCTCGCCGCCTCACTCACTTTTGTGAGCGTGCTGCAGCCACTGATCAGCCTGTGGATCATGACCATTCCGGGCATTGCCGTGGGCCTGATCTACACCAAGGAATTCCGGCACGGCATCAACACCATGCCGCTGCAATTCATCGGCGATCTGTTTTACTTCCTGCTCACCGTGGTCTCGGTGCAGATCCTGGCGACGAACCGTATCCGTCTCTACACCACACTTTGGCTGGTGTTCAGCGCGATCGAGGCGGGCTCGGGCGCCTACTTCATCCTCGTGCACAAGTTGGCGCTGCGTTCGCTGGCCGCGGCGCACGTGTTGGCCTCGCTCGGCGCGCTGGCGATCTTTTTCTGGCCGACGATGGGAAAACTCTGGGCACGTTCGCGCCAGGAGTTCCGCCTGGCGGAAGGCGCTTTGTGTTTGGGGGGAGCCTTCTTATTGCTGCAAGCGCAGCTGCTGCGAAGAAACGCGGCCTGGCCGTTCCGACTGAGCGTGGCGGTGGCGTTTACGTTGCTGCTCATGGGGATTGCCTGGAAGAAAGGCTTCTCCGCCAACCGCCGGGACGACTGGCGAAAGCTGCTGGCGGAGTTGGGGTGAGGGGCTGGCGGCGCCGAACAACCTTTCACGTGAAAGGTTTGTTGACCAAGATTTTATTCTCCTTCCGGCAGTCGGAGCCTTAATTCACGCTCGAGATCCTGCACGTTGCAAGCAAGAAACTGGGAAAGTACCTTTACGCCTGACGCATCGAACGCAGCTAATCTATGCCATGTCTTCCACGGCCCCACTTGTTGGTTGTCCTCTAATAACTGCTGTCGATCTTTGAGCAAAAGACGAACATAAGCCGGTGACATTGATGTGCCTGGTACGACTACAAAGCTATTAATTTGATCCCAAGGCACAAGGCCAAACGCTGGCAGGAAGGTATTAATCCAGATTCCTTGCGCATCTAAGACAAGGCCAGGCTGGCGATCCAATAGCTTGATGAATCCGAACAAAGAGCACATCCCAAGCATACCGACAAAAAGAATCACCAGCGATGTTACCAATAGGTCAGCGCGTACAAAGAATTTACTAAATAGGACCGTGACAAAACCAGCGAGCGATAAAGCAGCCATGGCAGTAACTAATCGCTTTGTTGTGGAGAGCTCAAATGTCTTAGGGAGCGCTCTCGAAGTAAAGAAATCGTTGCTTGGTTCTTTTCTTGTGGTTTTTCCGTCGGCAATAGCCTGTAACTTAGCCCAAAATGAAGCGCGGATAGGTAAGAGCAATCTGCCTGTTTCTGGTTTTCGTAAAACTGCCAGCTTAAATAAAACAAAGAAGGCACCCAAAGAGAGGCCGGATGTCCAGCTGCTTAAGCCCAAACGACGACTTAAAAATAAAACCGTCACCCACGATAAAAAAATTAGCCCAAATTTTAAAATCGCATAAGTTTCTTTCACTTCATGGTGAAACTCGTCGTTTCCCGCCGCATATGCATGCAAGAGTTTCTCTAAGCAGAGCTTAGCTTCGGGATCGAGTAAAACTTTCCGCTTCTTTAGATAATGGTTTATTAGTGTTCGCGGATGACTAATGGTTGCGCGGATAAAAAGTAATAGGAATATGCCGCCAAGACCTGTGGGTACGGTGCTAGAGAATACTTTCGTGTCTAAGAAAAAAAAGAAGAAATAGAGTTCAGCAATTACCTGGAAAGCAAACTCGACATATAGGTTTGGGAAAATTTTTTGCAGCATATTGAATACCTGTATTATCAAATAGAATTTATCAAATAAGAAGAATACGAGGACGAAAACAACCGGTGCTTTAAAACGACTCCTAGAGATTGGCCGATGCTGTCGACGGAGCCAGAATCAAATATTTGTTAATCGTGGAACTAGTCACAATCGCAACCCCGACCATTCCATAATCAACGCCTTCGCCTGGGTCGCGTCCACGCTGCTCACGAGCGGTGCCTGCTCGCCCAAGCCGTACACGAACATCGCACCTTCCGGCACGTGGTAGGCCGTGCCCGGATCCACCGCGATCTTCACGAATCCTAGCGCCGAAAAACCCCTCGCCTCGCCGTCGACGAGAACTTCGCCGCTCTCGATCTCCTTCTCCTTCGGCGTGAAGCAAGTCACGCTCACCGTATTCCCCCGCACATCGCAGCCGATCAACCGGTTGTTCCAGAGAGTGGTGATGCGCTGTAGTTTGTCGGCCGCGGCCTTGGCGGCGCCTTCGTTCGGAAATTCCAGCGCCACCTGCGGCATCATCGCCAAATTTTGGGTGGCTTTCGCTTCGGGCTGCAGCGCCTTTAGCAAAGCCAGCGGCTCCTTCAATAAAAATTCAAAACCCTCGTGCTTCTCGCGCACCACCGCCGCCTGTCCCATGGAGTTCGCCACTACGAGCAATAAATCGGGATTCTGGTCGCACCAACGGAAGGCATCGGCCAAAATCTGTTCCAGCGCTTCCATGGCGAATTCCATCGTTTCCGCGTGAATATTCTCGTGCGGACGCAAGGCCGCGGGAAAATCTTCCGGAAAAATATGATTCCAGAACCGATGCATCACGCTGGCGATGTGGTTGGTGAAAAAAGTGGTGAAAGCCGGGGGGCGGAGCGGATCGAAGTGCTCGTGGAAGATGTCCCAGAAAATCAGCGCCTGAAAAGTCACGCGACGTTCCCTTAGAGAGGGAGAAAATTTTTCCGCAACCAACTGCCAAATAAGGCGCATTATCGTGCCGTAGCTAACTCCCGCGCGCAAAAAGGCACGCAGCAGGCCGAGGCCCGCCGGCTTCGCCAGCGCTTTGTTCGCCATCACCCGGGCGTTCGCGCGCACCTGCGCGAGGTTGAAGGCCTGCACGGGCTCGAGATAGTCCGGAATGCAACGGGCGTCGCTGGCGAACGTATCGGGCACGTAAAAACCGCCTTCGCCGGGCTCCTGCGGCGGCCAGCTCTGCAACGATCCGAACACCCCCACATTATGGCCGCGCTTACGGTATTCCTCCCAAATCGGCGTGCCGCGAAAAGTGGCGGGATCTTGTCCGAGATTGTGGATCTCGTGCTCACGCTTCGAGATTCCTCGATGAAACGTGGGCCACGTACACCAGGGCGAGAGCTCGCCGCCGTCGGTGTTGAGCGTTTCCACGAGCGCACTTTCCTGGAGCAAACGAGCGATCATGGGGTAGCGCGGATCCGCACCGTATTTTTTCCAAACGCGGATCGGCACTTCGTTGATCTCGAGCAAAAGCACCGGCCTCACGCGAGCCTCCTACGTAAAAACCGCAATGGCCATCCGAAAACGCGTAGGATCGCCAGTGGGTCTGCAAGTACGGCGCGCGTACCCCAGTACATCGCCAGAAGCGGGTGACGATTCTGGATGAAGGCTCCCGCCAGTGACATGCGGTGCACGCCGTAGGCTCTACGCTTCCATCGCCAAGCTTTCTCGCTCGCGGGATCCGCGAACATCTTGGCGAGTTTGAGCTCCGTATCGTGGGCGTAGATATCGAGCCGGCGGTGCAGGTTCGTGCCGTGCTGGCGGTAGAGCACGAGTGGCTCGGGGCTGAAATCGATTTCCGCTCGGGAGGCCATGCGCCGCCACATATCCCAGCCGGTGCCGATCGACAGCCGTGGGTCAAACTCTCCAGCTTTTTTTAAAATAGAAGCGCGTAACAAAGCCGTGCTCTCTCCACCACAAACCACCGCCGCAGCCTCGAGGGCAAAACGATCGAGCGCCTTACCGCGATGCCGAGGCATGATGAAAGGCTCATCGAGGGGTTCGAGCTTGGCGTCGACCTTGCGCAGGCCGCAGTAAACCAAGCCCACGGCGTGGTTCGCGAGCAGCGCTACTTGCTTGGCGAGCTTGCCTGGAAGCCATACGTCGTCGGCGTCGAGAAAAGCCACGAGGTCGCCACGGGCCACTTTCAGCGCGGCGTTGCGTGCGCCCGACTGGCCTTTGTTTTCCTGGAATAGTTTTACTACTCGAGCGTCGGATATTTTTTCGAGAACCTGGCGAGAATCGTCGGTGGAGCCGTTGTCGACCACGATTACTTCGAGCGGTGCGTAGGTCTGTTGAAGTGCGCTTGTGATCGCTTCGGTCACGAAACGACCGTAATTGTAGTTGGGGATGATCACACTCACTGAGAGCGTCACGTTTAGGCTCCTAAGTTCCGGAGGCCTTCACCAGCTGGTCGAATGTATCGATGGTGATCCATTTATTGGGATAGACGTCGGAAACCATCAGCTGGCGCTGCGTGATCAAAGATTTCCAAACGTCGTAAAAATCGCCGCGACTGTCAACGAGACGATTGATCTTCGCGGGGTTGAGCACCTGAATCCCGGAGCAATAGGTCTCCGCGGGTTTGTGGCGGTTGAGCTCGAGCACGAAATGCGCTTCATCGTGGAAAATGTAGTCGCCTTCGAGGCCCGGCACCGGCTTCACCGGGATCACCATGCAGGCCGGTTCTTTGCGAGCGAAGTAGTTGCTCTCGAGCAGGTTGAAATCGAGCTCGGTTACGTTGTCGCAGGTGAGCACGAGCACGGGCTCATCGATATGCTTCATCAAGGAATTAAAAATCCACCAGCAGTTCGATTGGCCTTCGGTGTTGATCACTGTGGCGGCGCCTTCTTGGATTACATGCTCGGCGAGCATCGCCTTCTTGTATCCCACGGTGATGTGCACGTTGGGAACGTACTGCCGAACCGTGCGCATGCCCTGGGCGATCAAGGTGGTGCCGTGAAAAGGCGCCATGGGCTTGGGCACCACGTCGGAGAGCGGCCCCATGCGCTGCCCGCGTCCCGCCGCCAGGATGATCGCGTGCGAGATTTTGTTCATCAGGCCTCCGGCTCGCGGTCGAGAAGCGCCAAGATTTCGTTAGAATTGAGCCGGTCGGAGTTATCGGAGGTTACGATGCCGGGGATCGGCGACTGCGCCTTCTGATTGAAGGCCACCAGGAAATGCTTCACGCCGCCGATGTCGAGCGCTTCGGTGTAGGGCACCTCGGCCTCGCCGATCAACGCTTCGTAGAGGCGGTCGCCCGGGCGTCCTTCGATCTGCTCCCAGCTCCCGCCCCGCGACTTGATCCAACAATCGAGGATATCGCGCACCTTCGCGCACTTCATCTCGCGCGAGAGCACTTTGCCGTGCACGTCGTTGATCCGGTTCATGCTGTTCAGCACGAGGCTCACGGCGTCGTCGACGGTAAAGAAGAACCGAGTCATGTCGGGGCCGGTGGTGCCGATCTTTCCGGTCTTCGCGTGCATTTCCCGCCAGATGGGTAGTACGGAGCCCGTGGACCAAGCCACGTTCCCGTAACGAACGCAGGCGATCTTGGTGCCGGTCTTCCCGTCCATCGAGCAAAATATGCGCTCCATGATCGCCTTCGACATGCCGTAAACATTTCTCACGGGAGGGGCGGCCTTGTCGGTGGAGATCCCGATTAGTGTTTTCACTCCGCGATCGATCGCCACGCGCACCACGTTCTGCGAGCCCGTTACGTTCACGTCCACGCATTCCATCGGCTGCTTCTCGGAGAGATCCACGAATTTCGTGGCCGCCGCGTGGATGATGATGTCGGGCTTGGTTTCCACCACGCCGTCGCGCACGCTCTCGATATTGGAAACGTCCATCGGCAAAACCGCGCAGCCGGTTTCGCTTTGCGCTTTGAAGTTCTGCTTGTTGTTACGGCCGGTGAGCACCACGTCGTGTGTGCCCTTCAGCGCAATGGCGAGGTTTCGCCCGAGGAAACCAGTACCGCCGGTGATGAGAACCTTCTGCCTCATGGTCTAATTATGGTAAGATGTCGGTGATTCCCGTACAAGGAGGTAAAATGCAGGAGTCTGCCTCATGGCTTCCTCCGTGGATAAAAGCGATCGAGGCCGCGCTCACGGCCAATCCTGCCCTGGAAACGTGGGCGGGGCACTTTCATCATCGCCTCCCGGAGTTCGAAGAGCTGCTCCAGCATTGGCCACGGAAGCGTGTTCGCGCCGCGCTTGAGCTCGGCTGCGGAAATGGGCTCGCCGCGGTTTTCTTCAGTCCGTTAGCCGACAAGATCGTAGCCTCCGATCTCCCCACCACCGACCACCAAGCCCATTCGATCGGCCTCGAGTTCGCCAAATCATTCATTCAGCAGATGAAAATCGATCACGCCGAAGTGTTGGGCTGCTCAGCGGAAAAGATTCCGGTTCCCGACCGGAGCTTTGACCTTGTTTACGGTATTTACTGCCTCGAGCACATCCCCGACCGCGAGGCTGCTCTGCGCGAAACCAAGCGCGTTCTTGAAAAAGGGGGAGAGGCGATATTCACGGTTCCCGGTGCCGCTTGGGCGCTGTTTTATCCTTTTGGCTTTTATAAAGAGCTGTTGCAGAGAATCGTAGGGCGCGTGAAGAAAAAGCTCTGTCGCGCTCCCGCAACGGCCGCGCCTAGCCTTGAGACGGATAGCGCCAGCCCGAAAGTCACCGACGCTTCCTCCTTCTTTCGCCATTACCCGCACTTTCCTTTTCCGGAGCCGCACGGCGCGCACGTCTCCTGGCCGAGCGAGCTTCGCTATTACCGCCTGAGCCACTGGGAAGAGCTGCTGCGCGGATGCGGCTTCGGTGAGATCTCCGCCGAACCGATCGCATTTCTTCCGAAATGGGTGAAAATATTTTTGCCGGAGGGCTGGCAAACAAAATTGGAAGAGCGACTAAAAAATTCCCGGAGGTTACGCCCCTTCGCACAGTTCTACTGCCTCCGCGCGAGGGTGTCGTGAAAGCGCTCGCCCGTCGCCTCGCTTCGCTAGCCTCATACGTGCCCCGGCAGGCGCGGGTGATTTTCGTCGCTCACGATATCTCTAACTCCACCGACGCCACTTTTTCCCCTGGCAATTCCACTGCGCCCGAGCTCTTCGCGCGCCAGCTCGCCTTTTTACAGGAACGCTTCCACTTCGTGCCGCTCGAAGAGATCCTCTCGCAGGAAAACACCCAACCAATGGCCAGCCTCACGTTCGACGACGGCTTCCTCACTGTGCGTACGCGCGCGGCTGCGGTGCTGGCGAAAAAATCGATTCCCTTCGCGCTCTTCTGCAACCGAAAAGCGATCTCGGAAGGAAAACTCGACTACGATGCCGAGTACGCGCCGCTCCCCCCCACCTCGGCCCGGATTTACCTCGATGCATCGGAGATTAAAGAGTTTCACCGCTCGGGCGCGCTCATCGGCAGCCACGGCGCCACGCACGCGTCGCTCGCGAAGGTACCCCACGAGCGGCTCACCGACGAGATCGACGGCAACAAAGCCTTCCTCGAGGACCTCCTCGGCCAAGACGTGTTCCACTTCGCTTTTCCCTACGGCAAGCCTCGCCACATCACCCATAAAGCGATGGAGCGGGCCCGTGCGGCCGGGCACAAGCATCTCTACTCTGCTACGCCGGCATATCTATCTGCGGAACCGTGCGAAAACGCCAGTACGCTCATCCCCAGGGTGTCACTGCACAACCAGAACGAGCGGGACCTTCATCTCCTGCTCAACAAGCTGGCCTTTGCTTTGGCCACTGGGGGTTGAATGAGCGAACCGAAGATCGAATTTCAACTGAAGACGACAGACACTCAGGGACTCGAACGCCTTCAGACAATCTTCGACGCTTGTTTTGGCCGTAAGGTCGACCAGAACTACTTCCGCTGGAAATACGTGGAGAATCCGGCTGGACCAGTGGCTGCCTGCGAAGCTTACGATGGCGATAAAGTGGCGGGATTCTACGGAATCCTACCCGAGATCTACCTGGTAGATGGAAAAGAGACGAAGGTTTACCAGTCGATGGACACCATGACTCATCCTGATTACCAACGGATGGGTCTCTTTTCCAGGCTCGCCAAAACCACCTTCGAACACGTGGTGAAATGCGAAGGTAGTCTCCGGATGCTCGGAATTCCCGGCATCCGGGCATTGCCGGGCTTTGTAAAGCTTGGCTGGATCCACGCGCATAGCTTCGCGTTCTTATTTCAGCACGCCTCATTGCTGCGAATGCGTGGGAACCGCGAAGGGGACGTAGCGGTATTGGACGCGAAGTTCGCCGGCTGGAAACAGTATTTCGACTCGCGACAGCCGCTGCACGGGCTTCGTCAAAAAAAATACGACGCAACATTTTTCGACTGGCGTGTATTCCGCCATCCTTACCGACGTTATGAAGTGCTGGGATATAGCCAAAGCGGTGCGCTCGAAGGGCTTTTAGTTTCTCACGAGATGGAACCCAACCGTCGCCTAGTATTTCTCCTAGACGCGGTGAGTCCCGAAAAACGCCGAGCGGCGGCCGCGGCTTTGATCCCTGCGCTCGCCCGCCGCCATCCGCGTGACTGGATCTACGCTTGGGAGCCAACGGAGCATGACTTGCGCTCGGCCTATCAACGTCTATGGTTTCTCCGCAACCCCTTCGGGCGCGGCCCATTCTGCCACCGTGTGCCATTGATTCTGCATCAACTCGGCGCCGCGGCGGAGCGCGGTGACTGGATCCGCCCCCAGGCGTTCGACTGGCAGGCGCTGAACCAAGACTAGTGTAAACTTAATTTACTTCACGGCTCCTCTTTTTTAAGCGTGCGAAGTCTGCGACAATAAAAGCATGAAAAATAGATTTGGTTTTCGCGATATCGAGTTATTCCCCAAACTGGATAAAGTACGGCGCTACCAGCTGCAATGCGCGCTTTTCCTTACTTCGGTGCCGATGGCATGCTCCGCCATACTCATGGGACTGCTCTATTGTTTCGCCCAGCTCAACCTTTATTTCCTCGAGAACGGCGGGTTGATCATCAGCGCCGAAATCCGCCAGGCCTACCACGACCAAGTAAGGCTCGAGCTCTTCGATGTGCTTCTCTACTTGGGAATGCTTTACGTGCTCACCTTCGTGGCCAGCTTCGTAACGATGGTTTGGGCCATTTCCCCGTTCGTGAACGCCGAGCGCGCGTTGAAAAATTTATTGAACTCCAAAAGCAGCAATGCGGAAATACAATGGATGTCGGAGTGCCCCGAGCTGTTACGGGCTACGCAATGCCTCGCCTTACGACTCAAAGATCCGAAATCCAGCCTCGACGCCGTGGAAGAACCAAAATACAGCTTCAACTTCCGCTATTTCTCTAAATTCGTGCTCGTGTTTTTCGGCGTAAGCACGGCCACGGGATGCGTCTTGGGGATCGTGCTCAACACCGTATACCTCAAAATCGTAAACCTCGCGATCACGCTGGTGGGCATGAACCACCGGGGCTACTACTTCCTCGCGCAAGAAGAACTGCTCAACATCGGGGTAACGGTGATGACCGCGGCTTCCGGGCTGATCTTTTGCGTGATCGGCCTGTACGTAACGAGCTATATGTCGAACATGAGCTTTGTGTTCGCGCGGGCGATCAAGCTGCAGCATTTTCCGCTCAAGCTGCGCGACTCGGATATCTACCACGGCCTAGCGGATACCATCAGCGAAGTGGCGGCGCGGGCCGGTCTGTCGAAAAAGAGCTGAGCTACTTTCGGCCCAGAACTTCTCCGTAGATTTCCACGAGCTTCCGCACCTGCTCTTTTTCGCCGAAGTTCGCGAAAGCAAGTTTGCTTCCCGCCAGGCCCATGCGCGTCCACTGGTCCCGCGCCATCGCCAGCTCACGAATCTTCGCCGCGAGCGCGGCCGGCGTGGCCTCCGGCACGTAAAACCCAGTTTCCCCTTCGCGCATCGTGATCTCCGCGCCCGGAAACTTAGTGCAAACCACGGGCAGGCCCGCGGCCTGCGCGCATACCATAGTGAGGGCGGGACCGCCCTCATCGTCGCCATTCGCCGCTTCAATCGAAGGCAGCACAAAAAAATCGTGCTCACGGATCACCGAGAGGTGCAGCACCGCGAAGTCTCCGCGCCCCGCGGTGTCGATCACTTTTACTTTTCCCGCCAAGCCGCGGCTGGCGATGCCATTTTCCACGGCGCGCTTTCCCGATCCATAGCCTAGGAGGGTCACCGAAAAATCCTCTCCTGCTTGCGCGAGCAACGCCAACGCGTCGAGCAGCAGTCCGTGCCCCTTTTTCTCCACGAATCTCGCGGTCATTAGAATCCGCGGCGGGCCACTCGCCAAACGCGGCGGCGCATAGGGATATTTCTCCACGCCCGCTGGTAGGTTCCAAACGTACACTCGCTCCGAAGCGCAACCAAGCGCCACGAGCCGGCTCTTTGCGGCCTCGCAAAGCACTAAGAGTCCGGCGGCGGCCGGCAGCACTTTCTTATAGCGCTTGGTCCAGAACGACGAGCGAAGCGCGGAGCTTACGTCGCTGCCGTAGAAAGTAACGAGGAAAGGACGTCCATCGGGGAGGCTAGGATACTGCGCCGCCGTGAAGCCAAAATGAAAATGCACGAGTTCAGACTGATGGCCCCGCAACACCGAGCGGGAGAAGCAGATAAAATCGTGAGTAAAATAGCGGCGCTCGAGATAAGCCACTACCCGGGAGAAAAAGCCTTGGTGAAGCAAATCGTCGAGGGGAAGGCGACGCTGGGCGAACACGGTGCCGTCTGAAACCTCGCCGTTGTCCCATACCGTGCGCGCGAGCGTGATGGAATCCGTGTCGAAGCCGTGCTTCTTAAGAAGCGGATGCACTTCGACAAAGCTGTTGACGAGGTACTCGTCCCACACGTGAGCAATCCGGATGCGCATTCGGGAATTGTAGCGCATTTTCCTTTATGATGAATGGAGCATGGCATCTTCTCTCTCCATCCTTCTCTCCGGAGGAGGTTTGGCCCTCGTTCGTCTCGTCACCGGCGTTGTGCGCTCCAAATGGATCGCCACCCATTTCGGCCTGGAGGGCGTGGGCATGCTCGCCCAGGCCACGCAATTCCAGCTGGTGGCCGCCTCGGCCTCTTCGCTCTCCGTTTCCGCGGCCCTAATCCAGGGTGCGAGGGGCAGCCACAAGGCGCAAGCGGTTGACCTCTTCCGCACTGCCTTATTCCTGAATCTTCTCGGCACCGGCTGCCTGTTGCTGCTCGTGATCTTGGTGGGCCCCAGCACGCTCTCGCATTGGCTGTTCGGCCCGGGGCAGACGGGCGTGGAATTTCTCTGGGTGCTGGCTTCGATCCCCTTGCTCATCCTAGCCTCCGCCTTTCTCGAAGCGGTGTTTTTCGTGGAAGACCGCTTCGATCGCTACGTAACGAACTCCGCAACTCACGCGGTTCTGCAACCGCTGCTCTTCATCGCGATCACCATCGCGTTCGGGATACGGGGAATCCTGATCGCGATGCCGGCGGCGGCCCTATTGCTCGCGCTGATTTTCTACGGCGATCTCGTTCGCCTACGCCTGTTTGATCGCCGCTGGTTTTTGCCGAAATGGGACCCGCGGCTCGCGCGTTACTTAGCCGGTCACGGATTCGCGATGTTCGTGACGGGGGTGGGCGGAGGGTTTCTCCTGCTGTTTGTGCGCTCCACGCTGATCGCGCGCCTAGGCCTCGCCGAAAACGGCATCCTACAAGTGCCGATCGCGCTTTCGGCCTATGGCGGCGCCATCGTTACGAATTTCATTTGGGGACGAATCCACCCAGCCTTCAGCCGTACGGTAGGCCAACGCGAAGAGTTTGATCTCGCGTTCGCGGTGGTAACCGCGTTCGTGGTAGCGCTCGGCACGTGGACGGTAGCGCCGGTGATGATCCCACTCGTTTACTCCAAGGATTTTTCCCCCGCCATTCCCTTCATCGGGATCCAGACCACCGGCGATGTTTTCTACTTTTCCTTTTTCTCGATCGCCGTCGCCTTGCTCGCCATGGGCCGGATCCGTACTTACGTGCTTGGCTGGGCGGTCTACTATTTGCCTTACGTGCTCGCCCTGCTCTTGCCCTCCCTACAGAATGTACGCGCGATCGTCTCGCTGCATTTCGTCTCTTCGGCGCTCGCCTTCTCGGCCCTATTGATCATCGCGGGCACCCAGCGAGTTTTACCCTCGCGCGCCGCCCGTAAGCTTGGGCTGCTGGCGGGTTCGTTGGCTGCATCCCTCGCGCTCCTCGCTTGGCTTAAACCCACGCAGGTCGGGCTCCGTTTTCTCTCCGGCATCGCCGTGGGCGTAGCCGGACTTTTGCTCTGGCGCTTCATTTACGGAGCCGTCGCGCAGGAACAGCAACTCACCGCCGCGAGAGCCGTGGCCAGAACAATTCAGCGCCGACTCGGCCTAGACCGACTGCTCGGGTTCCTGCTTCGAAAAGGCGTGTTGCCGCGCCGGTGCGAACGCTTCGTTCCCCAGCACCGCGATTATCCGGCGCCCTCCCTGCGACGGGTGCGTCGCGACCGATTAACGATCGACCTCGACCTGAGCGATCTCCCCGATTGGAAAGCCTACTTCCGTCGCCGCGACCGCAAGCGCGAGCGGATTTATTCCTTCATCCGTCCCGGCTGGACCGGCCTCGACATCGGCTGCCACCGCGGCTGGGTTTCGCTCCACCTCGCCCAAGCGGTGGGCTTGAGCGGCCGACTCTTTGCCTGCGACGCCAATCCCGCCAGCGCCGCCGAAACCGAACGACGATTCCGGCTGAACGGCTTCCACTGGGCGCACGTTCGTTGCCAGGCTTTTTCCGATAGCGAAAAGAGCCTCACGCTCGCGCCGGAAGCCGAGCGAAACTCCGCGAGCGTCTCGGTTTCGGAAGGTGGCCCCGGCGACGAAATAAAGGCCATTCCGCTCGATCGCTGGCTCGAGGCCGAAGGCCTGAAAGATCCCGATTTCGTGAAGATCGCCATCAACGGCTGGGAATATCGGACGCTTCGCGGCGGCATCACTTTTCTCCGGAGAAAACGTCCCGTAATTTTCCTGGAGATCGGGGACGCGAACCTGAGACGCGCCGGATCCTCGGCGACCGAGCTCGTAAACTGGCTTGGCTCCTTAGGCTACGAGCTCCAGCCGCTCTGGGGAAATTCCGAGACTGTACCCACGGGCGACGCTCTCAACGGCTGCCTTTTCGACGCCGTAGCTTTGCCCCGTTGAGCGGGCCCAGTGCTTCGTCTAGGCCCTCGATCACTCGCGTAACTTGTTTGTCATTGAGGGAAATTCCCGAAGGTAGGCAAATCGACTCGGCGTGGAAAGAATCGGCGATCCCACGGGAAAAAACCTGGCAGCCATGGAAAACCGGCTGGCGGTGCAATGGATACCAAACAGGTCTTGTTTGAATGCCAAGCGCCCCGAGAAAATCCTTCAGTTGAATGCGCTCCAGCTTGGCTTTCTTCGAACGTAGCCGAAGAATGTTCAGCCAGTGCGACGCGCGATTGGGAAAACGGCGGGGCGCCTCGAGTAGCGCTACGTCGTCGCGACGAACGGCCCACTCGGAATATCGGGCGTGGATCTCGTCTTTGCGCTTGAGAATCTCCGGCAGGCGACGAACCTGCGCGCGCCCGATCGCGCAAAGCACATTGCTCAAGCGAAAATTATAGCCCAGCGTGCGGTGCACGTATTCCCAGGATCCGAGCTCTTTGGCTTGGAAGGCAAGGTAGGAAGCCTGCTTGATCAGCGCTGGGTCGAGGGAACAAAGCATCCCGCCCCCGCCCGTAGTAACGGTTTTATTGCCGTTGAACGAAAACACGGCCAGCTTGCCGAAGGTACCCACGTGGCGTCGCTTAAAGTAAGTGCCCACGGCTTCGGCCGCGTCCTCTAAAAGCGGCACTTCGAAGCGGTCGCAGATCTTCACGATCTCACCCACGTCCGCCGATTGCCCGTAAGCGTGGGCCAGCACTACCGCCTTGGCCCGCTTGCCGCGCTTCTTGAGGCGTACCATCGCGTCTTCTAAGAGCGCGGGATCCATATTCCAGGAATCTTCTTCGCTATCCACGAAGATCGGCACCGCGCCCATTCGCACCGCCGGCGAAATCGTCGCGATGAACGAAAAGGTCGAAGAAATCACCGTGTCGCCCGGCTCTACGCTGAGCAAACGGAAGCCGAGCTCGAGCGCGCTCGTGCCTGAACTCAGAGCCACGCCTCGCACTTTCGGGCTCAGTCGTGCGCAGAACTCCCGCTCAAATTCACCTTGATCCGGGCCGAGCGTGGTAACCCAGTCGGATTCCATCACGGCGCGCACCGCCGCCTTTTCCTCGCCGGTCATCCACTGCGTGCAAAAATATATGGGTTCGCGCGCCTTAGCCATTCGCCGGCTCCCGCACTCGCGCCACCGCGAAAATCTTCTTTTCGAGGATCGAGGGGTTCTGGGAATCGATGCCGCGCTCCAGCCAATAGAACATCCGCAGCCACAGTTTCCAAAAGCGGGAAGAAAGGTAAAACAGCAAGCTTCTCACTCCCGATACACCCGGCCGGATCCCCGTCATCTGCTCCACGCGATATCCGCTTTCTTCCAACAGGCTCGCGAGGGAGTGCTCGGTGAGCACGCGCTTGATGCCGCGGTCCTTGTACATCACGAACGGCCCTGTCCAGGTGGCGCCGTTGAAGACTTCAACGAGCAGCAGGGCCCCGGTGGCGAGATGGGCGCGGAGCTCGCCGAGAAAGCTCACGGCTTCGTCGTCGTTGAAATAATAAAGCACATCTTTCAAGATCACCGCGTCCCAGCGCTTTCCCTGTTGCCGGAGAAACAGGGTGCCGTCGCCACCGAAGGTGGTTACGTCCCGGATTTCAGCGGGCAGCACGGCCTTTAGCCGTTCGTTCCTTTCGAATCCCCATACGTGGGAAAAGCCGGCTTTCATCAGCGCCGCCAGCACGCGCCCGTGCCCGCTGCCAAAATCGAGAACATTCCCGGCGGCCTTCTCGCGCAGCACCGGGAGATAGTAACGCTTGAGATCGTCGTTCATGTACGGAGCGCCCTCCGCAACGCGCCAGAGACCGCACCGACATCCGCCTCCGTGAGCTGGCCATGAAAGGGCAAGCTCAGAATCCGTTCGCAAAGGCTTTCCGTGATCGGAAGCGCGCGATCGCGAAAGGCGGCGAAGGCGGGCTGCTGATGATTAGGAACGGGATAGTGCACGAGCGCGCCGATCTCTTCGTCTTCAAAAGCCTTCTGCGCCTTTTCTCGCTCCAGCCTCGTGGCAAACGAAACCACGAAAAGATGCCAGGCCGGAACGCAGCCTTCCGTAACGGTCTGCAACTGAAGCGGCAAGCCATCGAGCGCGGCTTGGTAGAGGGCGCGGATGCCGGCCTTCCGGGCGAGCTCGGCGCGGTAAGTTTTTAGGCGCACGCGCAGAAATGCCGCCTGCAGTTCATCGAGGCGGCTATTGACGCCGCCGTCGAGATCGGCGTAGTTGCGGTTGCGTTGCCCATAAAAGCGCAGCAGCCGCATCTTAGTCGCATCGTCGGCCTCGCGGCAGATTACGCCTCCGCCATCACCCAGGGCCGCTAAGTTCTTCGTCGGGTAAAAACTGAAAGCGCCAGCCCTGCCCCAAGTACCGAGCGCCTGTCCAAGGTAAGTGGCGCCTTGAGCCTGCGCCACGTCTTCGAGCACCAGGTTTCGAACACCCGCCAAGTCTTTGAGATCTACGCAATTCCCGTAGAGATGCACCGGGATGATCGCTTTCGTTTTCGGGCTTACGAGCGAAAGCGCATCTTGGGTGTTCATTACCCAGGTGTCGGCGTCGACCTCGGCGAATCTCGGAATCGCCCCGAGCGAGCGGATCGCGGCCACCGTGGGCACCGCGGTGTGCGCGGGCACGATCACTTCCGATCCGGCTGCCACGCCCATGGCTTTCATCGCCAGCACCAGCGCATCCGTGCCCGAATTGCAGCCCACCGTGAGTTCCGCGCTCAACCCCAAATCGCCGGCCCACTCTTGCTCAAAGGCTTTTCCCTCATCCCCAAGAATGTAACCCTTCGAGGCCAACACCCGCTCGAACGCTTCCCGCAGCGGAACCTGATCCACGGCGGTTTTTTTTCTGAGGTCGAGAAAGGGTAGAGGCATCGCTTTAGCCCTCTTCCTCGAGATAGCGGGGGAGCCTGTCGCGGAAGTACTCGAGGGCCGCCGTTAAGCCATCCTGCAGATTGGTGCGCGGCTGCCAGTGCGTGACGGAATAGAATTTTTCCGAGTTCCCGTAATAGTCACCGATGTCGATCTTCTTGTGCTCCGGAGGAAATTCCACCTTCTTCACTTTGGTTCCGGGGCTGAGCCCCTGGAGCGCCGCCGCCACTTCGGCCAGCGAAGCGCGCTCGCCCGAAAGGTTGAACGTATGCCCGTGGCAGGCGGAATTCGATGCCGCGAGCAGGAAGGCCTCCACGGCATCGTCCACGTAGGTAAAATCGCGCACCTGGGCGCCGCCTCCGAATAGCTGGATTTCCTGCTTCAAGAGAGCGCGATTCATGAACCAGCCGATAAAACCCTGGCGAGAATGCTTGATCAGCTGGCGCGGGCCGAAAGTGTTCGTGAGCCTGAGGCAGGCGACCTTCATCCCGTAAATACGCGAGTAAAGCGAATGATAGTTCTCGGCGGCGAGCTTGTTGATGCCGTTCACGTCGATCGGCACCACGGGGTGGTTCTCGTCCACGGGCAGGTACTTCGGCGCGCCGTAGAGCTGGCGCGTGCTGGCGAACACGATCACCGCGCCTTGGTTCACCTTACGGCAGGTTTCGAGCAGGGAAATCTGCGCCCGCGTGTTCACTTCGTTGTCGAAGATCGGATCGCGCATACTATCTTGATGGCTGATGTTCCCCGCCAGGTTGAAAATCACGGAAGCTGATTTTACCAGCGGCTCCATCGCGGCACGATCGGCGATGTCATTGCGATGCACTTCGAGCGAGGCGGGAGAAATCCCCTCGAGATTGGCCTCATTGCTCCCCAATCCCTCCAGGTAAGAATCGACCGCCAAAACTTTGGCGCCCTCTTTAGCCAGGCGATGACAGAGATTGCTGCCCACGAAACCGGCGCCGCCGGTAACCAGCACGGTTTTGCCCCGAAAAAACGACATATGTTTTTCATGGTAACACCGGCCGAAATGCCTCCGGAAGTATTTGTCGAAACCGTGTGTTGATTTCCCTCCCACGCGCTGGCTCGCATGTTAAAATATTTCCTATGACTCAGGAACGAGTCCGACCTTCCTATATGGGGCAGGAGCGGCGGAAGAATCGCACCCCCCAGTTCGAGCCTAAAGACGCAGTCAGGTTTCTGCTGCGCCATCACCGGATTATCCTCGCGTTCGTCGGCGTTTTTCTGCTCGGCGCGGTGATCGAGCACCAGCTCTTCCCGGTTTTCCGCGCGCGCGCCACGATCTACATCGACCGCTCCGACACCGTGGTGCAGAACGTGTCGCAGCGTCTGCAAGGCGCCGTGGGTATTTCCGATTCGAACAACAACTCCAGCGATACGGAAAAATACATCCGCTACATGCAGTCCTACGACTTTTACCTTTCCGTGGTGCAAGACGTGAAAGAGGCGGGGCTCACGAATCAGTTCGTGGCCAATATCCAGCGCATGGGCTCCCTGAAAGATCTCTTCCGCGCCAATCCCGTGCCGAAGATCACGAGCGGCACGAAATGGAAAAGCGAAGCGCGGGTAAGGAACGATTTCAATCTCTACCTGGGAGACGCGCTCCAGAGTTGGACCTCCTACTCGCCGATCGGGATGGACGGGATCGCCGTTTTCGTTTCCTCGCCGGAAAAAGAGCTTTCGCGCTCGCTCGCCGACCTGATCGCCCGCACCGGCTTGATCTGGATCTCGAAGAACGAGCTGCGCCAGCTCGACAGCGCCGTGGTGTACCTCAACGGTCGGATTCACGATAGCGAAGCCAAAATCCGCCAGCTCGAAGGCAATTTGGTGGGCTTCAAGAAGCGGAACAAGATTCTTTCCCTGAACGGTGCCACCGGCCCGTGGAGCCGTAACCCGCTTGAGGATGCGCTCCGCGTTTCCAAAGCGCAGCTCGAAGAGAACGAGCGATTGGTCGGAAGCTACCAGCAGAAACTCGACCAGCAGCGGGCCGAGGTTGCCGACGTGATGCGCGAAAACAAGCGTGAAGCGCTCGACGACACTCAATACAAAACGCAGATCGCCCAGCGGGTCGCGGAAATCCAGAGCCAGAACGAGGTGCTGCGGGCACGCATCGAATCGTTCCAGAGCCAGATCAACGACACCATGAAGGGCGGCTCGTTCGGTCTCGAGCAAGAGGCTTACGAATTTCAGAAAAAATTCGAGCTGCAGTACAACCTTTACCAAGACCTCATGAAAGAGAAGTTTCGCGTTGAGCTGCAGAAGATCTCCATCCAGAACCGCATGCGCAACATCACCAAGGCCGAGTACTCCGAAGTTACCCGCGCGGTACCGCTCTCCAAGAAACTATTGTTCTCTTTCCTCGTGGCCATTCTTCTCTCGGCCGCCCTGGCTTACCTGATCGAGCTCTTCTTCCCGGTGATCCGTGGCAGCAAAGACCTCACCGACATGGGCTTCACCTACCTCGGCGGCGTCCAAGACTTCAGCTGGCGCCAACGCGCACGGATGACCAACTTTTTCCACCGCCTCAACAGCAAAACCATCCCGGTGTTCCGCTTCGACATCGACAGCGCGCACCTCTCGGGCCTCGAAATGGTGCGCTCAAAGATCCTCCACCAGCTCGCGCGCTCGCAGAAAGACAAAGCCGTGATCGCCTTCATCGGCGCCTCGATTGGCGACGGCCGCACTTTCGTGGCCACCAACTGCGCCGCCGCGCTAGCCAGCGTGGGCCGCAAAACGCTCCTGATTGACACCGACCTCCGCCATTCCGGCTGCTCGCGCGTTTTTAACCTCGATGGCATCCGCGGCCTGGCCGAAGTGGTGGCCCAACCGAGCCTCTTCCCCGAAGTGGTCACCAAAGAAGTGCTGCCGAACCTCGACATCCTTCCCGCCGGCGATCAGGTGGACAATCCGACGGAGTTCTTCCTACGCCCCGCCTTCTTCAAGCTCATCGAGGAACTCTCCGCCCAATACGATTTAGTGATCCTCGACACCCCCCCCTCGCTGCTCGTGCCGGAGACGTTCGAGATCGAGAAGGCCGCGGACTTTCTGGTGCTCGTGGCGGCCTACAACCGCACCCGGGTGGAAGACGTGACGCGCACGTGCGAAACCCTGCTCGAATTCGGCTCCCGGGGCCACAAGAACCTCGCCATCCTCAATCGCTACAATATCCGTCACGACTACCTTGTCATGGCGCCAACCGCCTCCTATCATAGCGGGTATGGCTCCGACAAAAACTCACGTAACGCATAAACCCATCGCCCTAACCCTTTGCCTGGCCCTCTTTGTGAGCCAGACCGCACTCGCCATCGACCGGCCGGGCGGCGGCATGCCGAGCGGCGCGGGCTCGGGAATGTCGGGCTCTAGCCTCCCTAGCTCGGGCATACCGAGCTTCGGACAAGAGCTAGTAGGCATCAGCAACAACCAGGTAGGCGTTTCGGAATATTTCTACCGCGGCGACAAAGACGACGTGCTCGTTCCCGTTTACGTGTTGGGATCCGTGGGACACCCCGGCCTCTATCACGTACCGATCAAGAGCGACATCGTGACCGTGCTCTCCGTATCCGGCGGCTTGGATCACGAAGCCGATTTCGACAAAATCACCGTGAAGGATCCGCGCTCGGGCGAAGCCGAAAAATTCACCATGGGCGAGCTCACCTCGGCCGGGAAAACCCCCAAGGGCCGGCCGATTCTCGGCAACGAGATCGTATTCGTCGATAAAGAGCGTCCGTGGATCAGCAACAACACCGTGCTCGTGCTCAGCGTGGTCACCGGGCTACTCAGCATCGCGATCGCGGCCAAGGCCCTCTCGGACTCGAAGAAGTAGATTCGGCTTTTCCGGATCGAAGTTCAAAAAGATCACGAGCAAAATAAGGACCGGCAAGATCTGCAAGCGAAAGCGGAAAGCCGCGCCAAGATTCTGGTAAGAAACGAATCCATACACGAAGCTCCAACCCAGCACGGTCATCACCGCCCAAACAATCAGCGCTCGTTCGTTGGGCGGCGTTCGCCCCCAGTTCCGCCACTTCTCGCGCGCTCCCATCAACAGCAAGATCAGCAACGCCAAATTTTCCACCCCGGCGAGCATGCCGAACGGATTCATCACCTCTCCGGGCAACGGCCGGAAAAGCGCGGTGAACATCCCAAGCGGCGCGAAAGCGGCCACGTCCCAAACGCTGGTGAAGTTTGGCACCTCAAGCGCGCTGCCGCCGCGACTCCAAGAGCGCGAGATCGCCTGCGTGATCGCCAACAAATCGGTGGCCGTGGCGATCCCGAATTTTTGCAACAGACGATCGACGACTTTATTGAGCACAAAAGGTACGATGCCATAGGCGATCACGCGTACGAAGGGCCAGCGAATGCGGTTCAGCGCGAGCACCACGAGCGGCAGCATCAGGATCTGCGCCGTCCACGGGCGGATCAGGAAGGCGATCCAGATCCCCCCGGCGATCGCCACGATCGAAGGCCAGCGGGAGAGCAGCGTGGGCGCCTCGTCTTCGTCGTCGTCGCGCTCTACCGGGCTGAGCCAAGAGAGCACGCCGTAGGCATAGAGACAAATGGCGAAGAAATTCACCGGATCCTTCCCCAAGATGGACGACCAGAACAGCATCGACGGCAATACCTGGAGAAAAACAAAGAGCACCGCGCTCTCCGCGCGACTATGGCGCACGATCCCCAAATAGAGAAAATAAGACCCCAATAGCCCAAGCAGCGAAAAAATAACCTTCAGCGCGTGGTAGGAATCAGCGATCAGAAGATTCTGGTTGATCCACCAAGCCATGTACGACATCACCGACCAGTTGTCGCCCATCGAAACTGGCCAACGAAATACCGGGTAGCGCGATTCGTGGAAATACTCGTAGGCATCAAGGCTATAGTAGCCCTCGTAGACAAGCATTAGGCCCAAGGTAACCAGGCAGCGCACCAGCCACATCTTCAGCAGCAACCCTTTGTGCGCATAGCGCACGGGCCAGAACAAGATGCTGCACAAGATGATCACGGCGTAGAACCAGCCCACGAGATAATCGCCCACCGGATCGGTTTCGTGGATTCCGATCCCGATCTGCGCGAACCCGTGTCCTGATTCGTTCACCAGACTGCGCATGCCCGGAACTAGGAACGCGAGTAGAACAACGGCTCCGATCGGCAGAATGCGAGTGAGCGGCCGCGCACGCAGCTCCGTGAACCAGCGGCCCAAGCGCGCAACGAGTTCATTTGGATGTGAGCGACCGTCCATAGGCTTCTCTATTTTACCAGGACGGATCGCCAACTCCATCCATCCCGGAAAATTCCTCTTCTACACGGTTTTCCTTGACCCCACTGCCGGCGTAGCTATCTTCAGGCCGAGCCATGACCCACTTCCGTCACATCTACGTGCATATTCCCTTTTGCGAGGTTATCTGCCATTACTGCCATTTCTATACGGCCCGCACGAAAGAGGCGCGGCAGCCCGAGTTTTTCGCGGCGCTCGAGCGGGAAGTGGATTCCTATTCTGCGGAGCTCGGCCCTGAGCTTGAAGCCATCTACTTCGGCGGCGGCACGCCGGCAGCTTCGCCCCCCGAGCTCATCGCCGCTTTTTTGGATCGCCTCCGCTCCCAGATCACGCCGACCACGGAAATCACCCTCGAAGCCAACCCGGCCAACGTAACCAAAGAAAACGCGCGCGCGTGGAAACAGGCGGGAGTGAATCGCGTTTCTCTCGGCGTGCAGAGCCTGAACGATGGCCTCTTGAAAAAACTTGGGCGCGTGCATTCCGCGAATGATGCTCGGCGCGCGGTAGAAATTTGCGTAGAAGCGATCGGCAATGTATCGGGTGATCTGATGTACGCCGTGCCCGACCAAGACGAGCAGGAGCCGGGCAGACAAGCGCTCGAGCTCGCCCGCCTGGGCCTCCAGCACGTCTCCGCTTACCACCTCACGCTCGAGCCCAGTCACTTCCTTCACCAAAAGCTTCCGCCGGATTCTTTTGCGTGGAAGCAGATCCGCGGCATTGCCGACAATTTGCTTCCTTTAGGATTTCACCACTACGAAGTAGCGAGCTTCGCGGCGACGGGGCGCGAATCCAGGAACAATAAAAATTATTGGAGCGGCGGCCCCTATCTAGCGCTCGGTCCTTCGGCGCATGGTTTCGACGGAGAGCGGAAAAGGTGGATCAATGTGCCCGACTGGCGCGAGTACATCCGCCGCGTGGAGGCAGGGGAGAGCGCGGCCAGCGAGACCGAAAATCTCACCGAGGAGCAGCGGCGGATCGAGGTGATCTTCACGAGCCTGCGCACTTCGGAAGGGCTAGACCTCACGGCGTTTCGCGCGCGTTTTGGGGAAGATCTCTTGCAGAAAAGGGCGGCGCTTTTTTCTCGCTGGCAGGCGGAGGGGTTAGGGGCGCTGACCGATGGGCGCTTCGTGCTCAGCTTTTCGGGACGGATGCTGGCGGATGAGATCGCGAAGGGGCTGCTTTAGTTCTGTGCTGTTTCCGAACGTCGTCCGTACAAGTTCCGCACATTAACAAAATTAGGCGTCTGTTTTTCAGCAGATACCGGCCCCATTCTGCGCGCGACATTTGCTCTCCGCAAGCCAGGAGACAAAATATGTTCAATACGTTAAAATATGTGAAGAACCTGGAGCAGGTCGGCATCTCTAGGGAACAAGCCGAGGCCCACGTGCACATTCTGAGTGAGATGATGGAAACAAATCTAGCCACACAGCAAGACATAAAAAACCTCGAGCAAAAAATCATCCAATCCGAGCAGCGCATGACCATCAAGCTCGGCACCATTGTTTCCATCGCGATCGGCGTGGCCGTCACTCTGGCGAAGCTGGTGAGCTAGAAGGGAACTGGCCCCGGGGCCAGTTTGTGGAGTGATTCGTTCTCCACACCAGAAAATTTTCCGCGCCGAATTCGTTCCCGGAACGTTGGTCATGATTCATTCATTTCCTGACCGCATCTGAACTTGCCATCAGTTAGGCTCGTTAACCTCTTCCATAACGATTCTTTCCCGTTCGGGGTTCTTTTCATCTGGCGCACGGGTGAGGATTCTAAAGCAGGAGCCAGCCCGAATAAGAACTTCTTCTTCCCTGGGAAGGTCGGCGAAATCCTGTAAGCGCTTTCCCTGTTTTACTAGCCGGATCGTAAAATGAAATTTCCCTCCAAAATCCCATCCAGCCTTTTTTGATGTGCTCGTATACGCCTTATGACAAACGATTTCCCCTGGCTGATATAGAGAGGCCGTTTCTTTGGCCATATTCGTGGTTCTAAAAACCTCGGAATCATTATAGGGGGGTAATCGGTCGAGTCCGGCATCAAGAATTTTCTGGTAGAGCTGTAATTTACGCGTAAAGGGTTTTTTGCCCCAAAGCGTCTGGTTGATCTCCGCATAGTAGCTATTGCTATATTCACGTATCGCATCAAGTTCCGATTCGGTAAGGCCCAAATCCGCTGCGAACTTCCACCGCTTTTCACTTCGATAAGTCTTGGGGTTCAGTCCGGCCTCACTGGCGCCCTGATCCCGTTCCCACGACTTAATATACTCCTCCGAACAGAATTTCTCGGCGGGAATATTTTTCTGTCGCATGAGACTGGCTTGGTAGTGCGCTAAGAGTCGATGGAAATTATAATCGAGAGTAAATTCCCGCAAGAGACGTTCGTAGAGTTGCAATTTTTCCGCGTCGGAGAGCGCCGGTGTTTTCCAGGCGGTATCCGGTGCTACGACGGGAAAGATGTCCGACCAGTTTTTTAAGGCCTCTTCAAGGCAGAAGGCATTCTGAGTCTGCGGAAAAACTGTTCGCTGGACGACACTTGCACAGGTGGCGGGAGATAGCAGAAAGATGGGTATTCGGTCAAATTCGGCTACCGAAAATGACTTCGCGACGTGAGTCTCTTCGCTCAGCAACGACTTTGCGGCAACGAGTTCTGCCTTGCATTTCATTTCGGCGTGGGCCTGGTTTCTTGGCGAAGGCAAAAGGAAAGCAATGGAGATTACAATCACAGCCGTACAATGCTTAGACAGCCGACGAAGAAAGAGATGCACTAGTAATCTTTGGGAAAGCATAACTTTTAAAGAATGCAATTGCATGACCAAGTCCAACATGGACTTAGACGCCGGACCATTAATCACTCACCACTAATCCACTCGCTCGCCCACGATCACAGCGACTTTTAATTCCGATAGCAATGGGCCCCCCAACCTAACGCGAATCACTTTTTCCACTAGCCAAACTCGGCTCCCAAAAACGCCGTCTCTCCCCTTGCCCCGACCCCAATCACCCCCATTTTCTCTCCCTATCCTCCTGAAAAACCCCCTCTAAAATCCCCCTAATTTCCGCCCTTGACAGGGAGGATTCCACTCTCATATTCCACTGTAGAAGTAGGCTTTAGGCGCAATAGGAAAAATATAATGATTTCAGAAGGTTCTACAAACGGGCAGGCAAGCGAGGGGGAGGTCGAACAGGAGACCCCCGCAAATACTGGCAAACAGGCCTCGGGAAACGGCAGCGCCAAGGCCGCCACCAGCACGGAAGAGCTCCAAAATAAGCTCCAAGAGGCGGAGAAAAAGTACCTCTACCTCTACTCGGAATTCGAGAATTTCCGTCGTCGCAACGAACGCGAGCGGCAAGATTTTCTCAAATTCGGGCACGAGGGATTTCTCCGGGATCTCCTACAGGTGACCGACAATTTCGAGCGCGCCCTCGCTCATGCGAAAAGTTTGAGCAGCGAAAAAGGCACCCCGCTCGCGCAAGTAGTCCAAGGAATCGAAATGATTCACCATCAGCTTTCCGAGGCGCTCAAGGGGCAGGGCGTGAACCAAGTTCCGTCCGTGGGGCAGAAATTCGATCCCGCAGTGCACGAGGCCGTGGGCGAGGAAGAAGCGGATAGCGATCCGGGCACCGTGGTGAAAGAAGCCAACAAAGGCTACCAGCTGCACGGGCGCCTGCTGCGTCCCGCGCGCGTGATGCTGGCGAAGAAGATTTAGTTTTTTGAACTTTTTATTGAGGAGGCATTTATGGGAAAAATTATCGGAATCGACTTAGGCACCACGAACTCGTGCGTAGCCGTACTGGAAGGCGGAAACCCCAAGGTGATCGCGAACTCGGAAGGCGCCAACACCACGCCGTCCGTGGTGGGCTTCACCGACAGCGGTGAGATCCTCGTGGGCCAAATCGCGAAGCGCCAGGCCGTAACCAACCCCGAAAAAACCATTTTCGAAGTGAAGCGCTTGATCGGCCGCAAATTTAGCTCGCGCGAAGTGCAGGAGTTCATCAAAGTGGCGCCCTTCAAGATCATCGAGATGAAAAACGGCGACGCCGGCATCGAAGTGAAAGGGAAAACCTATTCGCCCCAGGAAATCTCGGCCCAAGTGCTGATGAAGATGAAGAAGACCGCGGAAGATTACCTCGGCCAGAAAGTAACCGAAGCCGTGATCACCGTGCCCGCTTACTTCGACGACCTCCAGCGCCAGGCCACCAAAGACGCCGGTCGCATCGCCGGGCTCGACGTGAAGCGGATCATCAACGAGCCCACGGCGGCCGCGTTGGCCTATGGCCTCGACAAGAAGAAGGACGAGAAGATCTCGGTCTTCGACTTAGGCGGCGGTACTTTTGATATTTCCATCCTGGAAATCGGCGACGGCGTGTTCGAAGTGAAAGCGACGAACGGGGATACCTTCCTCGGCGGCGGTAACTTCGACCAGAAGGTGATCGATTATCTCGCCGATGAGTTCAAAAAAGAGAGCGGCATTGATCTCCGCAAAGACAAGATGGCTCTCCAGCGCCTGAAAGAGGCGGCGGAGAAAGCCAAGCACGAACTCTCGAGCTCCACGGAAACCACGGTGAACCTGCCGTTCATCACCGCCGATGCTTCCGGCCCGAAACATTTGAACGTGAACATCACCCGCGCGAAATTCGAAGCGCTCGTGAATGAGCTCATCGAGAAAATGGTGCCGTCTTGCGAGACTTGCCTCAAGGATTCGGGCATCGCCAAAAACGAACTCAACGAAGTGATCCTCGTGGGCGGGATGACCCGCGTGCCAAAGGTGCAGACCAAAGTAAAAGACATCTTCGGCAAGGAGCCCTCCAAAGGCGTGAACCCTGACGAAGTGGTGGCCGTAGGCGCCGCGATCCAAGGCGGCGTGCTCCAGGGCGAAGTGAAAGACGTGCTTCTCCTCGACGTCACCCCGCTCTCCCTCGGCATCGAGACCCTGGGCGGCGTGATGACCAAACTCATCGAGAAAAACACCACGATCCCGGCGAAGAAATCGCAGACCTTTTCCACCGCGGCCGACAACCAAACGGCGGTTACGATCAACGTGCTCCAGGGTGAGCGTGAGTTCGCGTCGGACAACCGTCCGCTCGGGCGCTTCGACCTCGTGGGCATCCCTCCCGCTCCGCGCGGCATGCCGCAGGTGGAAGTAACCTTCGACATCGACGCCAACGGCATCGTGAACGTGCAGGCCAAAGACCTCGGCACCGGCAAGGAACAGAAGATCCAGATCACGCCGAGCTCGGGCCTCAACGAAGAAGAGATCAAGCGCATGGTGGCCGACGCCGACAAGCACCGCTCCGAAGACGAGCAGCGCAAGAAGGTGGTCACCGCCCGCAACGAGCTCGATGGACTGACTTACTCGGTTGAAAAGACCCTGAAGGAAAACGAAGCCAAAGTAGACGCCGCCGTGAAGAGCGAGCTTGAAGGCGCGATCAGCACCGCCAAGACCGCGCTCGAGAGCGGCAACGCCGATACTATGAAGTCGGCCTTGGAGGGCTTACAGAAGGCTTCCAATAAAATGGCCGAGCAGCTCTATAAACAGGCGGGCCCTCAGCCGGGAGCCGAACAGGCGCATTCCGGCAACGGGAATGGTAACGGAGCAAACGGCTCGGAAGAAAAAACGCAAAAGACCGATGCTGGCGGCGACGACGTGATCGACGCCGACTTCAAGGAGTTGTAAGCTTGGGCCTTCGGACGGAAAGTTAATTTAGGGAGCCGCCGATTCCTCGCAGAAGAAATCGGCGGTTTTTTGTATGTCTACGAAACGTGATTATTATGAGCTGCTAGAAGTGGGGCGCTCTGCTTCCGCAGAGGATCTAAAAAAGGCTTATCGCAAAAAAGCCGTGCAACACCATCCCGACAAAAATCCGGGGAACAAGGAATCCGAAGAAAAATTCAAGGAAGTTTCGGAAGCCTACGAAATCCTCTCCAATCCGGAAAAGCGCCGGGCCTATGACCAGTTTGGCCACGCCGGCGTGAGTGGTGGCCCAGGTGGCAGCGGCTTCGGCGGTTTCGAGAGCGGCAACATCAACGACATTTTTGGCGACATCTTCGGCGACATTTTCGGCCAGGCTGGCGGTCGGCGACGCGGGCGGTCTCGTTCGCATGGCCGCTCCGGCGAGGACCTTTCTTTTGATCTTGAGGTGAACTTCGAAGAAGCCGCGTTCGGTAAGGTGGAAACCATCGATGTTTGGCGCGAAGCCGCCTGCGAAAAATGCAACGGCACGGGCTCAAAGTCGGGCAAGGCGCAAACCTGCTCGAGCTGCGGCGGCGCCGGCGAAGTGCATTTTCAGCAAGGTTTTTTCAGCGTCTCTCGCCCGTGCCCTGCCTGCCACGGCGAAGGGATCGTGATCAAGGATTCTTGCGAGGGTTGCCGCGGCCACGGACGCACCCAGAAAAAATCGCGCATTGAAGTGCGAATTCCCGCGGGCATAGATTCCGGGCAACGCCTCAAACTCGGCGGCGAAGGCAATAGCGGCGTACGTGGCGGAGGCAACGGCGATCTTTACGTAAACCTACAAATCAAGCCACACCCCATTTTCGAACGCGACGGCGACAACGTACTTTGCGATGTACCCATTTCCATCGCGCAGGCGGCACTGGGCATCGAGCTTGAAGTTCCCAGCCTCGATGGCAAAGTGAAAGTAAAGGTTCCCTCGGGCACGCAAAGCCACCAGACGCTGCGCCTCAAAGGCAAGGGCATCCCACGGCTCGGCGGCTATGGACGCGGAGATCAACTCCTGCGTATACTTGTCGAAACCCCGACGAAGCTTTCGCATAAGCAAAAAGAATTGCTGCAGGAGCTGGAAAAGAGCTTCGGTAGCGAATGCCAACCGCTAACCCGCAGCTTCCTCGGAAAAGTGAAGGACCTGTTTGGATGAAACTCACTCCGCCACTGTTCGCGGCGCTTCTGCTCCTGACTTTTCCTCTTTCTTCTTTCGCCGAGCCCGCTGCCGACAGTGACGCCGGCTACCTTGAAGCCGAGCACGCCTACCTGAAGAGCGACAGCCAAGGCGCGCTCAAAGCATTGGCCGCGCTTCTGGCGCGTGAGACCGAGCTCAACCCACGTGCTCGCGTGCGCGCCCACAATCTCCGCGGCCTAATCTACTTCCAGATGCGCAACCTCCAGGGCGCCGTGCAAGACTTCGAAGCCGCCGTGCAAGTGGCCAACCGTAACCTGCAGAACACCGATTCCCTGCTGCACCTCACGCGCTATAACTTAGGCAATGGCCTCTTCCAGGTGAACCGTAGCCAGGACGCCTTCGACGCGCTGAACACCGTAAATGCCGAGGCTCTCGATGCCGACACACGGATGCGCTTTCATCACCTGTACGGAAATGTGCTCACCGCCCGCCAGCAGCCACTCGAAGCACTAACGCAATATCTGAGCGCCGCCAACCTCGCGCACGACATCGGCGCCCGCGATACTTTTCTGCAGAAAGCACTGAACTCCTCCAAGAACCTCTACCTAAAGAATCCCAAGGCCGACCTCGATAAGATCACCGCCCTCGACTTTCCTTCGAAGAGCGCGGCCGGCGTAGCCGCGCGGGTATTCGCCGCGCGGGGCTACATGTATAGCGGTGAAGCCAAACGAGCCGAGCAGATCCTCAAAGATGTGCTGGAAGCGGCAGAACCCGGGCACCCCCTGCGCGTGAAAGCGGAGGAGATGCTCGGGGATATCGGCAAGCTCACGGATGTGGAGCCGAAGACGATCGGGGTGCTGCTACCCCTTTCCGGAAATTTCGGCCGTTGGGGCCGGCTTTGTCTGAACTCGATCTCGATGGCCTTCGGCGCCTTCGAGGAAATGGCGGAGCGAGGCGCCGGCTATCGTTTGGCGATCCGCGATTCGGGTGAGTCGCCCGAAACAGCGCAAGAGCGCTTCGAGGAGTTGGTGAAAGACGAGCGAGCCGTGGCCGTGATCGGTCCACTGCTCAGCAAACAGTTCCCGGCGGTAGGCCAACGGGCACAGGAATACGGCGTGCCTCTGCTTAGCCTCAGCCAACGGGTAGACGCCAGCCAAACGGGCTCCTATATTTTCCCGATCGCGCTCTCGCCCGAGCAACAGATCGACATGCTGGTGGCTCATTCGATGAACGTGAATCACTACAAGCGCTTCGCCATCCTGGCTCCCACCAACAGCTTTGGCGACGCTTACGTAAACCTTTTCTGGGACGCGGTGGAAAAGGCTGGTGGCGAAATCGTGGGCGTCGAGCGGTACGAGCCGAAATCTACCGACTTTCGCGACGAGATGAAGCGCCTACTGGGGCTTGAGTACCTTAGTGCGCGAAAGATAGAGATGGAAGATCTCGAGCGCCGCAAGCAACAATTCGCCTCGACGCTAAAGGTGAAGGGAAAACTGCGGCAACGCTTTCTGCGCAGTTTCGATCCCAAGCCAGTGGTGGATTTCGACGCCGTTTTCGTGCCGGATGATCCCGCCACGCTCGGCCAGATCGCGCCCTCTTTTGCCGTATTCAGCGTAGAGGATGTGCCGCTGGTGGGCATCAACACCTGGAACACCCCGGAGATCATCCGACGTGCTGGTCGTTATCTGCAGAAATCACTTTTTGTGGATGGCTTCTACGCCGGCAGCCGTAATCAGCGAACGGCGCGTTTCGTTCAGGAGTACCAGAAAAATTTCCGCTCGGTGCCTGGGTCGATCGAAGTGCAGGCGTACGATGCCGCCGCAATCCTGATCGAAGCGATGGGAAAGGGTTCGGTCGAGAATCGCGCCAAGCTTCGTGATCAACTAATGGGCGCGGAGAAATTTTCCGGAATTTCGAGTGATTACCGCTTCACAGAAGACGGTGTGAAGCGCTCCGCGCACCTACTCACGGTGAAAGGTAATGCCATCACCGAAATCGCCCCCGAGAATTAGGGCGGGTAGTCGGCATTCCTTGCCCGTGACCGCAAGATTTCATATAATTTTTAGGTTAGTGCCGCTTTTATCAAGGAGGATGAAAGTTGCCTGCGATAGCTATGGGGTCCATTGCTTCCGGTCTACCAAAGGACTTAGTCCAGCGGTTGGTCGACGCGGAGCGAGAACCTATCCGAAAACTAGAATCCCGAAAAAAGGATGAAGAGAACAAGCTGAAGCTTGTCCAAGACCTCTCGTCCAAAGTGAACGACATCTCCAGCACCTTGAAAGACCTCACCCGGTTTCGCTCTTTCCGCGACCTGATGGCGGTGAATGGCCGCCCCGAGCTGCTGGACGTAAGCGTCGATAAAAACACGGCCGAGCCGGGAAGCTACCAGATCGAAGTGATGCAGCTCGCCGGGCAGAGCTCGATGATGTCAAACGGCTTCGAAGACCCCGACGACACCCAGATCGGTGCGGGCTACTTCAGCTATGAGCTCCCCAATGGAGAAACAAAAGAAGTTTATATAGACCCCGACAACAGCACGCTGAACGGGATCGCCAAGGCCATCAACAACGAACGCGGCCTAGACCTCAATGCCATCGTGGTGAACGACGGCACCGAGTCTGACAATCCATGGCGGCTCATCGTGAATCACAAGAAAAGCGGTGAGCAAAGCGACGCCGAGTTCCCCTCTTTTTACTTCGTGGACGGAGACGAAGATTTCTACCTAGATCAAGAACGCCCCGCGCAGAACTCCAAGGTGCGCGTGAACGGCTTTGAGGTGGAGTTTGAAGGCAACAAGATCACCACGTTGCTTCCGGGGGTTACGCTCGACCTCAAGGACTCAGCGCCCGGCAAGGAATTCACGCTTAAGGTTCAGGAAGACACCAAAAGCATCCGCGGGAAGGTCGAAGCGTTGGTGCAAAAGCTCAACGAAGTATTGAGCTTCGTGCAGTCGCAAAACAAGCTCGACAAAGACAGCAACACCCGCAATACGCTCGGCGGCGACGTTACCCTGCAAACCCTCGAATACAAGGTTCGGCAGCTGGTGACCACCCCGATCGACACCGAATTCGGGGGAGTTCGCATCGCCGACCTCGGCGTTCAGTTCAACCGCGGCGGTCTCCTTGATCTCAATGGCGACAAGCTCGAAAAGATCATGAACGAGAACTTCAATGCGGTGTCGCAGTTTTTCGTGGGCATTGAGGACGGTGGTGAAGGATTCGCCAACCAACTCAACACCACCGTGAAGTCCATGACTAAAGAGGAGGGCGTGGTTCGCAGTCGCGTGGACGGCATCAAGCGCCGGATTCAGGACATCGACCGCCAAATTGAAACCAAAGAGCGGCAGATCGAAAAAACTGAGCAAAATCTGAAAGAAAAATTCGCAAAGCTAGAAGGAACGATCGCCGGCCTGAAAGCTCAACAAGCTTCCGTGGCGGGAACTCTGGGCGGCGGCGGCGGAGCGCTACCTGGCATCGGGTAGACTAAGAAACTAGGATCGAGAAACTAGAGATGGGTGAACTATGAACCAGTACGGAGCAAAGGCATACCATAAGACCGCGGTGGAGACGGCCAGCAAGGAGAAGATCCTGCTGATGCTATACGAGAGCTGCATCCGCTATCTCAAAAAATGCCATTTGGCCATGGAGCAGAAGAACTGGGGTGAAAAGGGCGTGGCCCTCGGCAAGGCTCAAGACATCATCAACGAGCTCACCAATACCCTAAATTTCGAAGTGGGGGGGGAATTGGCGAAGCAGCTCGAGGCTCTTTACCTGCACTTGTTCAACGAAACCACCAAAGCAAACATCGATAACGACCCGAAAAAGATCCTTCATTGCATTAAAATTATGGAAACCCTCTATTCCGGCTGGAAAGAGGCGGTGGAAAAGCTCAAGGGCGGCGGCCAAGGGGAGAAAAGATGACGGCCATGTACAAGCTTTTGGAAGACAAAAACTACTGGTACCGCAAATACCTAAATTGCACCGAGGCCTTCCTCACCGCCTTACGACACGCCCCGGAAATCGCCGTCGATGAGCTCGAGCTCTTTTACGGCAATCGTGAGAGCCTATTGAAGATCTTGGATGGCCTAGATGTTAAGATCCAGGAACAGCTCAGCGAGCTGGAGCGAATGGGCACCCAGCTCAATAGTGAGCAGTCCACGAAGATTCAGTATCTTCTGCGGGAAAAAGATTCGATCGTTGAGAAAATCGTTCTCATCGACAAGGAGATCATGGAAGAAATCGATCTATTGCGCGTGAAAAGCGAGGCGAAGCTCAAGCACCTCTCTAAAGGCAAGAAAGCCCTTGCCAAATATAAGAGCGCGCACAAACATAATGAGAAAATCGATAAGCGGGTATAGCGGATGCGGGAAAAAGAGATCAACTACGAAAACAGCTTTGATCAGCAGTCGCCGATCCATTCCATGGTGAATGAGACATTCGACGCCGCTGACGCTAGCCGTTCGGACGACGTTTATCAGTCGAACGGACGCTTAAATACAGCTTTGCTCGTGCGTAACGCCAAGATCCTGCTCGCCGCGGGCGACGTAGCCTTGGCGAAGAATATCTTCCGCGCCCTAGTGGAAGGCGGGGAATCGCTCGGAGTGGCGTATTCAGGCTTGGGTGGCTGCTACGAGCTGGAAGGAAAAATCGACCTGGCCATCCGTGCCTACCGCGAAGCGATTATTTTTGAACCCACTTACGGCTGCTTGTTCGCGTTGGCCGAGCTTTACATCAAGAAAGAAGAGTACCAGAACGCGGTGGGTACGCTCTTGCGCGCCCTCAACCTCAGCCGATTGCAGGCACCCCAGGTTTTCGAGATCCATAAGTCGCTAGGCAGCTGCTACATGCAGCTTAGCCAGCTGAACAACGCCGAAGCTCATTACCGCAAGGCCTACGAGGCCAATCCCGCTTCCGATAGCCTGCACGTGAATATTGGGTCTCTAGCGATGAAGAAGGGCGACCTTTCCACGGCGCTTCTGCACTTTCGCGAGGCGGCCCGCATCCGCCCGCTGAACGGCAGCGCCCATACGGGCATTGGCCTGGCCCAAACCGGGCTTGGCAACAAAGAAGCCGCCCACGACGCTTTCGCCAGCGCGCTCCGTCTCGATATCCACGACGTCACCTCGCTTTATCATCTGGTGAAAACAGCCTACGAACTAAAACGCTTCGATGTGGTTACCGAACTTTTGCAGAAATACATCCAACACAACGCCGTGAATGCCAATATTTTGTACAGCTACGCGGGGATCTTGTATCACCGCGGGATGCTGAAAGAAGCCCTCGAGGAATGCGATAAATTGCTGTCCCTAAAAGCAGACCACGAAGGCGCACAAAAACTGAGAGAGATGATCTTGAAGAAGTCGAACAGCTAAACTTCCTCGGATCGCCAAACAAGGATTGTTGGCGCACTATGAAGAATTCTCGAATAGCCATCCGCCCCTTGCCTACGCCCGAGTGCGTGATCAGCCTAGCGCCAACCATTGCGGCATTGAAAAAGAAAAATCCAGGGTGCGAAGTTGGGCTGGTGGCGGAGGAATCGTTGCGTGAGGCGAGCCTCTTACTGCCCGACCTAGATTTTTTCGCTACGGAGTCGGAAAGCATCCATGCTGATCACCTCTTTGATCTACACGGCCACGAGCCCGTGGAAGGCGCGAGCGAGTCGATCGATTGGAAAGCTTACCTTCATGCCGCCGAGAGCCTAGAAACCGGCAACCCTTACCACCAGATCGATCTCCTGAAAAAGACCGCCAGGGTTGACACGGTAGACGTGAATTTCGAGCTCGCCAATCCCGAGCCCACGGAGGCACTGCCGGAGGCGCTCCAGAAAACCGGCGGTTTGCGCGTGGCCGTTTGCGCGAGCTCGTTGAGCCCCGCCGCGGTGGAGGGCGTGTTAGAAAGCCTGTCTCGCCTCACGATCTCAACGGAAGTATTCCTGTTAGGCACGGTGAAAGATTCCAAGCTTTCCGCGCAGCTCGCTACCCATTGGGACGGCAAGCTTTCCGTGCATGATCTCTGTGGGAGATACGGATTGGTGGCCAATGCCGCGGTACTGCAGAGCTGTGACATCAGCGTAGTGGGATGCGGTCTTCACGCGTTGCTCGCCTCGGGATATGGAACTTTCACTATATGCGTGGACGAGAAGCCGGAGCGTGGTCCCCTGCGGTATCCCTATGGCCACGGGCACCTCATCATTCAGCACGCCACCACGGCAGCGGTCGCCGAAAACCTGGCCGTCTTTCTTCAGGAAATCGTGGGTTATGCGCTGAGCGCTAATTCAGGAAACGTGCCCACCCTCGAACAGTGGCAGGAATTCGCCGATTCAATGATCTTCAATCACCTCGGAAAAGTACGACTGCTAGCTACCCAACGAATTGAAATCGTATTCAAAGACGCGGGCAGCCTCACCGAGCTCCACCATCGTCCACTCTTATTCACCGGCGCGGAAGCGCATGACGTGCTGCAAACCTTCTATCGGCTTTTGTGGGAACACTCGCTGAACGAGCGAACGATCACCACCTATAACCTGCAAATTCTTCATCAAGACACCGCAAATACTCTTTGTGGTTTGCTCAAGCCGCTAGAGCAACTCTACGAACTAGGAAATTTTGGCCTAACTTATTCAGGTTATGTAAGGGAAAGTTTGGTGGGGGGCGACTTAATCCGCGCCAAGCACGAATCAGAACGGCTGCAAGAAGTCGAGGAGCTCGTTCACGCACTCATCATCGCGCAGCCCCACCTTGCCCCGCTCGTGGCTTTCCATCGCCATCGCCAGAGCCTGATGGAGGCCGAGAACCCGCTCGTGCTATCAGAAGAAATGGCCTCGCTATTTTCCGGGTTACAGAGCCGTGTACTCGTGCTGCTCGACTTGGCGAGAAGTTTGTTCCATACTATTTTCGAAAATGAATCAGCGCTCGGCGCGCATCCGCTCGAGGAGGCCAAACCAAATGGTTGATCTCGTAATTAATGGCAGAAAAACACCCAAAGAGGACGATACGCTTTTTGGCGAATTCCTCAACAGCCTGAACCGCGATCTCGCCGCGCGCTCCCAGGTGATCTCGATCCTGAAAATAAATGGCGAAACCATCGATGAGAGCCGCGAAACCCTGTTCGCCATGCGCTCGCTCGCCCAGGTGGGACGCATCGAAATCACCACCGTAGACCAGATCGAGCTCGCCTTCGAGGCGCTCGCTTCGGCAAAAGCGTACATAAAAAAGCTGACCGCTTACTGCCGGCTTAACGGCGAGAACTATAAGAATGGGCGCATCCGCGAAGCCGACAAAAATTTCGTGGATTTGGTGGACGGCCTCGAAAATCTTACGAACTTGATCATGGCCTCGCAAAGTATCTTACGCGGAAAATATAAAGGCATCCACACCAACGACTCCTCCTTGCGGATCGCCCAAGTGCGTTTGGTCTCGGCGATCGAAGAGCTCCTGCCGGCCAAGCGAGAGTGCGACCACAAGATGCTAGCCGATGTTCTCTGCAACGAATTGCCCGAAGCGCTCTTGGAGATGTCGGACTATGGCATCCCCGTTCTGCAACGGCTCAGAACCTCTTAGGGATGGCCTCTACTCTCAGGATAAAGCTCGTCGGAGATGATCCTGAAATCGACAGACTAGAAGCCGTTGCTCGCAAGGCGGGGCTTTCGTGCACACGCGCCAAAGAAACAGAAGAGGCCTGCGATTCCCATGAACTAGAAGCGGCCGATCTTTTCGTGTTGGGCGCCGGCCAGTTTTCCCAAACGCACGTGAATCAGATTCAACGCCTCGAGCCGCCACCAGAGATTTTTCTCGCGGCCGGGAAGAAAGTGCCTAACCTCGCCAAAGTAGTTTCTCCCGGTCTCCTCTACGTGGACTGGCAGGACGAGGAAATTCTCTGGCAGCTTGAGCACGCCGTGGCGCTGTATCGGCGCAAGCGTCGCCTCATGGCCCTTCGAGATCATCGGAACCGCTCGTGGAATCTGGAAGCCAATCCGGCGATCAACTTGGTTACGAGCCTTATGCGTCGATGCACGGCCGCCGAGCAGTATCCCGATATTCTCGCATCCGTGCTCACATTGCGCTCCGTAGTTGACTTCCACGACTGCGCGCTGATCACCCTCAACGAGCGCGGCGAGGTGCTCGAAGCCTGGCGCCACGCTAAGGAACAGCGCGAATCCATCGATAAAATGGAGAATCCACCCACCGCAAACGATGTTTTTGCCCGGCTCGAAGACGCCAAAGTAGCGGTCTTCGCCAGCAATGATTCCACCCACGCCTCCTGGGACCGCTTCACCCAGCATCCCTGGAGCTTCGGCATGGCTATGCGCTTTTCCGTTACGGAACTACCGCGCCGCTCCAGCAGCGCGAAATCCGCGGTGCTCGTATTGTATCGCCGGGAATTGGTGCCGTTTTTAGAGCGTGACCACTGGCTGATGGAGCTTACGTACGGCCCCCTAGCGCTATCGCTGGAAAAAGTAGCGATGCTAAAGGCAGTTGGCCGGGCCAGCAAGGAATGGCGATCCACTTTCGATGGCATCTCGGAGCCGCTCACCGTGATTGACCGCAATTACACGATCGTGAAAGCGAACAAAGCCTTCGCCCGCCTCGTGGAGCACGACATCAAAAAACTGAAAGGCCGGCGCTGCTACACGCTCCTCGCCAATCGTCGCGGTCCGTGCGTAGCCTGCCCCCTGGGTCAAAGCTTTCAACCCCAAGCCGGCACGCGCATTCAGCTGCAAGGCAAGATCAAGCGCGACCTGCTCGTCTGGTCCTACGGCATCCGCACCGACCTCGACGCCTATCATTTCCAATTCTACCGCAATGTCGCTAAAGAAACGACGCTCGCCTCCACGCTAATCCAATCCGAAAAAATGGCTGCGCTCGGCCGCCTGGTGGGCGCGGTGGCGCACGAAATCAACAATCCCTTGGCCGGAATTCTCGCCACGAGCCAGCTCTTGATTGAAGAGGCCGAGCAGGCCGCCCTGGATCCATCCGTACTGGCGGATGTGGAGGAGATCCGTGCCGCCGCCGTGCGCTCCAAACGCATCATCGACGATCTTTTAGGATTCACCTCGGAAGCCAAAGAGCTGGAGGAGACCAACCTACTCGATGCCGTTCGTTCGTCCTTGGCTTTCGCAAAGTCGGCAATGCGGGAGATCGCGGTTAAGGTGCATTCGGAAAAAGCGACTCCCAAGGCATTCGTTTCGGTGAACTCTTTGCAACAAGTATTGTTCAATCTGATCACGAACGCGGCCCAGGCGATGAACGGTAAAGGCATTCTGGAGATCAATATCGCCAAGGACATCGATGGCTATCGCATCGAAGTACGCGATAACGGCCCCGGCATCCCGCAGGAGAAGTTAAGCCATATGTTCGATCCGTTCTACACCAGCAAACAAGAGGGCGCGGGAACCGGGCTCGGCCTCTCGATCGTGCGCGGCTTAATCCAAAAAATGGGAGCGCGCATCGAGGTTTCGAGCGGGTCGGGAAAAGGCACGGAGTTTCGCATTCATCTGCCTCAAGAAATGAGAACTCCAGAATGAGAATTCTCGTGGTCGACGACGAAAAAATCATTTCGGGCGCGCTACAAAGAATCTTTGCGCGCGGCGGACACGAAGTTCGCACCGCGAATCACGGCGTAGACGCGATTCGCCTCGTAGAGGAAGCGAGCCCGCCATTTGACTTCTGCTTTATTGATCTCTTGATGCCCGAGATCAGCGGCGCCACGATTCTGGATCTCGTGCGGCAACGAATGCCGGAGGCGAAGGTGTTCATGATGACGGCCTACGGTGATCTCGCCGTGCGGGAAGACCTGCTGAAACGAGGCGCGGTGCGAGTGCTGGCCAAGCCGTTCGAGGACATCACGAAGGTGCCGGAGCTGCTGAAGTAGGAACTACAGCAGCGCTGCGCTCACGAAAGCGCCTACGGCCGTTTTATCGCTGGTGAGCGTATTGCGCGTATAGAGCTGTAAATAAGGATTCACGGAAATCTTCTTTGTCGGCCACCAGATGAAGCCAGGCTGTAGATCCTGCGCGTAGTTGCCGAGGCCCAGGCCCTCTTGCTTGGCCATGTGCCGCCATTCCATCTCGTAAGCCAGGTTCAGGGCGAAGCTCTTCGCCAGCTGGTACTTCACGTACGGCAATGCCCAGACTTTGAAGTTCTTATCGGAGGTCACGCCTAGGTATTCTTTCAACTCGGTAAAGGCGCCCAGGGTCCAATTCGATTCGGGAATTTCATAACGGGCGTAGGGAGTCGTCTTGATCCCGAGTTTCAAATTTTTCTGCCGAGAGTAATCGCTAGTAGGCGCCTGCAGGATCAGGTTGGTCGCGAGCGTGAAATGTTCCGTGGCGATGGTTTGGCCATCAGAAATTTTCACTCCGATATCGCCGAGGCTGAAATTCTCTCCGGCCGAAGGAAACACGAGGAATGGCACAACGACGCCAAGCTTGGTGTCGTGCCCGAGCTTATAGCCAGTGCCGAGCTCGCTATCGAAATTCACCGGCGAAAACTGGGAAACATTGCCGTTGTGATCGACCGAACGCCGGGAACCGAGATCGCCCAAGGTGGCGCCATGAAAGGTGCTCGTGAGGCCGGCGTAGACATGGCTCACAAAGCTCCCGCTTTCCGCGGTAGAAACCTCGTCGGCCGCATAAGCATTTAAGGATAAACCTAGGATCGCCAAACTGAAGAAACGCATTTAAGCCCCCAAAGATCTTCCTTATGTAGAAGGACAGTTCGGCCCGGTCAAGGGCAAACGCAAAGGGCTGCATCAGTTCTTGGTTAAGGGAGTAGAGGACCAAAGCTCTCGGCGGCTATACCCATGATCTTGTTGAGCCCTCGCTGGACATAGGCCTAAAGAACCGCCCGCGGCCTAGAAAACAGCGGCCTTTTTCACCGCATCGAAGAGCTCTCCCGGAAAGATTCCGTAGTAAGCAGTAAGCGCTAAACAGATCGCGATCGCGGCGTAAGCGAAGCCTGAGCCGCGAAACGGCGCTAGCTCCTGCCCATCTTCCATGTACATCAGCACCACGAGCCGCAGGTAATAGTAAACGGACACCGCGCTCGTAAGTACGGCGATCAACACCAGGGTGGTTTCCCCCGCGGCCAAGGCACCAGTAAATAGATAATATTTTCCCACGAAGCCGGCCGTAGGTGGAAAGCCGCCCAAGCTCAATAAAAACACCGTGAGGGCGGCCGCGGCCAGCGGACGCCGCTTCCCGAGCCCGGCGAGGCCGGCCAAGGTGAGGCCTTCATCGTCTTTGCCGGGGAATAGCGTGAGCAGCACGAAGGCGCCGATGTTCATCGCAACGTAAGCCACCAGATAGAACACGATCCCGGAATAGCCCACCTGCGGGCCCGCGAGCAGGCCGATCAATAGATAACCCGTATGGGCGATCGCCGAATAGGCCATCAGCCGCTTGAGGCTGGTCTGCATCAAGGCCACGAAATTACCGATCAAGATCGTGAGCAGCGCGAGCCACCAGAGCACGGCGTGGGCTACGCCCGCCAGACCGCCTAGGAGGTGGGTGCCTTGATCACCAAAGAGGCTCGCGCTCACGCGGATCAAAGCGGCGAATACCGCGGCCTTAAGTGCCGTGGCCATGTAGGAAGTAATGTTCGCCGGCGCGCCTTCGTATACGTCGGGCGCCCACATGTGGAAAGGCGCGGCCGCGATCTTAAAAAAGAAGCCCACCATCAGTAAAACAACGCCCGCCACAAAAATAGTATTGCTGAGCACATGCGGGCCGTCGTGCGCCAGGGCGCTGGCGATGCCCGCCAGCTTCGTGGTGTTGAGCGCTCCGTAGATCAAGGCCGTACCGTACAAATAGATCGCCGCGGAAACGCCGCCCATCACGAAATACTTGATCGAAGCCTCGTTGCTGAATGAGTTCATCCGGCGCATGCCCACCAATACATAGACGGTAAGGCTCATCAGCTCGAGCGCCACAAAGATCGCGAGCAACTCGGCGGCACAGGCGAGCAGCATCATGCCCAGCGTGGCCGAGAGCAGGATGGGATAGAACTCCGTGAAATGGATCTCGCTCTCCTCGAGATAGGAATAGGAGCCGAGGAAGATCAGAAAAGTGGCTCCGCAAAGTAGCACGTTGAAGAAGGAGGAAAAATAATCGAGCACCATCATCCCGCCGAAGAGGGGCATCGGTTCGTGCATCCAGTGCGCGCCGGTCCAGGCGCCGGCGGCGAGCGCTACGAAGCAGGAAAACAGGCAGATCACCAGCCGGTTGCCACCGAAATGCACCGTGGCCAGCAGCATCGCCGCGAGAATGCCCACCGTGAGAATTACGTACGGCCCGAGCGCCGTCCACATCGCGGGGCTCAGAACGAGATTCAGGGGATTAATCGTGGTGAGCGAAGACATAGAGACCGCCCTTTCCCGGCAAGCCGGCGGACGCATTCGCGCCTACCGAGATTCTCTTGGTGAACTGTACGAGCGAAGGCTCCATTCGATCGAAGAAATACTTCGGGTAAAGGCCCATGAAGAAGACCAGCAGCACGAGCGGGAAGAGATAATAGAATTCCCGCCAATTGAGATCGGCGAGGCCCTCGCTCTTCTTCTCGTCGGGCACGCCGAAGAGGATCCGTTGGCAGAGCCAAAGCATATAAACCGCGCCGAACACCACGCCGGTTCCCGCGATCGCGGTCCAGAAAGGGTGCGCAAGAAAGGCGCCCTGGAGAATCAAAAACTCGCCGATGAAACCGTTCGTTCCGGGAAGCGCGATCGAACTGAACGTGATCACCAGCATCACGATCGAAAAGAGCGGGATGGTTTTGGCCAAGCCGGAGTAGGCGGTGATCGCGCGGGTATGCTTGCGCTCGTAGAGCACCCCCACCAGTAAGAAAAGCGCGCCGGTGCTCACTCCGTGGTTCAGCATCTGGTAGAGCGAACCGGTGATCCCGATTTGGTTGAGCGCGAAGAGACCGAGGATCACGTAGCCCATGTGTGAAACCGAGCTGTAGGCCACGAGCTTCTTGATGTCTTCCTGGGCGATCGCCACGAACGCTCCGTAGACGATCGCCACGGCAGCGATTCCCATCATCCAAGGCGCCACGAGCGGCAGCACGCCGGCCGAGATCGGCATCGCGAAACGCATCAGTCCGTAGCCGCCGAGCTTCAGCAACACGCCGGCCAGGATCACCGATCCGCCCGTGGGCGCTTGCACGTGGGCGTCGGGCAACCAGGTATGGAGCGGAAAGAGCGGAACCTTGATCGCGAAGGCTAACGAGAAGGCCATGAAGAGCAGGCCCTGTGCGCTCAGGATCCCGTCACTCGGTAACTTCAAGGTCAGCACATCTTGCAGGTCAGCGGAGTACTGGCCAAGCTGGAGCTTGGTCTGCAGAACGAGGTAGATGATCGCGATCAGCATCGGCACCGAGCCCGCGAAAGTATAAAGCAGGAATTTTTGCGCGGCGTAGATGCGGTCTTTCGAGCCCCAGATACCAATCAGAAAAAACATCGGTATGAGCATCGCTTCCCAGAAGATATAGAATAGGAACAAATCGAGGGCGAGAAACGCTCCAAGAATCGTGCCCTCGAGGGCCAGCATGAAAGCTAAATATTTTTTGGCGTCTTCTTCTACGGCGTGCCAGGCGGCCAGCACGATGATCGGCACCAAGAAAGTGGTGAGCAATACGAGAAAGAGGCTGATGCCGTCGATTCCGAGCGAGTATTTAACACCGATCAGCGGCAACCACGGCTTCTGCACCAGAAACTGATAGCTGGCGTTGTTTTCAAAAGCGCAGAAAACTGCGAGCGATAAACCAAAGACCGCGAGTGAGCCCGCGAGGGCGATCCAGCGAGCCGCTTCGTCCATTCCTCTCGGCAAGCAAAAGAGAACCAGCGCCAGAACCAACGGACTGAAAACCAGCCAAGAGAGAATGTGTTCGCCAAAAATCATCTGCATACGATCTCCCTAGAGCATCCTCGTAACCAAAATCGCGAGCAAAGCCAGCATTCCTACCATGAGAAAAATCAGGTAATGCTCCAGGCGGCCCGTATGAATCTTCCGTAACGTGCTCCCACCGGCCTTAGCGACGGTTGCGGTGAGCAACACCGCCCCGTCAATCACCACTACGTCGATCACCTTCCAGAGGAAGGTCGCCAAGCGGTTTAGCGGACGCACGACTACGGAATCATAGAACTCATTTAGGTAATAGCTGTTGTAAAGAAAGGCCGCGAGCGGACCCTCCGTTTTCTCCTGCGGCTTGTCGAGAAAAAGAACTTTGGAGAGAAAGAGGCAACCCCCGGCCGTGGCTACGGAAACCAGCATCAGCGCCCATTCCAGCCCCTCGCTGCCGTGGCCTTGGCTCTCGGGAACAATCCCGTGCAGCAAATGCTCGAGATAATTGTGGCCACCGAGAATGTGGGGCACGCCGAGGAAACCCCCAAAGGTGGCGAGCACGGCCAGAATGATGAGCGGCACCGTCATCACCGGCGGCGATTCGTGCAAGTGCTCCCGCACGTGCTTCGAAGCGCGGCTCTTGCCGAGGAAAGTCATCACCACGAGCCGCCCCATATAGGTGGCGGTCATTCCCGCCGTGGCGAGACCCACGATATAGAGCGGAAGGCCGCCGAGTGGGCTCGAGAAGGTCTGCCAAAGGATTTCGTCTTTGGAGAAGAAGCCCGAAAAAATCGGCACGCCGGAGATCGCGAGCGTACCCGCCACGAAAGTCCAGAACGTGATCGGCATCTGCTCTTTCAAGCCGCCCATCTTGCGCATGTCTTGCTCGCCATCACAGGCGTGGATTACGGAGCCCGAACCGAGGAACATCAAGGCCTTGAAAAAAGCATGGGTAACGAGGTGAAACACCGCCACTGTATAGGCGCCCACGCCCACGGCGAGGAACATGTAGCCAAGCTGCGAAACCGTGGAATAGGCGAGCACCTTTTTGATGTCGGTCTGCACGATCGCGATCGTTGCGGAAACGAAGGCCGTGGCCACGGCGATCACCGCGATCACGGTGGAAGTGATCGGCGCCAGGCTATAGAGAAATCCGAGACGGCAGCACATGTATACGCCGGCGGTAACCATCGTGGCGGCGTGGATGAGGGCCGAAACGGGAGTAGGGCCGGCCATCGCGTCGGGTAGCCAGACGAAAAGCGGAATCTGCGCGCTCTTGCCGGTGGCGCCCACGAAAAGCAAAAGAGTGATGCCAGTGAAAAGGCCGAAGAAAGTTTCTACGGAGTGGCTGCTGATGGCTTCCCGCAGCTCGTTGAAGTCGAGCGTGTGGAATTCGCGAAACAATAAGAACATCCCCAAGAGAAAACCCAGGTCGCCGATGCGGTTCACCACGAAAGCCTTTTTGCCGGCCTTGGCTTTCTCGATGTCCTCGAACCAGAAACCGATCAACAGGTAGGAGCAAAGGCCCACCCCCTCCCAGCCGATGAAAAGGATCGGCAGGCTCGCGCCGAGGATCAGGATCAGCATCGAGGCGGTGAAGAGATTGAGATAGGTGAAATAGCGCTGCGGGTTCCCATCGTGGCTCATGTAACCCACGGAGTAGACGTGGATCAGAAAACCCACGCCCGTGACCACGAGGCAAAGTAGGCCGGAGAGCGCGTCGAGGCGAAAGCGCATCGGAATATTAAAGGTGCCCACCTGGATCCAAGGGAACGCGGTTTGCTCAAACGCCGCGGACACTCCTTCGTGCCCGGTGAGGCCAAAATAAAGCGAAACGGCGATCACGAAGCTGCCAAAAACGGCGGCACAAGCCAGGATGCTGGCGGCCAGGGCCGGAATGCGCGGAAAGCTCTTCCAGGGAATCGCCCCGCCCACGCCGTTCACGAGGGAGGCGAGCAAAGGCAGCAAGATGATCCAACCCAATAAGCTTGTTTGTTCCATCATGGCGCTATTCTTTCATTTGGTTGAGGTGAGACGTACCCACCTCTTTCATGTTCCGGTAAAGCGCGATCAATAACCCGAGACCGATGGCGCCTTCGGCAGCAGCCACGGTGACGATGAAGAACACCATGATCTGGCCGTTGAGGTCTTGGTTCGCGCGGGCAAAGGTGACCAGCGTAAGGTTCACGCCCGTAAGCATTAGCTCGATGCACATCAGGATCGCGATTAGGCTCCGGCGCAGCGTGATGCCCGCGAGCCCCACGGAGAACAGCGCCGCGCCCGTAATGAGCGCGGGAAAAATGTAAGGATCACCCACGTGATTCATCTCAATCCACCCTTCGCTTGGCTAGCACCACCGCGCCCACGATCGAGATCGAGAGCAGCATCCCCATCACCAAAAACGGCAGCACGTAGTCCGAGAACATCACTTCCGAAATCACCCGCACGTTCCCGCCCAGGCCTTCGATCGCTTGGGGGGTAAAGCCAGCTTTCACCGCGGGGCCAAAGCCCTTCGTAAGCACGAATCCCATCCCTAGAAAAAAGGCCAATCCGAGCGCCATCGGCACCGGCCAATAGGCTTTGCTCGTGGGCCAGTCCACTTCCACCTGCTCGATGCTGAGAAGCATGATCACGAAAATGAAGAGCACCATGATCGCGCCGGCGTACACCAGCACCTGAACCGCGGCCACGAAGTAGGCCTCCTGCATGGCGAAGATCCCGGCCACGTTGAGCAGCACCAGGATCAAAGAGAACGCGCTCGATACGGGATTGCGGAGCGCCACCACGCCGAGGGCCGAGACGATCGCCAGCACACAGAACCCCACGAACAACACTTGCGGCAAAATCTGCTGGATGAAGTCGTTCATTTTTTCGCCCTTTGGATCAAGAGATAATCCTTGTCGTACACGCGGCGTTCGTAATCGGCCATCTCATAGATGTTCGACAGCTTGATCGCGTCTTTGGGGCACGCTTCCTCGCAGAAACCGCAGAAACAACAGCGGAGGATATCGATCTCGAACTTCACCGGGTACTTCTCTTTGTCGGGGCGCTCGCCGGCCTCGATGTGGATGCAATCAGCCGGGCAAACGGTAGGGCAAAGCATGCAGGCCGTGCAGTTCTCCACGCCATTCACCGTTTTGATGTAATGCTGGCCACGATAGCGGGGAGAGTATTGCCGGCGCTGCTCGGGGTATTGGTACGTGATGTTCTTCCCGAAGAACCACTGCTTCATGGTGATGAGGGTTCCGGTGAGAATCTCGAGGAGATAAAATTTCTGAAGAAACCCGTGCTCCCGTTTGATCAGCATAGTTTCCTCCTTTCTCAGCCCACCGCCGCGGCGATCGCCACGGCCGTAAGCACAATGTTTACCAGCGCCAGGGGCACCAGCACTTTCCAGCCCAGCCACATCAGCTGGTCGTAGCGAAATCTCGGCAACGTGAAGCGGATCACGATGAAGAAGAGCATGAACAGGATCACCTTCGTCCAGAAGGCCAGAACCTGCGCCGCCACGATTCCCCAGTACATCGCCTGCTCGGTCAAATGAAAGTGGCTAAGCAGCCACTCCGCGCCCGGGGCATGCCAGCCGCCGAAGAAAAAAGTGGCCACCAGGCCGGAAGCGGTGATCATGTGCGCGTATTCCGCCATGAAGAAGAGCGACCACTTCATGCCGCCGTATTCCAGGTGGTACCCGGCGACGATCTCGGCCTCGCCTTCGGGTAAATCGAAAGGCAGACGATTGGTTTCCGCGAAGGCGGCCACGATGAAGATCAATGCGCCGAGCGGTTGTTTAAAAATTCCCCAATTGGGGAGAAACGGGATCTCGTGCCCGAAGATCGTGAGCGAGCCGCCCTGGGAATACGCCACGTCCATCAAATCAACGGAATTGAAATACATGATGAGGGCGAGGAGGCTTAATCCCATCGCCAATTCATAGGAAATCATCTGCGCGGTGGAACGTAACCCACCCAGCATGGAATATTTATTGTTCGACGCCCAGCTCGCCACGATGATGCCGTAAACGGCGAGCGAAGAAACCGAGGTGACGTACAGGAAGCCCACGTTGAGCGAAGCGAGCTGCAGCGCGATCTTGATGCCGTTCACCTCGATGATCGGGCCGAAGGGCACCACCGCGAACGTCATGAAGGCCGGCACCACGCAAAGCGCGGGCGCCAGGAGATAGTACCAATGCCGCACGTGCGCCGGCACTAGATCCTCTTTGAAGACGAACTTCACGGCGTCGGCGAGCGATTGGAGCAATCCGAACGGGCCCACGCGGTTCGGTCCGGTGCGGTTCTGCATCCAAGAGCAGATCCGGCGTTCCGCCCAGGCCATGATCGGCGCGGTGTGGAGGAGCACGATCAGTACGAGCCCAAGCTTCGCCGCCATCGCGATCAATAAGATGTTGGAGGCTGCAAACTCCATCGTCAGCTCACTTTCCTAGGGGCTTCGAGGAGCGCCGCGATCAGGCTCTCGAGCGGCCGGCTCATCCCCACGGGCGGAATGCTCGGCTTAAAGCTCTGCTTCATGCCCTTGAAGTTCACGAAGGTGCCCATCTTTTCGTAAGTAGACGCGCCCGGAAGCACGAAGTGGTAGCCCAGGAGCTCTTCTTTCAGGAATACGCCGAGCGCCACAGCCTTTTTGGCGTGCTTAGCGAGCCCGTAAGGGGGGCGTACCTTGCCGGCGCTCACGAAGAACACCAGGTCGTATTTTTTCGGGTCGAAGCTTGAATAAGGCTTGTAGCTCAGCGACTCGAGCCCCTTGAGGTTCGGGCTCTTGTCTTTTCTCCTTAGCAAGTGGTCGAGTGGCTTGTCTTCGTTGCTCTCCATCACCGTGGGGCTGTAGGAAAAGAACTCGGCGCTGCCGAACGCTTTCTGCAGCGTGGCCGCCTCTTCCATCGTAGCGTCGGCGCACACGAAAAAGGCTACGCTCTTCGCCGTCTTCAGCAATTCCTTCACCGCGGGCAGTGCCTCGCCCCACATCACGCCCTTCGGCGCACCGGCGCGGAGATCGGTAGGACCAATCACGCGCGAAGGGGAGTGCACATGGTGAAAACCGTAGCGGCCTTCGTCGCACATCCACCATTTGTTCACTTCCATGTTCAGCCTGGGCTCGAGGCGAAATAGCATGTTGCTATCTTGCGAATGCGTGATGTTGCAGCCTTGAGCGCAGCCGTCGCATACGCCTTCTCCCGGCTTGAGGTACCAAACCCGCTTCTTGAAGCGAAAATCTTTGGTGGTGAGCGAGCCCACGGGACAAACGTCGGCGAGGCCGCCGGCGTACGCAGTTTGCAAAGGCTTGTTGTCGATGGTGATGATCTCGGTGGAGTTGCCGCGGTTCTGGGCGATCATTTCGTGGATCTGCCCCACTTCGTCGCAGTAGCGAATACAACGCGTGCAGTGGATGCAACGGTTCATGTTCTTCTTGATCGAAGGGCCCATGTCCACGTCGATGAAGGTGCGTCTAAAGAAATCGTAGCGGGCGTCTTCTTGGCCGTGCTTGTAGCTGTAGTCCTGGAGCGAACATTCGCCCGCCTGGTCGCAGATCGGACAATCGAGCGGATGGTTCGCGAGTAGGAATTCCTGCACGCCCGCCACGCTCTTTTTTACTTTTTCGCTTTTGGTGGAAACCTTCATTCCCTCAACGGCCGGCGTGGAACAGGCGGTAACGAGCTTTTTCTGCCCCTCCACCTCTACCAGACACATCCGGCACTGAGCCACGATGCTGAGGCCATCGTGGTAGCAGTATCGCGGAATATGATTCTTCACGCGTTCCGCGGCCTGGATGATCTTCTCACCCGGTTGAAACTCAACTTCTACGCCATCCACCGTGAACTTAGGCATTCCGTTCCTCTCCTAAATCAGTGCGCTGCCGGACCGAACGGGCAGCGCTTCTCCGTGATGTGCTGCTCGTACTCGGTGCGAAACTTCTTCACCATGCTACGCAATGGCCAAGCCGTAGCTTCACCGAACGCGCAGATGGTGGTTCCATCCATGTTGTTGCAAATGTCTTCGATCAAATCCAGATCACCCAATCGTCCCTCGCCCTTTTCTAGGCGATGGTGGAGGTCTTTGAGCCACATCGTGCCCTCGCGGCAAGGCGTGCACTGCCCGCAGCTCTCTACTTGGTAAAAATGCGCCGTGCGGATGGCCACTCGAAGCATGCAGGTGGCGTCGTCGATGATCATGATCGCGGCCGAGCCCAGCATCGAGCCCGCTTTGGCCAGCGAATCGAAATCCAGGTTCACGTTGCATTCTTCCGCCGTGAGCACGGGCGACGAGGAGCCGCCCGGAAAAGCCGCCTTCAGCTTGTGGCCCTTCCAGATCCCGCCGCAATCTTCGTTGATCAGCTGCATGAGCGGATAACCCATCGGCTTTTCGTATAAACCGGGGCGATTTACGTGCCCGGAAATACAAAAAAGCTTCATGCCGGTGTTTTTTTCCGGGCCGAAGGTTTTGAACCAAGCGGCGCCACGATTCACGATCATCGGCACGCAGGCGAGTGTCTCTACGTTGTTCACTACCGTGGGGCAGCCGTACAAGCCGATCGCCGCTGGGAAAAAGGGCGGCTTGATTCTTGGCTCGCCGCGCTTGCCCTCGATGGAGTTCAAGAGCGCCGTTTCCTCGCCGCAAATATAGGCCCCCGCCCCGCGGTGAACCACGAAATCCAATTGGTATCCGGTACCGCCCACATTTTTCCCGAGGTGGCCGGCCTTGTAGGCTTCGTCGATCGCCTTCTCGAGAATTTCGGCTTCCTTCACGTATTCGCCGCGGATGTAGCAGTAAATCATGTGCGCGTTGATCGTCATGGCCGCGATGATCGCGCCCTCGATCATCAAATGCGGCTGGTAGGTCATGATCGCGCGGTCTTTGAACGTGCCCGGCTCCGATTCGTCGGCGTTGATCACGAGGTATTTCGGCTTATCCGATCCTTTGGGAATGAAGCCCCATTTCGTGCCGCAGGGGAAGCCCGCGCCGCCGCGCCCGCGGAGGCCCGAATCCTTCACTTCCTGCAAAACTTTATCCCAGCCCATCTCGATGGCCTTCGGAAGCGCGGTGTAGCCCGACTCGTTTTTCTTATACGCGTCGATATTCTCAACCCCAGCCTGGCCGTAGTACTTGGAAAAGACGATCTCGGAATTCATCGCATCTCCTCCAATACCTTATCGAGCTTTTGGCGGTCGAAATTCTCGTGGTAATCGTTGTTGATCTGGCAAACCGGGGCCGTGCCGCAAGAACCCAAGCACTCCACTTCCGAAATCGTAAACAAGCCATCTTTAGTGGTCTCGCCCATCCCCACTTTGCATTTCTGTTCGGCGTGGTGGATCAGCTCTTCCGAGCCGCGCAGCCAGCAGGCGATGTTATTGCAGAACTGCAGATTGAACTTCCCCACCGGTTTCATTTTGAACCAGTGATAAAAAGACACCACTTCCAGCACCTGAGTTTTCGGAATGGCTAGGAAGTCCGCCACGTCCTGCATGGTCTCGTCGGAGATCCAGCCGCGCTCGGCTTGGGCGGCGTGCAGGGCCGGCAAAAGCATGGCGCGCTTGTTCGGGTAGAAGCGCTGGATGCGGTCCATCTCGGCGTAGAATTCGCTTTTGAATTTCTTTTCCATATTACCTGTCGAGCTCCCCGGCAATGATGTTCACCGAGCCGATCACGGCGATCACGTCGGCGATGTTTTCGCCTTTGATCATTTCGTCCACCGGCTGGAACATGAAGAAAGAGGGCGCGCGGATGCGCAAGCGGTACGCCTTCGGACCGCCGCGGCTGATGGCGTAGAAGCCCATCTCGCCATTCGGCCCTTCCATCGGGCAATAGGCTTCGCCTTCCGGAACGTCGAACCCTTCCATGAAGAATTTGAAATGGTGAATGAGCGATTCCATCGAGTTATAAACGCGCTCTTTGTCGGGGATGCGCACGCGTTTGTCGTCGGCCCAGATCGGCCCCTTAGGCATTTTGTCGACGATCTGGCGCAGGATCCGCACCGATTCGAAGATCTCAGCCATGCGCACGAGGTAGCGATCATAAACGTCGCCGCCCTTGGCTACCGGCACGTCGAATTCCAGATCTTTGTACGCGAGATAGGGGCGATCACGGCGCAGATCGATGTTCACGTTCGAGGCGCGTAAGCAAGGGCCCGTCATCGAGTAAGCCAGCGCCTGCTCGGCGGTGAACACGCCCACGCCCTGCGTGCGGTCTACCCAGATACGGTTGTTGGTGAGGAGCTTGTCGAGCTCCTTGAAGCACTTCTCCACGTCGTCGAGCCACTTCTTCATTCGCGGGAGGAAGTTGTCGGGCAGGTCGCCCGAAAGGCCGCCGATGCGCGTGTAAGAGGTGGTCAATCGCGAACCGCAGAGAGACTCGATGAGCGTATAGGCCTCTTCCCGCTGGTGAAAACCCAGGAGAAAGTACGTCATCGCGCCGAGGTCGAAGGCGTTGATGCCCACGCAAATGATGTGGTCGATGATCCGCGCCATCTCGCACACCATGGTGCGGATGTAGACGTTGCGCGGCGGGATCTCGATGCCCATCAGCTTTTCGATCGTGGTCACGTAGGCCACGTTGTTCTGCAGAGCGGAGCAATAGTTCAGCCGGTCGGTGTAGGGAATGAACTTATGGTAGGTCTTCACCTCGCCGAGCTTCTCCATCGCGCGATGGAGATAACCGATCTCGCACTTGCTCTCTTCCACCACTTCGCCGTTCAGGCGGCAAGCGATCCGCAACGTACCGTGCGTAGCCGGGTGCTGCGGGCCGATGTTGATGAGCATCTGCGAATTCTCGAAGATGTCTTTGTCGTCGTCCTCGAACTGATCGGGCCGGCGCGGCGGCTGGAGACCGGTATTGCTCATAGCGGACGCTCCTTCTTCTGAATCGTCGGCCCGCCGGTGCGCTGACCCAGGGGAGAAGCCGCGCTTACGCTGTTCACTTCTTCGAGCGGGTTGTGGCGGGGATGCTCTTCGAGCCCAAGGCTTTCAAGCGTGGAAGATCCCTCGAAGCGCTGGTAGCGCTTGATCGGGTAATCTTTGCGTTGCGGGTGGCCCACCCAACGTTGGTCGAGCATGATGCGCACCAAATTGGGGTGGCCCGAGAAGCGCACGCCGTAAAGATCATACACCTCGCGTTCGAGCCAGTTCGCGGCCTTCCAGAGCGGAACCAACGACGGAACTTCTTGGTCTTCCCTCACTCGTACTTTGACCCGGATACGATCGAGAAACTTCAGCGAGAACATCTGGTACACCATGCAGAAGCGATGATTACCGCCACTTCGCTTCACTACGCCGAGGCCATAGTCCGGAAGATTCTCGGGCGGATTGTCGTCATAGGCGGTGAGGTCAGAGAGAAAACCGTACTCGAGCCCCTCTTCGTGGCGGATCGAGCCCATGAACTCGATGATCTTCTCCGTGCGCACGAAAAAAATCGGCACGTCGGTGTTTTCGGTAACTACTTCCTCAATGGCGTCCGCGTAGCGCGCCTTAATCCGGTCGATTTTTTCCTTGGGGAAATCGAGGTTCATGTGAGCATCGCCTTGTTGTTCTTGATTTTCTCTTGCAAGCGCATCACCCCGTGGATCACGCCCTCCGGAGAGGGCGGGCAACCCGGGATGTAGATGTCGACGGGAATGATCTCGTCTGCCCCTTGCATCACGCTATAGGTATCGAAGATTCCTCCCGACGAAGAGCAAGCGCCCATGGCGATCACCCACTTTGGGTCGTGCATTTGTTCGTAGAGCGTCTTCAGCACGGGGCCCATCTTCTCGGTGATGGTGCCGGCGATGATCATCATATCGCTCTGGCGGGGGGAGAAGCGCACCACTTCCGCGCCGAAACGGGCCATATCGTAGTCGGCCGAAAGCGTGGCCATCATCTCGATTCCGCAGCAGCTCGTGCCAAACGGGTAAGGCCAAAGCGAGTTCGCGCGCGCCCAGTTCACAAAATCATCCAAGCGCGTAGTGAGTACGTCTGGTGCACCGTCTTTAGGCATAAACCACCTCTTCTAACCGAAAAATTCTCATTCCCATTCCAGTCCGCCCCGGCGCCATTCATAGATGAACGCCACCGTGATCATCGCGAGGAAAACCAACATCACGCCCAGAATGAAAAAATTAACTTTAAGAAACTTCTGGTACGCAAGGGCCCAGGGGAAAAGCAGGGCCACTTCCACGTCAAAAAGCAAGAAAGACAAAGCTACGAGGTAGAAACGCACGGAAAATCTTTTCTTAGCGTCTCCCGAAGGGGGCACCCCGCACTCGATCACCGAATTTTTGAACTTGTTCGGGCGCTTGGGTCCTAAAAAAGAGACACCAAAAATCACGACGAGCGAGATCGCCAGACCCACCAAAAACAAGATCAATACGGGAAGATACCCGGACATGCCGCCCCCTCAAAGGAGCGCGCAAAGACGCGACTCCCTGCAGATGTGTAGTCAAAAGCTAGCATAAGAAATATAAGAGAGTCGACGTGGAAAAGCCAATTTTCTTGGAAAGTTTCAAGAGCTTACGTCGATCGCACTAAACAATTTTTCTCTGATTCGATGAAAACAACGCGCAACGTTAATTCGGCGAACGCCCGTTTGCTTGCGCTATTTTAAAAAGAGCGTGGCCGCTTCGCTTAACTGCTTCAATACGAAATGCCAGAAGAACCCCGTGCAGAGCAGAACCAAGGAAATGCCCGTCATGACACTCCAGTCTAGCGCACCGTAGCGCAAGAAAACTCCCCCCTCGCCGAGCGCTGGGTTTCGCTGGCGGAACAAAAGGTCCGTGCCAATGCGGATGCTCGTGAGGCAGAGCAGAGAAAGCAGAATGGCTTCGGTGGCGAGGAAAATAAGAGATTTTTGCTCAATCATCGTGGCCAATAGATACAAGATGCTGGGGAACCCAGGAAAACCGGGCACGCACAGCGGGCTCGCCAGCGCGAGCAACAAAATCAGTCCCGAAGTGCGGTAAAGTTTCGCCACCCCGTACACCGCCGCGATGTCTTCTGTCTCCGCCCATTCCTGAAAGCGCGACCACACAAAGCACAGGATCGCGCTCCAAAGAAAAGTGGCCGACAATGCATAAACAATAGCCGTGGCGCTCAGCAAAGTGGGCAAAGCGCCGGCGGCCAGAATCGCTGACCACTGCGCCCCCACCAGGGCGGAAAAAAGACGCTTTGAGTTGTTTTGAGAAAGCGCGAAAATCGCGAGCCAAAATCCGCCGACCAACCCGCAGATCTGCAACACGCGCATACCATCGGAAACTCCCGCACGATCCGAGTGCCCGAACACCTCCACCCCCATCTTCCACGCCGCCACGGCAATGGCTCCCTGAAAAGTTACGGAGAGCGCCGCCTGCACCGCCCACGGCAAACCGTGGTCGCGGTCAATCGACATAAAATGAAAGGGAAAAAAGCCGCCCGCCATGAAGAAGGGCAGAAAAAGCCCGGCCACCACCAGCAAAGACTGGGGAGAATAGGCGCCCTGGATTTTTACGTATTCTCCGATCACGCTGAAGTGGGCTCCGCCGGCCACCAACGAGAGCAGCACGATCGCGCCGAAGCCCACCGTGAGCGCCAAAGAGGCCTGGATCCAGAATTTCAGTACGGCTTCGCCCTCAAGACGCCCGCGGTACGCCAGGCCGCCGAGGAACATGCCCACCCAAGTGCCAAGCACGAGCAAGAGGCAAGACAAAGTGCCGTGCCGCGAGAGGATCAGCAGATCGCAAAGTAAGGCGAGCACGGTGAGCAAGAAGAGCACCTCGGGCTTGCGCGCATCGGGAATCTCGCGGGTAGCGGCGACAATCCGGGTTAGCAGCAAACTCGAAAGCAGAAGAGCGGCGCGTGGCACGCGGAAGAGTATTTGATCTTCCAGCATGGCCAAGGAGAGCGGCAATGAAGAAATTCCGTGGGGTGCCACCAACGCGATCGCCGCCACCGTTAAGCCCAGCGTCGAGAAAATTTCCGCGCCTTTCCGCACCGAGGCTCCCCGCGGTAAAACTAGCAGCATCCCCTGCAATAAAGCCGTTAACCCGACAATCCACTCTGAAATCGGCATTCTTACCTCAATCCTTGAACCCGAGCCCACGCAGCGTGGTGGCTACGGAAACTCCCATCGGACTCATCAACAGCTTAGGCAGCAGGCCCAGAACGAAGAGCGTGAACCCGAGCGGCAGAAGCGCGATCAGCTCGTCGCGCTTAAGATCCGTAAACTCTCGCGTTGCACCCGACGCTACGGGTTCTTCGCCCAAACGAAAATACATGATGCGTACGCCGGCGAGCGCGATCAATGGCATCGAAAGGATCACGAACGGCAACGGCCACTGATGCAAGCCCACCAACGACCAGGTGACCAGCAACACTCCGTAGAAACCAATGGAAACCGGCAGCAACAACGCGAAAAGCGCGGCCAGCGCCGTGCTGAGCGCGAAAGCGGGGCAACGCGCGAACTCGCGGATCGGCGGCATTCCCGGCCGGCGCTCATGGCAAGAGAGCACGAGCAAGAGGAAAGGCACCGCCATGCTCTGGAAAAAGAGCAATACCAGCGCACCGTGCCAGCCCTTCACCGTGAGCGAGAAAAATCCAACCGCCACGAAACAGCTCAGCAACTGTTGCAGCCAAAAAACACGCCCACGGGCCGAGCCAGAACCGAGAAAGCCCACCGCGCAGTAAGCCACGCCCACCGCGAAAAGATTAAGTAGCGCGGGACTAAAATCGCGGAACTCCTGCGGGAACGAAACCAAGCCGAAGCGAAAGAGCAGCCCAAAACCGAATAGCGGCTGTAAAGCGAGGGGCACCGCACGTTCCATGCTAGCCATCGCGAACACCCGGCGCGCGTTCCCGTGGAAGGGAAATACGCCGGCGCTGATCGAGGCGGCTAGCAGCAAGAGAGAAATGCCGATGCTGCCGGGCAGAGCGATCCGGTTGCCGCCTTCGATCCGGAACCAGTCGGAGAGCGAGGCGCGAAACGGCTCCGCGAAAGCCAGCACGCAGACGAGAAACGAAAGCAGGGCGATGACCGAAAGGAAGGCCGTTTCCTTCACGGCATCGATGCGGCCATCGCGAGCGTCCATGCCCACGAACACCAGGCGGGGCACGATCGAACCAGCCAAAAAAACGCAAAACAGCAGTGGATGGTCGGCGCCGAGCGCGCCCAACAAGCAGCTTAGGTAACAGGACAACCCCGCTACCGAAGCGCGGGAATGCTCGAGGAGATCGCGAGCGATAAAGTGGAAAGAAACCAGCACCGAACAAGCGGCCAGCGAGAGAACCGAAGACGAATAACCCCAACGTAAGGCCGTGTCTCCCGACCAGGGGCTCTTCGCCAGAATAGTGGGCGAAAGCACGGTGAAGCCTTCGGATAACGCGCCGGTATAAAAGCCAATCACCACGAACAGAAAACAGGTCCAGGCGACTAAATGCACGCCGAGCGAGAAAGTCCACAAGTTACGGCCGCGGAATGGCCCCCACGCCGAAAAAGCGGTCACGATCAAGGGGAGAAATACGCCCATCAAGCCCGCAAAGCCGGTCACAAAATCCTCCCCGCGATTTGCGCGATCACGATCACCAAGAACATCAGGAAAACGCCGTAACCGGCAAAAAATCCTGGCGCCAGATCAAGACGAACCACTTCGGAGGTCTCCGGAAAATCCTGATCCATGAAAATACGTCGGTAGATGTGTACGTTGGCATTGAAATAGAAAAACCACAGCAGACCGAACACAATGGTGTAACCAATGCCGAGATCGAGCGAGCGAGCGCCGATTCGGCTGAAAATCTGGTACACCGGGGTTCCCGGCACCCCAAGGATAAGGGTGAATAGGAAGCCGACAAAAAATTTCTGGAGAGAATTTTTCGTGGTCATGGCCGAGGCAGAAAGCAGTAGCCCGGTGAATACGGGCACGAAGAGACAAGTGAAGTAAGCGGACAACACCAGATTGTTGCGCGAAACTCCCAGCGAAACGAGAATGATCGAGAAGAAAAAGCTGGGCAAGCAACCAAGCATGCGATGGCGGGAGGGGGAAGCGAATAGGCCGCCCACCGAGAATATGCAGCCCACGATGCCGAGCACATACAGCAAAAGTTTCTGCTTCCAACCGAGATCCGGGTAAGCAACGCTGAAAAGTGACGCCAATTTCAGCGTAAGCGCGCTCAGAAAAATCACTATCGTGAGCGTTACGCCCTCGGGCAGGAACTCCACGGCCCGGCCGAACCAGCGTGACCAAGGAGGAAGCGGCACGGACAAGATCACGAGCGCCAGCCAAAGTGGCAGGCCGAGCACCGATCCCGCGCCCCTTCCGAATACCAGCCCGCGCTCGCTAAACTCGGCGATCCCCCACGCAATCGTCATCAAGCCCAATAGGTAAAAAAGCACGTGCATCCGCGTGGAGATCGAAGCACCGATATTTTCGCGGTCGGCTTCCCCTTGCGCCGGGATCGAAAAGCGCACGAGATAGAAAAACACGGTGCCGGCCAGCAATAGAAATGCCCCGGTGGAGGCGCTGTTGTCGGACAACACTAAAAACGAACTAATACCCTGCGCGAAACAGACCAGCACCCGAATCATCCCACTGTTCGCGCCCGCCGCGGGACACATCCAGTGCGCTAGCAGAAAGCAGAACTCGGCGGTGAGCAAGAAGCCATATCGATACGAATCCAGCGAGAGCAGCACATCGAGTGGGTAGCCTTCCACGAGCACCCAATTTACTTGGAGCACACTACCCAGCATGATCACGGCGCGACCCAACCCCACCAGGATCAGGATCCGTAGCACGGTGGCGGCGGCGCCTTTGGAAAACACGTTTCCCGGCCGAGCCGACTGGGGGATCAGCGAAGCCGCGAACGGCAAAGCGAGAAACATGAGGATCGAGAGCTTATCTACGTTCATCGCCCCTCCATCAGGAACACGAAGGAAGAAAGCAGCGTGATCACCACTCCGAGAAAGAGATACATCCGCGCTTGGCCCGAATGAAAGAAACGGGTAAGGAGCGAAAGCGACGAACTATACTCCGAAAAGCCACGGAAGAGTTTGTCGCCGAAAAATCCCCGGTCAAGAGCATCAAGCAGCCCCGCCACCCTGCCGCCAAAGCCGCTGATACGGATCGAAACCCATTCTCCGCCGCGCTCCGGGAGGTTTACCAGATAGAGATTCCAACGCACGAGCGAAGGGTCGATGGCGGGAAAAAAATTCTCCATCCGCAGCTCGTGGCTTTTCGTCCACCCCGCAAAACGGGAGTTCGCTCCCAGCAGTCCACCCGCCAGGAGGCCCGCCCCCAGGGCCGTGGCCGTAACCAGAACGCGTGGGTCGTAAAGCATCGCCCCCAGCCCTCCGGCCGCCACGCTATCGAAATTCAGGTCGTTCCAGCGCAAAAGCGCTCCGGCTTGCGTGGCCAAGAGCACAAACGCCGGGGCGATACAGGCGAGATAGGAGCTAGCTCGCGGGGAACCGCCGCCAGCGCCGGCCAGCGAAAGCCCTAACGACTTCGCCGAAACCGCCGAAATCAGAAATGTGAGCAGTCCGAGCAGCGTTATTTTCGCGAGCGAGGTTTCACTGTCGAAACGGGCGGCCGAAATCTCAACGCTCGGCAAGGCACCCGACAAAATACCGAGAAACAGCGCTAGCAGCACGAAGGCCAGCGCACGCTTCCACAAAACGTCCATCCGTTCGCCGAAACGGTACATCGTGGCCATGGCGTAAGCCGCGCCCAAGCCAATGGCTTCGTAGGCGCCCCAGAAAGGATCCGCCGGGCGGGCCGAGGAAAAGCGAAGGTACAGCAAATAACCGAGCACCGAGAGCACGAGCCAAAACGAAGCCCCGAGCCCGGCCGGAGACAAAAGGGAAATTCCCGCGAACACGATGCATCCCAGCGCGAACACCGCCGAAAGCGGAACCCAAAGCTCTGGGGAAACTTCTTGGTTCATCACCCGTTCCAAGAGAAAAAGCGCCATTCCGATGTGCACTAACGTAAGCGCGAGCTGGCCCCAATTGCGCGGATTGTGCTTCGAGATCACCGTCGAAAGGATGTAGAGCACCGCTCCCATCAGCATCACCGACGGCGTGCTGAGCTCGCGAGTTAAGGCAATCGCCAGGAGCGCCAAGAATCCGAGAAATAAAAAACAGCTCCGCTTGAAATAAGAAGCTTTCTCAAGCTCCCCCTCGGTTCCGCCCGCTTCCATTCCGAAGGCGTGAAGGGCGAACGCCGCAATCTCCACGAACATCAGCGAGAGTAGGGTATTTTCGCTCAAGAAAGCCAACACGGCGAAGAAAAACGAGCCCGTGAGAAACAGTGGCCGCATTCGCTGGCTGCGCCCCTCGAGCGCAACCGAGCCGTCGTAGGCCGCAAAGCCGAACAGCAGCGAAGAGGAAAAAAAGATCCAGACAAACCGGCTCCACAGCATTTGCAGCGAAAATTCAAAATAACCAGATTGCTCCAAAGTAAGCGGCCAGAGCAGCTCCATCTTCACGGGATGATCTATCCGCGCCACCCCTACCGCGGCGGCGAGGGCCGCTACCCCAAACAACGCCAACAATACCCTGACCCGCAAGCCGGAGGCCCGCGTTCCACTCGGAAAAGCAAAGAAAAAAATAGCCGCGGCGGGAGCCAAAAACATCAGCCCGAGCACTGCCATATTTCCGAAATTCATTCCTTAGGCCCCTTCAATGGCGCAATCCCGTTTCTTCATCCACGTCTAAAGTACCTTGAAAGCGACGGCAGCGATGGAGAACTAAAGCGCCCACCGCCGCAACACTGGGAACCATTCCCATCGCCACTAGCGAAGTGACCACCAAATCACCGCTGCCCGGAAGCGACAATCGCGAAAGTAGAAAGGCACAAGCCGCCACGGCCTTCAAGGCGATCAGCTGGCCCACCAGAACCCAGGCTGCCACCCGCCGCAGAAAGATCGTGGCCAAGCCGGTGATGAAGATCGCGCTACAAAGCAACAGGCTGATCCGCTGAAAGACAATAACCTGCTCCGTCACTGCTGCCTCCTGACCAAGAAAAATCCGCCGGTCACCAGCACCACCAGCCCGAGCACGGGCAATACCACCAGCAACCAATCACCGGCCCATAATCGATCGTTTAACAAGCCGAACCCCGACACCGCGGGGGCCGACCAAACTTCGACGTCGGTAGGAACGAAAGCCAAGACCAGCATCCCGGCCAAGACGAGTAGCGACAGCCAAAGAAAAAACACGCGATACAGCTGATCGCCACGGGTATTGCGTGCCGCCCGCGCGGGTAAGAGCGTGAGCGAACGAAAAAAGAGATACAGCATCAAATCCGCCACCACGAACACCGCCACCATCAGCAATCCGTAGTAACCGCCTCCGTGCACCTCCACCGCTAAGCCGAGCCCGAACGAAGAGACCATCGAGCCCCATAACAGGCGTTCCGTAGATCCGGCCGTAACCGCGCGCAAGACGGATAAAAAAGCGACACCAAGCAGAACCAAGACGATCAATTGGGTCATCGCCGCACCTCGTAAGTGCGGATGCGGGGAACGTCCTTGTCCGGACGATTGGTCGGTGGACGCAACACCATCACTAGATCTTCGGTTCGGCTAGAGACGAGCTCAAAATCTTTCGAGTAAAAAAGGCTGGTTTCCGGGCAAACCTCGATGCAGGCGTTGCAGGAAAAACACTTCCCGAGATGAATCCGAAATTCCTGCACGTGGATTGACCCATCGAGACGGCTTTCGGCACGAAAATCCAGCGCCCGCACGGGGCAGGCGGGAATGCAGGCGCCGCAGCCGTTGCATTTGGCCAAATCGTTTCTCACGTAACCACGATAAGTCGAAAACATATCGAGCGGAGCTTTCCCGGAAATCGCGTCCGGGTACTTCTCCACCATGCTCTTATAGCGATGCTCGCTCCGTCGTAGATAACGGAAGTTCAGCAACAAACTGTCGCGCATCGCACGCAATACCTGGCTAAGCTTCATCCTCTCACCCCCACCCAAACGGCTTCGAGCAGGAAGCCGACCAGGCACAGGCGCAGCAGCCAGCGCGCCGTAATTTCCGTGGCGTCGGCCGAGCGGGCCCGCGGAAAGCTCACCTGGATCAAAGTGAAAAAGAACAAGGCGGCGGCGGCCTTCAAGGGAAAGGCCAGCTTGGCCAGCAAAGTTCCGGCGCCGCCGAAAAAAACGTAAACCCAGAAGCAAAGCAGGCAGAAAATCCACATCTTATTCACGAAGAACAATAAATATTGCAGCGACCGATGCAGGCTAAGCTCGGGCCGGCTCTCGATCGGCGTTTCCGCCGCGAATAGAAAAACCGCGGCGAACGCGCCAATACCGCAGAGGAAGAGGCCGGGGCTGGAAACGATCGTATGATAAGGGAAATAGGCTTGCAGTTGCGAAATCGAGGCGAGGTTGGAGTGCCCAGCGCGCAAACCTACCGCCAACACCGCCAAATAGAGCATCGAGGCGCCCATGATTCTCAAGATCAGGTGCTTACGCCATTCGTAACGCTCTTTGGTGTCGTGAGTGGCGTGCATGAAAAGCGCTTCGATTCCCGATGCCAGCAACGGAAGCAGCACGAGCAGTGGGAGCTCGGCTTCATCTAAATACGCGGGCATCACTGGCGAAAACAACACCAGCAAAAAAGCCGGCGGCAGCATCAACCAGGCCGCCAGCGCGAAACGAAACCTCCCCGGCAAATTTCCGCGCGCGTCGCTAGCCTTCGAACGCACTTTCCGGAAATCCGTCCAAACCTGAAAGCAATCGGTGCGCCCGCCGCGGCCAGGGCCATCACGGTGCTGGGTGCGGGCATTCACGAAACGCTCGCAGAACAGTAGACAAAATGTGCCCACGAAGAGCGCCAGCAGCACCAGGCAGCAAGTAAACACGAGGTAAACAAGATGCAATGAGCTCACTTGTCCACCTCGGAAAAAGAAATATCCAGCGACTGAATCACCAAGAAGGCATCCTCCACCTGGATTCCGCGGAGCAACCCGGGGAGGATCTGCACCGCCATCGATGACGGACAGAAGAAGCGTACGTCGGCTGGGCAATTGCCGCCCCCGGCCTCCGCCAGCACGGTGATCGCGCCCCGCGGCCCCTCTACGGAGGTGATCGCTTTCCCCGGTGGCGGACTCACTTCCATGCCCACGCGAATCCGGTGATTCCCGGCCGGAATCCGCCGGAAAACGCTCTCGATCAATTGGGCCGACTGGAGGATCTCCGTAGCGCGGATTCGCGCGCGCGCGCGTACGTCACAACCTTGTTCGCCATCTACGGCGGGCAGCTCGGCCTCTCGATAAGCGCCGTAAGGCCGGGAGATTCGCTCGTCTTGCGCGGTGAGCCCCGAAGCCCGGGCATTAGGTCCGAGCAGGTTCCAGCGTAAAGCTTCATCCTGCCCAATGCAGGCGAGACCGCGCGTGCGTTCCACGAAAAACGGATGAGACAGCAACAAGTGATCGAGTTCGGGCAAGAAATCGCGCAGCAGCCCGATCGCCTTTTCAATCCGAAAAAACCAGCCGTCGCTGGCATCGCCCACCACGCCGCCCAGGCAGATCGCGCCGAATCCCATTCGCGAGCCGCAATACATCTCGAGGATGTCGGAAAACCGCTCCCGCTCGCGCAGGCAGTGATTCATCAGCGGATTCTGTCCCACCACCCGCGAAAGGTTCACGTAAAACTGCAGGTGACTGCTGATTCTGTTCAATTCCAGCAGGATAAGCCGAATATGGTGCGCGCGCTCGGGGATCTCAAGCTCCAGCAATTCCTCGAAGGCCGACGATAAAGCGCAATTGAACGCCGGCGCCGCGAGGAAATCCAACCGATCCGAATAGTTCAATGCTTGCGATAGCGGTAACCTCACCGCAATGGCTTCAATATCGCGACGGCCAAAACCAACCGTCATGCGCGCGCTCGCTACTAAGCCGCCGTCTTCCTCCAGCGCCAAGCCGAATGCACCGAGGCCTTGGGCGCCCGCCAGGTGCAAAGGCGAAAAATCTAGTTTTGTCGCCATTGAACCTCCTTGTGCTTCGACTGGCTCTCGGGGCCCGCCTCCACCGCGATCCGCTCAAAGCAACGAATTTCCTCTTCCCACCATCGGGCGTAAGGCCAAATCTCGCCCAGCGTGGGAATCGGTCGATGCGGTGCCCAGTCCGTAGAAAGCAGCAGAAAAGGATTCGCGCCGCCGACGTCGATCACCAGCTGCACGCGGCGAGACACGGCGGGTTCGCGAGACAGCGAAAGCCCGCGTAAGCGCGGGCGCGAGCCCGCGGGCAGTGCTCGCCAGTGCTTCACCAGCCGCGTGAAGCTCTCCGCCGAAACTGTCGCGGCGATCACGCCCCGCACGCTGGGCACCGCCGGCAATGGGCAACAATCGCCGAGTATAAGCTCCAAGCGGGCGTGCAAATCGCTGGCAATCATTTTGCGCGCCTCTCGATCTTGTCTTGCAGCCGTAAAATGGCGTGAATGAGCGATTCCGGACGCGGCGGACATCCGGGAATGAAAAGATCCACGGGAATGAAAGCGTCGAGCCCTTGAATGGCCCGCTCGCCTTCGAGGGAAAACATTCCTCCCGTGCTCGCGCAGCTACCCACCGCCACCACGAAGCGGGGAGCGCGCATTTCACCATGGATCACGCGCAGCTCGTCCACCACGGTGGCGGTAACCGGGCCCGAAATAAAAAGCACGTCGGCGTTCCGATGGTCTTCCACCACCCGGCAACCGAGCCGTTCCCAATCAAAGCGCGGCCCCGCTGCCGCGCCCACTTCGAGGCCACAGCAGGAAAGGCTCACGTGATAAATCCAAAGCGAGTCCGCGAGCGGGCCTTTTCGCTCCCTAGTCTCGCTGTGCCTGTCCTCAATGCCAATCATGGCTCTTCCTTGTTCGCGGCGCCGGAGTCGTTCGTTTCTCCATCGGGCCAACTCAGACTATCGATCCATTTTAGATAACCTTGCCGGCCGCCGTACCAGAGCAACAGCAAGAGCACCGCCGGGAACACCAGCACCCGCGCCATCAACGGCCAACGGTCGGCCAAAACCGTGCCGCCGATTTTTTCCTTATAAGAAATCCAGAGCGGCAAAGAGAGACAGAGGCCGGACCACAGCATCAGCACCCACAGCACGTGGTAAAAAGCCCGGAAGGCGCCCTCCGAACTGCCATCGCCGCCTTCCACGCTCGCGGGATCGGCGGGTCGTTCCCAGAAAATGATCGCCAACACCGATGCCACGAGCAACGCTGTGGGAACCAAAAAAAATAGGAGCTTAGGAACCATTTCGCCGACCGCCTCCTGAGGATGCAAGAAGCGTAAAAACTTTGCGGCCGGCTGTCAAGAATTATGCTGTAATATGGAATAGTTAGATCCTCAGGAAAACCAAGGGTAAGCTAGGGCGAAACCCGGAAGGCTGAGTGATGAACGAAGCGAAAAAGAACAGCCCGTCGATAACGGCCTCAGGGGGCCTCTCGGCCGCCGCGCTCGCGCTCCTCGTGCCCGAGCTCGCCCGCGAAAACAAAAGCACCCACATCGTTTTGCTTTGCGCCGACGAGGACAAAGCGGAGCGGATGCATGCCGACCTGGAGTTTTTCTTCCGTTTCCGCGGTGCCGCGTGGGCTGACATCGAGCTGCTACATTTGCGCGGCTGGGAGCAGAGCCCTTACCGCAACCTTCAGCCGAGCTTGGCGGCGCGCCTCGCGCGGTTGGCGGCCTGCCGCCGCCTCGCCCAACCCGATGGTGTGCGCACCTGGGTGTTGGTCGCCTCGCTCGCCTCTTTCCTACAAACCTCGGCGACAAAATCCTTCTTCGCGGAAAGCTTTTCGCTCCGTAAGGGCAAGTCGTTGCCGCCCGAGGAAATCACCAAGCGGCTCGAACGTTTCGGATATGCACCGGCAGATTCAGTGGAGGATCCCGGCACCTACAGCTCGCGTGGAGCGATCATGGATGTTTTCGCCCCGTCCCACGATCATCCACTCCGCATCGAATTTTTCGACACCGACATCGAGTCGGTTCGCATGTTCAATCCCGAAACACAGCGAAGTGTACGAATCCTTTCTGACGGCGAAAAGGTGGAGCTCATCCCGGCCCGCGAGTTCGCGTGCGATCTAGAAACTCTTCAAGCGGCGCGGGAGCGATTGAAAGAGTGGGGCGACCACAATGATCTGCCGCGCAGCGCGCGGGATCGAGTAAGCTCGTTGCTCAGCCAGGGAATCGTAACGCCGGAGATGGACTACCTCATCCCCTTTTTCCAGGCGCGGCCTGGCCGCGTGCACGAGCTGATCGAAGGCCAGGCCAGCCTGTTGCTCTTGGAACCGGAGTTGCTCGAAGAGCAGGCCGCCGCTCGGCGGGCACGGGAGCAGGAGCTCTATCAGAAAAGTCTCGAGCGGCAGCAAGCGATCCCGCCGCCCGAACTCTTGTTCGCCACGCTTGAACAAACCATTGCGGAGGGACCGTGGAAAACGATCCTCGCCGTTCGCGAGCTAGCGCTCGGCGAGGATCGCCCACGCTTTGAGCGGATCAAACTAACGCCCAAAGCCAAGCATGCCGACATCGAAGGCGTAGCCCGCCACCTGCGGGGCTTGAGTGAGCGGGGCACCAGCACCGTAATCGTGGCCAATTCGCAATCGCAGATCGATCGGCTGCGCTTCCTTCTTTCACAGCAGAAAATTCGCTCCGTGCTAGTGAAAGATACCGACGGCCTGCCCAAAGATCCTTCGATCGTAGGGCTCGCGCTCGGCACCGTTTCCGAAAGCTTTCACCTGCCGGAAAAGAAAATCGCTTTTCTCTCCGAAGACGATATTTTTGGCGAAAAACAGCACATCACTCGCACCACAAAAAAGGCGGCGGCCGCGCAGCCGCTCACCACGATGGACGATCTCATGCCGGGTGACCTGGTGGTGCACAACGAGCACGGGATCGGCCGCTACGCCGGCCTTTCGCGCATGAAAGCGCTCGGCACCGAAGGCGACTTCGTGCAGCTCGAGTTTAGCGGCGGCGACAAACTCTACGTGCCGGTTTACCGCCTCGAGTCGCTCGGCCGCTACATCGGCGCGGGGGGCAGCGGCCACGCCCACCTCGACAAGTTGGGTACGGGTGGCTTCGAGAAAACCAAGGGCAAGGTAAAGGCCGCGATCAAAGACATCGCCAAGGATCTCCTACGCGTGCAAGCCGAGCGCGCGAGCCGCCCCGGCTTCGCCTTCTCGTCTCCCGACGAGGAATTCCGCGAATTCGAAGCCGAATTCCCGTACGACGAAACCCCCGACCAGGCCAAAGCCATCGACGACACCATCCACGACATGCACCAGCCATCGCCGATGGATCGCCTGATTTGCGGCGACGTGGGCTTTGGCAAAACCGAAGTGGCGATCCGCGCCGCCTTCAAGGCCGCTCAAGACGGCAAACAGGTGGCCGTGCTCGTGCCCACCACCATCCTCGCCGAGCAGCACTACCTTACCTTTTCCCAACGCATGCAGGGCTACGCCTACAAGATCGCCTCGCTCTCGCGCTTCAAAGCGAAAAAGGAGCAGGAAGCCACGCTAAAAGAACTCGCGGAGGGCAAGCTCGACATTTTGATCGGCACCCATCGCTTGCTCTCCAAAGATGTGCTCTTCAAAGACCTCGGCCTGCTTATTGTAGATGAAGAACAGCGCTTCGGAGTAGAGCACAAGGAAAAACTCAAGCAGCTCAAAGCCACCACCGACGTGCTCACCCTCACCGCCACGCCGATCCCCCGCACTTTGCAGATGAGCTTGATGGGCCTCAAAGACATCTCCATCATCCGCACGCCGCCGGGCGACCGCCTTTCGATCAAAACCTACCTCGCCGGCTTCTCCGAAGAGGTGATCGAAAACGCCATCCGCAATGAGCTCAGTCGCGGCGGGCAAGTTTTCTTTATTCACAACCGCGTGCAAACGATCGGCAAGATCGGCGAGCTGATCGAGCGGCTCGTTCCGGAAGCGAAGGTGGCGGTTGCCCACGGACAAATGCCAGAGACACAGCTCGAAAAGGCGATGATCGGCTTCTACCAAAAAAAATTCGACGTGCTCGTGGCCACCGCGATCATCGAGAACGGCCTCGACGTACCGAACGCCAACACCCTGATCGTCAACCGCGCCGATACATTTGGTTTATCGCAGCTCTACCAGATCCGCGGGCGCGTGGGCCGTTCGCAAACCCGCGCCTTTGCCTATTTTCTCCTCCCGGAATCGGCGGTGGTTACCGAAGACGCGCGCGAACGCCTCTCGGTGCTCCAGCGCTTTGTGGAGCTCGGTTCGGGCTACCACATCGCCACGCACGACCTCGAGATCCGCGGCGGGGGTGATGTGCTCGGCCAAGCGCAAAGCGGCAACATCGGCTCCGTGGGCTACGAAATGTATCTCGAGCTGTTGCAGGAAGAAATCCACCGCTTGAAAGGCGAGGCCGTGGCAAAGCCGCTCGAAGACGTGGAAATCAACGTGCCTTTCGCGGCGATGCTGCCGGAAACCTACGTGCCCGACATGAAAGACCGGCTCGCGCTTTACCGCCGGCTTTCCGCGCTCCGGCTCGAAGAACAGGTAGAGGACGCCCGCAAGGAGCTCGAGGATCGCTACGGAAACCTGCCCACGGAAGCGAAAGAACTGCTAGGCATTTTACAGCTTAAAGTGTTGATGCGCAGGATGGGCCTCAAGGGGCTCACCGTGGGGCCCAAAGGCGCCAGCCTTTCCCCAGGTAAGAATCCGCTGCTCGAGCCGGGCACCATCCTTTACCTTGTGCAGAGCCGGCCCAACGAGTACGCGATCTTGCCCGACGATAAGTTCGTGCTCCGAGGCGGCTTTCATTCCGCGTCGGAGTTGTACGACAAATTGCGTCAGCTGCTGAGCTCGGCCATGCAGTAAAGACCCTTGACCCTCCGCTACCTAAACGTAATAATTTAAGAATATTGAAGCGATCTAGCTTTATCGACTGAGCTCAAAGAGGAGCATGTATGCGCAATCTGCCGTTAAAACTATTGGGACTAAGCCTCGGGATTTTCACCTTGGGCGCGAGCGTGGGCCAGGCCGCCCTCGACAAAGACGTGATCGCGGATGTGAACGGCAAGAAAATTTCCAAAGAGGAATTTGACCGCCGCTATAAGGAAAACATCGCCTTCTTCAAATACGGCGCGCCCACCAAGGAAAACGTGCTCAACGACATCATCAATTTTGAGCTCGCCGTACAGGAAGCGCACCGCCTAGGCCTCGAGAAAGATCCTTCGATCCAGGAGAAAATGAACGGTATTCTTTACCAAGCCGTAGTGGAGAAGCAGCTCGCCGGCAAGTTCAAGGGCGCCGTGGAAATTTCCGAAGACGAAGCCAAGAGCTATTGCAAGAAAAACCCCGCTGTTCGCCTGAGCCACATCTACGTTCCGCTCAAAACGGCGGCGCTGAAATCCGAAGAAGAGGCCGCGCAGAAGAAAATCAAGGCGCTGCAAGCTCAGCTCGCTAAAGGCGTAGCCTTTGAGAAGGTGGTAGCCGCCAACCCCGACCAAGGATTTTCCGCCGGCACGGGCGGCGATACGGGCTTCGCCAACAAAATGCAGCTCGATCCGGCGCTCTACGCCGAAGCGCGCAAGCTCAGCGTGGGAGAAACCTCCAAACGACCTGTTCGCTCCCAGCTTGGCCTCCACGTGATCAAGCTCACGGGCGTGCAGGATTGCAACGGCATCGATATTCCCGCCTGGCAGCGTATGGTATTCGACGAAAAACGCGTGAAGATCCTTCAGGACTACCTCTCCTCGCTGCGCTCGCGCGGGAAGGTTTCCGTGAACGAAGAGTTGGTCAAGGAATAGACTTTCAGAAGTTCGCGACCGGGAGTAGAACTTTCCCATGCTGAAGTTCACTCCCGTTTTTTTATGCCTGCTTTTCGCGCCCTCGCTCGAGGCCCGTGAAATCGATCGCACCGCGGTTTTGGTGAATGGCGACGTAGTGCTGCGTTCCGACCTCGCCGCCTTCCGAAAGAATTTTTCTCTGCGGCGAGAAATCGATCCTTTCGTGCCCTTGATGAACTTCGCCAACGAGAGCGCCAAGGAAAAAGACGCCATCGACTACCTGGTGCAGGAACGCCTGGTTTTGCAGAAATACCCGGCGCAAGACGACGAGATCGAGGAAGAGATCAATGCCGTTCAAAGGAACAACCGCATCGACCGCGAACACCTCAAAGAAGTGCTCAAGTCGCAAGGCGTGAAATTCGAAGACTACCGCCGCCTGATGGGAATCAGCGTTTCTAAACGGAAGTTGATTGAAAAAGACCTGCGCCCGCTGGCGGCGATCTCTGATGAAGACGTGAAAAACTACTATTACACGGATAGTGGCTTTCAGAGCCGACGCCGCGACCAACGGCTGGTGCTCTCTTACACCCTCCAGCAGATGCTGATCGCGAAGCAGGCAGTGGCGGAAACCGCCCAAAAACGGCTCAAAGCGGGCGAGGATTTCGATTCCGTAGCTGCAGACCTGGCGGGAAAAGGCGTAGAAACCTCCCGCCTCGGCACGCTTTCCGAGGAGAACATGAACGGCAAGATCCGCGATGCGATCCAGGGCCTGAAAGTAGGCGAGAGCACCAAGCCGATCGCCGCCGGTTCCGGGTATATGATCCTGCGGATCCTCGAGATCGGCGCGCCCAAAGACCCGGTTTTCGAGAAGGATAAGGAAAAAATCCGGAACGAATTATTTCAAAAGGCGCTGGTCACTCAGCTCCGCCTCTGGACGGAGCGGGAACGCCTCTCCTCTTACGTACACCTCTCCAACTGACAAGGATCCCGGTGCTTGTTCATGGTATCCTGATCCTGCAGGATGCCCACACAATCGTCTACGAAGACATTCAAAATCCGGATCGCGCCCGATCGTGTGCTCGGTCCGCTCGACCTCGAGCGTGTGCGCGCCCTCGTGATGAAAGGCCGGATCCAGGGCGAAGAGTCTACCTCTGTTTCGCCGTTCACCTCTTGGGCGCCCTTCATCTCTTTCCCCGAGCTCAGCGAGCTGCTCCTCAAGAAGCTTGAGAAAGATTCCAACCGTAACCACGACGCCTCCGAGCAAACGAGCGCGCTTCCCGCTACCCGCACCATCATGAGCAACGAGCCCACCAAAACAATGGCCCGTGATCCTGACCGTGCTTCGTCGAAGGGACGCGCGAAATCGGAAGAGGACGAGAGCTACGGCATGCCCACGCTTCTCGACATTAAAGCGCCCGAGAAGCGCCACGACGACAATCCTGATCTCGAAAAAACCATGGTCAACCTGCCGTCCCTCATGAACAGCCAGGAGATGGAAGACGGCGCCACCAAAGTACTTTCGCTAGAGAACATGGACCAGGCGCTAGTGGCGTACACCCCGCCCGAATCGCGTCCCGCGTTGCTCACCGAAGGCGGGCTTCCCGCAAAGCGCGGCTTTTTCGGCCTCGGCAAGCCCGTGAATCCCGACGAATATGTAACCGAAACCGGCAAGAAACGCCTGCTCTCCCGCAACGTGGCCGCCCTGCTCGCCCTCGGAATCCTGATGATGGCCTACTGGCAAGTGCAGGATGAGGAAGACGCCGATCCCGCCAATATGGCGCCGCGCCGGCATACCTTTCCCTACATCGAGGTGAACGTTCCACCGCGGCTGGGCGTGGATGCCGATCCCGCCATTTCCGCCGAGCTCACCGACAGAGGCGCCGAGCTGATCTCGCGAGAAACCCCGAGCGCCTACATCCGCGCGATCCGGCAATACTTCTACCCCGCCGTGGGCAAGAATCCGAAAAACGTAGACGCCAAAGCTTTGCTCGCTTCCTGCTATATTCGGCTGTCGGAAACGGTGCCGCGCAATCAACGCCTGTACGAAACCATCGAAAAGCTTCTGCTCCCGGGGCCCCCGGAAGCCCAGTGGACGCCCGACTACGTGGTAGCGCGATCGGAATTTTACCAAATGCTGAATCGCTTCGACCAGGCCCAAGACATCGTGGATCGGTATCTCAAAGTGCGGCCCACCCCCGAAATTCTCTATCAAAAAGCCAAGATCGCCTATGAGCACCGCGAGCTCGACATCGCCCTCAACATGGTGGCCAAAGCGATTCCACCGGAGAAGCTGCAAAAAGCGAATCCCCGCCACCTGCTTCTGTACGCCAACCTTCTCGAGAAAAAAGGCCAGAAAGAGGGCGCGCTCCAGAATCTCCTGCGCCTCACCAAGGAGTGGCGCTCCTACGGTCCCGGCCTTCTTTACTACAGTGACTTCCTGCTGCGAAACGGCAAGCCCAAGGAAGCGATTTTCGTGCTTCGCTACCTATTGAACAATCCCGGCTTGCTCGAAGGCATGCAACGGGCCGAAGCCTTCGCCGTGGCCGCCAAGACATTCGAAACCGTAAACATGCTGGATCAGGCGCTGCGCTTCGCGAAAGCGGCCTACAAAGACCACCACAACCGCGAGGAAGTGGAGGATCTCCTCTTCCGCATCAAATCCAAGATGCCCCAATACAAAGACGCCTATAGCCTCATCGTGGCGGCACGCCAGAAAGAAAAGGCGCGGGAGCTCGACAAAGCGATCAACAACTACGTACTCGCGCTTGAGAAAAACCGCCGTGACGCCATTCCCTTCATGATGCTATCGCGTCTCTACGAAGAGAAAGGCGACGTCTACGAAGCCATCGATCGCTATCAAAAGGCGCTCTTCGATACGCCCGAAAAGCCGATCGAGGCGGCCGTCAACCTCGCGCGGATCTACATCTCCCGCTTCGATCTCGAAAAAGCGAAAAGCATGATCAACCGGGCCGAGCAGATGGCCCTGCTCACCAGAGAACGGCTTGATCAGGTGAGCTACCTAAAGGCGATGATGCAGATCAAGCTCCGCCGCAATGATCTCGCGGAAACCTACTTCGAGAAAGCGCTCAACCGCGGCAGCCGTTTCATCGATCTCTATCTCCAGATGGGTGAGCTAGAAACCGACCGCAAAAACGAAAAAATGGCCGAATTCTACTATTCCGTAGCCCTCCGCTACGAACCCTTCCACCCGAAAGCGATGCTCGGCGTAGCGCTCACGCGCTTCCATCTCGATAGCCCATCGCGCGCGATCTCCTTCCTGAAAGATAAGCTCAATGCCCAACCGAACTCCGCCGCCATCATGACCAACCTCGCGATCATTTACCTCCGCTCGGGCGATCAGCTGGCCGGGAAAAACTACCTGCAAAACGCCATTCGGTCCGATTCGCACTACGCCGAGGCATTCCGTCTGCTCGGCGATCTCACCAAGGACGAAGGCAACCGCCAAAGCGACTACAGTGCCAAGCGCCACAGCTATCGTTACGCGCTAGCGTCCTACGAGATGTACTCGAAGCTGGCGCCCAACGATCCCGAGGGCTTCAAAGCCACCGCCGATCTCTATTTCGACATCCGCGACCTCGGCGCGGCCGCCAAGAACTACCACAAGGTAATGGAGCTCACGCCGAACTACCCCGACGTGCGCCTGCGTCTCGCGCAGATCTCCCGCAATGGCGGCGACGGTGACCGCGCGATGGCTTTTCTGGACGAAGAAATCAAGGTGAACGCCAAAAGCGACGCGGCTTACGTGGAAAAAGGCAACATTTTCATGGCCAAGAAAGACTTCCTGGCCGCTACCAAAGCCTTTACCGAGGCCGCGCGCATCAACGAGAAAAACTCCGACGCCCTCTTCGGGCTGGGGGTTGTCTACCACCTTCAGGGAAGCTACGATAACGCCTTGTCGCTGTTCGACCGGGTCACCAAGCTCGACCCGCTGAAGGCGGATGTTTACTGGCAAAAGGGGCTCATTTACCAGAAGCAGGGCAACCGGGTGAAGGCGATGCAGTCGTTCACGAACTACAAAGGGATCGTGGTCGATCCCTCCGCCAAGCAGAAGGCCGACGAAAAAGTGCGCGAACTGAGCATCAAGTGAATAAGGACTGTTTATGTTGGACCTACGCTGGATCACCGAGAACGAGCCGCTGCTGCGCCAGAAGCTGCAGGCCCGCAACAATTTTCCCACCGCGCCGCTCGACCGCGTGCTCGCCTCCGACGGCCGCCGCCGCGAGCTGATCCAACGGGTCGAAAGCGCGCGCGCGCGCAAGAACCAGATCTCGAAAGAAATCCCGCAGAAGAAAAAGGCCGGCGAAGACATCGCGCCGCTGATGGAGGAATCAACCCGCATCGGCAAGGAGATGGAGGGCTTCGATAAAGAGCTCGTGGATCTCCAAGCGGCGATGGACGCTGATCTTTTGCAGCTCCCGAACATGTTCGACGACTCGGTGCCGATCGGCGCCGACGAGAAGGCCAACAAGGAAATCCACAAGCGCGGCGAGCCCCGCAAGTTTTCTTTCCCCGCCCAAGACCACCATGACCTCGGCGTGAAGCTTGGCATCCTTGATTTCGACCGCGCCACCCGCCTTGCCACCACGCGCTTCACCACCATCCTCGGCCAAGGCGCACGGCTGTCCAGAGCATTGTCGCAGTTCATGCTCGACCTGCACGCCACGAAGCACGGCTATACCGAGATGGCGCCGCCCTATATGGCGAGTACGAAAAGCTTCGTGGGCACCGGGCAGCTGCCAAAATTTAAGGAAGACCAATTCAAAATCGAGGGTTTTGACCTCTACCTGATCCCCACGTCGGAAGTATCGGTCACAAACTTCTATCAGGGCGAGATCCTCGACGAAGCCCAGCTTCCGATCCGTTACACCGCTTACTCACCTTGCTTCCGCTCCGAGGCTGGCAGTTACGGGCGCGATACCCGCGGGCTGATCCGCCAGCACCAGTTCGAAAAGGTGGAGCTCGTGATGTTCTGCCATCCGGAGAAATCGATGGAGCTGCACGAGCAGCTCACCACGCACGCCGAAGAAGTATTGAACCAACTCGAGCTTCCCTACCGGCGCATGCTGCTCTGCTCGGGTGACATGGGCTTCGCGTCGGTGAAAACCTACGATCTCGAAGTGTGGCTGCCGGCGCAGAACGCCTACCGCGAGATCTCAAGCTGCTCGAACTTCGGCGAGTTTCAGGCGCGCCGCATGGGCACGCGCTTCAAGGGCAAAGACGGCGGCAAGCCCCGTTTTGTGCACACCCTGAATGGCTCGGGCCTCGCCGTGGGCCGCACGCTCGTGGCGATTCTCGAGAACTATCAGCAGGAAGACGGTTCGGTGTTGATTCCGAAGGTGTTACAGAAGTATACGGGGTTTGAGCGGATCGAGGCGGCTCGTTCGTGATGCGGCGTGCCCCGCGGCGCCGCGGTTGCAGATGGTTCGCGAAATCGGATGATACTGAAGAACTCTCCACGTGGAGAGTTCGCGTAGGAGAGATGGCTGAGTGGCCGAAAGCACCGGTCTTGAAAACCGGCAGTCTCGCAAGAGGCTCGTGAGTTCGAATCTCACTCTCTCCGCCATTTAGTGTCCGACCCCTTTGGTGAGGGGCGCGCGTCAATCGCAAACGACTGAAATCAAAGAGATCCGCAAAACAGGACCCTTGTTAAAATGCAGTTCAAACGGAACTTCTCTAGAGAGAAGGCTCATTCGAACTGGTTTCTTTCTTATGTTTTTCTCGTCGGATCTTTTCATCTTGATCCAGCAGCATCTGAAACACATCCACAACTCGATCGAATTCCGGTTTGGTGAGCTCTAGAATATTTTCCGTCTCAGGATGGACGTAACGTTTGTAAATTGGCTCGTCGGAATCAGGAGAATATATTTTGGGCATCTCGAAGCCTCCAGCATTGCTCCGCTAGGGATTGGTGATATTTACCCTTACTTTTTTGATCGTAACTCCGTGCCCGTTCAGAAGCGGCACATCCGTGAACTCCATTTGAAGCCCGTTTCTTCCAATGGCCTCCAAGAAATTCTGGCAAGCCTTGGTGCCTTTCGCATCGCGACCACCAAAGTTGAGAATCTGGTTCCCCGGCCCCACATAATCGAACAGGTAAGTGGTTAACTTACAGCCGTTCAGCGAAGGCGAAATGAATGTCTTAGAGGCGGCCTTGCCCAAGTTTAAGAAGTCGTTAATGGGCACTGAGTATCTCGTCTGGGGAATGTTCGCCATGAGCCAAGTGACCATGCTTCCGTCTTCATCTTCTATTTTGCCAGGATTGGCCTCTCCGTCGAACTTTGCTTCTACTGTAACGAGATCGGGAAGCGAAGAGGCAGCCCGCCTTGTAACGGTTCGGCCAGTTCCGATATCTTTGTTTTCCGCCTGGCTGGATTCCGAGGACTGAGATTCATTTGCTCCTGCCTGACCACATGCGGTCAATACACAACCAAGAAACAATGCGAGCACGGGATTCCGATTTTTCATAAAATTCTCCTATGTAGTTTTATAAAAGAGAGCGCAGCCCGCGACCGAGATGATCGCGGGTTTCGCTAAGTGTTTGGTTTTACTGATTGGGGTTTTGGATATAAGGCGCGGAAAGCGTGAACCAGTCTATCCAAGATTCGGTTGCCGAATCATAGATCGTCGCCTTAACTACCAGGGGCTCTACCGTTAGCATCATCGGCACGGTGGCACCGTTTCCGCTGAGAACTGCGCCAAACGTTCCGCTGTAGACACGGCGGAGCCACGCTACATTAGGATTGTAAGCACCCGAGATATAAAGGCGCGGCACAAGATCATTGCTCAACACTTGAGGGCGAATCTCCAAAACCTTTTCCGCACCCATAGAAGGCACAGAGATCGCCATCTTGAACGAAGGCGTGCTCGGCTCATTTACGGGATTGTCGTTAGGATTAGGAGTGAAGCTAAAGCGTACTTTCACTTCTGGATTCTTTTTATCTTTAGGAAGGCTAATTCCCAGCGCCTTTTGCACGGCTTCCGGCATAGAAGCGGCCATGAGGCAGCGGAATCCGATGCACGTACTCAGCTCACTCGTTCCCGAAAGCGGATCAAAGGCCAAGAAGTCCGTTTCGATCGTTCCAATCGGCACGAGTTGATCGCCCTTGCCCTTACCTTTATCCATATCCCTCTCCGAGAAAGACGTGCTCCGTATAAAGAATCTTCTTCTCGATCAGCTCAAAGAAAATCTGAAAATCATCGGAGAATCTAAAGAGGAAAAACTGTATGGCCTGAACATAGATTTTTATAATTTGGCGAAGAAATAACAACACCTCTTGACGCAACCACATCTATGGTTGTATAACCATAGAATGAAAGCTGAGGCGGTTTTCCGGGAAAAGCGATTGCTCTTAAACCAATCCACCGGCACGGCAGCGGTTGCTGAGATCAAAATTTGGAGCGTTCCACGCTCAAAAGATTATCCGCTGGGGCGAAAATTCTCACTCTTCCTAATTTCTGGTGGTGCCGTGATTGTGGGTATCGACAACCATAAGCCCAAAGGGCCGCATCTCCACCTAGGAAACCAGGAGCTGCCATATCTATACCGGAGCCAGCAATCCTTACTTGCTGACTTCTGGGATCTTGCACGAAAGGCGGGGTTTGAACCATGAAACTAAAGAAAGCTAAAATCGTTGTCGAGTCCATTGGGCAAACGAGCACGCGCTGGGCATCTGCCCTCCGAGGTAAGGGCCATACTAAATCTGGCGAAGAAGTAATCAGCGTTTCGAGCTGGGAGGTCTTAGGTAGAATTCTTTCTCCGCCCAGATTGCAAATTCTAACGGTGGTGCCATCATTAAAACCTAAATCGATTTCAGCACTAGCCAAAGCAATGCAAAAGGACTTTAAGAACGTTTATTCTGATGTAAAATTTCTGGCCGATCTTGGGCTGCTAGAACTTCGGGAAGAAGGCCGACGCAAAACGCTGGTTCCGATAGCTAAGTTCGAGGGGATTGAATTGGCTTTAGCTGCTTAGGTCCCAAAGTATGCTGATTTCGAGGGAAAATGGCGGGGAATAAGAAACCAAGAAAGCGCGTGACGACGGTCCATGAACATCCAAGGCATGTACCCGTTAGCCCTAAAAATCCCGAGGGCATCACCATTGTTGATCAACACCTTCGGCGCCTAAAAGGCACTTACCTGGACCCAGATGCAATCAACTCGGTTTTCAAGAGCTATGATCGAAAGGGTTTACTCTATCCAACTGTAGGCAGACTGCCGTACGAAAACTCCGATGCCTACGATGAAGTGATCGCTGTTTGGACCGATTATTTTAATAAAAAACTCAACGCTAATCCTCCTCTTGATCCCGACGTGGTGAAGGCACTCCTTGGGAGCGAGTCCGAGTTTCGCCTAAATCCTTCCGGAAACAAAATTGCTTTTGGAATCGCGCAAATTACCAAAAAGACGCTGAAGATCATTCAGGACCCAAGAGGGGAAACTAAGGAATTCATCTTCAACAAAATCAGGCAAAAGGATTTAAAGAATCCAAATATCGCAATCCCCGTGAGCATTCGTTGGTTGCTATATAAATCTAAAAGAGCCGAAGCGAAATTGGGACGAGCGCCAACTCCCGAAGAAATTATTCTCGAATACAAAGGTCTTTTAAAAAGTACGTCTGATTATAAAGGAAATGCTTTGGCGAAATTCAAGAGGGACTATGACCTTCTCAAGAAAAAGTAAACATGCTGTTTTGTTGCCATTATTAGTTTTAGTCGGATGTGCCACATCGTCCTACCAGGTGCTTTATCAAGATGGCAGGACTGCCGAGCTGAACGTTACGCCTGATCGTGTTCTCCTAGAGTGCGAGTATCTAGCTGACGCCGACGAAAAGGGTCTTTATGGATTTATGATGCACGTACTCGACGAGCAGAACATAGTGGTTACGTTAGCTCAATCAAACACTGTGGACCGAGAGGGATGCCAGGACCGCTTGAAAAACATAAAAAAGATCCTCGCGGGCGGAATGAAAATATATGTTGCCAATAGAGGTGATTTAAACGAGGTCGATGCCATCTCCCGAAGAGAATATAATTTTCCGGGTATTGGGCGCTTCAAGAGTAATGGCCGTAGCCTCGAGTTTGTCGCCATTTCTAACGAATACGGCCTCTGCTATAACGCCCATGGCGGCTTTCAAGATAAGCCTTGTCCCCCCAAGCCCTTTCCTCTTTGGAAGAAAAATTAACTGTGGCGCCTCGCTAGCCCCTAAAGCCCCCTTATAGAGCTGAAAGAGAAATTTTCCTCCATGGGCGACCTGTAAAAACCGGGAACAATCCGGGAACAAAAAATCGCCGGGAACACAGTGGGAACGAGGGTGGGAACAAAGTTTTTCCTGTTGAAGAAATCGAATTTCTTTCACGATCTCCACAACGTAGATCATGACGCCCAAGCTACGCACTCAGTTCGAAAATCCAGTACTTCTCTCCGCCAGTTTTCGTAAGAGCGAAGGCCAAGAAAATCTAAATTTTTGAAAAGAAAATCGAATCAGGAAGAACCTAAAATCGAGATGATGGAAGCCCCGTCACAGAAAATCTCGCATTATCACTTTTGCGATCTTACTAAAGTCTTACTGGAGTCTTACTTGGAAGACGCTGACTTCCCGGTCGCGAATCTCACGTATCATCACAAATCATAAGGCCCGAGCGTTTCTGCTCAGGCCTCAACTTTTTGACCAGGGATTCTAATCAGTCGGAATCGTTAGTCCTGATTCTCGTATTCTCTCCAACAAGTCTTCGATTGAAAAAGGTTGGTCTCCCATACCTTGGATTACCTTCCTAAAATTCTCTTTCGAAATCTGCAAACACGGAAGCTCCTTAGACTTTGCGAGCTGTACTTCGTAAAGTTGGGTTCCAACCTCGGCTAAAGTTGTGTTTCGGGTTAAAGAAGCCTGGAAAACAGATTTTCCGTTTACGAACTGGCCATCTGGTCGCGGTTTCCAGTATGTAAGTCCGTCCTTGTCGAGATTAGCTTTAATTATGATTAAATGATCATTTAAGCCAGTGCGCGACCCAGACCAATCGTCGGCAATATGAGGATTCAACGAGGTGGAAACCATGCCGTTTTCTCTTTCCTCCCATACCCCGGGTGCATTTCTACGAAATTTATTTCCTAACACTCGAAACAAATAAACATTTCCCTCTTTATCTGAAAGAGCTTCTACTTTCGTGTTCTCAGAAAGAAAATTTTGCTGGTAGCGAAATCGAGGAACTTCTCTGCCGACAAAAGCGAAATTGCTTTGGCAGTTATCTTGACCCCACGACCAAGCGGGAGAAGAAGCTAATAGGAAAAGAAGAGCTATCATTGCCTTACTTTTCGGTTGCACCGGGGTTTTTCAAAAAAATAAAAACACCTCGGGACCGTGTATTAAAATCCAATGGCCAAAGCGCAGTTTGATGTCATTTGAGCAGTGTATTCTGAGCTATGGAAGGACGGGAGAGGTAGCCCGCTTGGATTTATGCTATCGATTCTGCGTCTTTCTGATTTTTCCCGGGTTAAACCAAGTCGAAACCATCCCTAAACAAACCATAAACCGCGGTTTAGGGTTGCTTCAGTTTCAGAGACTGGAAGCTGGGAAGATTCAGCCGCTTAGGCGGGGGGCCCAAAAGCTTGGTTGGTAATAGACCCCACCCTATGACCCTAAAATGACCTCCAGACGCTGCCATCGGTATCATAATCTCAGGGCTCCGATCACGGTCGGGCGAGCGTTGGGAGATCGGATTTCCAAGATCGCACTGAGTTATTGAGCAATCGACAATAAGCGAAGATCTTATTCCCGTCTTAAGGCTCATCCGTATCCGGAGAATACGTCACGGGCATCTTTAAAGATCCAGAAGTAAGATCACGAGCCTTAAGAGAACGACTTTTCGCGCCATTTGTGAAAATATATGGTATATATGGCATAGGAGGCAGATATGCTAAGAAAGACCACCGTATACCTTTCCGATGAAGACCTCTCGCTCCTACGCAAGAAGGCCACCGCCCAACATGTGACCGTGGCGGAGGCCATTCGGCTTTCCATCCAGGAGGCCTGTCAGCCCAAAACCAAGGAAGAAAAGGAGCTCTGGGCCTCACTCGACCGCGTTTGGGCCAAAATGGAAGCCATCCCCGAATCCAAAATAGAAGCTGTAGTGGAAAAAGCCGTAAAAGAGGTTCGCGGTGGCAGAAAAGCTCGTCGTCGTTCTTGATACGAACGTATTCGTAAGCGGACTTTTATCTTCTATGGGCGCGCCGGGAATTATCTTTCAGCGATTTCGTTTGGGGCAATTTTCTATCGTTACCAGCAAAATGCAAATCAAAGAAATCCAGGCCGTGCTTGCTCGCCCTTCTTTAAAAAAGGCTCTCCCGCCGGGAACGCCGCGCGACATCCTAAAATTTTTTGCCAAACTAAAACGCCTAACGGACATCCTAGATCCGCCAGAGCTTCCCTGGGATTTCGGCGATAGAGACGATCATTTTCTACTGGACCTAGCGGCTCACGCCAAAGCTCAATTCTTGGTAACCGGCGATAAAGCGCTGCAGAGGGTTTTACTGGTAGGGCAGTGTGCGGTGGTTTAGCCCGTTGAATTTGTAGCACGACTCTAAAGAGGTTACGGATGCCGACCAAAAAACCAAGAAAGCGCGTGACGACGGTACATGAGCACCCTAGGCATGTCCCGATCAGCACCAAGAACCCCGAAGGTGTCACCATCGTTGATCAGCACCTCAGGCGCCTGAAGGGCACTTACCTTGACCCTGACGAAATCAAATCAGTTTTCAAGAACTATGATCGAAAGGGTCTACTCTATCCAACTGCGGGCAGGCTGGATATGTACAGAAACGCCGACAAAGCAGATATGTATGATGAAGTAATCGCCGTCTGGACGGACTATTTCAACAAAAAGCTCAACGCGAATCCTCCTCTTGATCCTGACATCGTAAAAGCCCTCATCTCGAGTGAATCTGACTTTCGCCTTGACCTTCCTGAAAACAAAATTGCCTTCGGAATCGCCCAGATAACAAAAAAGACTTGGAAGATCATCCAAGACCCCAAAGGGGAGGCTAAAGAATTCATTTTCAATAAGATCCGGCAGAAGGATTTGAAGGATCCGAATATTGCGATTCCAATAAGCGTCCGTTGGCTCCTATACAAATCGGAAAGAGCCCAAGCGAAGCTAGGGCACGCGCCAACTCCCGAAGATATTATTCTCGAATATAAAGGGCTTCTGAAAAGTAAATCGGACTACAAAGAAAACGCTCTTAAAAAATTTAGAACGGCGTATGGTCTTCTTAAGAAAAAGTAGCTCTATCCTAATTCTCCCCCTCTTATTTCTGACGGGGTGTGCGACGTCATCCTATCGTGTTCTTTATCAGGATGACGGCATCGCTGAATTCAATGTTGCTCCAGACCGAATTCTGCTTGAATGCGAACGCCTCTATGATGCAGATGAGCCCGGCCTTTCTGGCTTTATGATGCACGTTTTGGATGACGAAAACACTGTCTTGACCCTGGTTCAAGGGAACACCCTCGATAACCAAACTTGCGACCGAAGAATTAAAAAAATGAGTGTGATTTTAAAAAGGGGAAAAGATATCTACCTCGCCGGCAGAGGGAATTTACGCGAACCGCGCCAGATGGGAAAGGCCCATACCTTCCCTCAAAAAGGAACGTTCAAAAGCAATGGGAGAGTCCTGGGATTCGTAGCCATCGCTAACGAATATGGCCAATGCTACGACGCCTATTCCGGCGATGAAGAAAAGCCATGTCCTCCAGTACCGTTTCCTCTTTGGAAAGAAAAATGAAGGTCCCTTCGTCCTCAAAGCCCCTAGCCACAGAAGTAAGAGAGAAATTTCCTCCTGTGAACGCCGGGAACAATTCGGGAACAAAAATCGGGCGGGAACACAGAGGGAGCGAGACCGGGAACAAAATTTCCTGACGCGGGAAAATGGAAATTCCACCAAGATTTTCGCGAAGTAGATCACGCGGCCCATTCCAAACACTCAGTTCGAAAATCCAGTACTTCTCTCCGCCATTTAGTGTCCAGCTACTTTTGGTAGAAAATCACGCCAGTTGGGATAGAGTGGGGCCACAAATCAGGAGAGCTTCATGAAAATCAAAGCCCGCCACATTCTGGTAAAAGAAGAATTCGAAGCAAAAGACCTGGTGAAGAGCCTAGGCGAAGGAAAAACCTTCCAAGACCTAGCCAAGTCTTTCTCGCAGTGCCCGTCCAGCAAAGAGGGCGGTGACTTGGGCGAGTTCGGCCGCGGGAGCATGGTAGCTCCCTTTGAAGAAGCCGCTTTCGCGCTGAAGGTCGGCGAGGTTTCCGGGCCGGTGCGCACCCAGTTCGGCTACCACCTGATCCAGCGCTACGCTTAAGGCTCGATTGAGCCCGATAGACGCAGCTCCGGCATCGGCACGGCGCCTCTGTCCCCAATGCGTGAGGCCGGCGGCAATCGAAAATCCCCCGCTCTTATGGCCCGAGTCTTGGCATTGCCCTCATTGCGGGTGGCAGGCAAAATCCAGCAAAGGCGTGGTCCAATTGGCGCCAGCTCTAGATGAGATCGACGCGGGTTTCGATCTTCGGTCTTTCGATTGCTTGGCGCAAGTAGAGCCTCACCACTTCTGGTTTGTCGCGCGCAACACGCTCATCACTTGGCTGGTGCGAAAATTTGCCGGCGGGGCAAAGCACGTTCTCGAAATCGGCTGCGGCACCGGCTTCGTTCTGCGGGCCTTGCGGGCAGCGTTGCCCGGAGCTCGTTTTGCGGGCAGCGAATTGCACAGTGCCGGGTTAAATCATGCGCGCCGAAGGCATGGTGCCAGCGTGGAATGGATACAGATGGACGCGCGCCACGTGGGCTTGCAATCAGCCGTGGACCTCGTGGGCGCGTTCGACATCTTGGAGCACATACCGGAAGATGAGGCGGTGTTGACGCAAATTCGGAACGCGCTTCGGCCCGGCGGCGTATTGATCGCGACGGTGCCACAACATCGTTGGCTGTGGAGCGGATCCGACGAGCGGGCCCACCACGAGCGTCGTTACCGGGTGGGCGAACTGGCGCGCAAGGCGCAAAACGCGGGGCTCGTTCCCATTTACCAATCGAGCTTCGTGAGCTTGGCCTTTCCACTCATGCTCGCCGCCCGCCTAGCGCCTCGTAAACCACTAGCGAATTGGCAGGAAGAATTGGAAAGGGATCTCCAAGTATCCCCGTTCGCCAACGGTTTCCTTTCGCAGATCTGCCGGCTCGAACATCGGCTGCGTCGCTGGGGAATTCGTTTCCCGTTTGGCGGCTCCCAAGTATTAGTGGCGCAACGTCCCAGTAGCATTCCGCCAACCCACTAATTCCCTAACGCGCGCAATGCTTTTCATGGCATCTTCGATACTCAAAAAAAGAGTGAACAAGCATGGTCGTAAGGCGAATTTTTCATCACCCGGCGTTTCCCTATTTCTTCTGCGCCAGCTTACCCGCCGTGGTTTTCCTCTTAGCCCATTCGCTGATTTTTCAAAAAAACAGCCTCGACCCGTATGTCTATACTTCCTACATTCAAGATTATTCAGATCTCTTAGCAAGGTACGGCCGAACTTATTATTCCACACGGATCGCGCATATTTTTCCGGCCAAATTCTTCCACCTGTTTTTGGGAAGTGATCCGGGATATCTGGCTTACCGGTATCTCCAATTGCTCGCGTCGAGTGTGGCCACGTGGGGGATCTGCCGTACGTTTTATTCCAAGTCGGTAGCGGCCCTATGCTGTGTTGCGATGGCTTTTCATCCTTGGTTTTTGGTCAATGTCTTGACCGACCACTATGCCGGGTCCGCCACCGTCTATTTATTGGTGGCACTTTATTTCCTGATCGCCAAGCCATGTCGGAACGCACTGGACTATGCGCTGGCCGGAGCTTTTTTTGCGTTAGCGATCAACTGCAATTTTTTCCTGAGTTTTGTGTGCGGTGCCTATTTCCCGGCCCTTGCCGTGCTGGTGCGCGAGCGCAGAAAGCTGATATGGGGCTATTTCCAAATCCTAGCCGGATTTCTTCTCTGCTACGGCGTCCTCCTCGAAACCCTGCGCCGCGGAACCCCTCAGAGCAGTACCTTTGCCTCGTCGACGATGGAGATGACGAGCTGGCTCCTGGGGGGCGGTGGGCAAAATTGGTTTTTAAGCCTCCGCGATATTTTTTTCGTCCACGGCGACATTTCCTTTCCAGCACAGTGGGATCCGAAGCTTGGAATTCACGTGACTTGAAGTCGC
>JADMIO012976232.1_pt1 | contig 116865 bp, 71 predicted proteins | sample 8958161 | NCBI WGS metagenome assembly JADMIO01 (sample SAMN16585339, study PRJNA669376) | soil metagenome | isolation source: Crop rotation soil | place: USA: Cullars Rotation, Alabama | collected 2011 | reverse complement strand
CTTCCGGGGACACCCCCCTATCCGTCGACACCCCCCTACCTACTCACGTGAGTAGGCTGGGCGCGGCAGCGCTAGAAGCGACCGCCCGTCATGAAGTGGGCAGTGAGCCAACCCATGAAGGCCAGTAGCGCAAAGCGTCGAGCACGCACCCAACCCGAAGGCTTGCCTGTACTGCCGCTTTGCGTGGCGAACCATGACCAGACGTGTTCGCTCAGCGTGTCGCCCGGCTTCTTATTGAAGAGCGCTCGACCCTCAATGACGCCGAACGCGGCAAGCCATGCGAGCCAAGCGATTGTGTATCCGCTCATTGAGCCCCCCGACGGATTCGAACCGCCGACCCCCTGATTACGAAACAGGCGCTCTAACCGAACTGAGCTAGGGAGGCAACGCCGGTCGCTCAACCCTGGGAGAGATCAGGGGAGTGACCGGCCTGAGTGGGTAGCGCTCGACGCCGTTCCTTAGCGGTGCTTGATGCGTGGCGCGTAAACCCCTCTACCTATATGAAGGTTGTCGGCAACCTGATTCGGGGTCACAGCGAAGGGCGCCCGGGTGACGCTGTGATGAAGTGGCGTGAAGTCTGGATTACCCAATGAGAAGTCATTAGGAATGTGTGTTTCGAGTCATTCCGTCACAGCATCACTTCCCCCAGGTCAACGGCTCGCCCCGCTGTGCTGTGGTGACGGAGTCACTGTTACTTAGGCTAACTAACTAAACCGAGACAAGAGAAATGGGCCGACCGGGGGACCGGCCGACCCTTCCCGCTGCCCCAGGAAGCCCGCTGTGCGCCCGTCTCAGCGCCTAACAGGCTTCCCGGGTGTCTCGCTACGCCGCTACGTCTTCCGTGCCGTCCTGGGCGTCGTCTTCGTCGTCGTCGGTCGGCGGCTTCGCCCACGTGATCGAAGCGCGCTTCTCGATGGGCGTTCCCTGCCCCCTGCCCGTAGTCGACTTCGTGACAACGATCTTGTCTACGAAGAGCCCGACGAACACGCGCTTGTCGTCTACTGACGCGCGCCCCCACCACGACTTAGGGCCGGTCGGGTCAGCGTCGGCGTCTTCGGGGAACCATTGGTCAAGGGGAAGCTTCGGGGCTTCGGCGGCTTCAAGTTCGGCAAGCCGCTCTTCCGCCCCTTGCTGCCGGAGCGTCAGCGCTGCCTGTTGCTTCCGGAAGTGCTTCCTGCCAACGGGTCCGTCGTACGCGCCTGCCGCGCGGTCTTCGTACAGCTCTTCAAGGGCGTTCAGGGCGTCGGCGCGCTCCGCAACAAGGTTCGCCCGTTCGCCGCTCTTCTCAGGCGCCTCAGTGAGCTTGCCGAAGCGTCGGGCGGCTTCCCACAGAAGCGCCAACGTCTCTTCGTCGCCTTCGGCGTGCCTGATCTTGTTGAAGATGCGTTCCGCAACGAACTTGTCGAGTGCCGCCATGCTGACGTTGCACGTGCCTTCGTGCTGCCCAGGTGCGGACGGGTCGACCACCTTCCGGCGACGGCAGCGGTAAGAGTCCTTGATCGATTCTTCCCCGCGCTTCGAAGTCATGACGGCGCCACACTCGCAGTACAGCTTGTCCATGGCGGACAGAATGGCTTGCCCCCGGGAAAGCCCCTTGCCGCGCCCCCTGCCGTCCAACCACGCCTGAAGCTCATACCACTCAGCGGGCTCGATGATCGGTCCGCAATCAAGCTCGACCGGCCGGAGCGTGATCGGGTCGCGCTGAATGCGGTAACCCTCAATCTTCGTGGTCGGCGTGCCGTCCGGCTTCTTCTTGTAGATCACCTCAGCGGCGAAGCCCGCAATACGCGGGTCCCGAAGGATTCGCATAACGGTTGCCGGGTCCCAGGCGCTTGAAGCGGTCTTCTTCCCAATCGTCTCGCCCCGGGTCGGCACGGCGTCAGCGTCCATGCGCTTACAAAGCCCCGTGATGCTGCCCGGGTGAATGGCGGCTTGACTGCCCGGCTTGAAGGGAAGGTGTTTGTGCGTCTTGATCTCACGCCACCACCACCGGATTACGTCGGGCTCGAACTCGAAGGGTCCGGTAAGGGGAGTGGTCGAGTGCGCAAGCTTGTTGATGACGACATTGACCATTCGGCCGTTGCGCGTGATCTCCTTCGTCTCCGAAACAAGCTCGAAGCCGTAAGGCGCCTTCCCGCCGACGTACCCGCCCAATTCGCGCTGAAGGTTCTTCGTGTCGAGAATCTTCGCCGACTTCAGCGAAGATTCTTTGTGCGACGCGTCGAGCCGCATAATCAGGTGAATCAGGTCCATGACGTTTCCCTGCCGGAAGACGCCTTCCTGAGTGGAAACAATCGTCACGCCCAGGGCGAGCAATTCCGAGACAATCGGAATCGCGTCCATGACCTTCAGGCGCGAGAAGCGCGACACGTCATAGACAATGATCATGTTGAGCCGCCCGGCGCGGCATTCGTTCAGGATGCGTTCGAACTCCGGGCGCTCCGCCGTCCCGAACGCCGACGTGCCCGGCGCTTCGCTGAAATGCCCGACGAACCTGAACCGGCCCCCGTCGCGCTCGACTTCGCGCTGAAGGTCGGCCGCCTTGTCTTCGTTGGCGCTACGCTGTGTCGCTGGGCTTGCTGCGCTCGAATTCTCGCGCTCGCGCGACTGACGGTCGTAAGCACCCGCGTACGTGTCCACCCCGGTCACAACCCCTTGTGTCATGTCGGCGACCCTACGCCCCCAACTGAGAGAACTCAAAGGTTACCCCAGTTGGGGCACTACTCCCGAAAACCGCTTCTGACCTGGGAAAACGTGAAGCCCCGGGGCATCCGCTGAGGGTTGCCGCCGGGGCTTCGGTGTGTCCGTCAGTACGGGCCATAGAGGGGCGTCGTGTAACCCACCCAGGGCGATTGCTCCGGCACGGGGAAGCCGCGCCACGCCTTCGGGACGTCGCGGTGAGTTCAGGCTTTTTCATATCTCATTGCCCCCGGACGAGCGTCTGCTCCGCCATTCGCCGTCCGCCGTGCCAATCGGATCAGCCGTCCAAATGCGGGATTTTCGTTAGTCGGAGGCCAAACGGCATTGAGCGTCAGCATATCATCAGCGAGCTGAAGAAAGACAATCCCCGATCCGCTCCACGTGTTGCCCCAGCAATCAGCGCGACCTTGCCCCTCCAACGTCATCTCGTTCTCCGCTCATGAGCTCAGCCACTGGCGAGCGGCATCGCATTCTTCGCATCCCGCCTCTGGCGGATGCAGGAAGATCAACGGATCTCGGCCCAGTTGACCCAGGGCTGTCGCCACAATGTCGCGGGAGCGGATCAACCGAGCAAAGGCATGACCGACTGGACCTTCCTTCTGAAGGCTCTTCTCCTTGAGCCACCTGTCCGCCAAGGCAAAGCGCTCACAGCAGTGGTCATTCTCGAGATAATCGACGCGTACCAACTTGCCATCCTGAAGAATGGTGCAGTGTCTCGGCACCCCATAGGGAACCTTTGCCATCAACTCGGCAAGATGCAGCGTCGTGTTGGCATCGTGTCCCACGCCGAGGAGAAGTACCTGCCCATCGAGTTCATGGACACGGGCGACCGGGCTTGCAGGCGAGTGAGGTGGCAGGGGCAATGGATCAGAGATGATCTGCTCTGCCTGTGGCCCCGCTGCCGCAAAGGCAAATGGATGGGCGCTGCGCTTTACATTTGGCAGGCGCCAGAATGTGTCAGAGACAACTCCAAGGTCCGGTGTAACGGGCGACGTGGCAGGATCGAACGGCTCGTCGTCCAGACCTGACCACGAGGGCATGACGAGCGTCCCTCCCGGACCCAGCGCAGCACGCAGGGCCTCGATCAGTCCAAGTGGCCCATCTTCGAGGGGCCGGACGCTACGGAAGGAGCTGTGGACCAGCAGCACACCGCCGGGGGTAACCCCAAGGTTGAGAAGCTGACCGATGAGCTCGGCTTTTCGCCATTCGTATTGCACGACATTGCACTCCACCGCTGATGACATCAGTCGATCATAGCACGATCAACGGCACTGTTGCAAATAGTCGGTGGTGATAAACTTATCATCCCCTTTTGCTGATGGAGCTGCACATGAACCCATTCAAAGGCCGGCATTTTCAGCGTGACATCATTCTGTGGGCCGTACGCTGGTACTGCAAATACGGCATCAGTTACCGTGAGCTGCAGGTCGACGGATCTTTTCCGCTGCATAACCCTGCTTCGGGGTCATTATAGCGATTTTTTCGGTATATCCATCCTTTTTCGCACGATATACAGGATTTTGCCAAAGGGTTCGTGTAGACTTTCCTTGGTGTATCCAACGGCGTCAGCCGGGCAGGATAGGTGAAGTAGGCCCACCCGCGAGCGGGTGTTCCTTCTTCACTGTCCCTTATTCGCACCTGGCGGTGCTCAACGGGAATCCTGCTCTGCGAGGCTGGCCGGCTACCGCCGGCGTAACAGATGAGGGCAAGCGGATGGCTGATGAAACCAAGCCAACCAGGAAGGGCAGCCCACCTATCAAGGTGTACTGCCTTCCAGACGAACGAAGAGCGATTGAGGAAAAGGCGGCGGCGGCCGAGAGAGAATATTCAGGCCAGTTATGCTTTCTGGCCTGTAACAAAGGACATTAAGTAAAGACAGATAAACGTAGACTAAAACGTGGTCGCATCAGGGTGCTGGCTTTTCAAGTTCCTTAAGAATGGCCTCAATTTTCTCTATACACTCAGTTGGAACACGAGACCTGTCCAGGTTAAGCACCATTTTATCGCCCTTATACAATACTGTCGCTCCAGGAGCAAACTGATGTCGTGAGCTTAAACTAGTTCTTGATGCAGATGACGTTTTAAGCACAGAAGTTAAAAGAGTGATAACTTCTTCAGCTTCAAATATCACCCCAGCTTTTTTCTGCTCATGAAGGTTAGATGCCTGCTGCTTAAGTAATTCCTCTTTATCTGTAAAGGCTTTTTGAAGTGCATCACCTGACCGGGCAGATAGTTCACCGGGGTGAGAAAAAAGAGCAACAACTGATTTAGGCAATTTGGCGGTGTTGATACAGCGGGTAATAATCTTACGTGAAATATTTTCCGCATCAGCCAGCGCAGAAATATTTCCAGCAAATTCATTCTGCAATCGGCTTGCATAACGCTGACCACGTTCATAAGCACTTGTTGGGCGATAATCGTTACCCAATCTGGATAATGCAGCCATCTGCTCATCATCCAGCTCGCCAACCAGAACACGATAATCACTTTCGGTAAGTGCAGCAGCTTTACGACGGCGACTCCCATCGGCAATTTCTATGACACCAGATACTCTTCGACCGAACGCCGGTGTCTGTTGACCAGTCAGTAGAAAAGAAGGGATGAGATCATCCAGTGCGTCCTCAGTAAGCAGCTCCTGGTCACGTTCATTACCTGACCATACCCGAGAGGTCTTCTCAACACTATCACCCCGGAGCACTTCAAGAGTAAACTTCACATCCCGACCACATACAGGCAAAGTAATGGCATTACCGCGAGCCATTACTCCTACGCGCGCAATTAACGAATCCACCATCGGGGCAGCTGGTGTCGATAACGAAGTATCTTCAACCGGTTGAGTATTGAGCGTATGTTTTGGAATAACAGGCGCACGCTTCATTATCTAATCTCCCAGCGTGGTTTAATCAGACGATCGAAAATTTCATTGCAGACAGGTTCCCAAATAGAAAGAGCATTTCTCCAGGCACCAGTTGAAGAGCGTTGATCAATGGCCTGTTCAAAAACAGTTCTCATCCGGATCTGACCTTTACCAACTTCATCCGTTTCACGTACAACATTTTTTAGAACCATGCTTCCCCAGGCATCCCGAATTTGCTCCTCCATCCACGGGGACTGAGAGCCATTACTATTGCTGTATTTGGTAAGCAAAATACGTACATCAGGCTCGAACCCTTTAAGATCAACGTTCTTGAGCAGATCACGAAGCATATCGAAAAACTGCAGTGCGGAGGTGTAGTCAAACAACTCAGCAGGCGTGGGAACAATCAGCACATCAGCAGCACATACGACATTAATCGTGCCGATACCCAGGTTAGGCGCGCTGTCAATAACTATGACATCATAGTCATGAGCAACAGTTTCAATGGCCAGTCGGAGCATCAGGTGTGGATCGGTGGGCAGTTTACCTTCATCAAATTTGCCCATTAACTCAGTTTCAATACGGTGCAGAGCCAGACAGGAAGGAATAATGTCAAGCCCCGGCCAGCAAGTGGGCTTTATTGCATAAGTGACATCGTCCTTTTCCCCAAGATAGAAAGGCAGGAGAGTGTCTTCTGCATGAATATGAAGATCTGGTACCCATCCGTGATACATTGAGGCTGTTCCCTGGGGGTCGTTACCTTCCACGAGCAAAACACGTAGCCCCTTCAGAGCCAGATCCTGAGCAAGATGAACAGAAACTGAGGTTTTGTAAACGCCTCCTTTATGGGCAGCAACCCCGATCACCGGTGGAAATACGTCTTCAGCACGTCGCAATCGCGTACCAAACACATCACGCATATGATTAATTTGTTCAATTGTATAACCAACACGTTGCTCAACCCGTCCTCGAATTTCCATATCCGGGTGCGGTAGTCGCCCTGCTTTCTCGGCATCTCTGATAGCCTGAGAAGAAACCCCAACTAAATCCGCTGCTTCACCTATTCTCCAGCGCCGGGTTATTTTCCTCGCTTCCGGGCTGTCATCATTAAACTGTGCAATGGCGATAGCCTTCGTCATTTCATGACCAGCGTTTATGCACTGGTTAAGTGTTTCCATGAGTTTCATTCTGAACATCCTTTAATCATTGCTTTGCGTTTTTTTATTAAATCTTGCAATTTACTGCAAAGCAACAACAAAATCGCAAAGTCATCAAAAAACCGCAAAGTTGTTTAAAATAAGAGCAACACTACAAAAGGAGATAAGAAGAGCACATACCTCAGTCACTTATTATCACTAGCGCTCGCCGCAGCCGTGTAACCGAGCATAGCGAGCGAACTGGCGAGGAAGCAAAGAAGAACTGTTCTGTCAGATAGCTCTTACGCTCAGCGCAAGAAGAAATATCCACCGTGGGAAAAACTCCAGGTAGAGGTACACACGCGGATAGCCAATTCAGAGTAATAAACTGTGATAATCAACCCTCATCAATGATGACGAACTAACCCCCGATATCAAGTCACATGACGAAGGGAAAGAGAAGGAAATCAACTGTGACAAACTGCCCTCAAATTTGGCTTCCTTAAAAATTACAGTTCAAAAAGTATGAGAAAATCCATGCAGGCTGAAGGAAACAGCAAAACTGTGACAAATTACCCTCAGTAGGTCAGAACAAATGTGACGAACCACCCTCAAATCTGTGACAGATAACCCTCAGACTATCCTGTCGTCATGGAAGTGATATCGCGGAAGGAAAATACGATATGAGTCGTCTGGCGGCCTTTCTTTTTCTCAATGTATGAGAGGCGCATTGGAGTTCTGCTGTTGATCTCATTAACACAGACCTGCAGGAAGCGGCGGCGGAAGTCAGGCATACGCTGGTAACTTTGAGGCAGCTGGTAACGCTCTATGATCCAGTCGATTTTCAGAGAGACGATGCCTGAGCCATCCGGCTTACGATACTGACACAGGGATTCGTATAAACGCATGGCATACGGATTGGTGATTTCTTTTGTTTCACTAAGCCGAAACTGCGTAAACCGGTTCTGTAACCCGATAAAGAAGGGAATGAGATATGGGTTGATATGTACACTGTAAAGCCCTCTGGATGGACTGTGCGCACGTTTGATAAACCAAGGAAAAGATTCATAGCCTTTTTCATCGCCGGCATCCTCTTCAGGGCGATAAAAAACCACTTCCTTCCCCGCGAAACTCTTCAATGCCTGCCGTATATCCTTACTGGCTTCCGCAGAGGTCAATCCGAATATTTCAGCATATTTAGCAACATGGATCTCGCAGATACCGTCATGTTCCTGTAGGGTGCCATCAGATTTTCTGATCTGGTCAACGAACAGATACAGCATACGTTTTTGATCCCGGGAGAGACTATATGCCGCCTCAGTGAGGTCGTTTGACTGGACGATTCGCGGGCTATTTTTACGTTTCTTGTGATTGATAACCGCTGTTTCCGCCATGACAGATCCATGTGAAGTGTGACAAGTTTTTAGATTGTCACACTAAATAAAAAAGAGTCAATAAGCAGGGATAACTTTGTGAAAAAACAGCTTCTTCTGAGGGCAATTTGTCACAGGGTTAAGGGCAATTTGTCACAGACAGGACTGTCATTTGAGGGTGATTTGTCACACTGAAAGGGCAATTTGTCACAACACCTTCTCTAGAACCAGCATGGATAAAGGCCTACAAGGCGCTCTAAAAAAGAAGATCTAAAAACTATAAAAAAAATAATTATAAAAATATCCCCGTGGATAAGTGGATAACCCCAAGGGAAGTTTTTTCAGGCATCGTGTGTAAGCAGAATATATAAGTGCTGTTCCCTGGTGCTTCCTCGCTCACTCGACCGGGAGGGTTCGAGAAGGGGGGGCACCCCCCATAAGCGCTAACTTAAGGGTTGAACCATCTGAAGAATGCGACGCCTCGGTGCCTCGTTAAGACGATGCCTCGCGTTCTTCAATTGCGTTTTGTAGGCTGTCAGGGATACTGTCCCACGAATGGCCACCTGTAAGCTCCAGATGACCATTTTTGTTATTCTCCACAACGAGTTAGTTCTTCTTTTCGGATCCGGCACTTCTGGGGGGGAAATCCAGCGATGGCTGGATTATGTCGTCAATTAAAAATGCGGCGAGTAGATTAGCAAATATCCACGCTTTCGCGAGTTCAGGTTCCTTTGCACGCAAAGCATCCAGGTGCAGCAAACTTTTGAGCCGCTTAAAAGCCAGTTCAATTTGCCATCGCAGACGGTAACAATCAGCCACTTGCTCTGCTGAATATTCATCTTCCGGTAATGATGTTAGCAATAGCACATGGCCCGCTGCTTCCAGCGTTTCCGCCTGAACTACTCGTCCTTTTCGACGATTCTCGCTGAGCAGTCGGGTTTTACTGATTAATGCTTTTTCGGGAGGAAGTGATACGGCAATGAGACGTGCCGGAAAGGGAGCTCCGGCTTTTTTATTACCTGAATTGCCTATCATTACAGTGGTTTCACCGTTCTTACCGCAATCCAGCCCGCGCAGAAAACCCATCATGTCAAAGCGCATTCCTTCTGCAGTTAACCAGCGCAATCCTCGCCAGTGAACCCGGACGATATAATCAGCTTCTCCAAAAGCAAGTGAGCGGATACATTCGGGACGCGAACCGAATCCCCGGTCAGCAATGCGTATCTCGTCTGCCGTTTGCGCAAATCGGTCCAGCCGTTCAGCGTCTCTGCTGTCGGTTAGCTCAAAATCAGTGAACTGACAGGTATGAGGATCATATCCCATATGTAGTCGCCATTCAGCGCTGCCGCCCCCGGGCGCACTGATTGCTGTTCCATCGACAAGACGCAATCTCTTTCCGCTTGTACAACCCGTAACTGCGGCGCGTACAGCAAGTGTTTGTGCGGCAAGTATGCCAAACCAGTCGGCGGCATTCCGCAGCCGCTTCAGGAGAGCCACGTCAGATAATGTTGCAACGTCATGGAGCTGAGCCCATGCAGTGACTTCACGTAATGACATCCCCCCGGGGCCGTAAGCCAGCCCCAGACGTAGCAGAGTTGCAGCATCACGAATTTCGCGGCGGCGGGTTAGAGCCCCGGCATTACGTGCCGAAGTATCCAGTTCTTCGGGCTTACCAATATGGGCCAGAATTGCTGACCAGTTATCGTGAGAGTAATTCATCGGCACGTTAAATCATATCAGGCGTAATACCACAACCCTTAAGTTAGCGCTTATGGGGCACCCCCCTTCGGCGTGCGCGGTCACGCGCACAGGGCGCAGCCCTGGTTAAAAACAAGGTTTATAAATATTGGTTTAAAAGCAGGTTAAAAGACAGGTTAGCGGTGGCCGAAAAACGGGCGGAAACCCTTGCAAATGCTGGATTTTCTGCCTGTGGACAGCCCCTCAAATGTCAATAGGTGCGCCCCTCATCTGTCAGCACTCTGCCCCTCAAGTGTCAAGGATCGCGCCCCTCATCTGTCAGTAGTCGCGCCCCTCAAGTGTCAATACCGCAGGGCACTTATCCCCAGGCTTGTCCACATCATCTGTGGGAAACTCGCGTAAAATCAGGCGTTTTCGCCGATTTGCGAGGCTGGCCAGCTCCACGTCGCCGGCCGAAATCGAGCCTGCCCCTCATCTGTCAACGCCGCGCCGGGTGAGTCGGCCCCTCAAGTGTCAACGTCCGCCCCTCATCTGTCAGTGAGGGCCAAGTTTTCCGCGAGGTATCCACAACGCCGGCGGCCGGCCGCGGTGTCTCGCACACGGCTTCGACGGCGTTTCTGGCGCGTTTGCAGGGCCATAGACGGCCGCCAGCCCAGCGGCGAGGGCAACCAGCCGAGGGCTTCGCCCTGTCGCTCGACTGCGGCGAGCACTACTGGCTGTAAAAGGACAGACCACATCATGGTTCTGTGTTCATTAGGTTGTTCTGTCCATTGCTGACATAATCCGCTCCACTTCAACGTAACACCGCACGAAGATTTCTATTGTTCCTGAAGGCATATTCAAATCGTTTTCGTTACCGCTTGCAGGCATCATGACAGAACACTACTTCCTATAAACGCTACACAGGCTCCTGAGATTAATAATGCGGATCTCTACGATAATGGGAGATTTTCCCGACTGTTTCGTTCGCTTCTCAGTGGATAACAGCCAGCTTCTCTGTTTAACAGACAAAAACAGCATATCCACTCAGTTCCACATTTCCATATAAAGGCCAAGGCATTTATTCTCAGGATAATTGTTTCAGCATCGCAACCGCATCAGACTCCGGCATCGCAAACTGCACCCGGTGCCGGGCAGCCACATCCAGCGCAAAAACCTTCGTGTAGACTTCCGTTGAACTGATGGACTTATGTCCCATCAGGCTTTGCAGAACTTTCAGCGGTATACCGGCATACAGCATGTGCATCGCATAGGAATGGCGGAACGTATGTGGTGTGACCGGAACAGAGAACGTCACACCGTCAGCAGCAGCGGCGGCAACCGCCTCCCCAATCCAGGTCCTGACCGTTCTGTCCGTCACTTCCCAGATCCGCGCTTTCTCTGTCCTTCCTGTGCGACGGTTACGCCGCTCCATGAGCTTATCGGGTCCACTCGCGAACGCAGAAAGGCCCACCCGAAGGTGAGCCAGTGTGATTACATTTGCGGCCTAACTGTGGCCAGTCCAGTTACGCTGGAGTCACTAGTATTTAGGTGACACTATAGAAGCGGCCGCGACAACTTGTCCACGTGGAATTCTAAGCTTAGGATCCCAATGTGCTGGAAAGGAGATACTTGGTCCTGAAGCGCTCGAAGTAGACAAGCTCCATCGCATCTATGGATTTACCCGAGTGGCTGAAAACCTGCTTGAACGTGCGTCGATATCAACACTTACTGCACTCGAATCTTACGCAGCAGGCGTCAATGCTTTCGTCAAACAGTGTGGTGTTGAAGCACTGCCACTCCAATTCCGTATCTTGAGGTATCAGCCAAGAGAATGGAGTGCGATTGACTCTCTGGCGCTCGGAAAGCTTTTCGCGGAAAAACTATCATTCACTGCCGACGCGGACATGCTTCGCGCCTTGATGAGTGATTTACCGCTCGAAAAATATGCGACGCTGCTGCCGGAAATCTCTCCGCTGGATATTACGCCGGATGGCAATGACGCACCCGCCGAAAATAGACCACGCGCACGGGAACAACGAAAGTTCAACGAGCTCGAGCTTTCAATTTTGACTGAACTCCTAACTGCTACGCGACGAGCGCGTGCAGCTACAGGCGGTGACGGACAAGTCGGAAGCAATAGCTGGGTCATCAGTGGCGAGCGCTCTGTTTCACGAAAGCCCATGCTCGCCAGCGATCCACACCTACCGCCTACATCTCCATCGATCTGGCACATAACGCATTTAAGCGCCGGCGATTTGCGAGTTTGTGGAGTTTCAGTTCCAGGAGTTCCAGGCGTGATGCTCGGACATAACGAACGGATCGCGTGGGGAATTACTAATCTCTGCCCTGATGTTCAGGATCTTTACATCGAACACTTCGACTCGCACGACCCATGTTCGTACTTGACACCCTCAGGTTGGCACACGGCCGAAGTACGAAAGGAAGAGATCCGAGTTCGCAAGTCACTCGACGGCTCAGAGAGCGAAGTCGTTACGCTCGAAGTTAAAGCTACGCGTCACGGTCCGATCATGATCGAAAAAGACTCAATCGGACTCGCATTACGCTGGACCGCTTTCGACACGGAGATCATCGATCTCGACACGTTCCTCGCCATTAATCGCGCGCGCAATTGGGACGAATTTGTTATTGCCTTGAGCGGGTACGGTGGTCCACCTCAGAATTTCACTTACGCCGACATCGACGGACATATCGGCTATCACAGCGCAGGCCGGATTCCCATCAGACGAACGGGAGATGGTCGCTTGCCTTACGACGGTGCGACGGACGATGGTGAATGGCTCGGCTACATTCCTTTCGAAGAATTGCCGCATGCGTTTGATCCACCTTCCGGAATCGTCATCATGGCGAATCAACGGATTGTGAGTGATGACTATCAGTATCATCTAACAGACAACTGGCGAGTGCCATATCGCGCCCGCCGGATTTCCAACCGGTTGCAAACGAACCGAAAGCTAAACGTTGATGAATTCCTATCCATCCAGGGCGATACCTATTCATACCCGGACGCCATCTTTGCGGCAGAGTTGGTCAAGCTTGCAGCGCCTTTAATCACTTCGTCGGAAGAATGGCGAGAGATAGTTGAAGTCGTTGATGGTTGGGACGGTTTTGCAAACATGGAGTCCACGGCGTTGCCTTTCGTCACTGAGATGCGTAAGTCGTTTCGTTGCCACATTCTCGAGGCTACGATCGGCACGGAGTTGGCGTCATTATTTGAATGGAGAAACGAGGGAACGTTCCTGGATCAACTGATTACCGAACGCCCCATGGACTGGCTGCCAGAAGAGTTTACTTCGTATGAGTCTCTGCTTCTCACGTGCTATCGCGAGGCCATCGATACGCTCTCGACTCAGTTGGGTCCCGACAGAAGGCAATGGACCTGGGGAAGAGTCGCTCAGGTTCGCTTTCCGCACCCGCTTGAAAGAATTGTACCCGCAGGGTCGCGATTCTCGACGTCTACTTTTCCGCAAAACACTGGAGGCTCGATGCCCACAGTCAACGCGGGTTCGAGAGTCTCACTGCGTTTCATTGCAGACTTAAGCGATTGGGACTCATCGCGGCTCTGCCTGCCGCTCGGACAATCGGGTGATCCGTCAAGTGTGCACCGTGAAGATCAACTCGAAGAATGGCGTAACGTTGCTCCGTCGGTCTTACCATTCAGTCGCGATGCGATTGCCGGAGCAACTCAAAGCATGATGATAATAACGCCTTCAGCAACAGAGTTTTAAGATAACAATGAGTATTGATGCTTGTCGATACATTCACCAGCTTCTTGATCCCGCTTCCCATGCCAGTGGTAGAGAAGCAACGTGGTAGAGAAGCAACATATGATGAGATTGGTGTATCTTTTGCCCTATTACTCTGGAAATCGGTAATTGAAACATGCAGTCTAAGCGACGATAGACTCATTAAGATCTCACGACCGCTCTCTTCCGAATGGCGCACCGGGGTCGGAATGAAAATTCACAGCGGCGATTAAGTTGTAAATCGGTGTTGCCCAGCAAATTGATTTTTGCATTAGCTCTGCTGTTCCTTCATTACTCTCAGTCAGCAAGAGGCCCAGCCAAATGCAGATAACAGCGTAACGCTTAACGATGGCTATCGCTGTGTGTGGTTCCCCCATCTGCGACAAATAATCGCCCGAAGGCTCACTGACAGCGATGTACTCTGATGCTCCTAGATTTCCGCATCGAAGCTTTCACAAGCAAACAGCTAGCGGCCGTTTCAATGGAGGAGAAAACAGAAGATGATCAATCTTAGGCGAAGATCAGGACAAACTTCCAACTCGAATCCTTAACTGGAAGGGCGGAATGATTATTCCTCACAACAATGGTGACGCCGTCGTTTTTGAGTCGCTCAGCAGAGCAATAAAGAGTCTCATCGACGACTTGGCCCCATCTTACGTTTATCCCGCGACCGTACAATTATATCGCCAAGGCTCGCATGCAGAAGAAGTGTATTTCATTAATCGAGGGCTATTGAAGCTTGTAAGAATGGAGAGGGAAGGTCACGAGCTGATCATTGATCTGCGACGCCGCGGATGGTTGTTAGGTACGGCTGCTGTGATTACCAGGCAGCAACATCCGGTGACCGCAATCACTCTTTCTGAGTCTGTTGTACAGCGCATTCCGGCTGCGGCCTTCAACAATCTATTGAGGACCAATACACAATTCTCCGTGCACGTCCACCAGATGCAGAGCTACGAGGCAATCGATCACATCACACACATGGCCCTAATAAGTTGCCTTCCGGCGCAAGAGCGCCTGGCGGATCTGCTCTGGGAACTTGCTCACGCACTTGACCTACCCACTTCATCGGGCGAAGTTCTTTTACGCCTTCCACTGAAACATTGGGAACTCGCCCAGTTGATCGGGGTCACACCCGAGTATCTAAGTCGGTTGCTGAAAAAAATGCAGCGAGATGGAATCGTACGTCAGAAAAAGGGTTTCATGATCATTCAGGATGTGCAAAAACTGTGGCATTCATCCGCGGACGAGTCCTTCATTGACCTAGTTCATGAGCGCGATTGAGCTAGTCCAATAACGAGGATGAACTAGTTCAATGACACAGGTGCAAATCGAGGCGCAGAATGCCATCCACCTCGACAACGAAGCATAGTCTCTCAACCAAGAAAAGTAGAGCCGAGAACCGGAGGTTCGCAGTTTACTTCCAGGTTGATCATTATGCCGGGCTTTAATGATTGAAAGACAGTTGGTTGAAAAAACAGCTTGACGCGGTAAGCCGATGTTTGTTTGGGAGTCGACTTCACCAACAATCGTCGGCAACCTTAGCGTTGGTTGTGCACTGGCGTGACCAGGAATTTTACTTAGGACTTTTCACACTTATCCGACAAGGAGGATCTGGTAATTATCGAATCAGGATAGCTCTGGAGAGCCTAACACTCCGGATAGCTTCCGATTTGATAATCAGATGTTCCTCTGTCTAATTTAACTCCACAAACTAATTTGCACTTTTGGTGCAAAGTGCAGTAGCTCTGTCCGCCGCTCAATCGCGAGTGAAGCTGCCCGGCGCAAGCTACTCAAGCTCCTTATTTTCAAAGCAAAACAAAATCTGGCCTGGGGACGGAATCCTCCCGACACTCCTACGGCGAAAGCATTATTTCGTGGCTCAAAACCTAAAGCCGAAGTTAGACGCGCCTGAACTCATCCAGCCATATGGCGGTGAGTTGGTCAGCTTGTTGGTTAAAGACCAAGAGAGAAATGAGCTGATCGAGTACGCCGGCAGGCTTCCTTCATTCCAGCTCTCCCACCGCTCTCTTTGCGATCTTGAGCTTTTGGCCTGCGGAGCCTTCTCGCCACTCGACCGCTTCATGGGACGTGCCGATTATCATTCGGTGCTGGAAGACATGCGTCTGATCAGTGGGACGCTATTTCCGATTCCCATTTCGTTGCCAGTCGACAAAAGCCATGCGATCAGCATCGGACAGGAAATCGCCTTACGTGATCTCAAGAACAACTTGATGGCAGTGATGGCTATCGATGAAATCTTTGAGTGGGACCTTTCGCATGAAGCGGAACGAGTGTGCGGGACAACAGACGTGCGGCATCCTCTGGTCGCAGAAATGCACACCTGGGGGAAGCGATACGTTTCAGGCCCGCTCAAAGTATTAAGCCTGCCGAAGCATTTCAGTTTTGTCGAACTGAGGCATATGCCGACCGAGGTGAGAGAGCTGCTCTCGAACAAAGGTCACGCCAACGTGGTCGCGTTCCAAACGCGCAATCCGATGCATCGTGCGCACGAAGAGTTGACGAAACAAGCCGCACAGAAAATTGGAGGCTGTCTGCTCTTACATCCGGTCGTTGGGCAAACTAAAGCAGGAGACGTAGATCACTATACTCGTGTGCGTAGTTACAAGATCTTAGTAGAAAAGTACTATGACCCTCAACGCACAGTGCTTAGCTTATTGCCGCTTGCAATGCGCATGGCTGGACCACGCGAAGCCCTGTGGCACGCCCTCATTCGACGAAACTATGGGGCCAATCATTTCATCGTCGGGCGAGATCATGCGAGTCCCGGATTGGATTCTGAGGGGAAACCGTTTTATGGATCATACGATGCGCAACACCTTCTCGAGCGGTTTGCAGAAGAGATTGGCGTGACCATGGTCCCATTTAATGAGCTTGTCTACGTGCCGCACAAACGTCGTTATTTCGAGGCCGATAAAGTGCCGAAAAGCACACAGGTTCTTTCACTTTCCGGCACCCGCGTGCGCCGTGAATATCTTGACGTTGGTAAGAGCCTTCCGGAATGGTTTACGAGATCTGAAGTTGCCGCCATCCTCGCCAAAGCGTATCCGCCGCTACATCAGAAAGGATTTTGTATCTGGTTCACTGGTCTTTCTGGCGCAGGTAAAACCAGTATCGCCGAAGTGCTGACCGAACAACTGGCAGAAATCGGTCGCCAGGTTACGGTCCTGGATGGCGATGTTGTGCGGACCCACCTGTCGAAAGGCTTGGGTTTCAGTAAAGAGGATAGAGATACAAATATCCTGCGCATTGGCTATGTTGCCTCAGAAATCGTTCGGCACAACGGAGCAGTGATCTGCGCCGCCGTCAGTCCGTATCGCGCGGCGCGCAATGAAGTTAGAAACATGGTGGGCCAGGACCAATTCGTCATGGTCTTCGTGGATACACCCCTCGAAGTTTGCGAGCAGCGCGATATTAAAGGAATGTATGGCAAAGCACGGCGCGGTGAAGTCCATGGCTTCACTGGGATAGACGACACTTATGAGCCTCCTTTGGATCCTGACCTGACAGTGAAGACCATCGACTGCTCACCTAAAGATAATGCCCGAGAGATTCTTAATTATCTTGTCAGCAAAGGTTTCCTACAGCTTGCAACACCTCAAGTTTCATCAACTAGCTCCGACAACAACGGGGCAAGCACAAATGGAAAGACAGTGGGTGTGGCGGCTTCCGGATCGCAGAGACTGAACTCATGAAGATCGGAATAATTGCCGATGAATTGGCAATGGTGAGCGTAGCGAGCGTCTTCCAGCAACTTGAGCGCACGCTCGCAGCACAACGGCACGAAGTTGTCCGTCGCCCACTTGACTATTACTACGCGTCAGGGGACAAAAAGGAAGCCTTGTGTAAGGACTTCCTGCTGAATTGCGACATGGTCATCGGCCGAATAGACGACAAAGTACTGCGAGCCAGAGCAGCGCTCGATTGCCAACCCCCCGTAATCGGTTTTCTGATGGGGTCGATGTCCAGGGGCGCGGCGGAAATGGCGGTGTGGTCCCGCTATCTAAAGTCGACCGATATCCTTGTTGGCAATTGCGACGGAGACGTTGAAATCACCGAGAAGTTTTTCAAAAACGCTCGCATACGAAAAATTCCGTTTGCATTTGATGAATCAACTTTTTACCCCGTCGACGAGCAACGAAAGCAAGCGATCAGGGTCGAGTTGGGTTTTCAGCAGGAAGACAGGATCCTGCTTTATTCCGGACGCATCACGATCGAAAAGAATCTGCACACACTATTCAGGATATTCAGTGTGCTTCAGGATCTCGTGCCCAACATTCATCTCGTGGTTGTCGGTGAGCCATTCAACATCCCATTTTCGGCATTGGGAATGTATCCTGTAAGTGTATCTGCAACTCTCATGAGGTTAATGGATGATCTGCAAATCAATAAGAGTCAGGTCCACTTAATCGGCCGCAAGGGTGCTGCGCAGCTACGGGATCTTTACGCCATCTCTGATCTGCTGGTAAACCTAACGCTTCATCATGATGAAAATTTCGGCTTCGCTCAGGTAGAAGCCATGGCCTGCGGAACTCCGGTTGTCGGAACGAGTTGGGGTGGCTTGAAGGACGTTATCAAACATGGTGAAACCGGGTATCACATCAGCACGGTGGTGACCGATTCAGGAGTGAAGCTCAACTGGTGGGAGGCAATCAATCGAATCGTCTTCCTACTCGAGAATGAAGATGTTCTGCAGCGTCTTCGTGAGCGATGTTGCAGTTATGCGAAGGAGATCTCCTCACAGGCGGTGTTCGGCCAGATGCTGGAATCACTTCTGAACGACTGCTCAAAAGAGAGCGGAAACGGAAGCGGGCCTCTCCGCCCCTCAGACTTCGCGGACGAATTGTGGCTTAAGTGTTTGCCTAATGAGTTTTCTCCGCCTTCATTTCATCGCGGCCCAACGTCGTTTGAGATGTACAAAGAAATGATTGCCCCTTATACTGGGCTGACTGAAAACCTGATTCCCGATGGTGAGGAACTAAAACCCGATCAGTTGCTAGTTCTTGCTGTTCCGGTTCGGGTCGAAGCAAACACGCTAAAGCCGGACGATCCGATTTTCCCGCTCGAGTTTGAAATACCCGAAGCGCATCAGGACGAGTGCAAAGCGATGCTCGAAGTGATGAGAAATGAGCCGGTGATCGAAGTGAAGCGCCTGGATAAGCTGATTGCGGCGCGCGCGGAAAACGGATTTCAAACGACTTTGAAGTGGATGCTTTATAAAGGAATTCTACTGAGAACAAAACGCATGGATGCTTACCTCGATCCTGATATGATTGGGGCAAACATGGGTAAGCCGGTATTCTCAATACATAGCGTAGACTTTGCGACGGATGTGATAGTGATTAAGTAAAACTGGACCTCAACTCTCATCGAGAGACACTCAACTCTCGGAAGATTGGTGCACAACTTGTTCCAGGACTTACGAGTCAGTCTCAGGGTATTCAAGAAAAATCCAGTCTTCACCACCATAGTCGTACTGACGCTCGCCCTCGGCATCGGCGTTAACGTGGCCATCTTCTCAGTGGTCAACGGCGTGCTCCTTAATCCGTTGCCGTTTCCACACCCTGAGCAACTGGTGGCAATTTTCCAAAGCAAGCCCAACTTCGAAAACGGCGCCGTCCCGTATCCGAATTTTCTCGATCTTAAAAAAGAGCAGCAAACGCTTTCCGCAATGGCTATTCATCGCCCAACCATCTTCGGCCTGCTCGGGGCCGGCGACTCGGAAAGCATCGATGGCAGATCAGTTTCCGCCGATTACTTCAGGGTGCTTGATGTAAAGCCTGCCCTCGGACGCACTTTTGTAGAAGGTGAAGATCTGGAGGGCGCGCAGCCGGTAGTCGTGATTAGTGACGGCCTTTGGCAGCGCAAGTTTGGCAGTGACCCGAACATCATTGGGAAGTCGATCAATCTTGATGACAAGATGTATCAAATCATCGGTGTCCTGCCCAAGACCTTCATCTTTCGCACCAATGATGTGTATGTGCCGATCGGCCAGTTGGGGCTAAACGCACTGAAGGCACGCGGCGCCGGTCTATCACTCTCGGGAATCGGCCGGCTAAAGCCTGGTGTCACTACTGAGCAGGCGAACGCGGATCTGAATCGAATATTTCAGAATCTTGCCATCACTTACCCGGGCGCGAACAAGGGCCAGAGCGTGAAGCTTACGTCACTCAGAAAATTGATCATTGGTGACATCGGATCGATCCTGTGGCTATTGCTTGGAGCAGTCGGATTCGTGTTGCTGATTGCCTGTGTGAACGTTAGTAATCTTCTGCTCGCGCGTTCGATGGGCCGAACTCGCGAATTTGCGATTCGCGCGGCTCTGGGCGCGGGCAAGTGGCGTTTACTGCGGCAGTCGCTTTTTGACAGCTTGCTGTTCTCTTTGACAGGTGGTGCATTGGGATTGGTTGTTGCGGCCTGGGGAACCGGCGCCGCGTTGTCGATCTTTCCCACGTCAGTGCCACGCTCGGCAGAAATCGGAGTTGATTCGCGGGTACTGATTTTTGCCACCCTCACCTCAGTGTTCGCCGGCATTCTGTCAGGAGTTGCTCCGGCGTTAAGACTCTCTGGATGGAGTTTGTCAGAAACACTCAAGAAAGGTGCGCGCGGATCAGGAAGTACTCGCGGTAGAGCGCAAGGCGCGATGGTGGCAGTTGAGGTGGGGCTGGCGGTGGTTCTGCTGATCGGAGCGGGACTGATGATTCGCAGCTTATCCGCGCTTTGGAAAGTTGATCCGGGATTTCGTCCCGGAGACCATCAGATGACGTTCGGATTCAGCCTGCCTCCATCAATGAAAGGCGCCGACGACAACGTAACGCGCGTTAAGCTGGTCGAGCTCCACGATCAGATCAAAGCGGTGCCGGGTGTGCGGACCGTTTCATTCTCAGGTGGCGCATTCCCGTTGATGACAGAGGACGACACCACTTTTTTCCTTCCTGACAGGGAGGCCAAACCTGCAAGTCGAAGCGACGCGCACTGGGCGCTGGCATACCGGATCGAACCCGACTATTTCAAGGCCATGGGCATACCGCTCAAGCGTGGTCGCTACTTCACCGAGCAGGATGACGAACGAGCTCAACCCGTCGCTATAATCGATGAAGTATTTGCCCGCGCGTTTTTTGGTGACACGGATCCAATCGGCCAGCGCATTCAGCAGGGAAACGAGAAACCATCGACGATCGTGGGAGTCGTCGGGCACGTTAAGCAGTGGAGCCTCGACAACGACGAGTCAGAGGAGCTTCAAACTCAACTTTATGAATCATTCAGACAGGTAACCAGCCGTTCCTCTGACTTGATTGTGTTGGTGACGTCTGACGAAGGCACGCGTGTTCCGATGGATGCAATCCGTCGCGTCGTCAACGCGAACAACAGTCAGAATGTAATTGCCAAACCTCGGACGATGAATGAAGTTATTGGTGGACTGCTGGCAGCCTGGCGGTTCCCTGCAACTCTGTTCAATATTTTTGCGGTGGTCGCGCTCCTGTTGGCGAGCATAGGGCTTTACGGCGTGATTTCGTATTTGGTTGGTCAGCGGACACAGGAGTTTGGCATTCGTCTCGCGCTGGGCGCGCAGCGCAGAGACATTCTTCGCCTCGTCTTAAGTCACGGAATGAAGCTGGCGTTGATAGGCGTGGGGCTTGGGCTGCTCGCGGCATTTGGCTTGACGCGCTTTCTACAGAAGATGCTGTTTGGCATCACCGCGACCGACCCGATGACCTTCGCCGTTATTGCTTTAGTGGTAGTGTTCGTCGCAGTGTTGGCGTGCATTATCCCGGCGCGTCGCGCGATGAAGGTCGATCCGCTCAAGGCACTCCGCTACGAGTAAGCACTAAATCAACATTCGAACCTTGGTGGTTGAGTAAACTGGCGCTCACCGGCGCAAGCTTTACAATCTTTTCAAAACGCCGGAATCAAGTGGACGTTATCGGCAGCGAGATCTGACCGTGCTTGACAAGAAAGATATCGAGGCAGTCAGTGATTTGGGTTTCCGCCTCGCGTGATGACGAGAGACACTCAACTCTCTCAGAAAGATTGGTGAACACATGTTCCAGGACTTACGACTCAGTCTCCGAATGTTCAAGAAAAATCCGGTCTTCACGGCGATAGTGGTATTGACGCTCGCGCTGGGCATCGGGGTTAACGTGGCCATCTTCTCAGTCGTCAACGGCGTGCTGCTTAATCCGCTGCCGTTTCCCCACCCGGAGCAACTAGTGGCAATTTTCCAAAGCAAGCCCAACTTCGAAATGGGGGCGCTGCCATATCCGAATTTTCTTGATCTGCAAAAAGATAACCGAACGTTTTCGGCGATCGCCATTCATCGGCAAACGATCTTTGGCCTGCTCGGGGCCGGCGACTCCGAAAGTGTCGATGGCAGATCAGTTTCCGCGGATTACTTCAAGGTGCTTGATATCAAGCCCGCCCTGGGACGCACTTTTGTAGAAGGTGAAGATCTAGCAGGCGCGCAGCCAGTAGTCGTGATTAGTGGCAGTCTTTGGCAGCGCAAGTTTGGCAGTGACCCGAACATCATAGGGAAATCGATCAACCTGGACGACCGGATGTATCAGATCATCGGCGTCCTGCCAAAGAACTTCATCTTTCGCACCAATGAGGTGTATGTGCCGATCGGGCAACTAGGTATTCCTTCATTGAAAGGTCGCGCTGCCGGATTAGCACTCTCGGGAATCGGGCGGCTAAAGCCCGGTGTCACGATGGAGCAGGGGAGCGCCGATCTGAACCGTGTATTTCACGATCTTGCTATCGCTTACCCGGGACCGAACAAAGGCCAGAGCGTGAAGATTACGTCGTTGAGGAGATTGATCGTAGGCGATGTGGGAACGATTCTCTGGCTGTTGCTGGGAGCAGTCGGTTTCGTGTTGCTGATTGCGTGTGTGAACGTCAGTAATCTTTTGCTGGCGCGTTCGATGGGTCGCACGCGTGAATTTGCCATTCGCGCGGCGCTGGGCGCCGGCAAGTGGCGTTTATTACGGCAGTCGCTCATTGACAGCATGTTGTTTGCCCTCACCGGCGGAGTCCTGGGATTGCTGGTTGCAGCCTGGGGTACGGGTGCCGCGTTGGCGGTGTTTCCCACTTCGGTGCCGCGCTCCGCGGAGATTGGCGTGGACACGCGCGTGCTGATTTTCGCCACCCTGACTTCAGTGTTCGCGGGCATTCTGTCTGGCGTCGCTCCTGCGCTAAAACTCTCGGGCTCGAGTTTGTCAGAAACACTCAAGGAAGGTGAACGGAGAACGGGAAGTACGCGCAGCCGGGCGCAGGGCGCGATGGTCGCAGTTGAGGTAGGGCTGGCGGTGGTCCTGCTGATCGGAGCGGGATTGATGATCCGCAGCTTATCAGCGCTTTGGAACGTTGATCCGGGTTTCCGTTACGGCGACCATCAGATGACCTTCGGCTTCAGCCTACCGCCGTCGATGAAGGGTGGCGACTCCGACGTAACGCGGGTAAAGCTGGTCGAACTCCACGATCAGATCAAAGCGATACCGGGCGTGCGAACCGTTTCTTTCTCAGGCGGCGCCTTTCCGTTGCTGGCAGAGAACGACATCACTTTTTTCTTTCCGGACAAGGAAGCCAAACCTGAAAGTCGAACCGACGCGCACTGGGCGCTGACATACCGGGTCGAACCCGACTATTTCAAGGCCATGGGCATACCGCTCAAGCGAGGTCGCTACTTCACCGAGCAAGATGACGAACGATCTCAACCCGTCGCGATAATCGATGACGTATTTGCGCGCGAGTTTTTTGGTGAGACGGATCCTATCGGCCAGCGCCTTCAACAGGGAGACCGGAAACCACAGACGATCGTCGGGGTGGTCGGACACGTCAAACAGTGGAGCATCGACAACGACGAATCAGAGGAACTGCAAACTCAACTTTATGAATCATTCAGACAGTTGAGCAATCGTTCCTATGACTTGATTGTATTGGTGACATCTGACGAAGGAACTCATGTGCCGATGGAGGCAATCCGTCGCGTCATCTACGCGAACAATAGCCAGAATGTAATTGCCAAACCTCGGACGATGAGTGAGGTCATTGGATTAAATCTGGCAGCCTGGCGGTTCTCTACTACGCTGTTTGACATCTTTGCGGTGGTCGCACTGGTGTTGGCGAGTATCGGGCTTTACGGTGTCATCTCGTATTTGGTTGGTCAGCGGACACAGGAGTTTGGTATTCGTCTCGCGTTGGGCGCGCAGCGCCGTGACATTCTTCGCCTGGTCTTAAGTCATGGTCTAAAACTGACATTGATAGGCGTGGGGCTTGGGCTGCTCGCGGCATTTGGCTTGACGCGCTTTCTACAGAAGATGCTGTTTGGCATCACCGCGACCGACCCGATGACCTTCGCCGTTATTGCTTTAGTGGTAGTGTTCGTCGCAGTGTTGGCGTGCATTATCCCGGCGCGTCGCGCGATGAAGGTCGATCCGCTCAAGGCACTTCGCTACGAGTAATCCCTCAAAATCAAAAGTCTAGCCTGGATACAGTACGCCGAAGGCGTTGGCTAATTTCAGACCAGGGTTCGAGGAACGAGAACCCTGGGAACCATCACATCAAAAGGCGTTCAACCCTGAAAGGGTTCGCCAACCGCCGAACCCTTTCAGGGTTCCATCGCTCCTCTAAATCGTAACCCAGGGTTGTCGCTTCGCTTCCAACCCTGGGCTGAAATTAGCCAACGCCTTCGGCGTATTTTTCAAATTGCACCAGTACTCACACCGGTCATGAAGAGAGTTGAAAAACTGATCTTTGATCAGGCTGAGCGAAGTCCTGACGCGATAGCCGTGGAGCACAATGGCGCTCGGCTGAGTTATCGAGACCTCAAGGACCAGGCCCTCGAAATAAGTCTGGGACTGAGAAACTCAGGACTGCGACCAGGCGGAACAGTGGGAATCTTTCAATACCGATCTTTAGCCACCGTTCCACTTCTTCTCGGCATCTGGGATGCTGGCGGAGTAATTGTCCCCATCAATCCCAAAACGCCACTGAAGATGCTAGAGTGGGTGACTCAAGATTCAGCACCCCAAATCATAGTCACTGAAGCCGCGCTCAAGCCCTTAATCATCGAAGCCGCTTCGAAATTCAACGGCCATTCGGCACCCGCAATTCTGGCCGGCAACAATGGTTCAAATGGCTACTCGGGAACGACCATTCCTTCATTGGAAGGTATCAACATCGACGACTTCAATGAGCTGCTCACTTACCCTGACGATTGTTACGTGATCTACACCTCAGGCTCCGAAGGACGTCCTAAAGGTGTGAAGGGAAGTCACCAAAGTCTGACGCACTACTTGAAATGGCAAGCTAAAGAATTTTCCATATCCGAGACGGACAGATTCAGCCAGACTGCTCCCTTGTCATTTGATTTCTCTATCAAAGAGTTGTTAGTACCGCTAATTTGCGGCGCGCGCGTCTGTATAGCTGATCGGGCCACGGTAATTGATCCCAAAAAATTTCTTGAATGGGTGCAGGACAGCGGTATCACCATGATGTGTTGCGTACCCACTTTGTTGCGGGCGCTCTTGAGACTACCCACTGATGGTCCAACTTTAGAGTCAATGCGATCAGTTTTGATCTCCGGAGACATGTTGCGCTGGGACGACGTCATCAGTTGGCGTGAGCGTTTTGGCGATTCCATCTCTTTGTTCAATCTCTATGGTCCAACAGAGTCGACGGTAGTCAAACTATTTTATCCGATTCCGAAAACGAAGTATCCGGAGTCGGTGAACGTGCCTGTAGGCAAGCCAATCCCGGAAGCAGATGCATTAGTACTCGGAGACAATGGCGAGCCAAGCGGGCCGGGAGAGATCGGAGAGATAGTGATCCTGTCTGAGTGGCTAGCGCGAGGTTACCTCCACGGCGGGCAGATGTCACATCGTCCGTTTTGCCGCATTTCTTATCAGGGAAAACAAAGACGAGCGTACCGGACTGGAGACCTGGGGCGATGGCTAGCTGATGGAAATCTCGAGTTGATCGGACGCAAGGACCGGCAAGTCAAGATTCGAGGATATCGCATCGAGCTTAATGAGATAGAGAGCATTCTTTCGGAGCATCCAGGTATTCGCGACGTGGCGGCGGTAGTGCCGTCGAACGATGTCGACGCTGATAGTCTGCCAGGAATCATCTGCTACTTCACTGCCGGTGAGCCGGAAGTCACTGAAAAGAAAGTCAGAGTCTTTGCGCGGGAGCGTTTGCTTCCCGAAGTGTTATCGTTGATTCAGTTTTCACGTCTGGACCAACTTCCGTTGACTGTGAACGGCAAGGTTGATTGGCTCAAGCTCAAGTCGCTGTTTGAGGCGACTGCAAAACGCGAGGTCGATCAATCCCCGTCGGGGACTGTTCAGCAGCGGATTCGGGCGATGTGGGAAGAGTTACTGGCCGTTGACGCCATTGATTTGCAGGCAAACTTCTTTGAGTTGGGCGGCGACTCGATGACTGCAATTCGCCTGCTGCGCAGACTGCGTGAGGAGTTACATGCGGAAGTCAAGTTGGGCGATGTCTATGAGTTCCCCAACATCGCCCAGCTATCAGATCGAGTGGAGCAACTGCTTACATAAGAGCGCCAACGGCCTGCGGCGCTGTTGGTCTAAGAAACAGCGGCCATAAGATCAGCAAACTAATGGAGGACATACCATGAGTCAGATGGAATTACTCGAGGCGGTGAAGTCCGGCAACGCCGACATTGTTAAGGAACTAATTGAGTCCGGAGTGGAGGTCAACCAACAGGACAAACAAGGCTGGACCCCGCTTAGCTGGGCCGCCGGCAAAGGTCATCTCGTGGTCGTTGATCTGCTGCTTCAACGCGGCGCCGATCCGCTCGTGGTGGGCCGTGATCTGCGAACTCCACAGATGATTGCTCTCGCCGCTGGTCACGCCGAAGTAGTAAAACGTTTGCGCAAGGCCGAAGCCCAAACTAAGGGCGCAGAGGCTCAAGGTACTGAGCGCAAGTACTGCAATGCGTATCACCTCGGAGAGCTGCGCCGCTACTCGGAGTGGACCGAAAACAAACTCGACAGCGAAGCGGAAGACGGTGAAGCTCAAGTGCTCGCCGACACCGACGTCGTCTTCTTGCATCACGACTACAAAGTTACAAAGTCGATGTGGGCCGACGAAGACGTGATCTTTGATAAGGTCACCGATTCATGGAAAAACTTTTGCGTCACAGAACTTCAATTTTCTATTCCCGACAGCCTTGACCTCATTCCGCAAGCTACTGAAAAAGCGCAGAGCGCTGCTTAATCTTTCCTCCCCGTTCGACACTACAAAGCAATACCAATGGACGCTACCCTGCGGTACAGCGATACCTCTCGCTCTCGTTTGAGATGGACGAGCATCGTCGAGCTCCTGCGCTCTAGAGGCCAGAGCCATGCAGATCGAAAGCTGTACACTTTCCTTCCGGATGGTCCAACCGCGGAAAGCAGTCTAACGTTTGCAGAGGTGGACCAACGAGCCTGCGCTATTGGAGCCTGGTTGCAAAGCGCCGGCGCGGCGCAACAGCGCGTGCTGCTTCTCTTCCCACCGGGTCTTGATTACATCGCCGCCTTCTTCGGTTGTCTTTACGCGAAAGCAGTAGCGGTTCCTGCCTACCCGCCACGACAAAATCGCAATCTCGAAAGGCTGGCAGCCGTGGTCCACGACGCCCGGCCGATCATCGTCCTCACGACGCAAGCCATTTTGTCGCAGGTCGAGCGGATGCCGGAGGCCGCCGATCTGCAAGCGCTCAATTGGATCGCAGTCGAGTCGATTAACGAGTCGTGGGCCAACATTTGGAAACAACCGAACGCCGATGCTGAAACCCTCGCGTTCCTTCAGTACACGTCCGGCTCAACTGCCCGGCCAAAAGGCGTGATGGTTACGCACGGGAATCTGCTTCATAACGAGGCGCTGATTCAGCGCGCCTTCATGCAAACCGAGCAGTCGATCATAGTCGGATGGTTGCCGCTGTTTCACGACATGGGATTGATCGGCAATGTGCTGCAGCCGCTCTACCTCGGTGCTCGATGCGTATTGCTTTCGCCGATGTCGTTCCTCCAAAGGCCCTTCCGCTGGCTCAACGCGATCTCCCGGCATCGCGCAACCACGAGTGGTGGTCCAAACTTCGCGTATGACTTCTGTGTGCGAAAGATCAGTCCTGCGCAACGCGAGGTGCTGGATCTCAGCAGTTGGACCGTGGCGTTCAACGGTTCTGAGCCGGTGCGGCCGGAAACGCTCGATCGATTTTGCGCGGCGTTTGAGCCGTGTGGTTTTCAGCGCCGCGCATTCCTCTCCTGTTATGGCCTGGCCGAGGCAACGTTGTTCGTTTCCGGTGGTCCTGCGCAAACAGAGCCGAAAGTCAAAGCTTTCAAACGTGACGCACTGGGTCAAAACGATGCCGTGCCCGCCTCGCTCGACGATCGCGACGCGCGCAGGTTTGTGGGTTGTGGCGAGGGAGCGACTGAGCAGCAGATTAGGATTGTCGATCCCGAAACATTTTCGGAATGTCGTTCAAGCCGCGTTGGTGAGATTTGGGTCTCAGGGCCGAGCATCGCACAAGGCTACTGGAAAAATCCGGATGAATCGAAGCGGATCTTTCAGGCGGCTCTCGCTGCCACTCGCGAAGAACAGTACCTGCGCACGGGCGACCTGGGATTTATCGACGATGACCAGTTGTTTATCACCGGCCGGCTCAAGGATCTGATTATCATTCGTGGCCACAACTATTATCCCGAAGATATCGAGCATTCCCTGGGCGTTTGTGATCCAGCGTTGCGGCCCGGAGAAGGCGCGGCTTTCTCGCTCGACATTGACGGAGAAGAGCGTTTGGTGGTCGTTCACGAAGTTACCAAAGAACATCGTGATAGTGACCTTGCTGGAACTGTGGAAAACATTCGCAAGGTGATCGCAGAAGAGCACGATCTTCAACTCTACGCCGTGGCCCTGATGAAGCCCGGAGATATCTTAAAAACGTCCAGCGGGAAGATCCGCCGTCAGGCGATGAAGAGTGCATTCGCGAAGGGAAAACTTGATGTTGTTCTCAGTTGGAAGCTCTCTGAATTGTCAACGGAAGCTCAGACTGAAAAAGTTACTGTTACTCAGGAAGCAATCAAACAGTGGATCGCTGTAAAGCTTGCTTCGATGCTTGGCGTGACGCGTTCACAGATCGATGTAGAGGCGTCAATTGCTCACTATGGCCTGGATTCACTGGCCGCGCTCGACCTGGCCCACAGTCTCGAATTGAATTTTGATGCGTCACTGCCGGTGATCACGTTCATGCAGGACGTGACCATTTCAGAACTTGCGGCCCTGGTTTTGGAGCAACTCGAACAGCGGCCTGATTCGCAGGAAGCCTCACTGCCTGCTGCACAACACCAGACGCTTTCGCATGGACAGGCGGCACTCTGGTTCCTGCACAAACTGGCTCCGCAAAACGCGTCCTACAACGTTGTCAGCGCGGCGCGGATTCGCGGCAGCCTCGATACTGTGGCCCTGCAGAACGCGTTCCAGTTGTTGACTGACCGTCATGCCGAGCTGCGCGTCAGGTTTGAAGTTCGCAGTGGCGAGCCGGTGCAAACGATTCAGGAGAACGCATCGGTTTCTTTTCATGAAGAGGATGCTAGCGGTTGGTCAGACGAAAGGATCAAAGAGCGACTCAGCGAAGAAGTCTACCGGCCGTTTGATCTCGAGCATGGTCCGCTGTTTCGAGTGACGCTGTTGTGCGGGTCTGAAAGCGAATACGTTTTGCTTATTGCTGCACACCACATCGTCATCGATATGTGGTCACTGGCAATACTGGTGCGGGAGTTAGGCAGGTTCTACGAGGCCCGGCAGGTTGAGCCACTGGAAGTTAGCTATCAGGATTACGTTCATTCGCAGCAGCAAATGCTTGCTGGACCACGAGGCGCGCAGCTGCTCGAGTATTGGCAGCAGCAGTTGGCAGGCGAGCTGCCGGTCCTGAACCTGAACACCGATCGCCCGCGGCCTTTTGTTCAGACCTACGACGGATCATCAGTGTCGACGAGGCTCAATCCCGAAACAGTGCGCGGACTGCAAGCACTTGCCGGCGACCATCGAACGACTCTTTACACCGTGCTTCTTGCTGCATATCTCACGCTGTTGAATCGTCATGCGGGCCAGGAAGAGTTGATAGTCGGAACTCCAACGAGTGGCAGAACTGATGCGCGCTTCCAGCAACTGGTCGGTTACTTTGTCAATACAATACCGATCCGCGCGACTCTGAATGCGGAGCTGACGTTCACTCAATTTCTTACACAAGTCAGGGAAGTCGTGCTCGCGGGATTTGAACATCAGGAATATCCGTTTGCCCTCCTTGTCAACGAAGTCTGCCCGGACCGAGACCCGAGTCGTTCACCCGTGTTTCAAACGACATTTGTTTTCGACAAGGCGCCGGCATTTAGCGATCCGTCATTGGCAGCCTTTGTCATGGGCGAAGAAGGAGCACAGCTCGAGCTCGGCCCGCTCACGCTCGAGTCTGTCGAGTTCGATCAGGAGATCGTGCAGTTTGATCTGTCAATGGTGGTTGTGCCGATCGGTGATGAGCTCAAAATCGCGCTTCAATACAATCGGAATCTCTTTAACAGAGACACGGTGGCGAGGATGCTGGAGCATTTCGAGATTCTCGTCGGCGAGATAGCTGCACATCCTGAGCAACGGATCTTCGAGATCGGACTGTTGAGCGCAGCCGAGGCGCAGCAACTCCGGAAGTTCAACGATACGAAAGCAGACTACGGGCGCGAAGAATATCTGCACCAGTTGTTCGAAGCGCAGGTTGCAAAGACCCCGCAAGCAATCGCGCTGATCGGCGCGGCGCAGCAGCTTAGTTATGAGGAAGTGAACCGGCGCGCGAACCGGTTGGCCCATCATCTGCGGCGGCTCGGCGTGGGACCAGAGACGCGGGTGGCGATTCTGTTGGAACGCTCGCCGGAGATGATCATCAGCCTGCTGGCGGTGCTGAAAGCCGGTGGCGCTTACCTGCCGCTGGATGCGGCGTATCCAGGTGAGCGGTTGCGGTTCATGTTGGAGGATACGAAAGCCGTGGTCGTGATAACGCAGCCGTCGCTGCTGAATAGTTTGCCGGAGCAGCGCGGCTTGATAGTGAACCTTGATGAAGAAGCAGAGATTATCGCGCGCGAGAGTGCGGAGAATCCGCTACCGTTGGCGCAGGCGGGGAATCTCTCACACATCATCTACACCTCGGGTTCGACCGGCCGGCCCAAAGGGGTGGCGCTGGAGCACGGCAGCGTCGTGAACTTTCTGCACTGGGCGGAGCAGAGCTTCACGCGGGAAGAGTTGGCGGGAGTGTTGCTGGGCACCTCGATCTGCTTTGACTTATCGGTGTTCGAGATCTTTGCGCCGCTGAGTTGTGGTGGGTCAGTGATAGTGGCGGATGATGCGTTGCATCTGGCGACGCATCAGGCCGCGGCGGCCGTGACTCTGATCAACACGGTGCCGTCGGCGCTGGCGGAGCTGCTGCGGCTGAAAGCGGTGGGAGCGAATGTGCTGGCGGTGAACCTGGCTGGAGAAGCGCTGCAGCACAAGTTAGTGCAACAGCTCTACCGCGAGACGGCGGTGCGGCGGGTGCAGAACCTGTATGGACCAACGGAGTACACGACCTACACGACGGGAGTGGAGTTGGAGCGCGGCAGCGAGCGGCCGCCGACGATCGGGAGAGCGATTGCAAACACGGCGGTGCATATCGTGGACGAGGCGAGTGGGTTGGTGCCGTTGGGCGTGACGGGCGAAGTGTTGGTGGGTGGACGCGGGTTGGCGCGCGGTTACTGGCAGCGGCCGGAGTTGACGGCGGAGCGGTTTGTGCCGGACGGCTTGAGCGGCGCGGCAGGGGCGCGGTTATATCGCACGGGCGATCTGGGACGATATCTGGAGAACGGGGAGCTTGAATACCTGGGCCGCAAGGATCATCAGGTGAAGGTGCGCGGCTATCGCATCGAGCTCGGCGAGATCGAGTCGGCGTTGCTGCGTTATCCCGGAATCAGGGAAGCCGCAGTCATAGTCCGGGAAAATCAGTTTGGTGAGAAGCAGATAGTTTCCTACATCGTTACCGAGTTGGACCATCCGGCCGGCAACGATGAGGTTCGCAGCTACCTCAGACAAAGCTTGCCCGGCTACATGGTCCCTGAATTGTTAGTCACTCTCGATGCGATGCCGATGACGCGCAATGGCAAGGTCGATCGACGCTCATTGCCTGCGCCGGATCTGGCTAATCAATCAGCCCTGGTAAAGCCACGAACGCCAACAGAAGAACTGGTGGCGGGCATCTGGTCAGAAGTGCTGGGCGTGGCGGCGGTTTCGTGCGCCGACAACTTCTTCGAGATCGGCGGTCACTCACTGAAGGCTGTGCAAGTAGTGTCAAGAGTGGCCGATCGGCTACAGGTCGAGTTACCGGTGCGAGCGGTGTTTGAAGCGCCAACGGTGCAACAACTGGCAAAGGTCGTCGAACGAGACCTCAAACTTGCCGATGACCGGATCCGACTTCCGATCGAGCGTGTTTCGCGAACGGGCGACTTGCCACTCTCGTTTGGACAACGGCGACTATGGTTTATTCAGCGACTTGAACCGGGCAGCGCCGCTTACAACCTCTCGTTCAGCATACACCTCACGGGTTGCCTCAAATTGCCGGCCCTGAAACAAGCCATTAACGAAGTGATCAGGCGTCACGACAGTCTAAGAACTACCTTCGTCGAAACTGACGCCGGCCCAATCCAGTCGATTGCCCCGCAACTGAAGCTGACGCTGCCGATCGTAGACCTGGTCCAACTCAATAAACCTCAGCAGCAACTATGCGCGCAACAACTGATACAAAAAGAATCCTGCAGGCCTTTCGATCTGGAACGTGGTCCACTAGTGCGGCTGCACTTAATACGATTCAGTGAACAGGAATGCATGCTCGCCATGAGTTTGCATCACATTGTTTGTGATGGCTGGTCGATGGCGAAGCTCAGCGCGGAGATGGTGGCGCTGTACAACGCCTTCTCGCAGGGCAACTCCTCAACCCTACCTGAGCTGCCGATTCAGTACGCAGATTTTGCCTGCTGGCAACGCCATTATTTGCAGGACGGCAATCTCGAACGAGACCTTTCCTACTGGCATGCGCAACTCGCAGACGCGCCGGCAACGCTCGATTTGCCTGTTGATAAACCACGCGTCGCCGGCCGCTCGCACGGGGCTGCCAGAATAAGCCGCGATCTAAGCGTCGCTTTGCACGATGAGCTAAAGGCAGTCAGCCGGCAGGAAGGCGTGACGCTCTACATGCTCCTGCTGAGCTGTTTCTATGCTCTGCTTTATCGTTATTCACAACAAACTGACATCTGCATCGGTACGCCGATCGCGAATCGCAGTCGATTGGAATGCGAGCCTCTGATCGGCTTTTTCGTCAACACCGTTGTCATGCGGGCCAATCCGGCGGGCGATCTCTCATTCCGAAGTTTGCTGCAGCAGGTGAGAGAGCGATCGCTGGTAGCGCATGCGCATCAGGACTTGCCTTTCGAGCGACTGGTTGAAGAGTTACAGCCAGAGCGATCAACTGCAGATGGACCGCTGTTTCGAGTGGTGTTCAATTTTGAAAATACGCCACCGGCGGATCTTCAACTCGAAGGTTTGAACGCCACCGTGAATGAAGCCGAAGCGGTGACGGCGAAGTTTGACTTGATGCTGACCATGCGCGAGACGGAAGCAGGATTGCGCTTCGTCTTTGAATATACCGACGACTTATTCGAGGCCGTCACGATCGAACAGATGTCGTTGCATTTCGATCAGTTACTGACTGGCGTGGTTGCTGATCCCAATCGCGAGCTGGCAGATCTGTTACTGACACCACAGGAACAAATCCAGTTGCTCGAGTGGAGTGAAACTCATTCAAATTATCCACGCGACAAGAGTGTTTCAGAGTTGTTTGAGGAACAGGTGGAGCGCACGCCCGACGCGATCGCAGTGACCTATCAGGACCAACAGCTCACGTACGCGGAACTCAACCAACGCGCGAACCAACTCGCTCATTACTTGACAGCGCAGGGCGTGAAGGCTGAGTCGATCGTGGGCATCCTGATGGATCGCTCGCTCGAAGTAGTGATTGCGCTGCTCGGAACGCTCAAGGCCGGCGCCGCGTATCTTCCGCTCGATCCGGCTTATCCACGATCGCGACTGGCGTTCATGATCTCTGAGACCGCGCCGGTGTTGTTGCTCACGCAGGAACTGTGGCAGCAGCGTTTGCCGGAGTTGTCCAGTAATGCTCTCTGCCTCGACAGCGAATGGTCCGCATGCGCGTCTCAGTCAATAGCCAATCCGGTTCTCGCAATCTCACCCGAGCAGTTGGCCTACGTTATGTACACGTCCGGTTCCACCGGCTTGCCGAAAGGTGTAAGCGTTCGTCATCGCGGTATCGTGCGGCTCGTTATCGATAGCAGTTACGTGAAGCTCGACGAGCAGGAAGTGCTCTTTCAATATGCGCCGTTATCGTTCGACGCGGCGACGTTCGAGATTTGGGGAAGTCTACTCAACGGTTGCAGGCTGGCTATGATGAAGGCAGGCCGAGCAAGTCTTCAGGAGCTGGGCGAAGAAATAAGGAGCCAGCGGGTGACAACGCTGTGGTTGACGGCGAGTGTGTTTCACCTGATGGTGGAAGAGCAGTTGGAAGATTTGCACAGTGTCAGGCAAATGATTGCCGGCGGCGATGTGCTGGCGGCAGCCGACGTGCGACGGATGCTCGAGAAACATAGCGATAGCGTGGTCACGAATGGTTATGGACCAACTGAAGGCACGACCTTCACCTGCTGTCGCACGGTGACTAAAGCCGCGGAGGCCGGCACCAGCGTACCGATTGGCAAACCCATCGGCGCCACCCGGGTATGCGTGTTGGATCCACAGATGCGTCCAGCGCCGGTTGGAGCAGCGGGCGAGTTGTACATCGGCGGTGATGGCCTGGCGAGAGGCTACTGGCAACGCGCGCCGCTGACTGCTGAACGCTTTGTACCCGATCCGTTTGGAGTTGGAACCCGGTTATATCGCACGGGGGACAAGGTTAAATGGTTGCGCGCGGGTGAGCTCGAGTTTCTCGGGCGCATCGATCAGCAAGTCAAGCTGCGTGGACATCGCGTCGAGCTGGGAGAGATTGAAGTAACACTCGGACAGTACGCGGACGTTCGTGAAGTAGCAGTCGTGCTGCGGGAAGACGATGGGCGCGGCAAGCAACTGGTTGCTTATGTGGTCCCTAAAGAACGAGGGCAAACATCCGTCGCTCAATTACGCAAATACTTGCGCAAACGATTGCCTGACTACATGGTGCCGTCTGCGTTCGTGCTTTTGGATAAGTTGCCATTGACGCTCAACGGGAAGCTCGATCGAGATGCGTTGCCAAAGTTGGTTGTGACGAGGGAAGAGAGCTTGGTAGCGCCGCGTGGAGAAGTCGAAGAGATACTCGCGGAGATTTGGTGCGAAGTTCTCGGGTTGGACCAGGTAAGCATCTACGACAACTTCTTTGACCTGGGCGGACACTCGCTGCTCGCAACGCAGCTCATCTCGCGCATTCGACAAGTTTTCAATATCGAGTTGCCGCTGAGCGCGTTGTTCGAGTCGCCAGCCGTGGCGAGTTTAAGCGAGCACGTTGAGACGGCACGCCGGGCAGTACTCGGTGTCGCCCTGCCGCCACTAAATATCGCCGGCAGAGAAGATTCGCTGCCGCTATCTTTTGCGCAGCAACGACTCTGGTTCCTGCAGCGACTCGAACCGGACAGTGCTTCTTACAACATCTCCTTCAGCGCGCGCTTGAAAGGCGCGCTCAGCCTTGCTGCATTAGCCGATAGCATCAACGAAATTATCAGGCGTCATGAAGTGCTGCGCACCACCTTCACTGACGTTGCGCAGGTCATTGCTCCGAAACTGGTCCTCACGCCGGCAATCGTGGATTTGTCTCTGTTATCAGCAGCCGATCGCGAGAAACAGGCGCGCCGGTTGATCGACGAAGAAGGGCGCCGCCCGTTCGATCTCGAGGTTGGACCACTGCTGCGATTACACGTACTGCGGCTAAGTTCTGAAGACTGCGTGTTGAGTCTCAGCATGCACCACACGATTTCAGACGGCTGGTCATGCGGGATTTTCATTCGCGAGCTGGTGGCGAATTACGAAGCGATGAGCGCGGGATTGCCGCCGCCGCTGGCCGAGTTGGAAATTCAGTATGGCGATTTTGCAATCTGGCAACGACAGTGGCTCAAGGGAGAAGCGATCGATTCGCAACTAACTTACTGGAAGACGCAGTTAGCCGGATCGTTGGCGGTGCTCGAGTTGCCGTATGACCGCCCGAGACCTCCGGCGCGAAGCGAGCAGGGCGCAGTGGCGAAGTTTAAGTTGTCGCCGGAGCTCGTGAGTAAGTTAAAGACGCTCGGGCGAGGTGAAGGCGCAACTCTATTCATGACGTTGCTGGCCGGCTTTCAATTATTGCTCGCGCGCTACAGCGGGCAAACCGATGTGCTGGTTGGCACGCCTGTGTCCAATCGCGGCGTGGCTGACATCGAGCCGCTGATCGGAAACTTCGTCAACACGGTGGTCATGCGCACCGACCTTTCGGGAAACCCGACCTTCCGCGAATTGCTCGCGCGTGTGCGAGACGTGGCCATCGGCGCTTACACGCATCAGGATGTGCCGTTTGAACGACTCGTGTCCGAGCTGCATGCCGAGCGGGATCTGAGTCGAACGCCTTTGTTCCAGGTGATGCTGGTGTTGCAGAACACGCCGTTGGCTGATCTGAAGTTGAATGGAATCGAGCTGCAACCCGAAGACACGGACAACGGCACAGCGAAATTCGATATGACTGTGCAATTAGCCGAGACTGGAAACGGCATCGACGGGAAGTGGGAATACAGCACGGATCTATTCGACGCCGGCACTATCGAGCGAATGGTGACGCATTTTCAGGCACTGTTGGAACGAGTTGTTGACGACGAACAGCAACGGATCTTCGAGATCGGACTGTTGAGCGCAGCCGAGGCGCAGCAACTCCGGAAGTTCAACGATACGAAAGCAGACTACGGGCGCGAAGAATATCTGCACCAGTTGTTCGAAGCGCAGGTTGCAAAGACCCCGCAAGCAATCGCGCTGATCGGCGCGGCGCAGCAGCTTAGTTATGAGGAAGTGAACCGGCGCGCGAACCGGTTGGCCCATCATCTGCGGCGGCTCGGCGTGGGACCAGAGACGCGGGTGGCGATTCTGTTGGAACGCTCGCCGGAGATGATCATCAGCCTGCTGGCGGTGCTGAAAGCCGGTGGCGCTTACCTGCCGCTGGATGCGGCGTATCCAGGTGAGCGGTTGCGGTTCATGTTGGAGGATACGAAAGCCGTGGTCGTGATAACGCAGCCGTCGCTGCTGAATAGTTTGCCGGAGCAGCGCGGCTTGATAGTGAACCTTGATGAAGAAGCAGAGATTATCGCGCGCGAGAGTGCGGAGAATCCGCTACCGTTGGCGCAGGCGGGGAATCTCTCACACATCATCTACACCTCGGGTTCGACCGGCCGGCCCAAAGGGGTGGCGCTGGAGCACGGCAGCGTCGTGAACTTTCTGCACTGGGCGGAGCAGAGCTTCACGCGGGAAGAGTTGGCGGGAGTGTTGCTGGGCACCTCGATCTGCTTTGACTTATCGGTGTTCGAGATCTTTGCGCCGCTGAGTTGTGGTGGGTCAGTGATAGTGGCGGATGATGCGTTGCATCTGGCGACGCATCAGGCCGCGGCGGCCGTGACTCTGATCAACACGGTGCCGTCGGCGCTGGCGGAGCTGCTGCGGCTGAAAGCGGTGGGAGCGAATGTGCTGGCGGTGAACCTGGCTGGAGAAGCGCTGCAGCACAAGTTAGTGCAACAGCTCTACCGCGAGACGGCGGTGCGGCGGGTGCAGAACCTGTATGGACCAACGGAGTACACGACCTACACGACGGGAGTGGAGTTGGAGCGCGGCAGCGAGCGGCCGCCGACGATCGGGAGAGCGATTGCAAACACGGCGGTGCATATCGTGGACGAGGCGAGTGGGTTGGTGCCGTTGGGCGTGACGGGCGAAGTGTTGGTGGGTGGACGCGGGTTGGCGCGCGGTTACTGGCAGCGGCCGGAGTTGACGGCGGAGCGGTTTGTGCCGGACGGCTTGAGCGGCGCGGCAGGGGCGCGGTTATATCGCACGGGCGATCTGGGACGATATCTGGAGAACGGGGAGCTTGAATACCTGGGCCGCAAGGATCATCAGGTGAAGGTGCGCGGCTATCGCATCGAGCTCGGCGAGATCGAGTCGGTGCTGAACTCGTATCCCGGAGTCGAGACTGCGGCTGTCGTCGTCAAAGAAGATGAGTCCGGACACAAATACCTCGCGGGTTACGTTGTCGGTGCTGCTCTGACCAGCACAGCGGAGTTGCGTAGATTCCTCTACACAAAGCTGCCGCATTACATGGTGCCGGCGACACTGATGCGGCTCGAACAACTTCATCTAACGCCAAACGGGAAGATCGATCGCAAGTCGTTGCCTGAGCCGTTGCGCGAGGCCAGCACGGAAGTGAGTGTGGCGCCGCGCACTGAGACCGAGAAGATCTTGGCTGAGATCTGGCAGCAGGTTTTGAAAGTCGATCGCGTTAGCGTTAGCGATAACTTCTTCGACCTTGGTGGCGATTCAATACTGAGCATACATGTCGTAACTCAGGCGCGTCGCGCCGGATTGATTCTTACGCCGCGACAGTTCTTTCAACAGCAGACGCTCGCCAGCCTGGCTCTCGTTGCCGAAGAGTCAGTCTCAGCGCGCGCCAGTGGCAACGGACATGGAGCGGGCGAGATTCAGGCTGCGGTTGAGAACACGGGCCTCGAGGACGTCTATCCGTTGACGCCGTTCCAGCAAGGCATGCTCTTTCACGTGCTCGATGCTCCCGACGCGGGAATGTACCTGAACCAGCAGCGATACACGTTGAAAGGCGATCTCGATCTTTCCGCTTTCAGGAATGCGTTCCAGGCCGTTATGGACCGCCATCAAATTCTGCGAACAGCTTTTAACTTGTCGGCTCCGGATGGACCAGTGCAGATGGTTTATCGGCATCTGAATCTACCCTGGGCAGTTCATGATTGGAGAGAGCTCTCGCCGGCCAAAGAAGCAGAGGCTTTGCAGTCGTTGTTGCAAGCTGATTACGAGTGTGGGTTCGACCTTGCACATCCGCCGTTGCTGCGCATCACTCTGGTCCGTACGGAGCCGGAGGTTTATGAATTTATCTGGACGTTCCATCTCTTGTTGCTCGATGGTTGGTCGGTGCAGGTGATATTCAACGAGCTCTTGTCGTTCTATCGCGCGTTCCGCACTGGTCAACCGGCGACGCTTGCACCGCCGATCCGTTACCGCGAATACATTGACTGGCTACAAAGGCAGTCGCAGGACCAGGCAGAAAACTACTGGCGCCAGTCGCTGGCAGGCTTTACGAATCCGACCTCATTAGGCGCCGACAGAACAGCGGTGGCCGGCGCGCCTTCGACGCAAACTTACAAAGAAAAGAGCCTCGTGTTGGATGACGCGATTGCCACTGCCTTGCATTCGTTTGCGGGGCAGCACCGGTTGACTCTGAACACGCTCATCCAGGGCGCCTGGGCGTTGCTTTTAAGCCGGCGCAGCGGCAGCGACGACGTTGTCTTTGGCAGCGTTGTGGCCGGTCGTGCTGCTGATTTTCCGGGAATTGATGCCGCGGTCGGCGTGTTCGTGAATGCTTTGCCGGCGCGAGTTCGCGTGCCCGACGATGGTCCAGTGGCGCCCTGGCTGGAAGAGTTACAGACGCAACAGGCCGAAGCACGTAGTTTCGAATACTGTTCTTTGGTGAGCATTCAGGGCTGGAGCGAAGTGCCGCGTCGTGAGCCACTATTCGAGAGCGTGTTGATATTCCAGAATATTCTGACCGACGACGCGCTGCCGGAATCAGAGGGCGTGAAGGTGCTTGGGATTAGCTCGACTGAACGCAGCAACCTGCCGCTGGCGTTGATAGTCGAGCCCGGGGCGCGATTGGTTTTTAGGGTTGTTTATCAAAGCAGCCGCTTTGAGGATGCGACGATCGATCGAATCCTGGAGAACCTGCAGCGAACGATCAGCGAGATCACGACGAATCCGGGCACCACGCTTTCCTCGCTTTCATATCACGCCGACACGCAACGCAAACTGCTGATCGACAGCTTCAACCAAAGCCTCGCGAGTTTGTAATCATCCTTGGATCGGGCCAGTACAGGGAGCGGTAGCGACCTGGTCCAACCATGGGTGTCAAGAATCGTTAGAAAATATCGCATGCTGATCACTGACCAGGTCGCTACCGCTCCCTGTACTGACCCGATCCAAGTTAGATTTTAGATTATGTGCGGGATAGTTGGTTACGTTGATCTTCTTAATGCCGGCCGCGTTGAAGAACAGGTTCTTCAACGGATGGCTGATGCGTTGATTCATCGCGGGCCGGATTCGCGCGGGTATTTTGTCGACCCGAACGTCGCGATTGGCACGCGGAGGCTGCGCATAATAGATCTCGAAACGGGTGATCAGCCGTTGTTCAACGAAGATCGATCCCTCGTGCTGAGCTGTAATGGCGAGATTTTCAATTATCGCGAGCTGAGAAAAGATCTCCGGGCAAAAGGACACCGCTTTCGCACCCGGACCGACGTCGAGGTTCTGGTCCATCTGTATGAAGAAGACGGCGTCGGGTTTCTTAACAAGCTAAACGCGCAGTTTGCATTCGCCATCTATGACCGGAACGAACGCTTGCTCTTTCTCGCCCGGGATCAGTTTGGCATCTGCCCGCTATTCCACACGACTGTCGACGGCTTCTTCATTTTTGCTTCCGAAATAAAAGCGATTCTCGAACATCCGTCAGTGCCTCGCGAGGTAAACCTGACAGGATTGGACCAGGTGCTCTCGTTGCCGGGCGCCATCAGTCCCCAGACTTTGTTTCGCAACATCCACAGTCTTCCCAGCGGTCACTATCTCAGGGCGCGAAACAACGACGTCACGATCAGAGAATACTGGGACCTCGAATATCCATTAGCGAGCGACATCACTGACGAAAAGCCAGAAAGCTACTATGCCGACGTGCTTCGCGATCGGCTCGAACAGTCAGTGAAGTATCGTCTGCAAGCCGACGTTCCGGTCGGTTTCTTCCTGAGCGGCGGGCTGGATTCGTCGTTGATTGCCGCCATGATCCGGCGCGTGTCACCCGACATTCAACGACACTCTTTTTCGATCAGTTTCGCGGATGAACGACTGTGCGAAGCAAAGTACCAGCGTCTCGTATCAGAGACGGTCGACTCGATACATCACGAGATTCCTTTCAACGACACTGATATCGCGCTGCGCCTGAAAGACGCGGTCTATCATTCGGAATGCCCGCTAAAGGAAACATACAACACTGCATCTCTCGCGCTCTCGCAGGAAACCAGGAGAACCGGAGTGACAGTGGTTCTCAACGGCGAGGGCTCAGACGAATTGTTCGCAGGCTACGTCGGCTACCGTTTTGATAAGGCGCGCCGCGCGAACAGCAAGAGCCACGATCTCGAAACGATCCTCGGCGACGAGATGCGGGAAAAGTTGTGGGGCGATGCGGACTTCTATTACGAGAAGGACGAGTATGCATTTAGAGAAGTCAAACAAGCGCTCTACGCAGAGCCTGTGAGCGCGAGGCTCAGTGAATTCGAATGCGTGAACTTTCCCGTGATCAATAAGGATCCACTGCGCGGACGGCACGTGCTTCACAAGCGATCTTATCTCGACTTCAAGCTACGCCTGGGCCATCACCTGATCGCCGACCACGGTGACCGAATGACGATGGCCAACTCGATTGAAGCTCGTTATCCATTCCTGGACTACGATCTCGTCGAGTTCTGCCGGGAGATACCACCGGATCTGAAACTCAACGGCCTCGCCGAGAAATACATTCTGAAGAAAGCTGCTGACAACCTGATTCCACGGCAGATCATCGAGCGCGAGAAATTCGGTTTTGTCGCGCCCGGCAGCCCGGCGCTGTTGCAGCAAAAGATCGATTGGGTTTACGACTTGCTCTCTTATGAGCGCATCAAGCGGCAGGGTTATTTCAATCCGGATACGGTCGAGTTTCTCAAAACAAAGTACTCGCAAAAAGATTTCAAACTGAATCTCACTTTGGAAGACGATCTATTGATCATCGTAATCACCTTTGGCCTCTTCCTCGAATTATTCCAGCTCCCGGATTTGCACTAACGTGGATAACTATGCTGCGGTTCAGGATCTGTTTACTCAGACCGCCCAAAGATTTAGTGGCGAACTGGCGATCGATCATGCCGGAAAGCACATTAGTTATGGCGAGTTGGAGGCAAAGGTCGAGCGCCTGTCTCATGTGCTCTCGAGTTTGGGAGTTGAGACTGAATCGATTGTCGGCATTTTCCTGAGCGATCCGATCGGAATGATTTCATCGATACTGGCGACGCTCAAAGCGGGCGGCATTTTTTGTCCACTCGATCCGTCATTCCCTGAAAAACGATTGAAGGCGATGTTGGCAAAGGCGCAGCCGGGTTGGTGCCTCACGACGTCAAACTTCCACGACAAGCTGAAAACAGTGATCGCCGATCTCCCTGCAGCGCCACAGATCCTTTTGCTCGACGAAGTTCAAGCGGACGAGAGCTATCAACCAAAGTCGCATCAGTCGAATCTCGATGCGCCATGCTCGATCTATTTCACCTCAGGATCGACCGGCAAACCAAAAGCGATCCTGGGACGGCTCAAAGGGATCGACCATTTCATCCGCTGGGAGATCGAAACTGTCGGCGCCGGACCTGGCACGAGAGTAAGTCAACTTGCATCACCATCGTTTGACGGATTTCTCAAAGACTCGTTTGTGCCTTTGTGTTCCGGCGGAGTGGTCTGTGCGCCTGAGAGCCGCGAAATACTGTTCGATCCGGGCAGATTGATCGATTGGATCGACGTCGAGCAGATCGAAGTGTTGCACCTGGTGCCGTCGGTGTTTCGTGCGCTCATTAATAAAGGACTGAACAGCCGCTACTTCGAGGCGCTGAAGTGCGTGGTGCTGGCCGGTGAACCATTGTATCCGTCGGATGTAAAACGTTGGATGGAGGTATTCGGCCAGCGAATCAAACTTCTGAATGTTTACGGGCCGACGGAAACAACCATCTTGAAGTCACATTACGAGGTGAAACCCGAGGATGTAGAGAAGCCCACGATTCCCATTGGCAAGCCGATTAGAGGCGCCGCCATGATGGTAGTCGATCAACATGGCCAGCCTTGCGGGGTCGGAGATGTGGGAGAGATATACATAAGGACGCCTTACCGCTCGTTTGGCTATTACCGCGAGCCGGATCTGACCAAAGAAGTCTTCATCCAGAACCCTTTCAGCGACGATCCCACAGACATTATTTACAAGACAGGTGACTACGGCCGGCTTCTGGAAGATGGCACGTTTGAGATGCTTGGCCGTCGCGACAGTCAGGTAAAAATCCGTGGACTCAGAATCGAGTTGGGTGAGATCGAGAACCTGCTGCGCGGGCATAGGGCAGTTGCAGACGTGGCGGTCGTCGATCGGGACGACAGTGAAGGACATAAGTTTCTCGTTGCCTATGTATCCATGAATAACGGGACCGGTACTGAGGCGTTGCGGCAGTACCTAGCGGAACACCTGCCGGACGAAATGTTGCCCTCAGCATTTATGCAGTTGGACCAACTGCCACGCACCCTGAACGGGAAGATCGATCGCAAAGCGCTGCCGGCGCTGGACGCGATGCAAGCCGGACGGCAGAACGGCAACTCAGGCCCGCACACTCCAGTTGAAGAAATTATCAACGGCATCTGGTGCGAAGTGTTAAAGCTGCCGTCCGTCGCGCGCAGCGATAACTTTTTCAATCTCGGCGGGCATTCGCTACTGGTGACGCACACGATTTTGCGGGTGCGCGACATTCTAAAAGTGGAGCTGCCGATTCGCAGTCTGTTCGAGTCGCCGACGTTGGCGCAGTTTTCACAGCTAGTCCAGGAGCAGCTTGGCAAAGGCAAGCAGCATGAGTTGACGACGATCACGCCGGCGCCGCGCGATGGAGACTTGCCGCTCTCTTATTCGCAGCAACGCATGTGGATCTTCGAGAGCCTCGCGAGCGGAAGCGCGTCGTTTCATGTGCCGCTGGGCGTGAGGTTGAAAGGAAAACTGAATGTAGCGGCGCTCGAGCAAACCTTTAGCGAGATAATCCGCAGACACGAGAGCCTGCGCACTGTTTTCCCGGCAGTCAATGATGGACCAGTACAGATCATCCAGCCGCCTGCGAGATGCGTCTTGCCGATCGTAGATCTCAGCGCCCTGCCAACCGCTGAGCGCGAGCAACAGGCTATGACACTCGCGCAGCGTGAGACGCTAAGACGATTTGATTTGAATAAGGGGCCACTGCTGCGGCTCATGCTGCTGCGGATGGAGAAGGAAGATCACATCGTCATCTGCACGATGCACCACATCATCAGTGACGGCCAGTCGCTCGAAGTCGTGATCTCGGAGATGAGCCAGATCTATTCGGCGCTGAGCCAGGGACAACCATCGCCGCTCGCGGAGTTAAACATACAGTACGCAGATTACGTTGCGTGGCAGCGCCGGTGGCTGCAAGGCGAGGAGCTGGAGTCGCGGTTGGCCTACTGGCGCAAACAGTTGCAGGACGCACCGAGCAGTTTGAGCTTGCCACGGCGATGGACCGCGCCGCGAGTGCGGAGTTTTCAAGGGGCGCGACAGGATGTGAATTTTTCGCTCGAAATGCTCGAGGGGCTCAGAGAGTTGAGTCGTCGTGAAGGCGTGACACTGCTGATGACCATGTTGTCAGCGTTTGTAGTGATGCTGAAGTATTACACCGGGGAAGAAGACATCGTGGTCGGATCTTCATACGCGAATCGCGATCAGCCGGAAGCCGAAAAGCTCATTGGTATCCTGGTCAACTCGATGCCGTTGCGCGTGGACCTCTCCGGCGCGATCAGTTTCAGAGAGGTGTTGCAGCGGGTTAGGGCGGTGTGTCTCGATGCGTACACGCATCAGATACCGCCGGAAGTGCTGAGCCGGAATAATCTCTTCAATGTCTGGTTTCAACTGGAACGAGAGGAACGAGAAAAACTCGAGATGAATGGTCTCTGGTACGAGTGGTACCTGGTCCATAAAGAAGAGACGAAGTTTGAGATGTCGGCGTTGCTTACCGAACAGAAAGATGGAATCAAGGGCGTGATTGAGTACGACGTGGAATTATTTGATGAAGAAACGATCGCAGAGATGCGACAGAGTTACGCCGGAATATTGGAACAAGCGATCGCCGATCCCGAACGACGTTTGTAACACCTCTGCGCCGCCAAACACTAAAGATATGAGCTACGAGAGCGTGCAGGAAATGTTCAGCCGCATGGCGAGCGAGTGCGGCCAGGAGACTGCGATCGAGCATGCCGGGCGGCGTGTCAGTTATGGCGAGTTGGAGACCGAGTCGAATCGACTGGGCAACTTCCTGCTCGAAGGTGGAGTGGGTCGGGGGAAGATGGTCGCACTCTTTACTGCTGATCCGATTCGGATCATCACCGGGATTCTGGGAGTGCTGAAAGCAGGCGCGGTGTTCGTGCCATTGGATCCCACCTTTCCGGAGCAACGACTGAGGATGATGAGCGATCAGGTTGAGCCGCAGTGGTATGTGAGTGAAGCGAAGCACCTGGAGAAGTTGCGTCGACTACGCAATGACAGCAAAGAGATAGTGTGCCTGGATGATCAAGCAAACAGTTACTCGAGTTACAAGCGCAATGAAACTCCAGGACTGAAGAGTGATCCTGACGCGCCATGCTCGATCTACTTCACCTCGGGATCGACCGGAAAACCGAAAGCGATACTGGGACGGCTGTCAGGCATCGACCACTTCATGAAATGGGAGATCAATGCTGTCAAAGCCGGCCGCGGGACGAGAGTAAGTCAGCTCGCGTCACCATCGTTTGACGGATTTCTGAAGGATGTATTTGTGCCGTTGTGTACGGGCGGCGTGGTGTGCGCGCCAGAGAACCGTGAAGTGATTTTGGATGCCTGGAGTCTGGCGGACTGGCTGGATGTGGAGCAGGTGGAAGTGTTGCACTGCGTGCCATCAGTATTTCGCGCGCTGATGAACGAAGCCCTGAACAATCGTTACTTCGAAGCGATGAAGTGTGTAGTGATGACGGGCGAGCCGCTATACCCGGCGGATGTGAAACGCTGGATGAAGATCTTCGGTGAGCGCATCAGGCTGTTCAATATCTACGGCACCACGGAAACGAGCTTGTCGACATTCGTTTACGAGATCAAATCGGAAGACGTTGATAGACCTTCAATCCCCGTCGGCAGACCGATCGAAGGCAGCAATTTCCTGCTCATCAATTCCAGCGGCGGCCGGTGCGGTCTCGGCGCTGTGGGCGAGGTTCATATTCAGACGCCGCACCACTCGTTTGGATATTACGGCGAACCGGAGCTTACCAAAGAAGTATTCATTCAGAACCCATTCAACGACGATCCTACTGACATCGTTCACAAGACAGGCGACTACGGGCGGTTGTTAGCGAGCGGAGACCTGGAGCATTTGGGTCGACGCGATCAGCAGGTGCAAGTGCGCGGCGTGAGAGTCGAGCTAGGCGAGGTCGAGAACCTCTTGCGCGACCACGAAGCGGTAGCTGATGTAGCGGTGATCGATCGTGACGATGCCGAGGGAAATAAGTTTCTGGTTGCATACGTGACGATGAATAACGGCACCGGCAGCGAGCAGTTGCGAACGTATCTGGCGGAGCGGTTGCCGGAGACGATGTTGCCCTCGGCATTGGTTGAGTTGGACCAGTTGCCACGCACTTTGAACGGGAAGATCGATCGCAAGGCGTTGCCGGCGCTCGAGGCGGTGCGGAGTGCAGAAGAAGAAGGCGCGATAGTGCCGCGCAACCCAGTGGAAGAGATCGTGGCGGGGATCTGGTGCGAAGTGTTGAAGCTCCCGAGTGTGGGGCGAACGAGCAACTTCTTCAATCTGGGTGGCCACTCGCTGCTGGTGACGCAGGTGCTGGCGCGTGTGCGCGAGTATCTGAAGGTGGAGATGCCGATACGTAGTTTGTTTGAGGCCGCGACGGTGGAGCAATTTGCGCAACTGGTTCAGGAACAGATCGGCGCCGGCAGGCAGAGTGAGTTACCCGAGATCGAACGCGTGTCGCGCGACGGGGAGTTCCCGCTGTCGCATGCGCAGCAACGGATGTGGTTTTTCGAGCAATTGTCGCACGGCACAAGTGCTTTCAACATCGCGTTGGGAGTGAGATTAAAAGGTGAGTTGAACGTCTCGGCACTGGAGCAGACTTTCGGTGAGCTCATGCGCCGGCACGAAGGTCTGCGGACGATCTTTGCGGCACGTGACGATCAGCCAGTGCAGATCATTCAGCCTCCAAAACAGTTTCACCTGCCGGTAGTTAACATGGCTCATTTGCCTGAAGACGAGCGCGAGACCGCTGCGGCAAGGCTCGCCCGGGAAGAGACTTTGAAAACCTTCGATCTGACGAGTGGACCACTGGTGCGCCCGACGCTGTTAAGACTGGGGGCGCAACATCACATCGTGATCTGCACGATGCATCACATCATTGGCGACGGGCAGTCGTTCGAAGTTGTTATTGCGGAGATGAGCCAGATCTATTCGGCGCTGATCAAGGGACAGCCATCGCCGTTGGCAGACTTGACGGTGCAGTATGTGGACTACGCAGCCTGGCAGCGGCAGTGGTTGCAGGGCGAGGTGCTGGACCAGCGGCTGGCTTATTGGCGAAAGCAATTGGAAGACGCGCCGCAGCGACTGAGTCTGCCGCAGCGATTGGCGCGGCCCAAAGTGCAGGAGTTCAAGAGCGCGAAACACTTCTTCAGAGTATCGGTAGAGCAGACCGAAAGTCTGCGTGAGCTGAGCCGGCGTGAGGGGATGACGCTCTTCATGACGATGCTCTCCGGGTTTGTGTTGTTGCTGAACCGGTACGCGGGGGACGAGGACATTGTAGTTGGCTCAACCTACGCGAATCGCGAGCGGCCGGAGGCAGAGAAGCTCATCGGCATCCTGGTTAACACTTTGGTGCTGCGGCTGAATCTATCCGGAGTCGTTACGTTCAAGGACGTCATGCGGCAAGTGAGAGACGTTTGCCTTGACGCATACACTTATCAAGTGCCCCCGGAGTTGCTCAGGCAGAACCTCGACACTCGAGATGAAGAGCGCGAGCGTTTGTTCGACGTATGGTTCCAGTTGGAGAGAGCGAGACATGAAAAGTTTGAGATGAAGGGCCTGGAGGTAACTCCTTACGTCGAAGGAAAAGAGGCGTCGCGATTCGAATTGTCGATGAGCCTCGGCGAGCTGGAGAACGAGATAGCCGGTGAGCTCGAATACGATGAAAGCATCTTTCCAGCGACGACTACCGCCAGGATGTCAGAAGATTACCTCCACTTGTTGGCATTAATGGTCGCGGATCCCGATCAAGACCTCTCCGCTATCTCGCTGACCAGCAATGACGAGATTGAAAAACTCAGCTCGGCGTTCGTCGCTAATCTTGAAGTCTAGCCCGGTTCGAGGAGTAGCAAATGATTAAGACCGGACTTTTAGACCCAGAGCGCAGCTTGCCTTTCCTGATTGAGTTTGACTCAACTGATGGACCACCCGAAAACGGGTTGCTGATGTCCTGGTATAAGGACAACGAGCCCTACGTCGATCAGAAACTCCTCGAGCACGGCGCCATTCTATTCCGCGGTTTCCGCATCAATACTCCCGCTTCATTCGCTCGCTTAACTCGATCGGTAGTGCCGGGACTACTGGATTGTCTCGATGACAATGGACCGCGGACGAAGATCACCTCGGGAATTTACACGTCGACTGAGTATCCGCCGGAATATCAACTCTCGATGCACAGTGAGTATGCGTACTCAAATAAATTTCCAGCCCGCCTGTTTTTCTGTTGTGTCGTAGAGCCAGGCAAAGGCGGCGAGACTCCGATCGCCGATAACCGCCAGATCTTGAAGAAACTGTCGCCCGAAATCGTTGACGAATTTGGCCGTAAAAAGGTGAAGTATCTGCGAAACCTACATGGCGGAAACGGGTTCGGGTTGTCGTGGCAGGCGACTTTTCAGACGACGGAGAAGTCGACCGTGGAACAGTACTGCCGCGACATGTTAATCGATTACGAATGGAAGGCGGATGGTGGTCTACGACTGGAGAATACGTTTGTCAGCTCGATTACACACCCGCGCACTGGCGAAGAAGTCTGGTTCAATCAGGCTCCTCAATTTCATCCTTCAGACTACCCGGCGGAGATCTGCAACTCACTGCTCAACTCGTTTCGCGGGAAAGAAGACGAGCTACCGCAGACGTCTTTGTTCGGTGATGGCACGCCAATAGATATGTCCGCGCTCAAGCACATTCGCGAAACCATGTTCAAGCAAGCGACCGTCTTCCCCTGGCGCGAAGGCGACGTGATGATGATAGACAATGTGCTGACATGTCACGGACGCATGCCGTTCTCCGGCCAGCGCAAAATCCTGCTGGCCATGGCCAACACGTAATCTGCTTTCTCTGTGCAACCTCTGTGTTCTCTGTGTCTCCGTGGTGAGTATTGCCGCGGATTAATTAACCACGGAGACAAGAGAACACAGAGATTGCACAGAGAAGAAGACTTTCGAATCCGCATTCCCAAGAAATAAAACATGGCCTATCAGAGCATACAAGAGATGTTTAGCTGCATGGCCGAGCAGTTCGGCGCGCAGCCGGCCTTTGAACGTGCGGGGCGTCGTGTCTCCTACGCGGAGTTGGAACGCGAGTCTAACCGGCTGGCCAACTTCCTGCTCGACCGCGACGTCAGCACCGGCTCGATGGTTGGTCTGTTTACTGACGATTCGTTGCAGGTCATCACGGGCATTCTCGGCGTTCTCAAGGCAGGCGCAGTCTTTGTGCCGCTCGATCCGGCTGCCCCCAGCCACCGTTTGCAGGTAATGAGCGATCAGGTGACTCCTGAATGGTATGTGACGTCGCTCAAACATTTCGAAAAGCTGAAGCTCATAAGCGGATCCGCCAACGTGATCTGTCTCGATGATGCCGCATCGGATTACGGCAGTTATGAACGAACCGCGCGGCCTGTTTTCAAGAGCGATCCTGATTCGCCGTGTTCGATCTACTTCACCTCCGGGTCAACCGGCAGGCCGAAAGCCATTCTGGGCCGGCTCAAAGGCATCGACCATTTCGTCAGGTGGCAGATCGGCGCGCTGGGAGTGATACCCGGCACGCGAGTGAGCCAGTTAGCCGCGCCGCCTTTCGACGGGTTTCTCAAAGACATCTTCGTTCCATTGTGCTCGGGCGGAGTGGTCTGCGCGCCCGAGAACCGGAACGTGATCCGCGAACCCGGGATACTGGTCGACTGGCTCGACATTGAAAGAGTGGAAATACTGCATTGTGTTCCATCAGTCTTCCGCGCGCTGGTTAACCAGGGACTAAACAGCAATTACTTCGAAGCGCTGAGGTACATCGTTCTCGCCGGCGAGCCGTTGTTGCCCGCTGACGTGAAACGTTGGATGGACATATTCGGCGAACGGATCAAGCTGGTTAACTTGTATGGAACGACCGAGACCACGATCGCCAAGGTGGCCCACTTCGTGCGGTCCGAGGACACCGCGAAACCCTCGATCCCACTTGGCAAACCGATCGCGGGCGCTGCCGTGTTAATCATGGATGCGGCTTTGAAACCATGTCATGAAGGCGCGGTTGGAGAGATTTACATTCGCACGCCGTACTGGTCATTGGGTTACTACGGCGAGCCAGAGTTGACGCGCGAGGTGTTCATTCAAAACCCGTTCAATAACGATCCGAAAGACATCATTCACAAAACGGGCGATTACGGCAGGGTCCTCGAAGACGGCAATCTCGAGTATCTCGGCCGGCGCGATCAGCAGGTGAAGATCCGCGGCTTAAGAGTCGAGCTGGGCGAGATCGAAAACGTGCTGCGAAGCAACGACGCAGTTGCCGACGTCGCGGTTGTAGATCGCGAAGACGCGGAGGGCAACAAGTTCCTGGTGGCGTACGTGAAGTTTACTAACGGCAACGCCGCCGACAGTTTGCGGAATTATCTGGCTGAGCGACTGCCCGAAGGCATGTTGCCCTCCGCCATCGTTGCATTGGACCAGTTGCCACGCACCTTAAATGGCAAGATCGATCGAAAGGCGCTGCCCGCGCTCGAGCAGGTGCGGGCTGAGCTGGATGCGAGCGAGCTCATGCCGCATGGTCCGATTGAAGAGATTGTCGCGGGCATCTGGCGTGATGTGTTGCGACTGCCGGCGGTGGGACGCCGGAGTAACTTCTTCGATCTGGGAGGTCACTCGCTGCTCGCAACCCAGGTGTTGTTGCGGGTGAGGACCAGTCTGCAGGTGGACCTGCCCGTGCGCACCATGTTCGAGTCGGCCACGGTGGAGCAGTTCTCACAGTTGGTAGAGGCACAAATCAACGAAGGCCGCCAGCATGCAATCTTGCCGATTGAAACCGTTTCGCGCGCGGGCGACTTGCCACTCTCGTACGCCCAGCAGCGTTTGTGGTTTCAGGAGAAAAACACTCCCGGAACCAGCGCGTTTCATATTCCGCTCCGCGTCACATTACATGGTCCATTGAACGGGACGGCGTTGGAGCAGACCTTCGCCGAGATCATTCGCAGGCATGAGAACCTTCGGACTACTTTCCCGGCAATCGACGGACAGGTGGTCCAGGTTATTTCAGCACCGGCGCCGTTAGCGATCCCGATAGTAGATCTCCATCGTCTTAGCCGGTCTGAACAGGAAACGTTGAGCAACGCGCTTGCGGAAGCAGAGTTCAGCAGGCCATTTGATTTGGAAGCCGGACCGCTCGCGCGAGTAACGTTGCTGCGGCATTCCTCGGCGGAGCACACGATCATTTGCGTACTCCACCACCTCATCAGTGACGGCTGGTCCAAGGGCGTGCTGGTCAGGGAAATCTCGACTTTGTACGAAGCGTTCTGTCGCGCGGAACAGTCGCCCCTCGCGGAGTTGCCTATCCAGTACGCGGACTTTGCCGCCTGGCAGAAACAACAACTACAAGGTGAGGCGCTGGAGGAAGAGCTCGGATACTGGAAAGAAAATCTCGCGGAGGCGCCTCCGTTACTGCAACTGGCGACGGATCGCTCGCGTCCTCCGGTGCAAACTTACAACGGAGCCTATGAGTCGTTTGTTCTTTCTCGAGATCTTACTGAACGACTGAAAGCTTTAACTTCACAACAGGGCATGACTCTGTTCATGACCTTGCTGGCGGCTTTTCAAACTTTGCTCTACCGGTACACGTCACACGAAGACATCGTTGTCGGTACGACTGTCGCGAATCGCGAAAGATCGGAAATCGAAGGGTTGATCGGGTTCTTTGTAAACATGGTTCCGTTGCGCACTGATTGTTCCGGCAATCCGAAGTTTCAGGAATTGCTTGCGCAAGTGCGGGAGTCGACGTTCAAAGCGTACACTCATCAGGGAGTGCCGTTTGACAAGCTGGTCCAGGAGCTACAGCCGGTTCGAAACCGGAGTTATCCGCCGATCTTCCAGGTAATTTTCAGTTTTCAGAATCAGCCTACGTTGACTGAGTTGAAACTTTCCGGACTGACGTTGAGCTTCCCCCCGGTTGAGATCACTACCTCGCAATTCGATCTGCTGCTGGACGTATCCGAGAGCAGGGAAGGTTTGAATGCAGCCCTGCAATACAACACGGATCTTTTTGACCGGGTCACAATCGTGCGGATGGCCCAACATTTCCAAAGTCTCCTGGAAAGCATTGTGGCTGACCCGGAGCAACGCCTCTCCGAGCTGCGACTGCTGAGTGCGGATGAACAGGCCGAGTCGCTAGAGCAATGGAACCAGACCACGGCAGAGTTTCCGCAAGACACTTGCATTCACGAGTTGTTTGAAGCGCGTGCGGAAGCTGAGCCGGATTCCATCGCCGCTGTTTTCCGAGACGAGCAGCTTAGTTACGCGGAGCTTAATCGCCGGGCTAGCCAGCTCGCGAGATATCTACAGACAGCGGGCATCAAGGGCGGCGATCTGGTTGGCATCTGTCTCGAGCATTCATTCGAAGAGTTGATTGCATTGCTCGGCGTGCTGAAGTCTGGAGCGGGATACATGCCTATGGACCCGGAGCATCCCTCGCACCGGCTTTCATTCATGTTGCAGGACGGGGGCGTGTCGGTCGTGCTAACGCAGCAGGGAATGGACGAGAAACTGCTTGCTTGCGGGGCGCGGCCGATTTGTCTCGATCGTGACTGGCCACTGATCGCGCCGGAAAGTTCAGCAAACGTCGATGTCCGCGTGTCTGCGCAAAACATTGCTTACGTGATCTACACGTCGGGCTCCACTGGCGAACCCAAAGGGGTGGCCATTTCACATCGCGCGCTCGTCAATTACGTTTGCTGGGCCAAAGACATGTATCTACGAGGTGAGAGTCTGAATTTTGTACTCTATTCATCTCCCGCTTTCGACCTCACGGTCACTTCGATCTATGTGCCGCTGCTTACCGGGAGCAGCATCACGATCGCGAGATGGTCCGGGAAGGACGTACCGCTCGACGAAATAATGAACGATCCGCAGATCGGTGTGTTGAAGTTAACCCCGAGTCATCTGTCGCTGATCAAGGATTGCGACAACCGCCAAACGAGTATCAGGCGAATGATTGTTGGCGGAGAAGTGCTGGATACGGGACTGGCTCGTCAGGTTTGGCAAAGTTGCGGTGGAGAAGTAGACATAATCAATTCATATGGACCAACCGAAGCGGCCGTGGCTTGCATGATCTACCAGTTTGATCCGCAAAACGATTCACGCCCGAGCGTCCCGATCGGACGTCCGGCGGCCAACGTGCAGTTATACATTCTGGATAAGTGGTTGAAACCGGTGGCTACGAATGTTCCGGGTGAGTTGTACATCGCCGGCGCAGGTCTGGCCCAGGAGTATCTGAACCGTCCGGCACTGACTGCCGAAAGATTTATTCCCAACCCATTTGCGTCGGGACAAAGAATGTATCGCACGGGCGATTTGTGCCGCCGTTTGCCTGGCGGCGATCTTGAATATCTGGGGCGAAAAGATGAGCAGGTGAAGTTTCATGGCTACCGGGTCGAGTTGAACGAAATTCGCTGGGCTTTGAAACAGCATCCGCAAATTAGAGATAGCGTGGTGGTGATCGGCAAAGATAAAAATCGTCACGACCTGATGGTTGCATTTTACGTTTCGCGGCAGGAGTTGGAAGTGGACAAGCTGCGTGACTTCCTTTCGGAGATATTGATCGCCGAGACCATCCCCAACTATTTCGTGCACCTCAACAAACTGCCGTTGACACTCAACGGTAAGATTAACTACGCGGAGTTGCCCTCGATCGAAGAGGCGAAGCAAAAATTGGCCCGCACTTATACCGGGCCCCGCACTCCTCAGGAACAGATCCTTGCTGATATTTGGTCTGAAGTGCTCGGCATCGAACGCGTCGGGATCGATGAGAAGTTTTTCGCGCTGGGCGGACATTCGCTGCTGGCGATTCAGATCATTCATCGCATAAACCAGGCCTTCCAGGTTGATCTGCCGATGCGCGTTATCTTCGATGAACCAACGATCGCCGGTCTCTCACTGCTGATCGAAGAAATCCTGATCGAACAGTTGGAAGCCACCGAGCCGGCCTAATGCTTTTCTTCTCTGTGCAGAGGGTGCACAGAGAAGATTTGCTCAAGTCTTGAAGGAGAAGCCTCGATGATCAGTCAATCTACCATTACCAGTAACGGCAATCCGCAACCGGCAGCGAGGCTCGCGCGCAGAGCCAAGAAGGGGCGGCTAAATGTAATCGGCGTGTCGAGCGGTTATCACGATTCAGCTTGCTGTTTGCTCCAGGACGGAGTATTGCTCGCCGCCGTTCAGGAAGAACGCTTCTCACGAGTCAAGAATGACCGGTCATTCCCAACGCGCGCTTTTGCTTATTGTCTGCAGGAAGGTGGAATCACGATCGCCGATGTTGACTGCGTCGCCTATTACGAAGATCCGTGCCTGAAACTCGGCCGGCAGATATGGATGAGTTTCATGTCCAATCTTCCTGATGAGCGACGCGAATCGATACTCGATCGCCTGTCAGCTACGCCGCCCCAGCAGATGATTCGTGACGTCTGGGGTTTCGAGGGCCGAGTTGAAATACTCGATCACCATCTTTCGCACGCGGCCAGCAGCTATTTCTTTTCCGGATTTGAAGAAGCTGCGATCCTCACGGTGGACGGCGTCGGCGACTGGGCCACGACGACTTACGGCTACGGCAAAGGACCTCACATCGAGCGCTTCGAGCAAGTGGACTTTCCGGATTCGCTCGGTTTCTTCTACAGCGCCATCACCGGTTATCTCGGATTCGAAGTCAACGAAGGTGAGTACAAGGTGATGGGGCTCGCTCCATACGGCGAGCCGGAGTACGTGGATCAGATTCGTAAACTGATCGAAGTGACTTCCGAGGGGCAATATCGCCTCAACATGAAATACTTCGGCTTCCTCACTGAAGACTGCATGTACACCCAGGAGTTGATTGCGCTCCTGGGCCAACCGCCACGCGAACCGGAATCCGAGCTTACTCAATATCACATGGACGTCGCGCGTAGCGCCCAGGTCGTGCTGGAAGAGATCATGCTCGAGAAGACTCGCTACCTGCACGCGAAGTTTCCGAGTGAAAATCTCTGCATGGCAGGCGGCGTCTCGCTTAACGTCGTTGCCAACAGCCGTTGCCTGAAAGAAGGACCGTTCAAGCGACTCTTTGTGCAACCGGCGGCTGGTGACGCCGGTGGGTCGGTTGGCGCTGCGGCGATGGCCCACGCTCGCATGACCGGGGAGCCGCCGCTCGTCAAGCGTTTGGAGCATGTATACCTTGGCCCGGCTAATTCGATTTCCGAGGCTTATAAGCTGCTGACTGCTTCTTCGGCCAAGTTTCAGGATTTCCGGGGCAGGGAAGATGAGCTTATAAAGTTTACTGTCGACCGTTTGATTGAAGGAAAGGTGATCGGGTGGTCGCAGGGGCGGATGGAGTTTGGACCACGCGCTCTTGGCGCCCGGTCGATTCTGGCGGATCCGCGCAGTCCGGAGATGCGAGATCGCATCAACGCTTTGGTCAAGATGCGGGAAGCCTTTCGCCCCTTCGCGCCTGCGGTGCTGGAATCAGAGTGTGAAAATCATTTCGACTTGGACCATGCATCGCCGTTCATGCTGGAAACCTGCGACGTGATCTCGACTATCGATCTGCCCGCCATCACGCACATCGATGGCTCGGCCCGCGTCCAGACCGTGAACGCTGAAACCAATCCGCGCTTCGCGGCGCTGCTCGAGGAGTTTCATAGCCGCACCGGCTGCCCGGTCATTCTAAACACCTCTTTCAACGTGCGCGGAGAACCGATTGTGTGCGCGCCCCTCGATGCAATCCTGTGTTTCACGGCTTCACAAATTGATCTACTCGTGCTTGAAGACTTCGTCATCGACCGCGCCGGCATCCCGGCTTTCTGGGAGGTCAACAACCTGGCCGTCAGGGGAGATGCAAGCCAGCGAGTAGAACATTCCGTTTACACTCTGCTCTAGAAATCAAGGGAGGACAACGTTGTTATGGAACGTCCGCCAGAGAGATTGAAGTCTTTCGCTGCCCGGCTCGCCCAGGTTGCCTGCGCCCAAGATACACCCGAGTTGGTCCGCATGCTTCGACTCGGCGGACTGCTTGGTGAATCCGATAGAGCAGCCGGTCGCGGCACTGATGAGGACGAGACGTTCGGGCCAACACCGCATCCCGATCACATTGGCATTTGGGAGCGAAAAATAGAGAACGGAAAAGAGTGCTTCGTCCGTCGCCTCGACATGATGGCTGATTGGGATTTCTGGTGGCCCAAGCTCGGTCGCATCGATAAGAAAGGATCTAAAAAGCGCGTCGTGTTTATAGGTGAGTCAGTGGCCCGAGGTTATCTGTACGATCCGGAGTTCACTCCCTCGATGGCGCTCGAAACGATTCTCCAACCACACTTCAAGGAAGGTATCGAAGTTATCGATCTGGCGCGGACAAACCTCTCGCACGAGATAAAGCATCTGGCCATTTCTGCGCTCCAACTCGAACCCGATATCACCATCCTCTTTGCCGGCAATAACTGGGGCGTTGCTTTTCCGGGAACTTCCGACATTGCCCAGTTGGACGAGGCGTTGACTACTGACGGGATGCCGGGAGTGAAACGCGTCGCCGAGATGCAAATCACGAGGATTGCGAGACGCATCGTCAGCGAGGTTGCTGCTGCTTATGAAAGTAAAGGCATTCCACTCGTATGGATCATTCCGGAATTTAATTTAGCCGATTGGCGCGATCCGATCACAAATCCGCCACACCTTGGCAAAGACTTGAATCGCGAGTGGCTCAGCGTGTGGGAACAAGCCAAAGGCGCCCTTAGCGACGGAGATCTTCAAGGTGCTGAGGAGCTCGCCAGGAAACTGATGGAGATCGATCACGGTCTTTCCGCCGCGGGATCTTACATTCTGGCGGAGTGCTGTCATCGTAAGAATGATATCGAAGGTGAAAGGAAGCATCTGGAGACGGCGCGCGACTCGGTGTGTTGGGATTCATCCAGAATGCTCTTGCCACGGACCTATTCGATAACGCAGCAGGTGATACGTGACGAAGCCGGAAAGCACAACAACCAGATCGTCGACTCACCCGCTCTCTTCAAAGAGTATCTCAAAGGCGAGATCCCTGGTCGTCGTTTATTTCTGGACTACTGCCACCTGTCGACTGAGGGCATTCAGGTCACGATGGGCGCTGCCGCGTCGTGCGTTCTCCGTGCACTCCAAAAAAGAGAGGTGCCGTGGTACACGCTCAACGTGGACCACGTCGTACCGACGGTCGAGACCGAAGCGGAAGCGTCATTCCTGGCCTCGATCCTGAACGGGCACTGGTGGCAGACGCATGATCTGACGCGCTACTACTGCGCGCGTGCGCTAAGTCTTTCGCCGCACATTGCCGAATTGATGCTCAGCTACATCGAGCTGCAGACGCGACGCATTCCTCCAAGAATCGGCGGTGAAGCGGAGCGGCGGATTCACAGTATCGGGTCGCCATTGATGCATCACTTTTTATTGAGCCTGAACCAAAAACGATTGGACAAGGTGCTGCTGGAGGCGATGGTAGATGCGCTGGAGGAGTTTGGCGTTAACGGCCGTGAAGTGCTCGACCGGTTTCGGCTCGAACATAGCGCAGCATTCGCTGAGACCAACCTGCTCGAATTCTACTACTGCTCGTCTGCCGATCAGCCACAAGAGCTGGCCTGGGTAATGAGGTTCAATTACAAGATCTACAGCCCGCACTTTGAGCCGAAGTTTTACCGCGCTTTCGGAGCTGAATCGAAATTCATTTTTGTAGGAACAGCCGGATATCCGGTACGGCTGTGTCTCACCTGCAGACTACCAAAGACGGCGAAGGGCGAAGCAACGATCTCAGTTGGCTTGAATGGAGCTTTACAGACGGAAACGATCGTTAGTCGTCAGTGGAGCACGTGGGAGATTGATCTTGCTGGAGACATCGTGCGCGATGGTTTGAACGAGGTCACGGTGCGCTGGCCTGTTCCGGAGTTTGAAAACAGCAGCGAGGCGCTCGACCGAGTAGTGATGAACTTGTTTAATTTCTGGGAGCTGAAGTTTCCGAACTTCTTCCCCGTCTTTGGTGAAATACATTCATTCACGGCAGCTGCGGCCCCGGTAATTTCAACAAACATTCCCGCCGCGCAACACGAGCTTGCGACTGTCGAAGTCGCTTGATTCCAGGAGAAATCAATAAAGGACATTGAGAAGGGATCTAACGGCATGGAACGCCCACCCGATTCGTTGAAATCTTTAGCCAATCGTGTTGCCAGGCTCGCGTGTTCAGGCGATGCGACTCAATTGAATCAAATGCTGCGGCTCTCCGGGCTGATGGGTGGCGCTGCCAGAGAGCTTGACCTACAAACGGGAGACATGGTTGTCGCGCCTCACAATCCGAACCACCTTGGGATCTGGGAGCGCAAGATCGAGAACGGCAAAGTGTGCTTCGTTCGTCGCATGGACGCGATCGACGAGTGGCATTTCTGCGCAAACCTCGGACGCATCGAGCCGAAAGGTGTAAAGCAGCGAATCGTTTACCTCGGAGAGTCCGTGGCCCGAGGGCATCTGTACGATCCGGAGTTCAACCCGGTACTGGTCCTCGACAAGACGCTCCAGGCTCAGTTGGGAGACAGCATAGAAATCATCGATATGGCGCGAACCAATCTCTCGTACGGCGTAAGGGAGTGGGCCATCGGCGCGCTGCAACTCGAACCCGATATCGCGATCATTTTTGCCGGAAACAACTGGGGAGTCTCGTCACCGCGTTTTGCTGACATTGCTGAAATCGACGATGCATTGTCGGGCGAAGGCATGGCTGGAGCCAAACGGATCTCCGACGAACAGATCGCGAGACACGGAAGAGATGTCGTGTGCGATATCGCAGCGGCGTACGAAAAGAAAGGCGTGCCACTCATTTGGATTATTCCGGAATTCAATCTCGGCGATTGGCGTGACCCGATATTGAATGCGCCATATCTGGGCGACGGCTTGAACCGCGAATGGCTCAGTCTGCTCACAGAAGCTCAGAGCGCATTAAGCGACGGCGAGATTGGCAAGGCGAAGCACTTGGCCCAGCGCGTCATCGAAATCGATCAAGGCATTTGCGTCGCGGGTTTCTACGTGCTGGCAGAATGCTGTCAAAAGCAGGGCGATATCAAAGGGCAGCGGGAATATTTAAAGATGGCGTTGGATGCCGCAACCTGGGACTCATTCATGACCATTATCCCCAGGCCCTACTCTGTCACGCAGCAGATCCTGCGCGAGGAAGTGACCAAAAGTAAGAATCAAATCGTTGACTTGCCCGCTCTCTTCAATGAATACCTCGATGGCAAACTGCCCGATCGTCGTCTGTTCCTCGACTACTGTCACCTGACAACGGAGGGCATTCAGGTGGCGATGGCCGCTGCAGCTTCCTGTGTGCTGCACTCGCTTAAAGGCAAAGAGGTGTCCTGGCATAGCTTATTGGACCACTCCATCGCTCCGCCGCCGGAGATCGAAGCTGAGGCATCATTCCTCGCCGCGGTACACAACGCCCACCGTTGGCAATCATTTGATCTCGTCCGGCATTACTGCGCGCGAGCTCTCAAGTTCTCGCCACACATCGCCGAGCTGATGATGAACTACATCGAGATTCAGACCCGGCCCTCGATCCCGATGTCGATGAGTGAATCACAGGAAAAGATGTTCAACCTCGGATCATCACTGATGCACCGCTACCTGTTCCGCTTCAACGAGCAACGTCTTGATGGACTGCTTCTCAATGCGATTGTCGATGCGCTGGCGGAGGCTGGATTTGATGCCCGCGAGCGACTCAACCAGCTTCGGCGCGAGCAACACAGCATCGCATTGAGTGAGACCAACTTGTTGAACGATTACTACTGCTCGTCGGCGCAACAGCCGCATGAGATGGAAGGGATAAAGTGGATCGCCCGGGAACGTCTTTTGACTTTCAACATTCAGTACTACCGGGCTTACTGGCCTGAGTCGAGATTCATCTTTGTTGGCGAGGCGGGCTGCGCCTTAAGACTCTGCCTGACGTGCCGGCTTCCGAAAGAGACGCTTGGTGAAGCGCCGATCACTGTCGCCCTGAATGGAAAGGACCACGTTGAGACAGTAATCGACCACGGGTGGACCACCTGGGAGCTCGAATTCCCCGGCGATGCGGTGCGAGATGGCTTGAATGAAGTAACAGTGCGTTGGCCCATGCCTGAGTTCCAGACGAGTGCGGCTCTGAAGCAAGCCGTGCTGGACATGTGTGCGAATAAGTTTCCAGAGTTCTATCCCGTCTTCGGAGAGATACATTCATTCACCGCGTCGCGCGGGCAGGCAGTCTCAAAAAATATTCCCGCCCCAGAAGAGCTTACTGAAGTAGTGGCCTAGTTAGCTCCACAGATAGAAGAACAAACAAGCCGGTGATAACAGATACGCTTGCACACCGAAGAGCGCAACTCAACGCGCGCCGGGCCACCCTCTCTGCAGTGCAGAGACAAAAGCTCGACGAGCTCTTGAAGCAGAGGGAGCGTGCTCCGGCTCACATGATTCCGCGTCGCCCACGCAACGAAGAGCCTCCGCTGTCCTTCGCGCAAGAGCGGTTGTGGTTCCTGGACCAGCTCCAGCCCGGTAGCACCGCTTACAACGTATGCGCGCCGTTCCGGATTACCGGCAAACTCAACGTCCCGGCAATCGAGCAAAGCATCAACGAAACAGTCAGACGTCACGAATCGTTAAGAACAACTTTTGTAACCAGCAATGGACGGCCCGTCCAGGTGATCTCACCTTCGTCCAGGATTGAAGTTCCCGTCGTCGACCTCGCGCAGTTGCCCGTAGCGCAACGTGAAGCAGTGGCGAAGTGTCTGATCGCTGAAGCTGTCGACCGTCCCTTCGATCTTGCAAAAGGCCCGCTCTTCACGACCACGCTGCTGCGACTAGGCGAACACGAACACGTCTTGCTGATGTCGCTACATCACATCGTCTTCGACGAATGGTCCATGCAGGTTTTGATGCGAGACGCCGCGCAAATTTATAAAGCGTTCAGCGAAGGCGAGCCGTTTCTACTGCCCGAGTCGCGCATCCAGTATGCGGACTTCGCCCACTGGCAGCGCCAATGGCTCGACGGCGAAGTGCTCGAAAAAGAGCTTTCCTACTGGCGGCGTCAACTCCAGGACAGTCCACAGCTATTGAATTTGCCTGTCAGCCGATCTGGGACGGCGACGGCCAGCGCCAAAGCCAAAACCGTCCTGCTAGGAGTGCCCGAGCTGGTTGCGGAAGGACTGCTGAGTCTCACGCAAGAAGAGAAGACCACGCTCTTCATGACGCTGCTGGCATCGTTTCAGATCCTGCTGGCGCGTTACAGCGGTCACGACGACATTCCCGTCGGCACTCCAGTCGCCGGCCGTCGTTGGCTGGACACTGAAGGCATAATCGGATTCTTCGTTAACACCATCGTTATTCGTACCCGGCTATCGGGCGATCCAACCATCCGCGAAGTAGTGCAACGCGTGCGTGAAGTGGTGCTCGAAGCCCAGACTCACGACGAGCTGCCTTTCGCAAAACTGGTTGAAGAGTTACGCCCCGAGCGAATCCTGGACCGCCAGTCACTATTCCAGGTGATGTTTACTTTTCAGAACAGAGAACAGCCGGCCATCGCTTTGCCCGAAATGACAGTCAGCATCGACGAAGCACACAGTGCCACGGCGCAGTTTGATCTCTCGCTGGACATGGCCGAGGCAGAAGGCAGAATCTACGGCTCGCTCGATTACAACGCCGGCCTCTTTGTAGCATCAACGATCGAGCGGTTGCTCGGACACTACGGCGCCATTCTCGCAGCGATGGCCGACAATCCCGATCAGCGCATCTCCGAAATAGAAATTCTTTCCGCCGCAGAGCGACAGCAACTGCTCGTTGACTGGAACGAGACGGCAACCAGTTATCCTCTCGAACAATGTCTGCCGCAACTGTTCGAGACACAGGTCGCGCGAACACCCGATGCGATGGCGGCAATATGGGAAGACGAACATCTAACTTACCGCGAGTTGAATCGACGCGCTAACAGACTCGCACACGTGCTAATCGACCACGGTGTCGGCCCGGACGCGATCGTTGCGCTGCTCTCCTTCCGTAATCTGGATCTGCTGACGGCGATGCTCGCTGTCTTCAAGGCCGGCGGCGCTTATGTGCCACTCGATCCGTCTAATCCACCTGCACGGCTACGCCAGGTGTTACTACAGAGCCGTGCTGGATTGGTGTTGACCAGCGCTGAGTCTGGTCCAACTCTCACTGAGGCATTGGCAAATCTGCCCGTTGATGAGACGCCGCAATTGCTCCGGTTTGAGGATCTCCGCCAACAAGCACACACGGATCACGATCCGGCTCCTCGTTGTGCGCCGGAGAATCTTGCTTACGTGATCTACACGTCCGGCTCTACCGGTATGCCAAAGGGCGCAATGATCGAACATCGCGGCATGCTCAATCACCTGTTCGCTAAGGTCACAGACCTACAGCTGACGGCAACAGATTGCCTCGCGCAAACGGCCTCGCAGTGTTTCGATATCTCGGTCTGGCAATTTCTAGCCACACTACTCACCGGCGGATGCGTGCGCATCTACGACGATGAGATTACGCACGATGCGGTGCGGCTGCTTGAACGGGTCAGTGCCGACCGGGTTTCGATTTTTGAAACTGTGCCCACGCTGCTACAGGCGGCGCTCGAGGCTGTGAGCAGAGACAGCACGGCGCTGCCCGACCTGTCGCGCCTGCGCTGGTTAGTTGTGACGGGTGAGGCACTGCCGCCCGAGTTGTGCCGCCAGTGGTTCAGCGCCTATCCGAATGTTCCGCTCTTGAACGCCTATGGACCAACGGAGTGCTCCGATGACGTTACGCATGGTCCAGTAGACGGTCCACCGGCAAGGGAGACCATACGCATGCCGATTGGTCATGCCGTCGCTAACCTGCAACTCTGTGTATTAGACGTGTCGTTGCAGCCTGTGCCAATCGGCGTCAGCGGTGAGTTACACGTCGGCGGCGTCGGCGTCGGCCGCGGTTACTTGTACGACCCAGCCCGCACGGCCGAAACGTTCATCCCCGATCACTTTGCCACTGCGCCGGGAGGACGCCTTTACAAAACAGGCGATCTGACTCGTCGTCTCGACGACGGGGCTGTGGAATTTCTCGGACGCATAGATCATCAAGTGAAGGTTCGAGGGTTCAGAGTCGAGACAGGTGAAGTAGAGGCGGCGCTTAGCACACATGATTTAGTGAGAGAAGCAGTCGTCGTCGCCAGAGAAGAAGGGGCGGGTGAGAAGCGATTGGTCGCTTATATCGTGCCGGCAAAAGCAGCCGGCGGCGCCGAGCAGGCAGTAATACAGGAATTAAAGAGTCATCTGAAAAAGAGACTGCCTGATTACATGATGCCGCCTTTCTTTGTGTTGCTCGATGCTTTGCCATTGACACCTTCCGGCAAAGTAGACAGGCGCGCCTTGCCTGCTCCGCAAAAATACGACAGCGAATCTTACGTTCCACCGCGAACTCCGACGGAGGAATTGCTGGCAGCGATCTGGGCCACGGTCCTGGGAATGGAGAGTATTGGAGTCGAAGACAACTTCTTCGATCTCGGAGGACATTCGCTGCTCGCGACGCGCCTCGTTTCACGCATCAGGGAAGCGTTTGCGGTCGAGCTGCCTTTGCGTGCGCTGTTCGAGTATCCGAACGTGGCCACCCTCGCGACACAGATCGAGGAGTTGTGCCGTGGTGAACAGAGCAACCTCGCTCCGCCTCTGGTTGCCGTGGATCGAAGCACGACCTTGCCGCTGTCGCATGCGCAGCAACGTCTCTGGTTTTTGGACCAACTCGAGCCGGATAGCTCTCTCTACAACGTTGCCGAAATAGTGCGCCTGAATGGCCGGCTCGACACAGTCGCGCTGGAGCGTGGCTTTAGCGAGCTCGTGCGCCGGCACGAAAGCCTGCGCACCTGCTTCGTCGAGACTGACGGGCAGCCCACCCAAATCATTCTTCCTCCCACGCCTTTTTCGTTGACGGTTGAAGATCTTTCGGCGCAGCAACCGCACCTCCAGGCGTTGTTGGACCAGGAAACAGATCAACCTTTCAATCTATCCAACGGACCGCTGATGCGTGTGCGATTGTTTCGACTCGCCGCGGAAGAGCATGTGTTGGCAGTGACCATGCATCACATCATCTCGGATGCATGGTCCATAAACGTCCTGACACGCGAGCTCGGCGTGTTCTACCAGGCGTATTGCTCCGGCTCTGAGCCGCACTTGCCTGAGCTCTCGCTTCAATATGCGGATTATGCGGTGTGGCAACGGAAGTGGCTGGACGGTGAAGTCTACGCAGAGCAACTCTCTTACTGGAAGACTCAACTAGCAGGGGCGCCGCCGATTCTCGAAATTCCGACCGACCGGCCGCGTCCTGCCGTGCGCTCGCATCGTGGCGCCTCGGAAAGTTTCCATGTGGATCTCACGACGCTGGAAAAACTGAAAGATGTTAGCCGCCGCAATGAAGTAACGCTGTTCATGACGGTGTTGACCGCTTTTCAAGTTTTGCTCTCGCGCTACAGCGGTCAGGACGACATCGTGGTGGGAACACCGATCGCGGGACGCACGCGTGGCGAGACCGAAGGTCTCATCGGCTTCTTCCTGAACACGCTCGTGATGCGCGCAGACTTGAGCGGCGATCCACCGTTTGCCGAGTTGCTGAAGCATGTGCGCGAGGTCGCATTCGAAGCTTATGCACACCAGGATTTGCCGTTCGAGCGCCTCGTGGAGGAACTACAACCCGAGCGCGACAGGGGCTCCAACCCGCTGTTTCAAGTGATGGTTGTTTTGCAGAAAACAGCGGTGGAATTACCGCCGTTCTCAGACCTGACCCTGGATTTTCTGCCGAGCAGAATCGTCACGGCAAAGTTCGACTTGACTCTATTCCTGACGGAAAACAGCGAAGGTCTCGATCTGATGCTGGAATACAGCACTGATCTCTTTGAGTCAAAGAGCATCAAGCGAATGCTGCAGCATTACCGGCGGTTGCTGGAGTGTGTGGCGAACAATCCAGAGCGTCGCATTTCCGAGTTGGAAATACTCACTGATGCGGAACGAAAGCAACTGCTTATCGATTGGAACAAGACTTCAGTCTCGCGTGATGACACTTCGCTTATCACGCTGTTTGAGCAACAGGTCGAGTTAACGCCGGATGCGTGTGCGGTTGAATTCGGCGGGCAGCAGCTCAGCTACAGTGAATTGAACTGTGGCGCGAATCAACTCGCTCATTATCTGCGCAGTTTGGGAGTGGGCGCGGATGTTCGAGCCGGCATCATGCTCGAGCGAAGTTTTGAGATGGTGATCGCAGTGCTGGGTGTGTTGAAGGCCGGCGGTGCTTACGTGCCGCTCGATCCAACCTTGCCACGCGAGCGTCTCAATTTCATGGTCGCAGATTCTCAGTGTGCCATGCTGCTGACCAGCGAGTCGCTAAGTAATTGGCGCGAGCTCGCGAATGTGAGCACTGAAAATCCGGCCTCAGAAATTCACCCTGACAATCTCGCTTACGTAATTTACACCTCAGGTTCGACCGGCCGGCCCAAGGGTGTCGCGATGACTCACCGCGCGCTGAACAATTTGATTCGCTGGCAACTGGTGGATTTTTCGGAACCCACCAGAACACTGCAATTCGCCTCACTCAATTTTGACGCCTCGTTCCATGAAATGTTTGCGACATGGTGTCTCGGCGGAACAATCGTGCTGATCAATAACGATCTCCGACTCGACGCTAACGCAATGCTGCGTTTTCTGAAAGAGCGCAAGGTCGAGCGACTCTTTCTGCCGTTTGTTTACTTGCAACATCTGGCCGAAGCGCACGCCGAGCAGCCGTTGCCGCTGCACCTGCGTGAAGTGCAGACCGCTGGTGAACAACTGCAAAGCACCGCGCAGATCGCTCAGTTGTGCGACAGTCTTCAGTGCCGGCTCAGCAATCATTATGGACCATCCGAGACGCACGTGGTGACGACTCACGTACTGAGCCGCTCGTCGCAGGACTGGCCCACCCTGCCGCCGATTGGCCGCCCGATCGACAACACGACTATCTACATTTTGGATCGCAATCTCCAACCTGTTCCGGTGGGAGTTACTGGAGAGCTCTACATCGGCGGCGCGAATGTGTGTCGTGGGTATCTGGACCGTCCTGACTTAACAGCGGAGAAGTTTATCCCGGATCCTTTCAGCCCAATTCCGGGTGAGCGGATTTATCGCAGTGGGGATCTGTCCCGGTATCTCAGCAACGGCGACGTCGAGTTTCTGGGGCGAGCGGACCATCAGGTCAAGATTCGAGGCTATCGAATTGAGATCGGAGAAGTAGAAACGACGTTGAGAGATCACCCGCAGATGCTGGAAGCAGTTGTCTGCGCCAGGGAAGACGCGCGCGGCGAGAAGCAACTGGTCGCTTACTGCGTGATTGAACAAGGCGCGCAGTTGCAGATCGCAGAGGTGCGCAATTACCTCGGTGAGCGATTGCCGGAATACATGGTGCCCCCGTTCTTTGTTTTCCTCGACGAGCTGCCCATGACTGCAACCGGCAAAGTCGATCGTCTTGCTTTGCCCGCGCCAAAGCCTGGTGACCTTGAACTAAACCACGTCTATGTAGCGCCGCGCACTCCGACCGAAGAGACGATCGCAGCCATCTGGGCGGCAGTGCTCGGACTGCAGCAAGTTGGCATCGAAGAGAACTTCTTCGAGATGGGTGGACATTCGCTGTTAACGACGCAGGTGATCTCGCGCATCAGGCAAGCACTCGCAGTAGAGATCCCCGTGCGAATACTCTTCGAGCGTCCCACCATCTCGGCCTTAGCCGAAACTATCGAGACCATCCGGTGGCTAACCCACAGAACTGATCATGAACAACATGATTATGAACGAGGAGAAGTATGACAGCGCTTGAGCTATTAACTAAATTCCGTAATCAGGATGTGAACGTGTGGCTTGAGGGCGAGCGCTTGCGTTATAGCGCCGCCAGGGGAGTGCTAACGCCCGATCTGCGAGCCGAGCTAGCCGCCAACAAAGAGGAGATCACGCGCTTTCTGCGTGAAACTGCCGCACGACACGTTCCTCCACCCCTTCTCCCATTGAAGCGCGAAGACGCCTTGCCGCTATCGTTCGCGCAACAGCGCCTCTGGTTTCTCGATCAACTGGAACCTGCGAGTCCGCTCTATAACCTGCTGGAGGTGGTCCAACTGAACGGTCCGCTCGACGTTGCGGCGCTGGAGAAAAGTCTTGACGAGCTCGTGCGCCGTCACGAGAGTCTGCGCACTCACTTCGTGGACAATGGCGGGCAACCCGTGCAAGTCATAACTCCGCTGGATTCTATCGATTTGGTTGTCGAACATCTCTCATATCTCGACCCGGAGCTGAGACAGCAGGAATTGCAGCGCCGGCTGCGGGAAGAAGAGGAACAGCCCTTCAACCTTGCGACTGGACCATTGCTGCGCGTCAGATTGTTTCAACTCGAGGAAGAGCAACATGTGCTCGCGGCGACGATGCATCACATCATCTCCGACGGCTGGTCCATGGGCGTGCTCACCCGAGAGCTGGGACTGGTCTACAGCGCTTACAAAAAAGGTGAATCGGCGTCTCTGCCTGCCTTAGAGACTCAGTACGCGGATTATGCGGTATGGCAAAGGGAATGGTTGCAGGGAGAGTTTTTAGAGGAACAGCTTTCGTATTGGAGAGAGCAACTGCGCGGCGCGCCGGCCGTGTTGGATCTTCCTACTGACAGACCTCGTCCACCTGTGCAGTCGCATCGTGGCGCTTTGCAAACGATATCGATCGACGCCGAAACAACCAGGCGACTCAGAAGCTTGAGCAACAGGCACAACGCCACGCTGTTCATGACTGTGCTGGCGGGCTTTCAGGCTCTGCTCTCGCGTTGGAGCGGGATGAGTGACATTGTCGTGGGTACAGCCGTAGCCGGGCGCACCAGGGCGGAGATAGAGAGACTGATCGGGTTTTTCGTCAACACGCTCGCCATCAGGACAGACCTTTCCGGCGACCCGAGTTTCGATGAATTGATCAAGCGAGTGATGAATGTTTGTGTTGAAGCTTATCAACATCAGGAGGTGCCGTTCGAGAAGTTAGTGGAAGAGTTGGGCATCGAGCGCGACTTATCGAGAACGCCTGTGTTCCAGGTGATGATGGTGTTGCAGAACACCGCGGTTGAAGAGTTGGAGATGAGTGGTTTGCGACTCACCAGCGTAGAGCGCGGAGATGAGTTGGAGCCAAACAAAACCGCGAAGTTCGATCTGTTGCTGGCGTTGAATGACACCGGCGATGAGTTGAAAGGCACGCTCGAGTACAGCGTTGATCTGTTTGACCGCGAAACGATCAGGCGAATGGGCCGGCATCTCGAGCGAATACTGAGAGCGGTTGCACAGGATGCAACGTGCTGGCTCAGTGAGTTGCCTTTGCTAAGTGAAACGGAGAGACAGGAACTCCTTTACGACTGGCACAAGACGGAGAAGTTTGAGAACGCCGGGAGTTTGGCGGCGTGGTTCGAGCGCGCAGTGGAGAGAAATCCGCAAGCGGTCGCGTTGACGTTTGAGAATGAAGAGCTGAGTTATCAGGAGCTCAATCGCCGCAGCAACCAATTAGCGCGCCACCTGCGAGGCCTCGGTGTTGGCCCGGAGGCGCGCGTTGGACTGCTGCTCGAGCGCTCCGCGGAGATGATTGTCAGCATTCTGGCGATACTCAAAGCAGGAGGAGCTTACGTCCCGCTCGAAGTGTCAGCGCCGACGGAACGTCTCACTTTCATGCTCGAGAACGCGGGATGTTTGGTGCTGCTGACAGACAGCAAGCTGTCCGCGCAGCTCCAACCTTCGTCGCTGTCAGTCATCGAGCTCGATACTAATTGGGAAAAGATCTCTACGCAGCCGCAAGAGAACCTCAATGTTGCCAGTGACGAACAAAATGCGGCTTACGTGATCTACACGTCAGGTTCGACCGGCAGGCCGAAGGGCGTTGTGGTTACACACGGCAACGTGCTCCGTCTATTGACCGCGACCGAACACTGGTTTTCCCCAGGCTCGCATGATGTATGGACCATGTTCCATTCCGTCGCCTTCGACTTCTCGGTATGGGAAATGTGGGGCGCATTATTGTATGGAGGCCGGCTCGTAGTTGTTCCCTACTGGGTGAGCCGATCTCCCGACGCGTTCTATGAGTTGCTCTGCCGGGAACAGGTGACGGTGTTGAATCAGACGCCGTCGGCATTCCGGCAACTCATGCAAGCCGATGAGTGGACCAGGGCCACTGACTTAGCGTTGCGCGTCGTCATCTTCGGTGGCGAGGCTTTGGAACCGGCAAGCTTGCGTCCATGGTTGGAGAGACATGGCGACAGCCATCCGCAGCTAGTGAACATGTATGGCATCACCGAGACCACGATACACGTCACTTACCGGCCGCTGGCCAGGGAAGATTCCGAGCACGGGCGAAATAGCGTCATTGGCGGCCGCATACCTGACCTGCAAGTCTACATCCTCGATGAACGAATGGAGCCGGTGCCGCTCGGAGTGGCGGGAGAGATTTTTGTCGGTGGCAGCGGACTGGCGCGTGGTTATCTGAATGCAGCAGACCTGACGGCCGAGCGATTTACTCCGCATCTATTTAGTTCGGAAGGGGCGCGGTTATATCGGACAGGAGATCGCGCGAGGCAGCTCGCGGACGGAGACATCGAATACCTGGGCCGCGTGGACCAGCAAGTGAAGATTCGTGGTTATCGCATCGAGCCCGGAGAAATAGAAGCACAGTTGAGGGCGCATGATGCCGTCAGGGATGTTGTGGTCGTTAGTCGAGCTGATGATGGTGAAAAGCGCCTCGTAGCTTACGTTGTAGCGCAAGCCAGAGAGACGGCTGGTTCCAACGGCTCATCGCAGCGTGCTTCGTTGCCTATCGGTGATTTGCGCCGTCACCTGCGCGAGCGACTGCCGGAATACATGGTGCCAACCAGTTGGGTCCTCCTGGAACAACTCCCTCTGACTGCCAACGGCAAAGTTGATCGCAAAGCACTCCCGGAACCCGGACGTGCTCGCCACGATACCGGTCAGAGCTTCGTAGCTCCGCAAACGTTGATCGAGGAAGTGCTGGCCGCAATCTGGAAAGAAGTTTTGCGTCTTGATGTAGTCGACAGAAGTGACAACTTCTTCTGGCTCGGAGGTCACTCACTGCTGGCGACGCAGATTGCCTCGCGCGTGCGCGAGCATTTCCACGTTGACCTGCCGCTGCGTAGCATCTTCGAGTTGCCGACGCTGATGGAGTTGTCCGAGCGCATCGAGTCGACGATGCGATCTGGCACAGCTCTGATTGCGCCTCCGCTCGGGCGACTCCCCAGGACTGACGAGTTCATGCCTTTGTCGTATGCACAACAACGGCTGTGGTTCCTCGATCAGTTGATGCCGGGCAGTAATGCCTACAATATCCCGGCCGAGATGTACATCAAGGCTGACGTAAACGCCGGCGCGCTCGAGCAGGCTTTGAGCGAAGTGGTGCGCCGGCATGAAGCCTTGCGCACTACGTTTACTATCTCCGGCGGCCAACCGGCCCAACTCATCAATCCCGCGACGACAGTGAGTCTCCCGCTCGTGGATCTAAGGAGCCTGGACCAAACAGAGCGAGATGCTGAAGTTGACCGCTTGAGACAAGCGGATGCGCTCAGGAGTTTTGACCTGGCCAACGGTCCCTTGCTTCACGCCACTCTGATCCGTATTAGCAATGAGCATTTTCTGCTGCTGATGAATATGCACCACATCGTCAGCGATGCATGGTCCATGGGAGTGATGTTGCACGAGATGCAGGCCCTGTATGAGGCCTTCTCGCACGGATTGCCGTCGCCACTCGCAGAACTCGAAATTCAATATTCGGATTATGCGCGCTGGCAACGCGACTGGCTCCAGGGCGACGTTCTGCAAAAGGAAGTGGACTACTGGCGGCACGAGCTCGACGGTGTTCCGACGCTGCTGGAACTAGACACAAATCAACCCCGGCAGTTGATGCGTAAAGTATCGAGTGCCCACTGCGCTGTGTCTCTATCAGCAGAACTTTCCAACGCGCTGCGCGAGTTTAGCCGCCACGAAGGCGCGACGTTGTTCATGACGCTGATGGCGGGATTTCACGCCTTGCTGCGGCGTTACACCGGCCAGAAAGACATCTTGATCGGAACTCCGATCGCCGGCCGCGACCACGTCGAGCTCGAACCGCTGATCGGATTTTTAGTCAATATGATTCCGATCCGAACCAGTTTCAATGAGACGTTGACGTTTAGAGATCTGGTGAAACAGGTTCGCGAGTCTTCGTTCACAGCTTATACCCATCAGGATTTGCCCTTTGATAAGTTGGTCGAAGAGCTGCAACCCAAACGAGCGCCGGGCCGGAACCCGATCTTCCAGGCCATTCTTGCTTTCGAAGATGCTGCGCCGGAGATGGAGCTGGCAACGGTAAACCTGCCCGTCGGAGTGCCGGTGAACGCCGATGTGAAATTCGATCTCGAAGTTCACCTTACGGACACGCCCGAGGGAATAAAAGGCGCTTTCGTCTACAGTCCCGAGTTGTTTGAGCCAACTCTAATCGAGCGAATGGTGAACCACTTCGAACGCTTGTTCGAACGGACCATGAGCAATCCCGATAAAGAGTTGCGGGCCCACTCGCTTTTGGACCAGGCGGAATACCGGCAGATCGTCGAAGAGTGGAATGACACGGCCGTGGCTTATCCCGACACTTCGTGCATTCACCAGATATTCGAACAAGAGGCAGAAGCGCGCGGAGACGCCATCGCGGTTGAGTTTGATCAGGAGAATATTAGTTACAAGGAATTGAATCGCAGGGCAAATGTTCTTGCGCACCAGCTTCGCCGGCAGGGCGTCGGACCGGAAACGTTTGTGGGAGTGATGCTCGAGCGCTCGGTGGAGATGATCGTCTCACTGCTGGCGGTTGCTAAAGCAGGCGGCGTCTATGTGCCGTTGAACCTGGCAGAAGCCAGTGCTCGCCTGCGGCTCATACTCAAAGATTCCGGCATTGCGATACTGATAACCAGCAAACAGATTGCGGACCGCATGCCCGACACTTCTCAGCTAACTGTCGTGTGCGTTGATACGGACGAATTCCGTAGCGCGATATTGAAAACGGAGTTTGCCGGTAACCCGATCAATACTGTTGGTCCAGAGAATCTCGCCTATTTGATGTACACCTCCGGATCGACTGGCAATCCAAAAGGGGTTTGCATCGCGCATCGCAACATACTGGGCCTGGTTAAGAGTGCTAACTACGCTGAGCTCAACTCAGAGGAAATCTTCCTCCAGTTTTCCCCAGTCTCGTTCGATGCTTCGACTTTTGAGATCTGGGCTTGCTTATTAAACGGCGCGCGCCTCGTCGTGTATCCGCCGGAAACTCCGTCGTTGAATGAAATGCTGGAGTTTATCTCGCGCACGCAAGTGACGACGCTGTTTCTGACCACCGGTTTGTTCCACCAGTTCATTGACGCCGACCCCGGCAGCATCGGCGCAGTGAGGCAATTGTTGACCGGCGGCGATGCCTTATCGTCAACGCACCTGAGCAAGGCTTTGGAAACAATCGAGCACTGCCAGTTCGTGAATTGCTATGGACCAACGGAGTCGACCGTAATGGTCTGCTGTTATCGAGTGGCGCCGGATTACTCTGCGACTTCAGTTCCGATCGGCAGGCCGATCTCGAACGCGCGGGTTTATATCGTCAACGGCATGCAACCGGTATCAGTTGGAGAACGGGGCGAGCTGCTCGTGAGCGGAGCGGGTCTGGGACGTGGTTATTATAACCGGCCTGAGCTTACGGCCGAGCAGTTCCTGCCTGATCCTTATGGTCCATGGCCCGGCGGGCGACTTTACAAGACCGGTGACACCGCTCGCTATTTGCATAATGGACTGATCCAGTTTCTTGGCCGTGTCGACGATCAGCTCAAGGTCAGCGGGTATCGAATCGAGCCCGGCGAAATTGAAGGGGCGCTACTGGAACATCCGGAGATAACGGCGGCGGTGGTCATGGCTATCGAAGACGCGCCCGGCAATAAGCGTTTAGTTGCTTACCTCGTTGCCAACCAGGAGCACATACCAAACTTTGATGAGTTGCGAATTCATTTGCGAGAGCGCGTGCCTGAATACATGGTGCCCTCGTTGTTCGTTTATCTCGACGAGATGCCTTTGACGCTGCACGGAAAGATTGATAAAGCGGCGCTTCCCGCGCCTCAACAATCGATTAGCCGCGTTGGCGGGAAGGAATACGTGGCTCCGCGAAATGGCCTGCAACAGCAGCTAGTGGACATTTGGGAAGAGCTATTCAAGTTTCATCCCATTGGCGTGACCGACAATTTCTTTGAGCTCGGTGGTCACTCGTTGCAAATGATCATGCTCCTAGCGCGGGTGGAAGAACGGTTGGGCGAGCGCGTGACAATGGCGGAGTTATTCAACGATCCGACTATTGAGCACTTGTCAGAACTGATCGGGCACGAGAAGGAAAATCTACTCCAATCACTGCTAGTGCCGCTGCGGACTGAAGGAGCGAAACTCACGTTGTTTGGTCCACACGCAAGCGCGGGCCATGTTTGGTGCTACAAGGAGCTCGTCCAGCATCTCGGCGAGGACCAGCCCTTCTTCGGAGTGCAGGCGCGGCAGCCTGAAAGCGGCCTGGTCTATCACACTAAGATCGAGGAGATGGCCACCGACTATCTCGAAGCTATACGCAGCGTTCAGCCACATGGTCCATACATGCTGGTCGGATGGTCGATGGGCGGCGTGATTGCTTTTGAGATGGCCAGGCAATTTCAGGCGCAGGGAGAAGAGATCGCGATGCTGGCCCTTATGGATGCGCACTCATCGGATGGCATGGTAGAGGAGTTTGGCTGGGGCGAGCTGCTCTCGATCTTTGCCATTGATCTGGGGCTGAACCTCACAAACGCGACTGCCACGGTGGAAGAGATCCAGGCCCTGCCGCCAATGGCCCAACTACGCCAGGTCTGGAAAGAGGCGAAACTCGCCGGAGTGGTGCCTTCGGACATGACCCTCGTTGAATTCCGAAGGATGTTCGATATCTTCAAGATCAACGCTAACACAGTGGGCAGTTACAAGTCGGAGGAATTTCGTGGTCGCATCACGCTCTTCGTTCCCGAAGAAGACATCGATCAACAAATCTTCAGTCACAATAAGCATCGTTTGAAGTGGAAAGTGAAAAATCTCGACCTACATGGTCCCATGAAGGGGTGGGACAAGGTGGCGACAGAAGGTGTTGATCTCGTTGTCGTCCCGGGCGACCACTTCACGATGATGCGCGAACCTCACATCCAGGTTCTCGCTGAACAACTGCGCTCCCGCATCGAGACCCTCGGGAATTAACCATCTTAAGAAATACGCTTTCGGCGTATTTCTAAACTGAACCAGCACCAACTGGAGGTTAGCATGAGAAACCTGCTACAGCTCGTGTATGTGATTGCCAGGTGGTCCAAGGGCATTCGTCGCTCAAAGAGCTTGATCGGTCTCGCAATACTGACCAGCTTCCTCGCAGGCGTTGGCTACACGCTGTTGATCGCGCTCATAAAACAAAGCTTGTCTGATGGCCTTTCACAGTCGAAGCTGATTTGGACGTTCGTGGGCTTGTGTCTTGCGATTCCCGTTTGTGGGTTCGCCTCTCAACTCTCTCTGCTTTACCTGACCGCAAAGACAAGTTACGAGCTGCGAATTCAACTCTCGCGGCAGATTCTCGCAGCGCCATTGCGCCAGTTGGAAACGCTCGGACAGCCCCGTCTCATGGCGACCATCACCGAAGATATTGGCAGCGTGATCGAGCTGGTGACGCTGCTGCCACAGACGTTGACTCAGATGGCCATGGTAGTGGGCTGTCTCGCTTATCTTGGCTGGCTCAATTGGCGGCTGCTGCTAATTATGATCGGTTACCTGGCCCTCGGAATGCTTAGCCATCAACTGCCTTTGTTGAAAGCATTGGGCTATTTCCGCCTCGTGCGCGAGTACTGGGACGAGCTGCACAAGTCGTTTCAGGGCGTAACCATGGGCACTAAGGAGTTGAAACTCAACAGGCGCCGCCGCGAGGCGTTTTTTTCTGAGCAACTCGAGCCTGCTGCCGCGGGCCTTCGGAATCACGGACTGAAAGGGAATCTGATCATGATGGCAGTGTCGAACTGGGGACAGATACTGTTTTTCATCTTCATCGGGTTGCTGCTGTTCCTTACTCCATTAATGATCGCCATCGATCGCCAAACGTTAGTGGGCTACACGCTGGCCGTCCTTTTCATGATCACGCCTTTGACTATGATTCTGAATCAGTTGCCGGTGCTGCAACGCGCCCGTCTGGCGTCGGAACGGATCGACCGGTTAGGAGTCTCGCTCACGAAAACATCGTCGGAAGATCTGGCGCCGATCGCAAATACCAACACTGCCTGGCAACGGCTCGAGTTGATTGATGTAACTCATTCTTACCGGCAGGACGGGAGCACGATCAACTTCGAGCTTGGACCAATCAACCTCACGCTTTCTCCAGGCGAGCTGGTCTTCCTCATCGGCGGCAACGGGAGTGGGAAAACCACTCTGATCAAGTTGTTGATGGGTTTATATGAGCCGGAGTCGGGAGAGATTCGTCTTAATGGAAAATCGATTCCGATGAGCGGCCGCGATGATTACCGGCAGCACTTTTCCGCCGTTTTTTACGACTTTTACTTATTCGAACGCCTTTTTGGAGTTGAAGCAAAAGACGTTGATGGAGAAAGTCAGAAGTATCTGGATCTTTTGCAGTTGAATAACAAGCTGGAGATCAAAAATGGTCACCTGTCGACCATCGAGCTGTCGCAGGGACAGCGCAAGCGAGTAGCGCTCTTGAGTGCCTATCTTGAAGATCGACCCATTTACATTTTCGACGAGTGGGCCGCAGATCAAGACCCGCAGTTCAAACGGATCTTCTATTACGAGCTGGTCCCGGATCTGAAGGCCCGCGGGAAAACAGTGATCGTCATCTCTCATGACGATCGGTACTACGGCCTGGCCGATCGCCTGATTAAGCTTGAGTCGGGAAAGATTGAATACGATCAACCGGTGGTCCAGGTTGATGCGCTCGCTACTGCAGCCGCCATGCCCGTCGCGTAACCCGCTCCAATCTCAGCACAAAGAAAGAATCGTTTATGAACGTTCTGGGACTCAGTTTCAGCGATCACGAAGCATCGGCTGCGTTGGCAGTCAACGGCAAACTCACTGCAGCGATCGCGCGCGAACGCGTGACGCGCTTGAAGCGCGACGGCATCAGGTGGGGAAGCTGCCGGCTCGATCTGACCCCCGCGATACGATATTGCCTCGACGCCAACGGCCTCACGCTCGCTGACGTTGACCTCATAGTCTGGAGTCATACCGATCATCTTTCAGCTAGTGAGGTCTACCAGTCGTTGGCTGCGGAAGGTGGACTCGATCTGCGCACTCGCCCGGCGTTGCCGATTCCGCATCATTTTGCGCATGCCTGTGGCGCCTATTACTCATCGCCTTTCAGAGGTGACGTAGCCGTGTTGATTGTTGACGGTGCCGGCGGCCCGTTTGGCGCGATGTTGAAAAATTGCACCGGTCCTGAACCCGAGAAGATCGCCGCCGGATCTGTTGTGATTCAAAATCTCTCCCCGTTTGAAGGAGACGGATCGCGAGAGCTCGAAAGCTTTTACCGGTTCACGGATCGTGGTGGCGAAGTGCTGAGAAAAGTTATCGGACACTGGTGCGGAATCGGCGCCGTGTACGGTCACGTGTCGAAGTTGATCTTCGGAGACTATCTCGACGCCGGCAAGACGATGGGTTTGGCTCCGTACGGGCGTCCCTATTCGTCAAGAATGTTTTTTGAGGAAACGGGTCCGGAAGATTTGCGTGCCTTCACGCGATTGAGTTCTCCAAAACGCGCTGCACTCGAAGCGCGCATTGAAAAGTGGCGACGAAACACGACCGCTTCAAACTACAAGAGTGAGTTGTTGACTGACTTCACGGCCAGTTTGCAACTCGAAACTGAAGAAGCTTTGCTCGAGCACGCCCGTTGGATTCACAAACAGACGGGTCTTAAGCGGCTGTGTTTCTCTGGCGGCGTAGCGCTGAATTGCGTTGCGAATACACGGCTTGCGGAAGAGACCGGCTTCGAAGAGATCTTTGTTCCTCCGTGCCCGGGTGATGATGGGATTTCAGTTGGTTGCGCGCTTTATGGCGCTTCACTAAACGGCGGCGTCGAGCCCGTTACAAATCCTGCTTACCTCGGCCGCGGCTATTCTCATGACGCAGAAGCCATCGCAGCTCTCGGCCTCGAAACATGCTTCCGCGATCAAGACGTCTTCGAGACGATGGCCCAGGAACTCGCGAACGGCGCTGTGGTCGCATGGTTTGAAGGCGGCGCCGAGCTTGGTCCACGAGCGTTGGGCCATCGAAGCTTTCTCGCCGATCCAAGACGAGCAGATCTGCGTGAACGTTTGAACGCGGAAATCAAAAATCGTGAATCATTCCGGCCCTTTGCCCCGGTCGTTCTGAGTGAAGCAGTGCCAGATTACTTTGTTGAATCAAACCCGAGTTACTTCATGTCGTTTGTGGCGCAGGTGCGAGATGAAAAGCGTGAAGTGATTCCGGCGGTGACTCACGTTGATGGATCGGCGCGTTACCAGGTTCTTCGAGAGCAGGACAATCCCACGCTGTTCAAGCTGATCGTTGCTTTCGCGCGACTAACCGGGATTCCGATGTTGCTGAATACATCCTTCAATCGGGCCGGCGAACCACTGGTTGAAACACCCATTGACGCAGCACGGTGCGTCGTTGCTTCAACGGCTGACTACCTTGTCGTCGATAAAGTCTCCTATCGAAACGTCGCGACCGGCGGCTTCTGGCGGTCCAATCTCGTTAGACACTCACGCCGCGATGCCAAAACGTACTGACCCGGCCCAAGACAACAAACTTTCATAACCAATCTCATACGGTTCTGAATCCTCTCTTACATCGCCCTTGTTAAATCGGGGAGTAATTCCATGGATATCGTAAACATCAAGCCTCGATATATGAACAAGCTGGACCATGTAGCGGGTTTGAGCGAAGCAGACAAATTAGAGCTCAAGCCGGTCAGCGAGAAATTTGCCTTCCGCACAAATGATTACTATCAATCGCTGATCGACTGGAACGACCCGCACGATCCGATTCGACGAATCGTGATGCCCGACATTCAGGAATTGGGCGAGTTCGGAGAACTCGACGCTTCCAACGAGTTGTCTTACACGGTGGTTAAGGGTCTGGAACACAAATACGCGGATACGGCCTTATTGCTGGTGAACAACGTCTGCGGCGCCTACTGTCGATTTTGCTTTCGCAAGCGACTTTTTACTGACGGCAACGATGAAGTAGTCAACGACGTCACCGAAGCGGTGGCATACATCAGGGAACATCCGAGCATAAATAATGTGCTGTTGTCGGGTGGCGATCCCCTGATCATGTCGACCGGAAAACTCACGCACATCATTCAACAGCTCAGGGACATCGATCACGTTCAAATCATTCGCATCGGCACCAAGATGACGGCTTTCGATCCATATCGAATCCTCAACGATCCGTCATTGCTCGAGATGCTGAGTAAATACAGTTTGCCCGATCGAAAGATATACGTGATGGCCCACTTCAATCATCCGCGGGAGTTAACCGAACCGGCTTTGAAGGGTTTGCAGTTGTTGCAGAAGGCGGGGGCCATCACCCTGAATCAAACGCCGCTAATCCGCGGAGTCAATGACAAAGCGGAGATCGTTGCCGAATTGTTCGGCAGATTGTCCTACAACGGCGTGGTGCCCTATTACCTCTTCCTTTGCCGCCCGACAATCGGTAACGAGCCTTACATCGTGCCGGTCGAAAAGGGATTGGAAATTTTTGAAGAGGCACGCCGTCGCCTGGCCGGCTTAGCCAAGCAAGCACGGCTCTGCATGTCTCACCGCACCGGGAAGATCGAAGTAGTTGGAAAGATGGATAACAAGATCGTCTTCCGCTATCACCGCGCCCCGGACCCGCTCGATTGTGGACGAATAATGATGTTCGACAGCGATCCGACGGCTGGTTGGCTGGAAGATTATATGAAAGCGGAACCGGTCGTCAGTCTGAAAGTGAGCAGTCAAGCAGTATCTGGCTGAAGGATCAGCATGTGAAGGAGAAACAATGAACGAGCTCAATAAGTCAGCACTCGAATGTCTGATCCTTGGTCACTACGATTTGGGATTCGATTTCCATGAGAACCTGCAACGCTCCAAAGGACTTTCTTCCGGCGAGTATCGCAATCTCAGGATGGACTTCATTACTCTCGATGGGCAAAAGCTGCCCTTCCTGGACGTGCTCAATCAACAAACCGGTCAGCGCCTGCATTGGACCGAGATGACGCAGGTAGCGCCGGTTTATCTCGCCAGTTTCCTGCGACATCTCGGTATCAATGCTGAGTTCTCCGGTTTCTTTCACTCCAAGCGCGGCGAGCTGAATGAGTTGATCAGTCGAAAGCCGAAGGTGGTCGCAGTAACCACTACGCTCTACCTGACGCCGCTCATCGCGAAGGAGGTAGTTAAATTCGTACGAGAAAAAAGTCCGGAGTCGTTAATCGTTGTCGGCGGGCCGTTGATAGATAACCTTTCCTATTATCTGGAAGAAGCAGATTTCCGGGTGATACTCGAAGACATCGGCGCCGATATTTACGTTCAACAAAAACAGGGCGAACAGACGCTCGCAAACTTGCTGCTGCGACTCCGCGAGAGTAACGACCTCAGCAAGATAAGAAACCTCTACATCAAGCGGAAAGATCAGTTTGTTTTTACGGGCGCTGAGGCGGAGTTTTCACTGTCGCCGATCAACTGGAGTAACTATTTATATAAGGATCTGGGCGCGACACTCCAGACGCGCACCGCGTTGAGTTGTCCATTCAGGTGTACGTTCTGTGATTATCCGGTAAGAGCAGGGAAGTGGGTGCCGCAGGAGATCACCGCGGTAGAAGAGGAGTTGCGCCAGATTCAGGACAGATCCGATGTGCGCAATCTCGTTTTCATCGACGACACGTTTAATGTGCCTGCCGATCGATTCAAAGAGATACTGCGAATGATGATCCGCAATAAGTTTACGTTCCGCTGGTACTCCTATTTGCGCTGCAACATCATGGACGAGGAGCTTTGTGATTTGATGGCGAGGAGTAATTGTGGCGGCGTTTTCCTCGGTATCGAATCGGGAGATTCGGATGTGCTCAAGATCATGAAAAAGGTCGCCACTCCCGAGCAGTACAAGCGTGGGATGAAGTTTCTGAAGGCCAGCAACATCATGACGTTCGCGTCGTTGATTATCGGGTTTCCGGGAGAGACGGAGAAGAGCGTTGACAATACGATCGAGTTATTGCAAGAGGCGGAGCCAACGTTCTTCCGGGGAGAGATCTGGTACAACAACCCGCGCGCTCCGATCTATGCCAAGAGCAAGGACCAACATGGAATCTCAGGCATGGGATACAAGTGGCAACACAACACGATGGACTGGGAGCAGGGTTGCGAAATGGTGTTGAAGCTATTTGGCTCGGTGACTAATTCAACCTGGTTGCCGATGTATGACTTCGACTTTTGGATTTTGCCTTACCTCGAAGGCAAAGGGATCAGCCTGGACCAGCTCAAAAAGTTTGTGAACGCCTGCGACGATCTGCTCTCGATGGAGATCCAGGTGCCCAGAGGAGAGCCAATCACGGATCGCGTCAAGGCCGAAAACAACCTCCGACACATCTGCCGGGAAATACAGACCAGGAGTTTCGCCGCCGCGGCGTGTTGATACTCCGCTCTAATTTCATATTCTACCGTTACAGAGGAGAGTAAACGATGTCTTCGCAACATTCTGAAGATGATGACAAAACTATCTACAAAGTAGTGGCCAACCATGAGGAGCAGTATTCCATCTGGCCTGAACACCGCGAGAATCCGCCAGGCTGGAATGATTCCGGGAAAGCCGGTACCAAGGCAGAGTGCCTCGCTTACATAAAAGAAGTATGGACCGACATGAGACCGCTCAGCTTGAGAAAAAAGATGGAAGAGATGGCGCAGAGTCCACCTCGTCCGGCGGCAACGGATCCTATTCCGGAAGGTGAGAGCCTCGTCGATCGATTGTGCGTTGGTGATCACCCGGTCGTCGTGAGTCTGCGTCCCGAGCCTTCGGTTAAAGGCTTCAAGGATGCATTTGCTAGTGGCTACGTGCGCATCAAGTTCACGGACACCAAAGGCAATAGCGAACTTGGACTCAAAGTCGATAAGGAGGCTTCTGATTTAGTCGAAGCCAATTTTGACGAAGGAACCGGACAAGTTCGTTTAGTGGGGAATCTTTCTCTCGATTACACGAAGGTGCAGTGCTTCGCGAATATCGATTTAAAGACACTCGACGGCGTCGGGCATTTGGAGAAGGTTGAAGCAGCCGCGATCGGTTAACGGAGATTACTCGTGGTATGGGCCAACGCATCGCCAAAAACAATTAGCCGGAAAACAGCTTTTCTGATCCGCGAAGAGCCGGTGCGGATACTGCTCGCACTGTTTTTCATCTTGTCCGCGACTTTCAGTATTCGCGAACACGACCCGCCTGCGGTGCTCTCCGCAGCAGTCTCCCCAGAATTATTTTCCGCCGATCTGGCGGTTCGACATTTGTCCGTAATTGCGGACAAACTGTATCCACTCGGTTCCTTCGAACACTCCGTCGTCAGGGATTATCTCGTCAGAGAGTTGTCCAACGCGGGTCTCGAGCCACAGATCCAACAAGCGACCATGGCGACCCGGAAAGGACCACCGTTGGAAATCTCAATGGTGGAGAACGTTCTCGCGCGGCTTAAGGGCACGAGTAGTGGTAAGGCGGTGTTGGTGGTGGCCCATTACGATTCAGTACCCGACAGTTTCGGCGCCAGCGATGATGGTTCATCCGTGGCCGCTTTGCTTGAAACACTTCGAAGGACGTGGTAACAGCGGGCCGGTAATAATGTTTGAGACTACTGACCAAAACGGTTGGCTTATCAAGCAGTTTGCGCACGCGTCGCCGTTTCCAGTGGCCCACTCGCTCTCTTACGAGATTTACAAACTGCTGCCGAACTATACTGATTTCAATGTCTTCAAAAAAGCAGGAGTCGCGGGCTTAAACTTCGCGCAGATCGACGGCTTAAGTCATTACCGCACTTCATTCGACAACCGGCAATCTGTCGACGAACAGAGTCTTCTGCACCATGGATCGTACGCGTTGGCCCTCACGCGCTATTTTCGGCAATCTGGATCTCGTACAAACCAAAGAAAGAAATGCTGTCTACTTCGATCTGTTTGGCAATCTGCTGGTTCATTACTCGAGCCTCTGGGTCATGCCTCTATCGTTCTTTATCTCCACGTTGTTTGTCGTCCTCCTGGTTCTCGCTTTGGGACTACAGAAGTTAACGCTTCGCGGAGTCGCTTTGGGATTTCTGTTGCTGTACGTGAATGTTTTAGTTACGTCACTGCTCTCGTGGTTACTTTGGAAAGCTGTCTGGCTGTTTCGCGGTGGACTACCAATCGAGGCAGTTCAAAGTAGATTGTTGATGTTGGGTTTTGTGGTACTGGCCCTGGGGACACCTTCGGCAGTTTATGTTTTGATGCGCAACCGGAGCTCGATGTTCGACCTCGGAGTTGGAGCGCTACTCTGGGGGTTGATTCTGATGGTTGTGACCAGCATTGTTCTTTCGGGCGGAAGTTTTCTTTTTCAGTGGCCACTGCTGTTCAGTTTGATCGGTCTGGGATGCATGATGTGGGCGCCGCCGAGGAAAAGCTCTCTCAATCTATTGATCCTCGGACTTTGCGCAGTGCCCGCGATTGTGCCGGTGATTCCTATCATCTACCAAATGTTCGTAGGACTGATGCTGAACTGGATCCCATTATTAATAGCCTTCATCGTCCTGCTCTTCGGACTCCTTATGCCGCAGTTTCGCTTCATCATTGCTTCGGCCAACTGGGTGTTGCCGGGAGTGACCGTCGCAGCAGCGATCGTTTTACTAGTGGTTGGTGGTCTGAATAAGTACGGAAATACAGAGCAACAACCAAGCAGTATCTATTATGCGCTGAACACTGATACCGGAAAGGCAGTCTGGCCTAGCGATCCGGCAAGTAGAGACAAGCGAGCAGCAGCGCTCTTTACGGGTGGTGAGCAGATGGGAATGCTCGCCGACTTTGCGTACGCAAGAACTTCGCGGGAGTACTCACTTGGTTCTGCTCCGGTGGCGAGTTTGCCGGCACCGGACATGTTGGTCATCGAAGACAAATCGAGCGACGGAGTGCGTGCGATACGGATGCGCATCTCATCACCACGTCAAGCGGGTACCTTTTTTGTGTTCCTTGATTCCAAAGCCGACGTTTTGAAGACGCTGGTGAACAATAAATTGATCGACGATGAGGGCGCCGCCTCGCCAGCACCAAAGAAGCAGCAGGGATTGCGAATTGATGGCTTTCCACAACAAGGTCTCGAGTTGCGGTTGCAAGTCAGAGCGTCTGAGCCTTTAAAGATCAGACTTGTCGATCAGTCCTATGGCTTGCCACCGCTCGCAGGTACGGCTCCTCAGCCCATCTCCGATTTCACCTTCCTCGCAAAATCTTTTTCTCTCTAGATGGTTGCACCGAGAAACTTGTTCTAACAATCTCCGGGAGGAACTCCATGCTGCTAAGTGAAGAGCAAGTGAGAACTTACGAGCAGGAAGGTTATGTGTTTCTGACGAACTGCTATACCTCCTGTGAAATTGACGTGTTAAAAGCGGAGTCGCGGAAGGTCTTCGCCGAAGACACGCCGAAACGCGTGCTGGAAAAAGAGCGCGGTATCGTGCGCTCAGTCTACGGCTCGCATACGACCAACGAGGTCTTCAACAAACTCTCGCGCCATCCACGTATCGTCGATCCAGTAAAGCAACTCCTCGGCAGCGAGGTCTATGTTTACCAGTTCAAGGTCAACGCGAAAGCTGCGTTCGGCGGCGACGTGTGGGAGTGGCACCAGGACTTCATCTTCTGGCAGAAGGAAGACGGTCTGCGGTCTGATCGCACGGCGAGCGTCGCCATCTTTCTCGACGACGTTAACGAGTTCAATGGTCCAATGTTCGTCATTCCCGGTTCGCACGCTGAAGGCGTCATCGATAAATCGGGGCAACCGTTGAGTGATGTTATGCGCTACCAGGTCTACGAGAATAGTCCCGCGTGGATCTCAAATCTGACGGCCGATCTGAAATACTCTCTCGATCGCGAGACGATCGCTTATCTTGTCGAGAAGTATGGACTGTTTGCACCGAAAGGTCCGGCGGGCTCAGCGCTTTTCTTTCAACCCAATCTGGTCCATGCTTCTTCCACTAACATTTCGCCATTCGATCGCACTGTCGTTATCGTGACCTTCAACAGTGTGGAAAACGTTCCCGACTGGCGCGAGAAGGCGCGGCCCGATTTTCTGGTGAGTCGCGACGTGGCCCCGATCGTACCCGTACTGGATGATGCATTGATGAGGCTCTAACTAAAGTCTTCAACTGAATTGAACCGCCGGCGCTGCGACCATAAGTCCGCGCCGGTTTTTTTGTGCGATACGAAACTCGTCACGCTTTCTGCGCGTGAATGCAATTCGCGACGGGATAGTTTTCGTGATAGTAATCCAACTCTTCGCGAGTGAGTTCCTGGTGCGCAATACCATAGTAAGCCGCGAGTGTAGTTAACGGATTTCCGTAAACATAAAGTTTGCGCTGCGGAAAGCGCTCGAATAGTGAATCCAGCGCGTCGGGAAAGATGCGCCAGCAGTCCTGCGGTTCACGATGCACGCGCTGGGCGTTCGGCACCATGCAAAACACCTGGCCGCGTGGCCTGAGCCAGTTGTAAATGTTGTCGACCACCACCCACGGTTTCCAGCAATGTTCGAGAACATTAAACAGGATAACTGAGTCGAGTGATGCTTCGTCCACGGCTTTCGGGTCGTGAGCATCGCCGACGATATCCGACTCCATACCTTCGAGGTTCATCGTCAGAAAGGATGTAACGTTGTTGAGTTTGTAACGCTCACGATCGGCTTTGTTGCCGGCAATCTCGAGGGTCATTCCCTTTACGTCGTTATGAATTGTTTCGATAAACTTATCGAGGTAATAGCGATCAACCGGCGTTCCCCTGAGGTGTCCGAAGTGCGGACAAAACGGGATTGGTCGTTTGAAGTCGCCGAAATCGATAGCTCCAATCGGCACCGTCAGAAGCGCTTCGGCTGTCAGGCGCTCGGCCAATGCACGAAACTGTTCGAGCGTGAGTGGCGGGTAGTCCCCATCACCCCGGCGAAAGTGCGTCTGCAGCGCAGTGGCCACGAACGGCATTGTCCTGCTCATCGTGGTCAGGTCTCGGATGCCGGATATTTTTGCGAGCTTCTGTGGTGACAAGTGAGGATCGATCATCAGCGCGTAGGCTTTCTCGAGTAAGTCAGGAGTACAAACGAAAACTTTCTGCCTGACGAGCAGCAAAGCTGCCTGATCGCGGATCATCTCCGCCATCAAGTTCGAGAGAGTCGTTAGTGACGCGGATCGCGTTTGGCGCGCCGTTTCGTAAGCGCGGTGAGCGTCTGCGAGCGAATGATTGTGGGTAAAAATCTCGAGCACGCCGGGAACGTGCGGTTCCGGAATCGGCTTTATCTGTTCGAGATCGCTTGCCGGAACAAAAAAAGCTCCTTGCTTGTTAAAGATCAATCCGACCTGACTCGTGTAGGATGACGTCATAAAACACCTCTAACTGACGAAAGAATTGAGGACGATTTGGGCCGGGAGTGTAGGTGAAATATTAATCTTTCTCAGCACATAGTCAAGGCTGAGATCAAGCTTTTGGGGCTACAACTTGGCGTGAATTTCGAACATATTTTTCCATCGTGGAGAGGGAGCGGGTTTTCATTCGATCGATGTACTAGCTTGCGTCGATAGATGGTTGAGAGGACTCGCAAAGAGTTTGAAAGTAAGCAAAGTAATCACTCTACTGCTCTCAATAATTCAGCTTGTCCCGATCACTTTGGTGTAGTGCCGCAACGAATCCAGTGCGACAACGTACTATCTGCAAAGGCAAGCTGGCGATCAGGCGACAGTCTTCCTGAGCGAGGTGATTCTCGCTATTTACCCTCCTCTTGCTACCCCTCGTTCTGTTCGGTGGCTTCCATCTTTTGAAAGGGACGATCTTTAACCATAGTGACACAAGGTCGGCTTCCGTAGCTGCCTGCCCTTACTGTACTCAACACAAAGTATCTATCCCGATGGAAGACTCAAACATTATCTACGAGGTCAGGCCGCCGCTGGCGGCCTGCCTCAACGGCCCGTGTGAGCGAGTTCTTCCACCGGGTTTTGGGATCGCGTCTTCACGGTAAGCGCGATAAAACTGCTGGTGCTTGATCAGTCCGTAAATGGTTCGCGCCATCTTGGCTGTGCACGCCGTATAGGCCTTACGCCTGAGATCCGTATTAGTCGGATCCGATCGCAGATAACGACTGAACTTTTGCCTGAAGGTGTTTTCCTGCATATGCGTAGCGCGTCGTGCTGCCATCCACAGAGCTGAGCGTAATCTGCTGTTGCCCCGCTTCGATAATTGAGTGCGGCCACGGTAAGCGCCTGATTGTGAGGTGGCCAGATCGAGTCCACAAAACTTGAGAAACTGTCGCTCATGACCGAAGCGACGCAAGTCGCCGGCTTCAGCCAACACGGTCAGCGCAATGATTGGACCAACGCCGGGAACTGAACGCAGGATCTGGTAATCGAGTTGGCTTTGCAGTAACTCGTGAGCCGTCTCTTCCAACTCCGCACGAATGCGGCAAAGTTCCAAATGCTGCGCGAGTGTGAGGCGGAAAGTGGCGATAGCTTGTGATTCCAGGGGCACTGGAAGGGCCACACTTTCCTGAGCTTTTGCATATAGAGCACGCAGAATAGGTGCTTTGGCTTGCTTCCGCCATAACAACTGCGAGGCTCTCTCAATGAACTCATTCTCGGTTAACTGCGTGATAGCTTGCGGCGTTGGGAACTCGATCAGCAAACGTGCGAACCAAATGGACCGGCTGTTGGAGAGGAACCGCTCAGCCTCGGGAAAGTAAAGCGGTAGATAATGGTTGAGCAGACTGTGTTGCACACGAGTCTTGCGCAATGAAACCTGGAAGTGGGTCTTCGACAGCTCCTGCAAATCGTTGGTTTGCTCTATGACTGGATCGTAGAAGTATTGCGTATTCCCATTACGCAGCAAATGCAGGATGACCTGCGCGTCTTTCGGGTCGTTCTTGTCCCAGGAGTTGTGCAATGCCTCACGCGTTCTGGCGACAGCGATCGAGGAGACGAGCTTTACTGCAAAACCTTGGGCCTTCAGGAAGTATGCCAGGTTCCGGTGGTAGTCAGCAGTTGGTTCGAAGGCGATCTCCAGCGCGCCCTCGAGACGCTTGAGGTAACTTGCGAGCTGACGGAAATCACTCAGTTGATTGCGGACGATCATCTTCCTGCGTTTGCCAGTCGGTAGTTCGACCAACACCTCATGCTTCGCTTTGGCAATATCGATCGCTACCAGAATGCGGGTCGTTGCGCTAGAGTCTGTTGCTGTCATGCTCGGCTACTCCTTCGTTTAGTGTTCTTTGAGCAGAATCACCTTATGACAGGAAAGGCTGAGCATGACAATCTGACTTTGAAGGTACTACGGGAGCGAATTCATCTCGAAGGCGCTGGACAAGTGGGCCTATGACAACCAGGTGACGCTGGACTTCTCGCGGCCCGGAAAACCGACGGATAATCCGTTCATCGAATCATTCAACGGCAGCTTTCGCGATGAATGCCTGAACGTCAACTGGTTCCTTTCGCTCGAGGATGCAAAAGAAAAAATCCGGTTGTTTAAGGAAGAGTATAATGGCTTCAGACCGCATAGTTCCGTCGGGTCTGACGCCGAACGAGGTGGTCCAACAACACTCTAATGGTCCAACTTTTCTACTTTAGGCCGGTAGCGAAATTGGGAGTAGCTCACTACGACTTCTGGGTCGGCGGTAAGCCTTATCGCGGTTCGATTCCAGAGGCCCGCGTTAAGGCCCAGGCCGAACGCGCCGAAAATGCAATCCGAGATCAAGTGTATGAAGGACGGTACGGTAAAAAGAAAGCAATCGCTCCATTGCTGCGCGATTTCGTCAGCAATACTTTCCTGCCGTGGTCTCGGGCTAACAAGCGAACTCGGCGAGAAGATGTCTACCGTTTCCCAAAGCATAATAGCTTTCTTTGGGAAGCATCGGTTGGACGAAATCTCGTCGTCTCAAATCGAGAAGTTCAAGATGAAGCGACAGCAAACGCCGACTAAGAACGGTTCCGAAAGGCGACCTGCTACCGTTAACCGTGAACTCGAAAACCTATCGCGCATGTTCACGCTGGCGATTGATATTGGAATGGTTCAGACCAATCCTTGTCAAAAGGTTCAATCGCTGAGCGAGGACAATGAGCGCAACCGCTATTTGAGCGAGGCGGAAGAAAGACGATTGCTTGATGTACTTCAAGGACGACGAAAGCACCTTCGTTCGATTGTATTGATTGATTTGCAGACCGGTTTACGCAAGCAGGAACTTCTTAGCTTGCGCTGGCAGAACGTCGATTTCGAGCGCGATGTAATTCACGTTATGAACTCGCGCCGAGAACGAACTAAATCAGGTCGCAGCCGTTCTGTGCCACTCACATCGATCGCACGAGAAGAACTTTTGACGTTACACAAGGAGTCAGGCTGGAGCGAGTATGTTTTCGTCAACAGCAAGACGTTTAAGCCGTTGACGGACGTTAAAAAAGCATTTACCTCTGCTCTGCGTAAGGCCGGAATCGAGGATTTTCATTTCCACGATCTGCGTCACACTTGCGCGACGCGGCTTGGTGATCGTGGTGCCAGTGCCTTCGAGATCGCTCAAATCATGGGATGGTCAGACATTCGCATGGCAATGCGCTACACGCACGCTACAGGAGACGGCATTCGCCGTGCGATGCAGTTACTAACTCAAACGGGAGTGGGGAACGGTAAGGTTGTGCAGCTTCAAAACTGGACCGACACAAAAATCCCCACATTAAACGGGAACGGGCAGCACGCGCTGCCCGTAAATGCTTGAAATTAATGGTCGGGGCGAGAGGATTCGAACCTCCGACCTCACGGTCCCGAATGAAGGGAAGTAGGAAAAGTTAACTATTGATTTTGATTCGAGTTGCAGCCACGAGCAAAATCAAGGGTTTTTATAGTTGCTTACATCCGTTCCCGTCCTTTACCATCGGTTTTCATTTATTCCTGCCACAATCCTGCCACAACGAATTGCCCACGCGTCGGCGTTAGGAGTGCGTTGGTGCCCCTCACGGCCGACCGGTGAAGGTGGACCAGATTTCGGTCCAAGGTCTATTGATGAACGAACAACGGCGTCGAGTCAAGAATGATCGTTCCTGACAATCATGTGTTCCTTATCACCAGCTCAATTTGTGGCAGGATTGTGGCAGACGCGCAACGCTTCGACAGTCGATAATGGTCTTCTCCTGCTCATCCAGGTGATAAACTGGCCTCGTAGATGACCTGATGGAATATCGGGGAGAAACATTGGATCCTATAACAGAGCCGGACGTTGAAGCAGCCTGGTCTACAGAGATCGAGCGACGCTTAGCCGAGATCGACGCAGGCACGGTGGAGTTGATCCCATGGGATGATGTTCGCTTAGAATTGTTCGGCGAGTCTGAATGGAGAGAATATGGCATTAGAATCTGAAACCGTCGAAACACTTGAAGCCGCAGCCTTACAGTTATCGCCGGCGGAGCGAGCAAGACTTGTCGATCGACTGATAGCAACCCTCGATTCTGACCCGGAAGTTGAAGAAGCCTGGGCAGCGGAAATCCAGCGGCGGAATTCTGAAATCGAAAATGGAACTATTTCCTTATTGCCTGGTCCAGAAACCCTCATAAAGCTGAAAGCTGAATTTGAATGAACCTGATTAGCACGGTGAAGACAAGTAGCTGAGCATAGCCAAAGCATGTATGCCATTATCGAAGTCAATGAAAACTTGGCCGAGAGCACTGAGCAGCTCGGATCTAAAGAGAAGTTTTGGTTCATAAGCCGCGAATTAGGTAGATGCTTATTCAAACTTACTCGAGCCTTAACAGGTGAAGATTGGTCTGAGAAAATTGCTGCGGAATGCGCTGGAAGATTGCAGCTTCCATGTGCTCGATACGAGCTGGCCCAAACGCAACGAGGACGGGGCGTGGTAACTCAGTCCTTTGTTCCGAAGCGAGGAACTTTGATCCACGGCAACGAGCTTTTGTTGACCGCTGTTCCCGGTTACGGAAGGGGCGCTAGTAATTACCGCGTTTCAGAACATACAATAGACCGCGTATTTAACGTTATCGACGACGATGCTATTAACTTACCTTTGCAGTGGCAACCGCCGCAAGGGATATCCCGTCCAGTGGAGGTCTTTGTTGGCTATCTGTTACTGGATGCTTTAATAGGCAACACCGATCGTCATCATGAAAACTGGGGGCTAATCGACTACGTGGATCCAACTACGCAAGTGCAATCGCGACACTTGGCACCGACCTATGACCACGCCTCAAGTCTTGGACGAAATGAACTGGAAGAGAATATACAAAAACGATTAACTGGTAAGGATCGCGGATATTCCGTAGAGAAGTATGCAGAGAAATGTCGTTCATCTCTTTTTCTTGAGGCAACCGATGCTAAGCCTCTAACGACTCATGATGCCTTCCGATATGCTGCAAAGAAGCAACAGCATGCGGCGAAGTTATGGTTGAGTCGATTGGAAGGTCTTTCTGAACGTGTCATCACCCAAATGTTTGTTGATATTCCGACAGATCGTATTTCTCCCGCTGCCTCGGAATTTGCTCAAGCTCTAATTCGGTTTAATAAAGAAAAGATGCTCGACATGGCAGGTAGTTAACATGAAGACGTTGTTTTTGGCATGGCAGGACACTTCAGGCCGCCGTTGGTACACGGTTGGAAGACTACGACTCAATGCGGAGACGTATGAATTCTTATATACGAAGGGAGCACTAGAAGCACAAAAGGAAGCAGACTTTCGACCGTTACCGTCATTTCCAGATCTTTATGAAGTCTATAGGTCAGAACAGCTATTTCCTATCTTTTCTAACCGTTTGGTTTCCCCATCACGTCCAGACTACGGAGCTTTCGTAGATTGGTTAAGTCTTCGCGATTTCGAGCGTGAACCAATGTCAATTCTCGCAAGAAGCGGAGGCAAACGGATGACCGATTTATTTGAGGTCTTTCCGTCTCCCGAAGACGACGGCAGTGGAATCTATCAAGTTTATTTCTTTGTGCATGGATTGAGTCATGCCTCGCCAGCATCAATGGAGCGCGCATTGCGATTCGAAGCCGGAGAAAAGCTTTTGTTGATGCACGACCTGCAAAATCCGCGTGATTCTGAAGCGTTATCGCTAAGGACAGCGGAAACAGAGCCCGGAGACATGTATCTAATGGGATACTGTCCCCGATACCTACTTTCTGACATTCACAAATTGATGAGGGCGAATCGTGAGCTCCCATCCGTGACTATGAAAAGGTAAATAAGCCACCAGCTCCTGTTCAATTTCGATTGCTGTGTCGAATGACTATGAAACGGCCCCATGACTTCCGGCCGTTTTCCGATTATGCCTATCAGCCGTTGGCGAATGGAAAACAACCTGACCCGGAACTTGCTATGTCGAAGTAGTCATAGACGAGCTAGAGACTCGCCGCGCCCAGCCTGTCCACGCGTCTAATCAAACACGCCCGCCAGACTTAAGTTCATACTTGAAAGCGTATTCTTCGCGTTTTGGACTAGATTTCAGGTATGACGGACTCAAACGCTATAGAAAGTTTTCGACGGTTAACGAGTGTGACGACATGAGGATTTGAAGTGCAAGTCCATGGGTTAAATTGAAGGCCTTGTTTCATTAAAAGCAGGTTAGACTACGGAGCGTTTGGTGCTGTGATCACATACGTTGCGGCGTGCGGGTGTGGACTCGGACAAAAATGGCGAAAGTCGCAAGCGGCACATGTCTCCGCGTCGCCACAAGGTTGCCAATGTTGCATGATAGTCCCGGCCGCAGCTTCGTTGGCCACGCATATCTCAATGTTTGACACCACGGAGTCGAAATTATTAGCGGCCGCGTTTTGACTGGTTTCGTCTACGGGGATCACCCGAATCGCTCGAGCCAACCGAAACGGCAACGAGAACTGAGGTATCGCGTTTCCAGGACGCCAGGTACTCAGTTGGTAAGCGTCGGGAGTGCCAACGACGGGGATAACATCAGCGTAACCAGAAGCCATCGCGTGCTTCAATTCAACGAGGTCTTCGCGCACGGGTGCTAATTCATTTACATATAGAAGGACACCAGCGGCGACTGGTAGGGCGTTTGGTTGTCGCGTACGAAGCCACGCATACGTCCGCACTTGCCAGTCGTGCTGCAGCCAGTAAGCATGATTTGTTGCAGGCCTTCTCGATCCCTTGTAATCAACGATTACTTCATAGTTTCCGGTTAGGGTTGGACAGGCGATTTGAATTGCTTCCCGGATAACATTCGTTGTGGGTGCCGCACCTAATTGGACATTTGTGAGTACATCAATAATCCCATGAAGTTCATAGAGTGTAGACCGGGGAGGTGGCTGGCCAGGTGGAGATGCCGGCACTGATCGTGTACCAATAACCCGCTCTTCTGCGCTAGCAATCAATGGGAAGAGATGCAAGCCCAGCTCATTAACGGCACGAGTGGCTCGGACGTAGGCGTTGTCACGTACATCGTAGCTCCGAGGGTTTTTCCCCTGGGCTCGCAGCGCCGCTTCAACTGTATCACCAATCGTTCCGATATCGTGGGGCAAACGGCCTGCCAGGAGTTGTTGATGGGGTGGCGTTGGATTGCAGGGCCACGGAAACGCGGGCTGAGGCGTTGTCGTTCCCCATATTCGAAACGCGCTTTCCATGACACCATGGATAAACTCACCGAACCATAATTGGACGGGGCGTGAAGGCGGAAGAGAACTTCCGTTATGATAACGGTATTGCAACCCGCAACGAAGGAAAGATAAAAGATCTCCCGTCAGACTGTATTGTGGGACGATCTCTTTTTCGTTCTTACGTGAAAGAACCATTGCTCCCTCTCAGATTAGGAAAAGCGGGTGGTTGTTGACGAGAGCAGGTGGAGCGCCAGCGACGATGGGCGTTCGCCACGACCAGCTGCCGTTACTCGCCCAGCCTGTTGCCACGTGACGAATTGTGGTCTGGTATCGCAGACAGGCATCCACTCCGACGAGCATGAGAATACATTCTGGTCGACTGTAGGCAACATAATAAAGACGGATCAAATCATCGAAGGACCGTTCTAAGCCAGTTCGCGTCTGACGGAGTGGTCCTATCTGACAAAACGGTGCTAAATCATCCTCGACGTTTTGAACTGATGAGGGGTGTTCCGGAAATCGTCGGAACCGTTGTTGAGGACGATTAGCCATGTAATCGGAAGCAATATCAACAATAACAAGTGGAAATTCTAAACCTTTTGCCTGATGTATAGTCATAATAGGAAAGCGACTACGGGGAAGATGCGTCATGATTTCCTCGTCGACATCCACACTCGATTCGGCGATCGGTGCTAGGACGTCGCGAATCGCAGCCTTAACGCTATTATCACCGTGTGGCGGGTTACCAAGAACGATGTTTGAACGATAGGGTGAAAAAGTGGCAGCCTGCGCAATGCAACGAGTCATAGCTTCCAGATATACCTGCCCTTCGGGGTCATCCTGCAGCGAAGGAATCCAGGAGATCAATTTAAACGCCAACTCCAGCAAGGGCCATTCAGAAGGCCACTGCATCGTCGCCCCTTGAACTGTGCGAGTCTGCCACGCCTGAACGAAAGCCGCCAGCGTGTGTGGATTGTTTGGTGGAGGATTGGTTGCAGCGATATTTATCGCTTCTTGACGCCATCTGGCGAAATATCTTTGAGCTTCCGCCCGGAGAAACAGACTGTTCTGCAACACCCCGTTTCCATCAATGCAATTCAGAATGGTACCAAGCAGTTGTTCTACGGCGGGAATATCGCGCAACAGTCTGCCCCGTGGATTAAAGACATTGATTCCGTGCGTTGCTAACCGCGTTCGAAGGAGACGTGGCAAGCGTTCGCGCGGTGGGTTATTACCAAACTGAGTAGCAAACTCATTGACCGTGTGAGACAGCAAAACAGCATCCCCACAATCTCCACCGTTCTGGTCTCGAATGATCGTAATAGGCTGGCCACCTACATTGATTGTTCTGCCCGCGCCACGAAATACATCCCAAACAAAACTAGTCAAACTGTCCGCCAGTGCAACTGCATCGGGTCGAAACATACCGAGGATGGGTACCCCATTAGCCGGAAGCTGAGCAACGATTTGGGGTTTTGGTGGCTGCACACGAGCTGGTTGAAATGTGGCATCTGTCTGAATGAAGGTATTGAAGAACGCTACAATTTCAGGAGTCGAGCGATAATTTGCAACGAGGTATTCCAGGTGAGGGTTGTTCTGCAGAGGAAGCTGGTTTACGAATCGTTGCTGAAAGTCACGGAAGAGCTCTACCGTCGCTCCCCGGAACCGATATAGCGATTGATCGTCATCACCCACTATCGTAAACGAAGCCCCAGTATGTTGAATAATTGAAAAATAAATTTGCTCTTGCAGCGGGTTAGTGTCTTGATACTCATCAACGAGCAGTGCACGTAAGGAAGTCGTAAAACGAGGCAGTCGACCTTGCTGCAGGCGGTGAAGGAATGTTTCTTCGAGCAAAGCAAAGTCCATTCGAAATCCGCTGGCCATGAATTGCCTATAAGTCGCAGCGCATGCCGCCAACAGCTGGCGAGCCTGTTGATGAGTAGTCGAGGCCTGATATTGCGTTAGATTGACGAGGTCATGGATGAAGCGGTCAAGTAAGGTGCGACAGATTTCTACCTTCGCTCCAAAGTTTGCAGGCGCACTGCCATCAAAGGTGAATTGCGTAAGGTACGTATTCAGAGTTGGGTTATTGTGCGCTAGATTCGGAAAAAGTGCGTGACGAGTTAAAATGCCGTTCCCCACGAAACCTTCTACTAATACTGGAGCTGGATCAGTCGGATCGCGATGCGTCGTAAGAAGTTCTTCACAAATGCTATCGAGAGTGCCAGTTACAAAGCGATTAATGTCAATCGAATCTAGCCAGTTGGCGAAGTTGGTCGGAATAGGTGTTGGTGGATTTACAGCCAAGTAATTCTTAATTTGCAATCCCCACTCGATCAGTCTTGCGCGAAGTTCATCCGCAGCTTTTCTCGTGAATGTCGTAAGAACGACCTGTTCGGGCATCCAGCCATTCACAAATACGAACCGTAAAGCGCGAAGGACGAGCACCGTTGTTTTTCCCGATCCAGGGCCTGCAACGATCATCAGAGGCACCGCCGCGTCGTGAAGAATGCAGGTCTCCTGTTGGTGGTTCGGTGCATTCACTTGAAACCGGGGGACAGCAGCGCAGATGAGAGGAATGAAATCAGTGAGTGGGATCATTGATAGTTTTGCACTGTCGACAGCGCACGAGTTCTATGAATTTAGGAAAAAACTCTTCAGACCCAACGATCGAGACCGGACCGGTAGAGGATTTACGATTTAAGACTCAAGGCTTCCATATAACATCAGTGTATTGTGCGCACCTCGGCGTTTATTGCGATTTGAACCTCTAAAGACAAGTACATGAATACCTACCTGCGCACAAAACGGACAGTCGCAACTTTCCCACGGTCTATCTTCCAACGTGGTTTTATACTTGGCCCGCATAGACTTTGCTTCACTAGTGCGAGTTAACTTCTGGTCATATTCAATGAGTGCGTCTAGGACTTCTTCAATACCTATAGCATGTCTGCCGTATTGGCAGAGAAGTTTCAATACCCGAGCTTCTTGAGTCTCCAACGTCGCTAGGTCAAGTCCAGACTTATCGAGTCTTTTACGCGTACGCGGATCACTCGTAATCGGCACCCGCAACGCCGCATACCATTTTCCATTCGGCGCAAGAAAGTTTTGATCGGATCTCAGCCACGCTTTGCGAAAGTAGGTCGCGCTATCAAAGCTATCTACTCTCAACTGTCTGAACTTCGCTTGAAGTTTCGGGCGAAATATCCCGAATAAGTGTATCCAAGGACGAGGGCTGAGCGATTTAACGACTGTCATAATTTCATCAACTATTCTCTCCACAATTGAGTCTTGGAGGGGCACTAAACCGCCAATGGCAAGGTGTCTGTATCCAAATTCGTAATACAGACGGACTGCATCAGCGTACGCCCTGGCATTGAGACCTTGGATTGTACCAACTGGGGTAAAGTGAACATTGCGCTTTTTGGCGAGCTCTATAAAACGCTCCGCATTCGTTCTTGTTTTTTTTACGCGCGCTCGTCGTTCAGTTGCTGACAGTTCAACTCTTTTCCCATCACGAACAATGTTGCTCACTGGAATGTGATCTACAGAAGCTCCAAAATCAAATCCATGGAGTTCGTATAACGCGACCGCCTGCTCGACAGAGATAGCCGGGGTATCTTCGTTGACATAACTAAAAGCGCCACAGTCACCGAAGAGTGATTGATCTCGGCTAAGGCCGAATAACCGTCTCAGGTTGCGGGGCGCCAGAGAGCTTGCCTCCGTGCCAATAATTCGTCTGAGCGGCCCTTTCGAAGTTACGTGCTGTGCCAAGCTCACCACCACACCATCACACATGCGTTTTGGTTTCATAAGGACGCAGCAATGCTTGTCGTTGCGCTCTTCGCGCGAGGAGCCGGAAAATGTGTCGTTCTCAAAATCGAAATGCTCGTCCAGTAGATCATCCCAATCTGGAAGGAAATAAGTGACAGAGCCAGAGCCAGGTTGAGGTAATTTAGGCCGATGACGTGCGGGTGAACCAGTCTCCTCCAGCAACTCTTTTATCTGTGCGAGCTTCATTCCGATAGGGCCCTCAAACACCTTAGCTTTGCCTTTGATACCGTTTTCGATTGCCGGTGTGACGGCTGGAAGGTAGTCTTTGCCGAGCGACAGATGAATGCTATCGTGATTGCTAGCCCAATTAAGCAGTGTCGCCGAACACTGTGGGGACAGCGCCGACGCCCTTAACGGCGTCATCCGTTGATCATAATCTTCGATTCCAGTGAATCCACCAACAAGGCCGTACTTCGCTGACAGAACTGCCACTGATAGACTTGAAGGCCATTCGCATTCGCGAAGATAGTGTCTCAACACACGATAAGGCGATCCGTCGTAACGATGAATTGCTGGAAGGAGTCCCGGTTCGTCTCTTTTATTTTGCGAGCAGCTGAGGACAAGAAGTTGCTTGGTCACTTGAGGTTCCTAAACCATCGATTGTAGGACTGGACGTCGCGTACCAGAGGCTATGTACGAGAAGCCTTTTACCTCAAAACTCCTTTTAAGTAAATCGTTTTAGACTGTTGAGGAATAAATACTCAAAAAGGACGGTCGTCTGATCTTTGATGGAGAGAAATTTACGGCGTCGCGACGGTCCTTCAGTTTGTCAGCCCAACGAAGCCGCTTCCGAATATAAACTCATAAGATCAAGCAATCTCTAGCTCGATAATTCGTTTCGTAGTCCAGCCCTGACCGCGTCATCGACCGCTATAACGGGAATCTTTACTATATTGATATCTCTTTGTCCTTCGATGCTCTCGGGACGAATCCGCCCATAGAAGACTTGATTCCCCTTGACGTCCACGACCAGCAGCAATGCAGGAATATTTGAATTCGCAAGACGTTTATAGAGTTTTGTTTCGAGCGGGAACAGCGAGGTAACTGGTCGCTCAGTCGCCTTGACCTCAACTATGTAGTTGTTCGTACCGCCTCGCGTATTTGCAAAGCCGACCAGAAAATCATAACCGGCATTACTTGCGGGTTGGGCGACGTAGTCCGCGTTAAGATCTTGAAAAAAGAGTTCGGCGATTAGCTCCGCCCTTCGTGCAATAAGCTGTGCCTTGGATTGTTTGATGGTCATGCGAACACCGAGGATGTAGGCTTGTGAACAGTTGATGACCAGTAATCACGAACTTCGTCATGTAATCTCTTGAGGTTGGCACTGGTGAGTTCATATTTCAGCGGGATTCGAGTGATTGCTTTCATAGGAGTGCCGGTATGAACTGACCTCACAAATACCCTTTTTGACGGTTCATGAACCCCTAGAATGTATGTCGGCCCAGGAATTCGCAACAGACGTTCGATGTCACTTTTCTTTGTTGAGACGCTTAGGCTAGTTGAGGACCTTATCAATTTAGACGTGGTCGCTTTCACTTGGCCAAAAAAGTAGAATCGTTTTCCCCGAACTGCCTGCAACTCAACATAGAAATCAATTGTGGGCCATTTGTCACCCAGAAACCCGGGACGGAAGAGCGGCGCAGGAAATGTCCGATAGTCGGTCAAACAAAGTTCCACTATCTTCTCCCCTCGAAATCCTGTGACATCTCTCAACTCACTGCTCATTGACTTCCCTCGGACGAACCTTCAGATATGGAGAGCCTCTGATACAGCTTCTGCCGTTCTTTCTCTACTTTGCCGTGTTGAGTAACCCCGCGCGCACCATTGATAATAAGGATCAAGTGTGGGCGAAGAGCATCAATTAGCTGTGTGCTATACGCCAAGTTGCGTTTGTCGCCGAAATCAAATGCTCGGTTTAATCCTCGGAACGAAAACTCGAGATTTTTCATTGCCTGGATTCGATCATCCGTATGCTTAGCTTTATCGCACTCAGTTAAAAGTGCTTGGACAGCACGAGCGAAATATTCTACAAGTTCGCCAATCCTGTTCGAGACTAGACCAGCAGACACGGCCGATAGATAAAGCAGGATGGGGAAATTACGCTGAATGTTGGAGAATATTATTTTTTCACCCTCCCAAAGGCGATCTAAAGCCAAATGTTGGTCAAGTGATTTTATGAGGGGAATTATTCTGTTGACCCTCTCAATGACGAAATCACTTGCGGCGGCTTCATTACCAAAACGCAAAGCGGTAAGACATAGGTTAATCATATAGGATGCGGCGTTGAGCTGATGCAGCGTGTGATTATGAACCTGAGCAGATCTGAAGGCTCTTAAATAGAGTTCAGTTCCTTCGTTGAAATGCTGCGCAAACTCAACCCACGTGAGACCACCGTCTCGAGAAAAATGCCGGTGAATCGACCCTTGCGTAAGCAGTATCTTCAGCCTTTGTCGGATCCTTGTGCGAGGACCCTCTTCAACGAATTTGAGTGCTTCGCGATAGGAAAGTACTTCCCGACAAGATATTCGCGCAGCTCTCATTTCCTGCGCACGGATGTAATGGAATAACCCATCACATATTAGAGGGAGATTTTCAATTCTTAGACCTTCATTAATCAGTTCTTTTGCAAGCTCCCGTATAAGAGGATACGCTTCCTCGTCAGTCAAAACGCGTCTTCGGTTCTTGCTGCCGTTGAGAAATTCAAGCGAACGATGAATTGAAAGTGCCTTTGCGGTTGAGTTGGCTTCAAATCGTGCTGGCAGATCACGCAAAACCCTCCATGCATCCTGAGGTCTATCCGCATTTTGGAGAGCATTCGAAATCGACATGTAAGCTGCGACTTGCAAATCCGGATCCTTGTACCGATCTGGAATCGCGTTTAGTAGACCGCCCAAGTTAATCGTGGGGCTGAATTGTTTCACTGTTAACGCTCGCGCGGTAACGAAGGTGTAGGCAAAACATTGGACGCTATCAGTTTTGTCGGGCGGATCTAGCAGACCGCCCGAATCGCCTGACAGTTCTCGTCGCATATTTGTAAGCACTCTAAGAGCCTTGAGTAAGTATGCTTGGCGCGGATTCGGTGGTATCCATCTGGTGCGATCAATCCAATGAAGGAACTCCCCGAGCGAGGTATATCTAAAAGAAGAACGAAAAAACGGCTCCAAATCACCGGTCGTTAGTGCAAATGTTATGTAAGCCAAGGAGTCGGTGTGTTGGGTGTCAAGAAAGACTTCACTTAATAGTTCTATGAGCTTGGCCCGTTCTGCATCGCGGAGTGTCCCACCAACCTCATCGATTAAACTACTATTGATATGATTCACGATAACCAGGCTAAATTTATCAGGCAAAATGTCTTCCAGCAGATCGTCAAACGCACCCGTTTCGAATCTTCTGACTTCGGCTAGTTGATGCAAGTCCAATTTTTCTAGCAGTGAATCGAACGTAGACTGGATCTGTGGTTTCAATAATCCACAATAATCGGCAGCGCCAACGAGAGACTTTAGCGTAAGTCCTAAAGGCGCCGTTGAACCGGCATGGCAAAGAATCGGCAACAGCACTTTCTCTTCGCGTGTAAGCTGACGGCGAAACCATGAAAAATCGTCAACATCGTCGGTTTGGTCAGCGGTCTGCGATCGCCATAACATTACAGCCCGCCGAGGGTTACCTTGGGCTCTGTCTACGACATCCTCTAAATCATCGAATGCACCTCCTCTCTCAATGCCGCTCAAGATCCTACTGATACTGAGATTGTCGAGAGCGCCTAACTCAAAACGGTTTTGCACACAACTCGGAAGTGGGTTCCGCGACTCAACAATCCAACGTGACTGCGGAACTAAAGATTCCCGCTGGACCGTATGGAGAACCCGGAGGAATTCATTCACGCTCATAGCCGACGGTTCGTCATACGATCGGATCCAAAACGTATAGGGCTCCGCCGAAAGTTGACCTATGTAAGTCTCCTCACCAGCACCCTCTAATAGATCGCCATTCAATCTTGCATCAATTTGTCGACATACGTCGCTCACTGAGCGGCAATTCGAAAGCTCAACTTCCAAAACCATATTCTCGCCCCTGCCGATTAACTCTTTCGCCAGAACTGATTTGCCTACGCCTGGGGTTCCAACTATTTCGACTAAGGAAAGTTCATTGAGGATCTTGCTAACAATTTCTAATTGCTGCTGACGAAGGCTGGAGACGTACCAAGGTTCGTGTCGTACTTGTAAATTGCATGCGTACTTGAGGAACTTCTTTGCATTTTCGAAGTTTGGAAACGGTAAGATAGTGCTTTCATTCTGTACTATTTGGTCATAAAGAAAACTTTGCAATCCAACATCTCTCGTAAGCTGCGGAGTGCTGTGTCTGGACAGTCTTTCTGCAACACCGTCTGTGAAATACAGCGGGCGATCACCAATCCGTGTACCTACTAAGTTTGGGTGAGCTCCAACCGGCCAGATCTCTATTGCACCAAAAACATCGATCATGCGTTTTGCGGTGAGCCGCACTTTATTCGGGAACATCCGGTGAAGAAATAAGAATGGATAAATGCTCTGACGTTCCCAGATTCCCCTAATCAAGTCGACAATCCAATCGCGCTGATCGCGAATCTGTCTCACACTTCTGCGAAGATCATCCACTGATATCTCGTTCGCATGCCCCTTCAACTCACATAAAGCCGCAGTCGACGAAAAGGCGATGAGTAAATCAATTTGATTACGTGTGCCCGCAAACTGTCTGCCTTGTGGCATGAACGTTTCTATAAAGATGTAACACTCTCCCCATGTGGATTCTTTGCTGATGGCCCAAGTCTCCAAGTCGTGGAGAATCGAGTGCAATGCTTTATCCGTGACCCACCTTTGGGCATCTACTAATTGCTTGTTATCGCTTGCTCCGATCCAGATCTGCATTGTCGTTTTGATAGTATTTCTGGGTTAACCTATTCCAGAAGTAGCCGAACATTCGAAGGAGCATCGATGGTTATGCCAATAGCCGCCGAAATCGGAGCAGAGCGCCGAAAGAATACAGTTTCGAGAGTTTCGTCTTGTCGCAAGTCAGTTCTATAGCCCTCCTTGCAGCCGAGAAGCCCAGACACAACAAAGTGTTCGAGTTTCCAACCGCCGACGTGTGGGGCCGAATCGAAACCTTCAATCTTTGATGATATGTCAGCGAAGGTTGGGTGTGTTCCAGCTTTGGCGCTTAATGATGCAACACCATCAAACGGCAGGACACGGCATCCAACAACAAGCTTGGGCAGACGAGGCGTTGTTTCTGGCGATATTGGGTAATGAACGCTCCACGGTATTACGAGAGGGTTGTACAAGAGATAGTAGACGGGAACCTTATTGTCCCTCTGATAGGCAATGATGTTCTTGAACTGCTGGTCGCCAACTGTGAGCGATCTATAGGTTGAGTTCGTAGTAAATGAAAACACTCTCGGTTTGTACAAGTCTTTGTAACTGCGGTCGTGGCGGTGCAGTTTTCCAAAGCCAATGAACTGTCGGCGTGCGAAATCATCTTCTTTTCGAAGTTCGACTGGAAAAAGCCGTTTCGATTGCAACAGCGCAACCTTGCTCCTAACGAGGCGCCCACGCTGCCGGAGCATGACTAAGAATCCAATGTCTGCAATCTCCCAACTGCGAAACATTGGGAAACCTCCCAGGAAGTGTGTTTCCAGCATTACTCGCCATCCGGAACTCAATAGTACCGGCGCCTCGACTTGCGTTAGACGTTCAATCATAGTCAAGTCGAGGAAAGCTTCATGGAGTGTGGGAATGTGAGCAAGCTTAGCAGCGACGGTAGCGTTGCACGTCCGGAAGACTCCTCGGAACCAGTTCTTTACTTCAGTTGAGAGTTGGACCATAGGCCTCGTTGAAGCGCCTGCTCACAATGGAGTTGGCGCAAGGTGGGCAATCAATGAATGTCGCTCTCACGGAGCACGTAGGTAGAGAAAATATGCTCTTTTGGTGCGGTAATTCGTGCGTGATCTTGCTAACGAATCCAATTCGCTGCCAGCTGTGGCCACTCACCTCAGCCTGCGGGATCGAATTCCCGCTACGAGCAGTTAGTTGACAAGTCGGCGTGCAAAGTCGGCGGCAATTGATAATGGCCCAACGTGAAAGCTCATTGGGCGTGCGGTCGAGGATTTTCTCTTCGCGTTTCATCGTGGGAGCCCCGGGTGAAAGGGTTACGCGAGCGCCTAGCTTATAAACCAATCTCGATCGGAGCACAAGTACTTCGGGGAAGTTTACGGATCTAACGGAGCCGTGGAGTCTGATCCCTCAGGTCAAACGGGCGTTCATACGAACGGGTGGTTCGCTTATATCGGTTCACAGTAAATTTCAAGGGTGGGGATTGAGCTGTGCACAAAGAATTCCTCTCGGTCCTGAAAACTCAGACGAGTAATTAGTCGGCTTGGCGAGTAAAGCGGGCTCGCATTCGGCCCTCAACTTCTTCCCATGTGCTACCAACGTCCGGATCCTTCGCGTAGGCGGCGAGGCGCACATCGAGCAATGCTTTTTCGTGGACCGTTAACGGTTCCTCATCGTTGAGCCAATCATCACTATCGAGTTCAGCCAATCTCAGGCGGATTTCTTGTCGCTCTGTCTTTGTGAGTTTGAGTAGTTCTTCGAGGATCTCGGTTTTGCTCATGGGCGCATAATAAGTAGCTCATTGTCTGCACGCAAACTTGAATCGTTTTAGACAGTCGCGGATAAAGACTCAATAAGGACGGTCGTCTGATAAGACTGGATTATGTTTTTCGCCAAAACCGCGCCTGGTCGGCGCGCTCAAACATAATCAGTCTTATCAGGACGCCTCGCCCTCTATTCCTTTTCTGATTGCCACGGTCCTGCAGTCACTTCTTCGTCGCATTATGCTTACGGCTTTCACTCGCCTACGGCTCGTGTCTGATGGCCGACGATGCTCGTGCTACGACGCGGCGTTTCTGGTGACACGGAAGTCAAACCTTTCGCTTAGGAGTCGGCAGTTCAGTTTGACCACGTTGGAGTCCGATCGGCCAAATCCCCGGAGCGCCAAATAAAATCAAGAACAGAACTCAGGCGAGCAGACAAGATAGAGTTGAAAAATGTGACTTCCAGTCGGCGTAAGTCGTCTGCTTTCAGAATCATGGAAATCAAGAATATCTATAGATTTTCCCGAGAATCCCGAGAACTAGGTTAAGGCCATTTAGGTCAGAGGGTTACAGTCTGATTTTGTGGTCAGATTTCGGAAGAAATAATTCACCTAAAGGATTGCTTTAAGCCAGAACGAAAAGCGTACGGGGTGGCAGGGGTACGAACCGGAAGGGGCCTCACACCGATCCTTTTCACCAGTCTAAATCAAGGGAATGGTTGAATTGGCATTTACCGTTTGGAAGCCTTGCGCGCCTTACGGGGACGACCAACCTTGCGATCCTTCACGGCGTCAAGACTTGTGGGATCGATTAGCCACTCATGCCCGACTTTCATCGCCTTTAGACGCTTGGCTTTGATCATCGCTCGCACTCGACTCGGACTCACGTTTAAGCGCCGCGCCGCTTCTGCCGTGCTGATGATCTTCATGGCCCAAGTATATCATCCTGCGAAATTGCGCGACCTCGCAATAATTTTCTTGACAACCGAAACTCCCATCTCTATAGTGACCGCACCCACCAAAAAAGAGCGGGCTGGCAAAGTGCGCTAACACTCGCCAACCCTACACAGCCGACTCCTATGCAGGTTAAGCGAAAGGAATCGACCATGCCGGACGATACTATCACGGACACTCACGCAAAGGGTGAAACCCCTTACGCCGTCGTCAACCTAACTCCTAGTGATCTTGAGCCGAATGATTGGGCATTCCTCCGGGAATGGGCCAACCATCTTGGCGTCTCGCTGGAAGAATTGCTAAAGCGCATTTTGGTCGCAGCAGTGATAGGCCAGCTTTACGCAGAGAAGATTCCAGAAATTTGAGACAGCCTCACGCGTTGCCCAGGTACGCATGAGGCTAGGGGCGTCGGAGTTTGTGACCTCACCACAGAGTGACCTCACCATGCACGACGCTCCTTAAAATAAGCGTTGCCGATCCGAGAGGGGACAAAGGATCGGTGACGCTTTAAGAGGGCGCTGTTGTTAGGTGGGTAACAGTAGCGCCCTCGCTGTACTTAAGAGTTGCGAAATCAAACTTAAGAACCAATCTTAGGAGAGCAGACAAGATACAGTTCAAAAACAGCTTCTCACTCCCGTGTAAGTTCTTTCTCGTTAACATCTTAAGAATTAAGAATATTAAGAAATTTTCTTAAGAATCTTAAGAACGAAGTTAAAGGCATTTGGATCAGACGTTTGCAGCCTAAGATTCTCGTCAGTTCCGACGCCACTTGAACCCACGAAAATTTTATTCTTTCATTGGAAGTTAGCCGCGCATGCTGCGTCTTTAGAAGTTGAGAATTCACCGATCCGATTCGCTGTGACCGATTCGATTTGCACTGCGTGGGTTTGGTTTCCCTCCTTTTCCAACGCTCGCCGCAGAAAACAACACTCGGGTTTTCGATCGTGTTGTAAACTGCCGGCACCCGTGGCTGCACCTCGGGAAAGGACAATGACAATGGCAGTTCACAAACGAGGAGACAGATGGCACTACGCGTTCTGTATCCGCGGCGTCCGGTATCGGGGAGCGCTCCCTGAGGCACGGACCAAGGTCCAAGCCCAAAAGGCTGAGACGAAAATTCGCCAGGAGGTTTATGAAGGCCGATATGGTAGGCCGACCGGTGAGACATCTTTCGAGAAGTTTGTAGAGGGTGTCTATAAACCCTGGGCCAGAGAGAACAAGCGTTCTTTCGAAAATAACGAGAAGTACAAGTTGCCGATGATCTGTGAAAGCAAGAGTCTTAAGGGCAAGACTTTTGCGCAGATCTCTCCGCTGTTGATTGAGAAGTACAAGAAGGAACGGCGAGAGTCGGAACTCGTGAACGGTAGGACGCGAAAGCCCTCGACCATCAATCGAGAGTTGCAAATACTCTCAAAGATTTTCTCACTCGCGATCAGGTACGGTGTTACAGATAAGAACCCATGCAGCGAGGTCTCGCTTCTGCCGGAGAACAATAAGCGCGTGCGTTACTTGTTGGACGATGAGGAGCGGCAACTCCTATCAGTCTTAACAGGTCCGCGTGGTCACTTGTTGCCGCTCGTGGTCCTGGCGATCGGCACCGGGATGAGACGAGGCGATCTGTTCAAGCTCACGTGGGAGAAGGTCGATTTCCAACGCGAATTGATCTACGTGCCGAATTCAAAAACGGGAAGAGATTATTCGGTGCCGATGAACGAAGACGTCAAAGCCACGCTAAAACAGATTCGAAGCACGGTTCGCGGCGGCGGTTATGTTTTTATAAATCCCGATACGGCCAAGCCTTACACCGATGTTAAGACAGCGTTCGGGACGGCTTGTCAGTTAGCCGGGATTGAAAACCTGCATTGGCACGACTTGCGTCACACGTTCGGGACCAGGCTCGCGGAGGCGGGTTGCAGTGAAGCGACGATTGCCGATCTGATGGGACATTCTGATCCGCAAACGACTCGACGCTACACTCACGCAACGGATCGAGCGAAAAGGGCGGCGGTCGAAGCGGTGAGACTAAAGGTCTGCCACAATCCTGCCACAAAACAAGAACGGCCACCTTTGCAGGTAGCCGTAAATGCTTGAAAATAATGGTCGGGGCGAGAGGATTCGAACCTCCGACCTCACGGTCCCGAACCGTGCGCTCTACCAGGCTGAGCCACGCCCCGACGTTGGTGGATGATAGGGAAGCACACCGTGAGTGTCAAACCAACCACAGGTAAACACCCAATGACATGTAAACTCTTAACCACAGATGACACGAAAAGAGCACGGAAGTAGTCGATCAAGCACGGACAGACGGGTTAAGAACTCGTGCTTCCTTTAGCAGCGTGTTGTGCGGGTCAAGGTCGATTGCCGAGGGTTTGTCCGGTAGTTGAATGGTTTGTGTCGTTGTCTTGCCCGTTGGTTTCAGAACGAAATCGCGAGCGCCGGATGCCGTGCGGATCGCAATGGGAACTGGATCGAGGAAGACGTTGCCGGGTTGAAGCTGTTTTAGGTTCAAACGCAGCTCTCTATTACCTAGCGATCGCTGACTACGAGTCGAGCCTTTACTACTCACCCACTCCCACGACAACTCATACTGCGGATGCCCGCTGTCGTAGACCCAACGCGCAAAGAACGCGCGCAGATCAGTTCGGGAAGACTTTTCCAGCGCGGCGCGGAGGTCTTCTGTAGAAGCGGTCGCATTAGCATGTGCGCGATAGTAAGCACGCAAACCCCGAAAGAACGCCTCATCGCCCAAACGCGAACGCAGCATGTGCAGCACCCACGCGCCCTTTTGATAGTTGTTTGCGTTCAGTAGCTTCATCAAATCTTCAGTGTCGCGATCGAAGATCGGCGTGCGTGTCGTCTTTTCGTAACCAAACGCGGCCGCGGCCGCGTCTTTCATGTACGCCTGAAACGCTTCCTCACTCTCGTACCGCTGCAAAAACAACCCCGCGAAGTACGTCGCAAAACCTTCGCTCAACCACAAGTCGGACCACGTCGACTCCGTCACCGAATCACCAAACCACTGGTGCGCGATCTCGTGCGCAATCACATCCGTCGTGCTAAGCGGAATACCAAACGTCTTGCTGAGCTTCGCCGACGGCCGCGGACTAAACAGCGTGCTCGTAAACACGATGGCGCTCGAGTTTTCCATGCCGCCGAAACGCGTCGCGCCGACGATCAACGCGAGCTTTTCATACGGATACGGCGCGATCGTTTCACTGAAGAACGCGACTGATGGAATCGAAGGCGCGAAACCTTTCATCGCCAGTGGCACGTCAACGTGAGGCACGTAAAACGACAACGGCGTCGCAGTGCGTTCTGCCGGTTCGGAACGCGCGAACTCGCCCACGCCGATGATCATGCAATAAGGTGGAATCGGCACACCTTCCGAGTAAGTCCACATGCGGTGCGTGCCGCTCGTCGTCACTCGGTCCAGATGTCCGTTAGCCACCACTTCATCACGCGCCGGCGCAGTGATGTTAAAGGTCACGGTTGCTTTTGCTGATGGATGATCGAGTGTGGGAATCCAGTGATGCACGCGGTTGGGCCAATTGTCGCCGATCGCCGAAGGCTTGCCGTCCTTGTCGGCCGTGAGAACCAAACCGTCTTTCGGTTTGCCGTGGTATTGGACCTCGACTTGTAAATGTCTCCCGGTCTGGAGTCGCTCCGCGGAAGTGATTTGAAGGTGGCCGTCTTTGTGCGTGAACGAAACTGCTTTGGAGTCTAACGTTACGGCGTCGACAGTAAGCTCGCCGAAGTCGAGATCGATTAGCGAGGTTGGTTTAAGAATCAAGATATCGATGCGCGCGGTGGCGGAAGCGATCTCGGAAAGCTGATCGTCGAGTGCGATGTTGACGAGGTAGTGCTTGGGTTGCCAAGTGTCCACTGATCGTTCGATCCGCACTGCGTACGATACAGATCGGGGATAAAAGGCAACGATAAGTACTAAGGCTACGTACAGAAGGTGGCGCGTTAAGCGATGAGTCATCTGGCGGATGTCCAAGTTCATTAACGTACTAGCGGATACCGAGCATTAAAAGCGCCGAGCGATCGGAAACGTCGCGGTCGCTGTCGAGCCATCGGCGATATTCAATCAACTCCGCGTCCGTAACAGGACGATTACCAAGCCGCGCCGCGGGCGTACGCTCAAACGCGCGATTCGTGAGCGCCAGGTGTGCTTTGCGCACCGGCAAAGGCGTTGGACCAGCAAGCGCTGCCTCCGCCGCCTCGACATTCGGAAAGAAATCGTCGTAAGCGAGCAGATGCCACACCGTGCCCGCGCCTTCGCCTTCCACCGCGAGCACGCGCAACAAGCCAAAGCCGCTTTCAAGCTGAAAGATTAAATCGTCACCGGGTGCAAACTGCGCCATCTTGGTCAGAGATTAACACGGACAGTACGGATACGTTGCCAAACGAAAAGAGCGCCTCTAGAATCAGGCAATTCGCGATGAGGCAATTCGATTCGAACAAAGACTACTATGGCGTTTTGGGGGTCGACAAGGAGGCCTCCGCGCGCGACATCGATCGCCAGTACCGGCGCCAGGCAGCGACGCATCATCCGGATCGGGGCGGCAGCGAAGAACAGATGAAGTCGCTCAACGAGGCGTACGGCGTGCTAAAAAACTCGACCTCGCGCCGCGCCTACGACGACTCGCGAATGACAAACGCCTACGCGCGAACAACGAGCGCCCACTCGCGAACGCCACGTGCGGATTGGCAACCGACGCATTCACGTACCCGAGACTTCGTTCGCACATCAAGGCCCGCAGCGCGCGACGTCGGCGTGATGGGCCAATGTCTCAGCGCGTTGCTGTGTCTCGTGGCGGGCTTATTCCTGTTGCTGCTGGTGCGCTTTCAATGGATGTGGTTCCTGTGGCCGCTCGCGATTCTCGCCGTATCGGTAGTCGGCTTCGGCGTGCTGCTCGCGCGCAGCGCGATGGTCGCGGTCAATGATTCGTTACCGAAGTCGAACCGTCTGAAGCAGCACACGAAACTTCAGGAGTTCGCTTTCTGGGCCGTAATCATCACCACCGGCTACGGCCTGTACCTGGTGCTTTCGAGCTGAGAACAAGGGGCGCGATGATCAAAGGCCTGGACCTGCTCTTTCTCGAGGTCAATAGTCTGGAAGAGTCGCTCGTGTTCTATGAAAACGTGCTCGGGTTTGCGGTCGAATCGGTGAGCCTCAACTCAGAGCCGCCGATGACCCGACTGCGCGGCGGTGAACTGCGAATCACGTTGGCCCAGCATCTCGAGACGATGCTGCGTCGCGGCCGGGGCGTACATTTCTTCATCGGTGTCGAGAACGTCGATCGCTACTACGAGCAACTGATTGAAAGAGGCGCTGACGTGCTGCCGCCCGTCGACGAAGGTTGGGGCGGACGTTTCATCACCTTGGAAGATCCGGACAAGTACCGTTTCTTCTTCGTGACCTGGTCCAACGCCGAGCAACACGAGCTGCTGAACGCCGCTAATCAAACGGAGTAACGAATGGCCGGACAACACATGGAAAATCTTTTCCGCCGCTTCAAAGGCGAGAAGGTAAACCTCAAGACGATCTCCGGCGGCATCTACGAAGGCCGCGTCATCGAGATCACTAACGACTATGTTTGTCTAACCGAAACGTCCGGCGAAGCGTCCGGCGGCGATAGCCAACCGGTCTTCATCTTTTTCAGCGCGATCGAATCGATGGCCGCGACTGTTTCAAATGAGTAATACAAAGTTCGAATCATGCAGTACGTTGCGAACCCGCCTAATCCCTGGTTAACACATTCAGTCGAATGGATCGGCGAACCTCCGGAAACGAAGCTCGAAGTTTTCGAAGAGACTGAAACTCGCCGCATCATCACGCACAACGACAGTCCCGACGTCGGTTTCGATTACACCGTCAACTGTTATCGCGGTTGTATTCACGGCTGCACTTACTGCTTCAGCCGCCCGACGCACGAGTATCTCGGTTACGGCGCAGGCACGGATTTCGATCGCAAGATCATCGCGAAGGTAAATGCGCCTGAGCTACTAAGACAGGAGTTGATGAAGCCATCGTGGAAAGGCGACGAGATCGTCTTCTCGTTTACTTCCGATCCGTACATTCCCCTCGAAGCAAACTACAAACTCACGCGACGTTGTCTCGAAGTCTGCGTCGAGTTTCAACAGCCGGTCGGCGTCATCACGAAGTCGGCGATGATCAGGCGCGACATCGACGTGCTACAGGAACTGTCGCGCAAAGCGCATCTCGGCGTCTTTCTCACGATTCCGTTCACTGACGTTGAAAGCGCGCGCGCTGTTGAACCTTACGCGCCTTTGCCCGAAGCGCGTTTTCACGCGATGGAAGCACTCGCGAGCGCCGGCATCACCGTCGGCATCGGCATCGCGCCGGTCATTCCCGGTTTGACCACAGACATTCCCGTGCTTTTGAAGCGCGCGAAAGAAGCGGGCGCGCAGTTCGCATTCATCAATATGCTGCGTCTGCCCGGCAGCGTGGCGCCGTATTTTGAAGAGCGCTTGCGGGAGAAGTTGCCGACTAAAGCGGAACGCGTGCTGAGTCGCATTCGCGAAGCACGCGGCGGCAAGTTGAACTCGAGCGTGTTTGGCGAACGCATGCGCGGCAAGGGTGAATACTGGGCTGCAACCGAAAGACTCTTCCGCATTCATTGCCAGCGTCTCGGCTTCAACAAACCGCGTACGCACGAAACATCTTCAACCACAACCTTCCGCCGCCCCTCAGCCCAGGCGAGTCTGTTCTAATCAGCGGAGTCTGTTCTAATCGGCGGAGTCTGTTCCTAATCAGCGGAGTCTGTCGTCGCGTAGCGACGTCTGGCTTTAGCCCGGCGTTTCAACGCCGGGATCAGCGAACAAAAAAGGCACGCCTAGTCGCGTAGCGACGCCAGTTCTCATGGCGTAACGTTCCCTAATCACCCGCGGCGCGTCTATAATGAGCGCACCCCACACCAATCAGGAGGCAAATGCGATGCTCATCCGCGATGTGATATGCAACCGCGAGCCTTACTCGACGAAATCTTCTGCCACCGTGCAGGAGGCCGCGGAGTTTATGGCTGCGCGAAACATTGGCGCGGTCTGTGTGATTGATGAGGAAGGCCGGCTGCTCGGCGTCTTTTCCGAGCGCGACGTGCTGAACCGTGTCGTCGTTCCACAGCGTGACCCGCAATCAGTCTGCGTTGGCGAAGTAACCAGCGAGCTGCGCGCCGTGATCCAGTGTGACGAGACCCCGCATCAGGCCCTCGAACGCATGGAGCGGATTGGTACTCGCCACCTGCCGGTGGTCGACGGCGAACGTTGGGTTGGCATGCTTTCGATGCGCGATCTGCTGCGCGTCGAAGTCGGCGAGCAGGGCGACGAGATCAAGCTGCTGCACGAATACATACAACATTAGGGTTCAAACTGGTGTCACTTAAATCTTCGTCGTCTTTCATCGCCCTCGTGATCATCGTCTGCGTTGCTTGCGCGCGTCCACCCGCCGGACGCGGCGCGGGTGAGGTCGGTAGTTCGACTCAGTCAAACACGCGTTTCAAAGTCGAGAAAGTCGTTGGCGGCCTGGAAGTGCCGTGGTCCATTGTATGGGCGCCCGACGGCCGCATGATCTTTACCGAACGTCCGGGACGCGTGCGGGTTGTCGAAAATGGCACGTTGCGCGCGAAACCGCTGTTCGTGGTGCCCGACGTTGAATCGAGCGGTGAGAGCGGCTTGATGAGCGTTGCGCTGCATCCGCAGTTCAGCAGCAATCATTTCATTTATCTCTCGTATGCTTACGCGCGGGACAAAGTCCGCGTCGCGCGCTATCGCGAAACGCCGGAAGGTTTCGTCGATCAGAAGGTGATCATCGAGAACCTTCCCGCCGCACAGTTTCACGCCGGTTGTCGCATTCGTTTTGGACCAGACGGCAAGCTCTACATCACGGTGGGCGACGCCACGCGTCGCGAGATCGCGCAAAAACTCGATTCGCTTGGCGGCAAAACGCTACGCTTGAACGACGATGGCAGTGTGCCGCAGGACAACCCGTTCGTGGGCCAACAGAACGCAAGGCCCGAGATCTGGTCCTACGGTCATCGCAACGCGCAGGGCATGGACTGGCAGCCCGGCTCCAACCTGATGTTTCAAACCGAGCATGGACCAAGCGGCTTCGATGGCCCGGAAGGCGGAGACGAAGTCAACATCGTCGAGAAGGGCAAGAACTACGGCTGGCCGCTGATTCATCACACGCAAACGCGCGCCGGACTCGAGTCGCCGTTGCTGGAATACACGCCCGCATGCGCGCCGGCCAGCGGCATGTTCTATCGTGGCAATGCGTTTCCCGCGTTCAAAGGAAACTTTTTCTTCGGTTGTTTGCGAGGCGAGATGTTGATTCGCGTGGTGCTCGATGGCCGGAAGGTGTTGGGCCAGGAGGGAATCATCAAAGACTTCGGCCGCATTCGTGACGTGGCGGAAGGACCTGACGGCTACTTGTACTTCTCGACGTCAAACCGCGATGGTCGCGGCAAGCCGGCGACAGACGACGACCGCATTGTTCGTCTTGTTCCCGCCCCATAAATCTTAGAGCTTTTGTGCGAGGATCGCGGTCTTGCTCCAGCCGATCGCTTCTTTTCGCGGGAAGCGATACTGGTGCACGATGCGAAAGTGCTTCTCAGTTTGCTCTTTTACTTCGCGCGGCGGATGACTCTTGAAACGAAAGAGTATTTCGAGCAGCACGCCGACCGCGCTCGGATGCACCGGGAAGTGAAGCAAGTGACCGCCGGGCGCGATCACGCGCGCCAGTTCAGTCAAGCCATCAGCCAGCTTCACGTATTCGAGCGCACCGGAAGTAACGACGAGATCCACCGATTCATCTGCAAACGGAAGACAAAGCAGATTGCCCTGGGCGAAGGTGACGTCGCGTTTTCTGCCCGGGCTGTAGTAAAGCGACTTGCGTGCGGCCGCGACCGAAGTCTGCGAGAGATCCAACGCCGTAATCGAAACCGGAAAACGAATCGCGCGCAGCAACGCGAGTGTCAGCAGCCCGGTGCCGCAACCCGCATCGAGAATGCGCGCGCCGCGTTCGACGGGCAGCGGATGCTGCGCAAAATATTGGTCGAGAGAACGGCCGTAGCCATTCAGCTTGAAAGTCAGATCATATAACCGGGCGATCCGGTCGTAATAGGAGCCCGCACGAGCCTCGTTTTCGGTTGCAGTTAGGGCATACTCCATGAGCTTCTCTTAAGCCTCACCTCGCGGTTTGCGTATTACGTTGTGCAGTTTATTTCATCCCGGCGTGGCGCGGGCCATTGTAGCCTCCCCGCCACTTTTACTCAACCGAAACGTGAGACCAACGCAAGAACGACACACGGACGCGTTCCTCCTTTGAGTCAGCCGTTGTTAAGACTTGAGGAGCAACAAAGATCATGAGTCGATTTCTTCGGACACCTGCTGTCGCAATGCTGCTTTTGACAATGACAATCACGATTGCACCCGCGCAAACCTCCTCATCACAGCGCGTGACAAAGCGAATTCCGTACCCCTCGTTTGAGCTCGAGGTGCTCGTCGATGGCCGGCCGTTGACTGAGTACCGCAGCCACGGCCGCGCGTATGTTGAAGCGCCGCGAGGCGCGGAGTACGAAGTGCGGCTGCGCAACTCCTCGCCCGATCGCGTGGCGGTGGCGTTGTCGGTTGACGGGCTCAACACGATCGATGCGTTGCAAACGTCGGCGTGGAACGCGAGTAAGTGGGTGATCGAACCGTATCAGACGATCACGATCGGCGGGTGGCAAATGAGTTCGGAACGCGCGCGGCGTTTTTACTTCACGACGGAGCGCGATTCGTATGCGGCGAAGTTGGGTCAAAGAGGTGATTTTGGTGTGATTTCGGCGGTGTTCTTTCGTGAACAAAATCGGCCGATAATTGTGCGGCCGTCAGATTCATCGCGTGACGAGTCAGGTGCTGCGTCGAGTGCGCAACCAAAGTTGAACGCTGAGGCGTCGCGCGCGGACCGGGCGGCGACGGGCATCGGACGATCAGTTAGAAACGACGTTCGCGAGATCGATATGGATCTGGATTCGAAGCCGGCTGCGGAAGTGACGTTGCACTATGAGTACTCGGGTCGAAACGAGTATTCACGTCGACAGTTCTGTCCCGACCCGAATTGAACAGGGGATCAGGCGGATTTACTTGCGGATTAAATTTTCCGTGTAGAGTTGCCGATACACGCGGTAGTTTGACATCACCTTCTGCACGTAGTCCTTTGTTTCGTCGAAGCCGATCTCGGCAGTAAAGACGCCCGGATCTTTATGCTTCGCGCGGTCGAGCCAACGCGCTACGTTGTCCTCACCACCGTTGTACGAAGCCGCCACCGGTTCGAGCATCTGCGGGAACAGTTGGCCCAGGTACTTCAGATATTCGGCGCCGAGCCTGATCTTTCCAGCACAGTGGGATCCGAAGCTTGGAATTCACGTGACTTGAAGTCGCGGCCGCACTGACCCTATAGTGAGTCGTATTAATTTAAATCATACCAACATGGTCAAATAAAACGAAAGGCTCAGTCGAAAGACTGGGCCTTTCGTTTTAATCTGATCGGCACGTAAGAGGTTCCAACTTTCACCATAATGAAATAAGATCACTACCGGGCGTATTTTTTGAGTTATCGAGATTTTCAGGAGCTAAGGAAGCTAAAATGGAGAAAAAAATCACTGGATATACCACCGTTGATATATCCCAATGGCATCGTAAAGAACATTTTGAGGCATTTCAGTCAGTTGCTCAATGTACCTATAACCAGACCGTTCAGCTGGATATTACGGCCTTTTTAAAGACCGTAAAGAAAAATAAGCACAAGTTTTATCCGGCCTTTATTCACATTCTTGCCCGCCTGATGAATGCTCATCCGGAATTTCGTATGGCAATGAAAGACGGTGAGCTGGTGATATGGGATAGTGTTCACCCTTGTTACACCGTTTTCCATGAGCAAACTGAAACGTTTTCATCGCTCTGGAGTGAATACCACGACGATTTCCGGCAGTTTCTACACATATATTCGCAAGATGTGGCGTGTTACGGTGAAAACCTGGCCTATTTCCCTAAAGGGTTTATTGAGAATATGTTTTTCGTCTCAGCCAATCCCTGGGTGAGTTTCACCAGTTTTGATTTAAACGTGGCCAATATGGACAACTTCTTCGCCCCCGTTTTCACCATGGGCAAATATTATACGCAAGGCGACAAGGTGCTGATGCCGCTGGCGATTCAGGTTCATCATGCCGTTTGTGATGGCTTCCATGTCGGCAGAATGCTTAATGAATTACAACAGTACTGCGATGAGTGGCAGGGCGGGGCGTAACCTAGGTGACAGAAGTTAAAAGCCTCCGGTCGGAGGCTTTTGACTTTCTGCTAGATCGGCCGCATCGAATATAACTTCGTATAATGTATGCTATACGAAGTTATTAGCGATGAGCTCGGACTTCCATTGTTCATTCCACGGACAAAAACAGAGAAAGGAAACGACAGAGGCCAAAAAGCTCGCTTTCAGCACCTGTCGTTTCCTTTCTTTTCAGAGGGTATTTTAAATAAAAACATTAAGTTATGACGAAGAAGAACGGAAACGCCTTAAACCGGAAAATTTTCATAAATAGCGAAAACCCGCGAGGTCGCCGCCCCGTAACCTGTCGGATCACCGGAAAGGACCCGTAAAGTGATAATGATTATCATCTACATATCACAACGTGCGTGGAGGCCATCAAACCACGTCAAATAATCAATTATGACGCAGGTATCGTATTAATTGATCTGCATCAACTTAACGTAAAAGCAACTTCAGACAATACAAATCAGCGACACTGAATACGGGGCAACCTCATGTCCGAGCTCGCGAGCTCGTCGACAGCGACACACTTGCATCGGATGCAGCCCGGTTAACGTGCCGGCACGGCCTGGGTAACCAGGTATTTTGTCCACATAACCGTGCGCAAAATGTTGTGGATAAGCAGGACACAGCAGCAATCCACAGCAGGCATACAACCGCACACCGAGGTTACTCCGTTCTACAGGTTACGACGAATGTCAATACTTGCCCTTGACAGGCATTGATGGAATCGTAGTCTCACGCTGATAGTCTGATCGACAATACAAGTGGGACCGTGGTCCCAGACCGATAATCAGACCGACAACACGAGTGGGATCGTGGTCCCAGACTAATAATCAGACCGACGATACGAGTGGGACCGTGGTCCCAGACTAATAATCAGACCGACGATACGAGTGGGACCGTGGTCCCAGACTAATAATCAGACCGACGATACGAGTGGGACCGTGGTCCCAG